>Ga0070729_10005001_pt1 | contig 13998 bp, 15 predicted proteins | sample tdDd472_FD_66725 | JGI IMG/M metagenome (GOLD analysis project Ga0070729, IMG submission 66725) | Marine sediment microbial communities from the Atlantic coast under amendment with organic carbon and nitrate - tdDd47.2 | ecosystem: Environmental > Aquatic > Marine > Coastal > Sediment | place...
GATAGATCTTCAGCATCTCCTCGGCCCGCGCGTCAGTGGAAGCGGCGCGAAGCCCCAGCCCGGCGACGACGACAAAGGCGGCCGCGAACGCGGTCCTGGTCGGAGAAATACGCATCCTGTTCCCTTTCTATCCCTGCGAGGGCGCAGGGATGGCTTCTTGCCGACGCTCACGTGCCGTGGTCCGGCTGTCTCCCGCCGGAGACGGAAGCCATCCCCGGACGATCCGGCCGATCGCGCTCGGGCGCGAAACGACGGACCTGTCCGATCCCTTTGTCCGTTCCACCGCGCCGCCGCTTGCCTTGGGCGTCCGGTTCGAACGGGGCTCGAGGATGCCGGGTTCTCTCCATGGGACCGGCGTCGGCTCCATTCTCCGGATCGCCACCTTACGGGGCCGGGAACGTGTTCGAAAGGGGCTTGGAGAGGCCAGAGCGATTTTTCCCGATCGCCGGCAGATCGGCGTCAAATCGTCTCCGCTCCATTTGACAAGCCCCCCGGCAGCCGATACCCAAATTTCACTGGTTTCGCCGCCCCTCCCGGCGGCGGACAATCCAAAACAATCGAATCAGAACACACTCGCGGGGCAGGAAATGAACACATACGATTTCGCGGACCGGGCGGCAGTCGTGACCGGCGGCGCGCGCGGCATCGGCGCGGCGATCGCCGACAGGATCATCCGTTCGGGCGGCACCGTCGCGGTCTGGGACGTCGACCCGTCCTCACCCGACGAGGCCATCGGCCGCCATGCCGGCGCGGGACTGCATTCGGTCGCCGTCGACATTACCGACGCGGCCGCGGTCGAGCGGGCGGCGAAGGAGACGGCGGACACGCTGGGCGGCATCGACGTGCTGGTCAATTCGGCCGGCATCGCCGGGCCCACCCACACCCTGTGGGACTATCCGCTCGACGCCTGGCGCAAGGTGCAGTCGATCAACGTGGACGGCACCTTCCACACCTGCCGCGCCATCGTGCCGGCGATGCGGGAGAAGAATTACGGCCGGATCGTCAATATAGCTTCCATTGCCGGCAAGGAGGGCAATCCCAACGCGTCGGCCTATTCCGCCTCCAAGGCGGCGGTGATCGCGATCACCAAATCGCTCGGCAAGGAGCTTGCCGACAAGGACATCGCGGTCAATTGCGTGACCCCGGCGACGGCGGCGACCCGCATCCTGGAACAGGTTTCCGAGGAGTTCATCGAATATATGCGCTCGAAGATTCCGCGGGGACGTTTCGTCACCGTCGAGGAAGTCGCCTCGATGGTGTGCTGGCTGGCGAGCGCGGAGAACTCGTTCACCACCGGCGGCGTCTTCGATCTTTCGGGCGGGCGCGCCACTTACTAGGACCGAAAAACATGGAACAGCGGGTCAGCCTGATCACCCTCGCCGTCGACGACCTCGAGGCGGCGCGAGCCTTCTACGAGGCGCTGGGCTGGACCGCCGCTTCCGACGAGGAAGGCATCGTCGTCTTCAACCTCACCGGTTCGGCCATCGGGCTCTATTCACGCGCCAGCCTCGCCAACGACATGGGGCTCGGCGAACCCGGGCCCCGGCCGGCCTTTTCCGGAATCACCCTGTCGCAAAACGTGCGAACGAAGGAGGAGGTCGCTCCGCTGCTCGCCGCGGCGGAAGCCGCGGGGGCGAAAATCCTCAAGTCGGCGCACGACGTCTTCTGGGGCGGGCATATCGGCTATTTCGCCGATCCCGACGGCCATGTCTGGGAAATCGCCTGGAATCCTTATGCGCCGCTGGGGCCGAACGGCGAATTCCAGTGGGGCGGCGCCTGAACGGCGTGACGGAAACCGGTTCGGGGTCATGATCGTTCTCGACCGGATCTTCGTTACTATCGTCCTCGCCCTCGCCGCCTCGGTGCTCGCCACCGAGGTAATCGGCACCACCTGGACCCGGCCGGTCGCCGCATGGCTGTTCGTCGCCTTCAGCGTGCTGGGACAGGCGCGGTTCGGCCTGCGCGAGCGGTTCCTGCAGGCGATCGCGGCGGCGACCGTCGTGGCGACGCTGCTGACCCGGGACGATCAGTGGCCGCTGATCGAGCGCGGTCTCTATCTCGCCGGCTACCTGACCACCTTCATGGTACTGATCACTTCCTTGCGCGACGGCGCCCACCGCTCGAACTCGGTGCTGGCCATCGGTCGCTATCTCACCGAGCGGCCGCCGGGGCGGCGCTACACAGCGCTCTATCTCGGCGGACACCTGATGGGGGTGCTGCTGAATTTCGGCGCCATCAGCCTGCTCGGGCCGATGATCCAGCGCGGCGTCAAGGCGCAGTCGGCGGGCGCGCCGGAACTGGTGGCGCGGATACGCGAGCAACGCCAGCTCGTGGCGCTGACCCGCGGCTTTGCCTGGTTCAACCTGTGGGCTCCGACCTCGATCGCGCTCGCCACGACGATGACCATCATCCCCGACGCCCGGCCCGGATGGATCGCGGTGTTCGGCATCGCGATCGCACTGCTGCTGCTCGGCGTCGGGTGGATCGAGGACCGGGTGCGCGGCAACCGCGCGTCGGCCGCCCTGCGCCGGCAAGGCTACGCGACGCCGCAACTGCCTTCGCCGCCCTTCCCGCTGGTCGCGGTGCTGAAGTTCCTCACAGTCGGCGTGGTGCTGGTCGGGGCCGGCTGGTCCGTCGCCCATCTGGTCCATATCCGGCTGGTCACCGGGGTGTTCGTCGTCTGCGTGCCGGTGGCCGCCGCATGGCTGGTCGTGCAATATCTCGACGGCAGCGCGCCGGAACCGGGCCCGGTGGCGACGATCACCGAGATGCTGTTGCGGTCCGCGCCGGGCGGCTGCCGCGAGGCCGCGACCCTGGCGCTCGCCGGCATGACCGGCGCGCTGGCGAGCGAATTCGTCGACGCCCATTCCCTGTCGGGCCTGTTCTCTCTCTCCGACGTGCCGCAGGCGGCGCTGCTGGTCTTCCTCGCCGGCATCATCCCGATCGGCTCCTGCCTGGCGCTGCCGCCGATCCTGAGCGTGACCTTCTTCGGCACTCTGCTGGTCGGCCTGCCGGAACTGGGCATCAACCACACGCTTCTGGCGCTGGCGCTTCTTTGCGGCTGGTCGCTCAACCTCACCGGCTCGCCCTTCTCCGCCGCCTCTCTGGTCCTGCAAAGGGTGACCGGCGTCCCCGGCACCACCCATTCCTGGCGCTGGAACGGCGTCTATACGCTGCTGGCCTTCCTCGTCGCCGCCGCGATGCTGTTGGTCCTGTCGACGGTCTTCGCCTGAGGGCTGTTCACGCAATACGGCGCTCCGTTCACGAAAGTGAGGCGCCCGGACTTGCCGGAACCGGGAGAATTGTCTACGCCGAAGGCAGGAACTCTAACGGGCAGACTTTTATGTCACGGAATTTGGAACGTCTCATCGCGTCGGAAATCGCCGCCAAGTTCGAGATCGATGCGGAGACGATCACCAAGCAAACCAATCTCGAGGAAATCGGCGTCAACTCGCTTGAACTGGTCGAACTGGTCATCGCCATCGAGGACGAATACGACATTTCCATCGACATCGACACGACGACGGCGGCCAGTTCCCTCAAGACCGTCGGCGATCTCGTGGCGCTGGGCGAGTCGCTGGGACTGGACAAAGAAGCGGAATGACCGATCGCCGGATCGCCATCACCGGGCTGGGCTGCGTCAGCGCCGTCGGCATGACTGCGGATGAGACCTGGGCCGGGCTGAAGGCCGGTCATTGCGGCATCGGCCCGCTCACCGACCGGGCCGAAGACCTCAAGGTGACCATCGGCGGCGAGATCCCCGGCGACATCACCGAAGGCTTCCCGCCGCGCCAGCTTCCCGCCCTCGATCCGTTCACGATCATCGCCCTGCGCGCCGCCCGGCAGGCGATGGCGCAGGCGGGGCTGACGGTCGAGGAAGACTTCGCGACCCGCGTCGGCTGCATCATCGGCGTCGGTTATTGCGGCATGCACGTGGTCGAGGAAGGCTATCGCAATATCTTCCTGCATGGCGGCAAGCGGGCGCATCTGATGACCGTGCCGCGCACCATGCCGGTGGCGCCCGCCGGCCAGATCAGCATGGAATTCGGCATCAAGGGTCCGGTCTACGGGGTCACTTCGGCCTGCGCCTCGGCCAATCACGCCATCGGCGCCGGTTATCAGGCGATCAAGGCGGGGCTCGCCGATGTGGTTGTGGTCGGCGGTACCGATTCGCCGCTGATCTGGGGCATCCTCAAGGGCTGGGACGCGCTTCGGGTGCTGGCGGCGGACGCATGCCGGCCGTTCTCGCTCAACCGGCGCGGTCTGGCGCTCGCCGACGGCGCCGGAGTGGCGGTGCTCGAACGCTGGGACCATGCGAAGGCGCGCGGCGCAACGATCCTTGCCGAACTCGCCGGCGCCGGCATGACGGCGGACGCGGCCGATCTGGTGATGCCGGGAATCGACGGGCCGTCGCGAGCGATCGAGCAATGCCTTCAGAGCGGCGACATCGCGGTCGGCGACGTCGACTATGTCAACGCCCACGGCACCGGCACCAAGGCCAACGATTCCACCGAGACCAGGATTATCCGTAAGGTGTTCGGCGGCCATGCCGACGATCTCGCCGTCTCCTCGACCAAGTCGATGCACGGCCACGCGCTGGGCGGCAGCGGCGCCATCGAACTGGTGGCCTGCGTCAACGCCATCAACGAGGGGGTGGTGCCGCCGACGGTGAATTACGACGAACCGGACCCGGACTGCGATCTCGACGTGACGCCGAATGTCATGAAAAAGCGCGAGATCGACGTGGCGATCAGCAACTCCTTCGCCTTCGGCGGGACGAATGCGGTGATCGCGGTCAGGAAGGCGTAGGCGCGCGACTGTTCAGCCGTGGATCGCCCGGCGGGCGGCGTTGGCGAGGAAGGCGGATCGGGTCTGGCCGCGTGTTTTTGCCGTGGCATCGATCGCCTCGAGCAGACCGGCCCCGATCGAGATGTTGATCCGTTTCGTCCGGGTATCGTCCTCGATATAGGGCACGGCAATAAGAAACGCCCCTTTATTCAGATCCCCAACCAGCTCCGCCGCAATCTCGTCTGCATCCCGTGGAGCGGGAAGCTCGGAATCCTCTGCCCAGAGCGCCAGAGCTTCGGCGGCATTGGCAAGGACGTCGTCGAGATCATCGGCAGCGGAAAAACAACCCGGAATGTCGGGGAAGCGAACCCCATACGCACTTCCTGCGTCTTTGTGTACAACGGCGAAATAGGTGTTCATTATCAGTCTTTCTTCATTTGCGACGTTGGGCTGGCTAACGCAGTCCTGCATCCCGATAAATTTGCCTGACTGTGCCGATCGGCAGATCCTTCTTCGGATGTGGAACAATGACCGTACGATCCCCTTTGCGAAGCTTGTGATGACTGCCCCGGATGGAAACGAGTTGAAAGCCCTCAGCTTCCAGGCACCTGATCAATTTCCTGGAGTTCGTTTCCATCTACACACTTATATACACATTCGCCGGAGCTGATAAAAGGGAGAGTGTGCAATAAAATACACATCATTGAAATCAAGCAACGGTGCAGACGACTTAATCTCTGGCGCTTGCCGGCAGCACGCTTGAGTTTTCCACATCTCAGCTCTTTTTAAAGCCGGTCGAGCGCCCCGCGCACCGCCTCGACCAGCACCTCGGTAGGCTCGCAACCGATGGAGAGCCTGAGGAAGCCCTCGGGCACATCGTCGCCCCAGCGGGCGCGCCGGTCGGCGGCGCTGTGGACGCCGCCGAAGCTGGTGGTGGGGACGAACAGCTCCGTCAGTTCGATGAACCGTTCGGCCGTCGGCTTGTCGGCGAATGTGGCGCCGATCAGGGTGCCGGGATGGGCCATCTGCGGGTGGGTTCCGTCCGGATAGAGGAATTCGCCGACAGCCGGGTGGGAGGCGAGGATTTCCGCGACGCTTTCGGCATTGGCGCACATGCGCTGGAGCCGCACGTCCAGTGTTTCCAGTCCGCGCAGCATCAGCCAGGCCTCGAATGGGCCGGCGATGCCGCCGGCCAGCGTCCGCGCCGAATGGACCCGCGCCATCAGCTCCTCGTCGCGGCTCGACACATGGCCGGTGAGCACGTCGGAATGGCCGCTCGTCGCCTTGGTGTCCGCGGCGAGGACGATGTCGGCGCCGAGATCGAGCGGTTGTTGCAGGACGGGCGTGCAGACCGAATTGTCGACCGCCAGCAGGCAGCCGGCTTCGCGGGCGCGGGTCGCGGCGGCGGCGATGTCGATGATGTCGAGGCGCGGATTGGTCGGGCTCTCGATAACAGCAAGGCGGAAGCCGTCGAGGGACTTTTCGGCGAACTCCTTCGCCGGGCAGGTCACCAGTTCGACGCCGAAACCGCTGAGGAACTGGTCGAGATAATGACGCACCGAATAATAGCCGTCGCTCAGGAGCAACAGCCGGTCGCCGGCCTTCAGGGTGGCGTGGAACAGGGCCGAATAGGCGGCCATGCCGGAGGCGAACAGCTTCGTCGGCGCGTCCTCGAGGATCGCCAGCCGGGCCTCGACCGCCTGCACGGTCGGATTGGCGGTGCGCCCATAGGTGCGATCGGGGCGCGGCTCGTCGGGCAACTGGTAGATGCTGGCGGAAACCAGCGGCTCGGGGATCGGATCGCCGGGTCCGAGATCGCCGGTGCGAAGATGCAGCATCCGCGCCAGGCGATCGCGGATTTCGGGCGCGAGCTTCATTTGCCGCTGAACAGCTTGGCGAAGAAGTCGACCATTTCCGGCACCATTCTTTCGCCCCGCCCGTCGGCGATGGCGAGCGACAGTGCCTGCTTGGCGGCGCCAGACATCAGGCTCGGCACGCCCGCGTCGTCGGCCATGGTCGAATAGTAGCCCACGTCCTTGCGGGCGTTCTTCACCGCGAAGGCGAGGCCCATGGGATCGCCGTCGACCGCGTAGGTCTTGATGAAGTCCATCATCCCGGAGCCGAGCGGACCGGAGGACATGACGTTGTAGAGCGTCTGGCGTTCGAGGCCGGCGATGTCGGCCATTGCGAAGGCCTCCGACATGCCGCAGGCCATGGTCATGGCGAAGAAATTGTTGATCAGCTTCAGCGTGTGACCGGCGCCGAGCGGGCCGACATGGAAGACGTTCTCGCCGAGATCGTCGAGCACCGGTTTGACCTTGTCGTAGGTCGGCCTGTCGCCGGCGCCCATGACGTTGAGCTTGCCGTCGACGGCGTGGCTCGGCGTTCGACCGAGCGGCGCGTCGAGCAGGGTTCCGCCGGCTTCCGCGACCGCCCCTCCAAGCATCCGGGTGGAATCGGGCAGCGAGGTGCCGAAATCGATGACCACGGCTCCCGGCTTGAGGCCGGCGATGACGCCGTCGGCGCCGAGCATGCGGCTTTCGACCGATTTCGAGGTGTCCATGCACAGCATGACGATTTCGGAGGCCGCAGCCAACTCGCGGGCGGTCTTGTATTCGGTCGCCCCCCGCGCCACCGCCGCGTCGATATTGGCCCGCGAGCGGTTGGCGATCACCGCCATCGGGTAACCGAGCGATTGCAGCCGCCCCACCATGGCCGAGCCCATCAGCCCCAGTCCGATAAATCCGATCGCCGGCTTACTCATTTTCGCATCCCCTTCCGCTGTCGGTCCGTCACCTAAACCGATTGAATCGGCATCCGTGTTCGGTTTACCCGAGCTGGCGGCGGGAGGCTACCCCACACCCGTTTTCGGGCGAAGCGGCCGGCGGATCAGTCTGGATAGCGGGCGGCGATGAAGGACCGGATGTGCTCGGGCACCGGGGTTCCGGGCGCCAGCCGCGGATCGGGGATCGGATCGCCGGCGACCTGGCGGACCGGCACGACACCGGCCCAGACCGGTAGCGCGTAGTCCTCCTCGTCGTCGATCGGCGGACCGGAGCGGATCTTGGCCGACCCTTCGTCGATCCGCATGGAGAGGACCGTGGTCGCCTTGAGCTCCTGGTCGGTGATCGGCCGGATCTCGTTTGTGCGGCCCGGCCACAGCCCGTCGACGAACAGGTCGAGCTGGCGCCGCTTCTCGGCCGGCTCTGCAACGAATTCCGCCTCTCCGAACAAGGTCGCCGAGCGGTAGTTGACCGACGAGTGGAAGCCCGAGCGGGCGAGCACGAAGCCGTCGAGCAGGGCGACGTTGAAACAGACCTGATGGCCCTTCGAGGCACGCAGCATGCGGCTCGCGGACGAGCCGTGCCAGTAGAGCATGTCCCCCTCGCGCCAGTAGAAAGTCGGCGTGACGTAGGGCTGGCCGTCGATGCCGTAGCCGATATGGCAGAGGATGCCGGCGTCGAGCACGCCGTGAAGCGCTTCCCGGTCATAGGCGCCGCGGTGATGGGACCGCTTCAGGCGCGAGCGGTCGGACTTCGGGCTGGCGGTCATGGTCTCGTCTCCTTGTGAATTAGCCGCCCGGGGATGTAATCCAGCTTTGGACTTTGCGAAATATCCAGTATTTGGAAGTTTCATAAGTCCACTTTTTGCCACGCCGGATGTCCCATGCCGACCATTTCGCTCGCCCTGTCCGTCGATCGCGCCGCCCGGCAGCCACTGCAGACCCAGATGCACGACCAGCTTCGCGAGTTGATCTTTTCGGGCCGCCTCGCCGACGGCGAAAGGCTGCCCTCGACACGCGCGCTCGCCGACGAGTTGGGGCTCAGCCGCACCACCGTGGTCGCGGTCTACGACCAGCTCGCCGCCGAAGGGCTGATCGAGACGCGGCGCGGCGCCGGTGCGTTCGTAGCGCGGGGATCGGAGGGTGGAGAAACCGGCATGACCCGCCCGCCGCCGCTGCCCGCCCCCTCGGCCGGCGCGCCGCTGCCCTTCGAGACCGGCGTGCCGGACGGCCCGTCCTTCCCGGACGAACAATGGGCGCGGGCGCTGGCGCGCGCCTTTCGCAGACGCGGCGCGGGGGCGACCGGACAGCGGCTCCCCGGCGGCGATCCGGAATTGCGGGCGGCCATCGCCGAGCATTTGAGAACGGTGCGCGGCCTCGACATCGAAGCCGGCCAGGTGCTGATCACTTCGGGCATGCGGGAAACCCTGACAGTCATTGCAAGCGCGCTGATCCCGGCGGGGTCGAGGATCTGGGTCGAGGATCCGTGCTATCCGGCGGCGCGACGGGCGTTGCGCGATCTCGGCCTCGCGCCTTGCGCCGTCCCGGTCGACGAACAGGGCATCCGGGTGGAAGACGGAAGGACGACCGCGCCCGATGCGGTGGCGGCGCTGGTCACGCCCTCGCGCCACTACCCGCTCGGCATGACGCTGTCGGCCGCCCGCCGGACCGCCCTGTTCGACTGGGCGGCGGAAGCGGGCGCGCTGGTGGTCGAGGACGATTACGACAGCGAATACCGCTACCGGGGCCGGCCGCTGGCGCCGCTGTTCGCCGGCGACCGCTCGGGGGCGGTGATCCATATCGGCAGCTTTTCCAAGGTGATGTTTGCCGGCCTGCGGCTCGCCTATCTCGTTGCGCCGTCTGACAAAATGCCGGCCCTGATCGCGGCGCAGCGTCGGCTCGGCACCCAGGCCTCGATCGTACCGCAGATCGGGCTCGCGGAGTTCATGCGCAGCGGCCAGTTCGCCGCCCATGTGCGCCGCTCGCGGCGGCTCTACCGGCGGCGGCAGGCGGTTCTGATTTCGGCGGTCGAACGGTATCTGGGCGGACTGGTGCGCCTCAGGCACGACGATGCGGGCATCCAGATCGCCGGGGAACTGGTGGGGTCGTCGGCGAGCGATATCGAACTCAGCGAGCGGGCGCGAGGCGCGGGCATCGTCGTCGAGCCGCTGTCGCCCTACTATCGCGGGGAGCTGGAGAAGCAGGGGCTGGTGTTCGGCTTCGCCGCCTTCGACGAGGAGAGCATCGAAAGGGCCGTGGCGCGGCTGGCGGAGGTGTTCGCGGCCGTCGGGTCGACTGAGCGGTTACGGAGCCACAAGCGGAAATATCGCAACGGTTTACCGATTGAGCGGTGATGGCGCCGATTGTCGCTAGCAAACCGAACTTGTCCTATCGACGAATATCAACGCAGGAGCCGCACCGCCTTGTACGCGATATATCGCATCGCTAAGGTTGCCGGATTTCCTCCTCAAACATCAATGAATTTCAATCCACCGCTTTTCGTACACTGGACCTGCACTCCCTGTGACCCTGTCTGCCTTTTCATTCGCTGCCCGATCGGACAAGTTGCCTTCCGTCTGGCAGAAACAACGCGAAGTGGACGGACCGTGTTTTCCGTCTCAGGGTGGAGCCAGACAGCGTTCGCCAGGTCATAACGAGCGGCATCGAAGCCGGATGTTCGGTTTGGATTCGGAGCGCGGCCGATCGATGGATCAGGACATATTCCCGCTCGATTTCACCGGATCGCAAAGACGCGACGCCGCAAGGCCGACGATCAGGGTTCCGTAGACCAGCGGCTGGACCAGCATCACAACCAACGCCACCGGAACCGCCCATCTCCCCAATTCATCCTGGCCGTAAATGAAGGCAAGTCCGTCCGCCGAAGCGCCGAACAGCAGGGCACAGGCCGCGAGGACCACGTTCCAGGCATTGAAGAATTCCGCCGTCGCGCCCAGCCAGACGTCGATACCCATCTGTACGGCGAGGCAGAAAACGGCCGTGTATGCGATCGCCCGCAATGGCACATCCCGGCAATAGGACCGGTAGATGGCGATTGCGGTTCGCGGTGAAGTCGTTCGCAACATGATTGAACCTCCGACAGGACGATACCGGAGTGTCACCCGCCGGGCCGCCGCGTTCTTGAACAATCGCGCCATTTCCGGCGGGAGCAACGGCGCAACGAATTCAGTTCTGAGACGGAATCCCTTCCCTCACCCCTCAAGCGCGGCCAGCGATACCGGAGCCTCTGACTCGTCGGGCACGAAGAAATCCTGCTGCAGGGCCTTCGTCGGATCGACACGGTACTTGTCGAAATCCCGCACTCCGGCCTCGTAGAGCAGAGTATCGTCGATGCAGAAATTGCCGGTGAAATCGGGCGCCGGGCTGGTCAGGACCAGATGCGCCGCGTCGGCCATGATTTCCGGGGTGCGCGAGGCCCGCATCAGCGCATCGCCGCCGAGCAGGTTGTTGACCGCGGCGGTGGCGATGGTGGTGCGCGGCCACAGGGCGTTGACCGAAATCCCCTTGGAGCGGAACTCGCCGGCGAAGCCGAGCACGCACATGCTCATGCCGTATTTCGCCATGGTGTAGGCGACATGCGGGGCGAACCACTTCTCCTTCATGTCGAGCGGCGGCGACAGCATCAGCACATGCGGATTATCGCCCTTCTCCAGCCAGGGCAGCGCGTGCTTGGTGACCATGTAGGTGCCGCGGGTGTTGATCTGGTGCATCAGATCGTAGCGCTTCATGTCGGTCTGGGGCGTGCCGGTGAGCTGGATGGCGGAGGCGTTGTTGACGACGATGTCGATGCCGCCGAAGCGCTCGGCGGTCGAATCCATCGCCGTGTTGACCGAAACCTCGTCGCGCACGTCGACGACCAGCGGCAGCGCCTTGCCGCCGGCGGCCTCGATCTCCTCGGCCGCGGTGTAGATGGTGCCCTCGAGCTTCGGATGCGGCTCGGCGGTCTTGGCGGCGACGGCGACATTGGCGCCGTCCTGGGCGGCGCGCTTGGCGATGGCGAGGCCGATGCCGCGGGAGGCGCCGGTGATGAACAGGGTCTTGTTGGCGAGCGTGGTCATGGGGCTGGTCCTTGGAACTGATAAGCGTCAGGCGAGCTTGGAGAAATCGGCGGGGCGCTTCTCCATGAAGGCGGTGAAGGCCTCGCGCGCCTCGGCCGATTTCAGGCGATGGCCGAAGGAGGCGGTCTCCTGCTCGATGCGGGCGAGGATGGCGTCGGTGTCGCCGCGCATCAGCCGGCGCGACATCTGAAGCGCCTCGGGCGGCTTGGCCGCGACGCGGAGCGCCGCCTCGCGCACCTTGTCTTCCAGTTCCGCCGAGCCGACCACGCGGCTGACGAAGCCGGCGAGCCGGCCGTCCTCGGCCGAAAACGGCTCACCGTAGCACAGGAGCTCGAAGGACCGCTGCTGGCCCATCAGCGCCGGGCCGATCAGGGTCGAACCGGCCTCCGGGATCAGTCCGAGATCGAGGAACGGGGCCTTGAACAGGGCATTCTCGGTGGCGAAGACGAGATCGCAATGGAACATCATCGTGGTGCCGAGCCCGACCGCGACGCCGTCGACGCCGGCGAGGATCGGTTTCTCCGACAGGGCGAGGCCGCGCAGGAACCGCAGGACCGGCGTGTCGGAAAGCCCCGAAGCGCCCGAAGCTGCGGCGATGAAGTCGGGAATGTCGTTGCCGCCGGTGAAGCAGCCCGGCACCCCGAGAAAAACCGTGCACTTGATGTCTTTCGACGCATTCGCCGCGTCGAGCGCGTCAGCCATGACCGCGTACATGGCGGTGGTCAGGGCGTTCTTCTTGTCCGGCCGGTTCATGCGGACGGTCTGAACGCCATCGCTGACATCGACGAGAACCAGATCGGTCATGGGCCTTCCTCCTGATGTTGTCGCGCCGGTCTAACTCGTAATTGACGTTTACGTCAACGAAAGCTTTCCGCAAGGCGTGTTTTTGCCGGCAAGACCATAGCGGAAAACCTGAAAATCCCCAGCGAATCGTTGACATCGGCGCGCCGGTGCCGCTCTCATGGCGCCAATTCGGGCTTCCGGTCCGGGTTGTCGTGTCGATCCAGGGAGTTTCCGCGTGACCACGCTTTTCGTCCATCATCCGTGTTTCCTCGCACATCTCACCCCGGTGGGCCATCCCGAGCGGCCCGACCGGCTGAGGGCGCTCGACAGCGCGCTCGAGGACGAGAAGTTCGCGGCGCTCGACCGGGTGCTGGCGCCGACCGGCGACGCGGACATGATCCTGCTGGCCCATCCGGAGACCTATCTCGACATGATCCGCGGCGCCTCGCCGAGCGAGGGCATGGTGCAGCTCGATCCCGACACATCGATGTCGCCGGGCTCGTGGGAGGCGGCGATGCGGGCGATCGGCGGCTCGTGCATGGCGGTCGACCGGGTGATGACCGGCCAGGTCCAGAACGCCTTCTGCGCCCACCGGCCGCCGGGCCATCACGCCGAGATCGACAAGGTGATGGGCTTCTGCCTGTTCAACAACGCGGCCATCGCCGCGCGCCACGCCCAGAAGGCGCATGGCGCGGAACGGGTGGCGATCATGGATTTCGACGTCCATCACGGCAACGGCACGCAGGATATCTTCTATCAGGACGCAACCGTCTTCTATGCCTCCACCCATCAGATCCCGCTGTTTCCGGGCACCGGCGAGGTGGGCGAGACCGGCGTCGGCAATATCGTCAACGCGCCGCTCAGCCCCGGCGACGGCGGCGAGGCGTTCCGCGAGGCGATGTCGAGCCGCGTGCTGCCGGCTATGAAGGCGTTCGACCCCGACCTGGTCATCATATCCGCCGGTTTCGACGCCCATGTGCGCGACCCGCTGGCGAGCATCAACCTGGTCGAGGACGACTACCACTGGGCGACCGGCAAGTTGATGGACATCGCCGACGCGGCCTGCGAAGGCCGGGTGGTGTCGCTGCTCGAGGGCGGCTACGACCTCATCGGCCTCGCCCGCTCCGCCGCCACCCATATCGACACGCTGATGCACGGTTAGGATAGATGACGGACAAGCCCGACAAACCCGACGCCGCCCCGCCGATCAAGGAGCTGACCTTCGAGGCCGCCATGGCGGAACTGGAAAGAATCGTCGGCCGGCTCGAACAGGGCGACGTGCCGCTGGCGGAATCCATCGCCATCTACGAGCGCGGCGAGGCGCTGAAGGCGCATTGCGACAAGCTGCTGAAGGCGGCGGAGGCCAAGGTCGAGAAGATCCAGCTCGCCGCCGACGGCACCCCGTCGGGCACCGGGGACGCGGAGCTGGACTGATCGCCTGCCCGGCGCGCCCGGACAAATCGCCGCCGCGCCGCCTTCCCAGGGGAATCGCTTGAAAGCTATTTACGCTTTTGCGTGAGGGCGTCTGCGAGGTAGTTGTCGTCCCACCCTAGTGTTTTTCTACGTACC
>Ga0070729_10005005_pt1 | contig 13995 bp, 13 predicted proteins | sample tdDd472_FD_66725 | JGI IMG/M metagenome (GOLD analysis project Ga0070729, IMG submission 66725) | Marine sediment microbial communities from the Atlantic coast under amendment with organic carbon and nitrate - tdDd47.2 | ecosystem: Environmental > Aquatic > Marine > Coastal > Sediment | place...
TTCATCGTAACCTCTCCTTCTAGTATTGGTCGAATCGTACTTTGTATCGTCAAATTCGGGATATAAATAAAAACCCGAAACTCTGCAAAAGTGGCGAAAATCCCTTAAGATAGATATTACAGATGCAGATTGTAGGTAAGGAGCATAAAACATGAGTCAGCAACATTATTATGCTAGTGGTCAATATTTACGCGCCAAGCACAAATTAGCGGGTGATGCATTTGCGCGGTGGATACTGGATCGGATTCCTGCTTGGGAAAACAGAAAAATCTTAGACGCGGGTGGTGGTTGGGGTCGATTCGTATGGCTACTGATGGATCATTATAAGGTTAATGCCCAAGATATTGTCCTGACGGATGTATCTGAGGGGATGTTGAAAACAGCGTTATCAGTGGCATCAGAACAGATGGTTGAGAGCAACGTTGCCGTATGTGATATTCAGTCGCTCCCATTTTTAAGCCAGCAATTTGATATTGTGATGGCAAATAAAGTTTTGTATCACCTGTCGGATATGTCACAGGGCATTGGTGAACTGGCGCGTCTGCTCAAACCAGAAGGACAATTACTGGCAACAACCAATAGCGACAAAATCACAGCGATGATTATTGACTTACATTATCAAGCACTGGAGACATTAGGCATCGCATTCACGCCTGAAGCACCGTCTCCTTTTTCGATGGAAAATGGTGGTGCGCTTTTGAAGGAACACTTCAGGCATGTGGAACGCTATTATTATGAAGATGAAGACCTTATTTATGATGCGTCTGAGGTACGGGCAACTTATGAAACGATTGGTCGCTATCGTAATCTGCTGGTACGTGATGATATTTCAGATCAGGATAAACAAGCCTTACCGCACACAGTTGAAGGGTTAGCACAAGCGATTATCCAACGAGACGGTGTTCTGCGGTCTCCAACCTTGATGGGAGCATTTGTGTGTACTGCCCCCATATATCCGTAAGGATGTACCATGCATCAACTAAAAATCAGGCTCTACCCAGAACCAGAGAATACTACCGGACATTTCACGGGTGTATAACGCTGTTTTGTTATAAGAATGCGACCACTCCAAATGCGTATCACCCACAAGGAAACGAATTGTCAAGTCACGCGGTTGATCGGATTCAATTTGCATCATAATCGGTAATAAGCTCTTCACATGATTACCGAGTGCGTTATAGTCTATCAATTTAGCCGCTGGTGTATAGCCAACTGTGACAATAATATCGGTTGCAACATCATAGGTTGGCATTTGATTCTTGTCATAACAGACTGTGCCGATTTCATTAACCAAAACATGCTCAATCGGTAAATCATTAGCTAACGCAATCAATTGAATCAAGCGATCTCGCTTTTGTACAGGAATCATATTGACGGCTTCACATTGTGGCGTGTTTGTATCCGCAGGGGGTTCGGCAACGATGATGTTATGTGATGGTGATGATGAATAGGTTGTGGGGATATTCCAAAAATGATTCAGCAATAACAAGGTTGTGACGACCCCAATGCCAAAGATCAGGATAGCCGATTCCCAGTGGCGGTATTGTGTCGTTTTAGGGTCGTTCGATGGTGTATCGTAATAATTATATTTCTTTCCCATGAGGTTGTTCTCGCTATTCTTTGTATCATTATATAGCAACTTTCCCCTCAGTAGTCAAATTTAATATCTGGCTTTCTGTACTTTTGGCCAGTTCAAGTACACCATTAGTCGGATGTGGCGTGATTGAGAGACCCGTTATACTTAAAATAGTTCGCTAATCACCAAAGGAATATCAATCATGACACATTTTATCTGCATCACCTGTGGCACACAATTTCCTGATTCGGATCAACACCCTGCCACATGCCCAATCTGCGAAGATGAACGGCAATACATCGGGCATAATGGTCAACAATGGACAACCCTCGAAGCCATCCGTGAAACCCATCATAACAACTTTATCGAAGAAGAACCAAACCTTATCGGTATCGGTACAGAACCACGTTTTGCAATTGGTCAACGGGGATTATTGGTGCAATCAGACGAAGGTAATGTTTTATGGGATTGCATCTCTTTACTGGATGATGAGACGATTAAAAAGGTCAATGAATTAGGTGGGATTGATAAAATTGCAATTTCGCACCCGCATTTTTATTCTAGCATGATTGAGTGGAGCAAGGCGTTTGATGCCCCTATTGTTATTCACGCCGATAACAAAGACTGGGTGATGCGTCCCGACCCTGCGATTGAATTCTGGCAGGGCGAAACATATCAACTGAATTCAACCATGACCGTTGTTCGAACAGGGGGACATTATGACGGTAGTCAGCTGTTACATTGGGCGGACGGCGCAGATGGTAAAGGGGTATTGATGACAGGTGATACGATTTATGTTGTTTCTGATCGTCGTTATGTCAGTTTCATGTATAGCTATCCCAATCTAATCCCGTTGTCACCGTCTGCTGTACGGAACATCGTCAAGTCGATTGAGCCCTTTGCGTATGACCGTATCTACAGTGGGTGGTTCGGTGCTGTGCTAAAAGAAAATGCACAACATGGTGTAACCTATTCCGCACAACGTTATATTGATGCGATTTGTCTATAGCAATTTCATATAACAAAAGGGACAGGTTGAAAAAAACCTATCCCTATTATATGACATACAATATGCTTTAGAAGAAGCTACTCAAAATCTCAAGTACCTTCTGAATACTACTGGTATCCCCAGATTGACGAGTGGTATTACTTGCCGCAGCGATACGATCAAGGCTACGGATGTCTGCATTTGCACCATATGCCACGGGTACAACAATCACAGGGTTAATTGCATCATAGCTAGCTTCAATCGACTGAATTGCGTCGTCTAAGGTGCTACCTGACGCGGTATCTTCACCATCGCTGAGGATAACCACAGCACGGATACGATCTTCTTCTTTGAGTTGGGTCATGACATCAACAACATTAATGGTTGCATCATAGAGGGCTGTCCCACCTTCTGGACGCAAACTCTTGATATGTCCTTCGAGTAGCTCTTTGTTCGTTTCTAGAATATCAAGCCCGATCCGCACTTCAACCACATCAGAGAATGTCGCCAACCCAACCCGATTGGTGATTTCCATATTATCGAGGAAGAAGATAGCGGCTTCTTTGGCTTCTTCGAGTTTTCCATCTTCTGCCATCGAACCAGACACATCAATCAATAGCATCACGTCGGCTTGCTTTTTGACAAATGCCCAACTGTCCTGAATTGCGGCAATAACAGCAGGTTCTGGCACATCCAACACTGTTGATGGACCTTCCTCAGTAACACCATATTGCGGTTCAAATGGGAAACCAAGTTTCACACTGGGGTTCACAGGTCGGAAACCAAAACTCATGATATATTCTTGATTATCAACCGTCAGCATATAATCGGTAAAGACACGTGCGGCATCTTTTTGGGCTTCGGTCACCCAATCGGCATTGACGATACCGAAGGGATGTTCATGCCAGAATGTGCCTTCTTTCGGATAGAGAGCAACTAATTTTTCCGGTGGTTGGAAGTCGGTCTCCCCGCGATTGATTGCAATCAGATCGTTTTCTTCAAGGGCAACAAAGTCAAGATAACTGGGACCCTGTGCAATATAATTCTTAAATTCGGTGGTACGGCTAGAATAGTGACGGATAAGTGATTCAATCTGACGAACCCCATCACGAACATCTTCATCACGGATTTCATCGACTGTCAAACGACGACCTGTAAAACCTGTGGCTCGCGCGCTGGCATAATATTCAGCAATAAGTGTTGATAGCGCAGTAGAACTCACATACGGATCAGTATGACCATAATAGACTGTCCGTCGTCCACCTGCGATACCATAATCTTGCCAACCATTTTCACTATTGAGCACATCTAATATTTCTTCCCAGCCGATGTCATCATACCCAACAGTTTTCTGAATTGCACTCAAACGACTTTCCCAAATTGCCATGACAACAGGTGCATTAGCTGTTGGCTGAATATCGGTTAGGTCAAAGATTTCTTTACGACTAAGGAAGTTTGCCAATGATAACCAATGGCTGACACTCGGCTGGAAGATCGTCGGTTTGGCGACATTGGCATTACCGGGGGCAGTGATAGCATTGACAATCGCTTGTGTGATAGTACCGGATGAACCGGGTTCACCGCGCACATAAATCACCGCTTCACCATCAGCAAGGGCTTCACCTGTGAGTGGATTATTGCCGTTGCGATAGGCTGTATTAAAATCATCGATAATTTTTGGCATATACAAGTCGGATTCAGGCGCGTAGATAATATCAACGACGACTGCCCCCGATGGAATTTGCTCTGCTGGTGGATTATTGGTGGTAGTCGTTGTGCTACCGCCACTATCATCACATGCTACCAACACCAATGCCATGATTATCATAAAAATCCATAAATTAATGCGTTTCATTTGTTTCCCTTTCGTGTCAATTTCATAAAATTGTTCTTGCATCGCTCACCTAACCCTCTTCCTAAATTCCTCCCCATCGGAGAGGGGCTTGCTCCTCTTCACCTTTGAAAAGGGTTAGGGGGTTATCCAAATCGTTCAATTAACGTTTCCGTGGTGTTTTTGTCAGGTGCGGTCACAATCTGCCCATAATCAGGCTCTAATAGGATCCCAAAGGATACGCCATCCGCAAACAAACTATCTGTGCTGGTGACTTCGCCACTGATGGGGCGCAATCCATATTTTGCCACCGTCTTTTGACCTACCCCTGTTACATAATCGGCAAAGGCTTGGACAGCAAGTTTAGTCGTGTCATCGGTATTGTTGTCATCCCACATCGCCAACGGGAAATCGAGGATAAATTGAGTCGCAGGGTAGCTGAATGTAATCGGATCACTTTTATTCAAATCACCTAGGCTATTGAGCCAGAGGACTTCGGGCAGTAGGGCAATTTCAGCAACGGATGTGCCACGCGATGCCATTACCGCCGCCGGATTACTGCCTAATGTTTGGAAGTTCGGGACACTGGCAACAATCGCTTCCATCCACGCATTAAAGTCACTATCTAAGACTTGGTTCCGATCTAACGTGGTTGATCCTGCAAATTCACCCGCACCAGAAAATAATACAGCTAATCCAGCTATGGTATTTGAAGGACGGGCATAAGCTAACTTCAAAAAGCCCCAACCACTTTCTCCACCGAGTGCCGCCCAATTACCATCATTGGTTTGAACAGCTTGCGCGACGGTATCCCAATCGAGGATGCCATCGGCTGACAAAATATCGACACGGCTCTGGAATCCGCCCCAAACAAGGGGAGTCTGTGCAGTTGAATTGGCAATCGTTTGGAAGGGGATGTTGCTATTGATATAACTGACAGATGCGGATGACGCAGGAAGCCATGCGTCAGGATGATCGCTAGACGACCATTTTACATGTTCATCCCAGACAGCAATATCAGAGGTGGTTGTTAAGTTCACAGTCACGCGGGTTGTCCCGTTGACGAGGGCATCGCTGGCATTAAAATCAGCCACCACCGCCCGCATCCAATCTTCCGCCATTGGATTGACCGCTATATTAATCTCCATTGGCGGTTGGTTTTGCACAAATTGGCTCAACCCGATAATCGCCGCCACAATAATCGCAAATATCGCTAGTACAATAGTTCCTCGTGAAATCAAGATCGCTCACCTTTAATTGATTGTGCCGTACCTCATTTTGAACGACAAATGGAAAAGACACAAATTGACATACATCAATTTTAGTGTACTTGTATTTTATCTGCATTAATTCCCCAAAGATTGGGGGGACTTTTGAGATTGCATGAACAAATTCTGCAAATTAGCCTATTTATTGGAATGGATTTAGGTTCTTTGTATAGGAAAATGGTAACGTGAATTGTCATGATATGCGTGTCAATGTTATACTTTCGAGTATAACGTATTCATATAATTAGATAAACAACCTCTGGGGGAACATATGCCAGAACTTACACCCCATGAAGCACCTGTTACTGCAATTGCCGATTTGCCCTTGATGCACCCCGGCAGACCGATTGGGCGTGATGATTTGCTCAAGACACTTTTGGGCGCATTAAAGCAAAATGAAGCGGTGTTATTACACGGTGCATCAGGTATCGGTAAGACGACGGTGGCAGTAACGATTGCAAGTGCTTATGCTCAACAACCCGATCAATCGGTGTTGTGGTTAAGTATTCATAATCCGCCACTTGTCGAATTGATTGCGCGGATTGGGCGTGCTTATCAAAATAACGACATCAGCACTAGTCAAAATCCGCTCAGTAAAGTTGGTGCAGTTGCCAACTTATTAAGCCAGCACAAACCACTCATTGTACTGGATGGCGAAATTCAAGTGGATGTTCTTAAGCAGTTTACAGAACGCTGTGGTGGCAATTTCCCCATGCTAATTACCAATTCCATTGCCCTTGATGGTGATAATTGGAAAAATCAAGCGGTTGGGAAATTATCCGATACGGATGCCGCCCTATTGTTCAAGCAGAAATCAGGGATCAAAGATAACAAGTTTGATATTGATATCTATGCGATTGCCAAAGCCCTCAATTTTGAACCGTATTCACTAGCCCTTGCCGCCCGTGCCATGACTGCTTCTAAACAAACCCCACGTGAATATGACAAAACCTTGAAAGAGATCGCCAAATCGGTGGGTGATAATGGTGGTGTTGCGGCACTGACAGCCAGTTATCGTTCCTTAAATCAAGCGTTACAGGGCTTGTTGTTGATGCTCGGTGCGACTTTACGTGGAGAAGGCTCATCAGCATTTTTGAGCATGGTCGGCGGTGTACCGCAAGCCAATATTGACCAAGCGATGACCATTCTTTCGCAATTGTTCCTTGTCGAAAAATTTGATCGTTACGGTGAATCGTATTATCGTCTGCATGGGTCTGTTCATTCCTTCCTCGAAACATGGTTGCGTGGTAGTAACCGGATGGATAGTTTGCGCGACAAAATTAAAGATACGATGCGTAAATATATCCAACACTATAGCGAAACACCCGATGCCTATGTACGGCTAGCAACCGAGATGGATAACTTTATTGCTACAGCACGTTGGGCTGCAAGCAATGGAGATCGTGATCTTGCGAATGCGGTTGTTGTTGCCCTAACACAAGCCGATGATTTCGTACAATCAGAAGGGTTCATGTACGAAATGCTCTTGTTGCGGGCGATTGGTTCTGGTTCTACCAATGCCTTCCCTGCCTACGGTGGTGATGTTGAGGAACATACCGTTGAGGATGATGAAGACGATTTAGATTATGATTTGGAAGATGAAGAATTAGAAGAACTTGAGCGCGCCAATATCGAAGAGGATGAAGAGGATGAAGAGGAAGAACCTGATGATTCGACCTTTATCCCAACCGATGATGTCAGTTTGCAATCCATCAATATTGACCAACTCCGCACAGCACTTCATGTTGCCCGTCAAAATAAAGAAGTTCATCGCCAAGTACAAATCCTGAAAGCGATAGGTAAAGTCCAAATTTCCCAAGATCGTGAACAGGAAGCGATCGCAACCTATAATGATGCGTTACAGATTTATGAAGAAAATGACGATAAAGAAGGCATGTTAGAAACCATTGATATGCTATCAGGTTTGCTGACTCGTACCGATAATGCACAGGCGGCGGTTGTTCATGTCAATCGTGGATTAGGACTGGCCGAAGACCTCAACGATAAAGATACAGAAATGCACCTGCTGACAACTTTAGGCGATGCCCATCAAGAATTGGGCGAATCATCTGACGCAGTAGAAGCCTATGAATCTGCACTTGCTATTGCTCGTAAACGCGATGATAAACAAAATGAAGCTGTTGTCCTCTATAAACTAGGTATCGCTCATCTTGAAGACGGTGACCCTGACCATGCTATCCAAACCTTAGAACAAGCCAATGATCTATTTAAGCAACAGGGTAAACGGGCGCTGGAAGGGCAGGCATTAGGTGGATTGGGCTCGGCAAATGCAGAACTTCAACGTTGGAGTGAAGCCGTTAATTATCATACCTCCGCCTTGCATATTGCGCGCGAGGTCAAAGACAGAGATGAAGAAGCGCTACAACTCAGTAACCTCGGTCAAGCATTGGTAGAAGCCAAACGCCTTCCCGAAGCACTCCTGCGCTATCGTCAAGCACTGCACGTCGCTTATCTAACCGAAAAGAAAGATAACATCGTCAGCGCAATTGTCGAATTAGTCACATTGATGATGAAGAGTTTACGCCTTGTGCCAATTGCAGAATTATTGATTAACGATGCGACAGATTATGACCCGACAGATCGTGATGTCATCCGTATACAAGACGAAATCGAAAAAGCCTTGCAACGCGCTGAGGAAACAGGAGTAGAATTGGCGGTTGTTGCGGGTACAGCTAAAGATTATGCCGCAAATGCTTATGATGAATAGTCTTCTTGTAGGATAAAAGGTCAGATAGGGGTGAGGTATGTCTCACCCTACTTTCAATAATGAGTTAATCCCACTAAAATTCAATGATTACCCTAAAAAATGGTTCGGTTGAAACAAAAAACACAGTACAATAGAATGAATCTGTTGATGAGTAGAAAGGTCATATGAATGGCGAGTCCCAATCGTGAAGAACTCTATCGCATGGCGTTAAATGCCGCAAAAAGTGGGCAACGCAAACCTGCCAAAGTGATGCTCCAGCAGTTATTGTCTCAAGATGAGAAACATATTCGCGCAATGATGTTGATGGCAAAAATCAGTGGCAAAAAAGAACGTGTTAAATGGCTGAAACGGGTACTTGAAATTGATCCTGATTTTGATGATGCCATCGAGCAACTCGAAAAATTGGAGTATGGTGACGCGGCAAAGCGCAACCAGCAACTCTTAAAAGTTGGTTTAAGCACGGGGGCAATTGTGATTCTTGTGCTTGCCTTTATGATGATTATTTCTGCCGCTTCTGCACCGATTTAAGATCGGCTCGCAATGCCTGTGATGTTACGTCGCAGGCTCTGCTGGATTCCCACGACGGAGTAATTGAACCCCCATCTGGTTCGCATAATAAAACTCAAGAATAATTTGAATCTCGGCTTCTGTACAATTGATGAGCATCTTTAACTCAACATCACGTTTAAAGAGGTCAACCGTCGCCACAGTTGCCATGATTGCTTTACTCTCAGATAAAGACCCTATCCAAATATCTATCCCCTCGCCATCCCCTGCTGTTGTGTTATCCAAATAGCCATAATCCAGAGGGTAAATAATATCCGAATAACGTGGATGTGCAGAACCTTTAGGACGATCAATGATGATAGTACTACTATCGAACAAGGTATCTAATTGTTGCCAGAAATCAGTCACTTGGATACTTCTGTTGGTTCCACACGACCATACAGCCACCAGAAACGCTCTTTTGGATAGACTGACATCAGTTTGTCTGACCAGATAAATTCACCATCTGTTACCCAACCACGTAATTCTTTATCGGTATGATAAACGCGTGATTTCACCGCTTGCGACTCGTAACCTTGTTCATCCAACGCCATAACCAATTCTTGAACGATTGTGCGCTTTAAGGCTTCGACTCGATATGCGTCTGAACACTCTTTAACATTGTCACGACAGTCGCGGAAGAACTCGGCTAATAATTTCAAACGTGACTCCGCTTCCCGTTCCATTTTCTGCTCATAATGGACTGTCCATTCGTTGCGGACGGCATTATGTTGAGCAATAGCTTTATCAAGTGTCGCTTGTTGGACACCATTCATCTCATCACGAAATTGATTCAGACGGCGTAATCGCAATAAAAATGCCCCCATTGTGATTTGAGGCATATCCCGACTGCCAAAAAGCCCGCCCTCGATACTCATATATAACATATCGCTGAGGACATAATGTTGGAGGGTTTCACCCATTTTTGCGATTTCTTTGAGGTCACGATCAATTGAATATCTACTAGACATGACTTTACCTTTCAAATCATCGACATTGTTAAGTTTATTATAACAGATAAGTAACGGAGTTTTGATAATTTATTTGCAGTAAGGGGACATCCCCCGCACAATCGCCAAACGCAAAAACACGAGCAGATTGACTCGTGTTGGGTATCATATTTGAATTAAAAGATTTGCCTAGGATGCAGTGGCTTCGGCTTCTTTAGCTTTATCGTCACTCATTGTGCTGGCTTCAGCAATATCTTCGGGGTCGTCTTCATCTTCCCAACTGATAATCCAGATACATGCCCCTGCGACCAATACAGTCGTAACGATGAGGGCAATCCATTGTGTAGGGAGTAAACCAACATTACGGGCTTCGTATACCAATAATCCGACCATACCCACTGCTAAAACCACCCAAGCCGAAATACGGGGGTGTGTTATTATCCATTTCATACCGGGAATGTTTTCCATACTCAACGTTCCTTCACTTAGTTAACGACTCATAGTATAGCCTGATTCATCAATACCGTACAAGTGTCGGTCAATTTTTCGCCAAATCATTAACCAGCATCATAGGTTTATCCGCAAGACGGTCAACTTTTAATTCGTATTGCACGGTGATTTTAACTCCGCTATCATCAAAGTGTGATACGATTTACAGATGGATTGTAAATCTTTCACACTGTTCACAATAAATTGAAGGTAAGCGACTAAAACTATGTCATCAAGAGAATCACAGCTTATTGGTAAAACACTTGGCAATCGTTATCGTGTTGAAAAGGAAATCGGTAAAGGGGCGGTTGCAATTGTTTATCGTGGCACAGACCTCCAAACCAACACCCCAATTGCTATTAAACAATTGATGGATACCGCACGACAGGCTGATGAGGCTCAGATCACACGCTTTGAACGTGAATCGAATGCGATGGAAAAGCTATCACATCCGAATATTGTCAATGTTCATGATACCTTCTCTTTAGATGGTGACCACTTAATTGTCATGGATTATGTATCGGGTGGTTCATTGAATGATCTGTTAAAACAACAGACGAGACTAGATATGAACTATGCGCTTAAGATTGCCCATGATATTGCTTCTGCCATGATATTCGTTCATGATGAGGATATTATTCACCGCGATATTAAACCTGATAATATTCTGATCAGTCGTGATGGTACAGCGCGTTTAACTGATTTTGGGATGGCACGCTTTACGTATATGTCCCGTTTAACCACAAAAGATGTGATGTTAGGGTCGCTATTGTATATGGCACCAGAGCAATTTAAGACGGGTGAAGCCGTCAAACAGAGTGATATATGGGCATACGGCATCATGCTTTATGAGATCATGACGGGGGAAAAACCCTTCACTAAACCACAAGATATTATTGTGACGCAACAGATTCCCGTGATTTCTATGCGCCCCGAAGCATCACCGAAAGTATCTGAATTTGTCGATAAATTGCTTGAAAAAGAAGTTCGTAAGCGTATCCCTGACTTTGATAATGTCAAAATTGAACTTGAGATATTAATGAAATCGTCGTAACAGCAAGAGGGATTGCTAAACATTCTCAATTATTATATATAGTCGATTGAGTTGATGTCGGACAATATCCAGCTTTGCGCCCCTGCGTCAACTCTTTATGAATGTCTATTTGTTATTTCATCACTACAGGTTAATGAATGCCCGATTTTAAAGCCCGATTATTGCTGATGCTGGTTATTCTATTTCAGGGGATAACACATCTCTTCTGGTTATCGCCAGCGACCCATTCAGGACAACTAGCTATTCCGTGGATGATGAACCGTGGTATGGTGTTATTTGGGAACATCTGGGAACAACATGCACCGGGGAGTTCGTTACTCGGCGTTGTCGCGCAATCCCTGATTCCGTTGGAATATCCCCTCCTCATTAAATTTCTAAATCTGTTTCTGGTGATTGCGATTACTCTCTTGATTTATCAACTCGCGATCCAACTGACACAACGGGCTTCGGCAGGTGTTTTAAGTGTGCTGGTGTGGATGTGGTGGGAACCTGTATACGGCAATATCATGCTTTACTTCGATACCTTGCTGGCGTTATGTATCTTGCTGGCATTGGTTGTTTATTATCATCGTCATGATAAACCGACCCTCCCGCAAATCATCCTCGTAGGTCTCTTGATGGGACTTGCAACCTTGTTCAAGCAACACGCATGGTTAGCCGTTGGCTTGCTTGGATTATGGCTAGTGATCGTCCATCGTCATCCTAAAGTTTGGATTCCCTATGGTATAGCGGTGCTGATTCTCCCGTTGATACAGTGGGGTATATTGGCTTCGCAAGGACTTTTGGAGAGTTATATTTTCTGGAATTGGGGATTTAACTTATCAGGGTTTATGGATGGTGTGCCTTTAGATGGTGATTTCTTCCGCAAATTGTTATTCAGTAACCTATTGGTGTTTCCGTTTATCTTGATTGCCTCACGGCGTGAAAATCGGCGTTATCTGTTAGTGGTGGTGATGTGGTTGGCGACTTTGACGGTATTATATCCGCGCTTTGGCGAGATACATGGGATGGGACATTTGCCATTTTCAGCGATCATGTCTGGCATCGTCTTATCGTTGCTATTGCCCGACCTCAGCACATGGCGGACATGGGATATTCCGCGACAAGTTATTGCAGGCTTGGGTATTGCCATCGGCATTGGTTGGCTTTGGACAGGTGCAGTCACCTATATTCCGACGCAATTAGGCGCAGGGGCAGTCCTCGCTTATGATGAATTTCGAGATTTAGTTGCCGAACTTGAACCATTCATCGAGCCAGATGATACGTTGTTTGTCTTGCCCGAAACCGATAGCACCCCGCAACTCCACCCGATGACAGGCATGATGCCCCCCGCAACTTGGGTCAAAGGTTGGAATTGGTATTTTGAGCCAGATTTCGTTTTGCCAACTTTGAACAATGATTGGGACACACAACCACCAACATGGGTGATTGTTTTTCCTGATCTGGTCGCATCCGGTGAACCCGGCATTACGGCATTGATTGAGCGGGTCGAAGTCCAGTATTCGCTAGCATTCACCGTAAATGATGTTTTTCTGCATGGTCAAGCAGAAGTCTATCGGCTAGATGGATAGCCGATTTCTCCGTTCCTCAGTATTACTCATTTGACTACCACTCCTATGAAATGATGATTTGATAAATTAAGTCAATTTGGACATATTAGTTGTCATATCGCTTCATTTTGGTTAATCTACGGTAATAGAGTATAATTTCAGACAGAGAGTATTAGCATATTACTTGTGTATGATCTTAAGTTTGTGATAAAGTGAAGTTAGATAATTGTTATATTGGTTTGTGATTACGAATCTAGGAGCAAAATCCAATGGCGGAAAAAATTCTTGTTATTGATGATGAGGAACCCACAGTACAACTCATTGCGATGTTACTTGAACGACGCGGATTTGAAGTAATAAAAGCCTATCGCGCTGAGGAGGGGTTACGTAAAGCCTATCGTCACCAGCCCGAATTGGTGTTGCTCGATATCATGATGCCCGATATGGACGGTTGGGATGTCTGCAAACGTCTGCGCGAAATGTCTGATGTTCCGATTATCTTCCTGACAGCACGAAGTGATGTTAAAGATGTTGTTAAAGGGTTAGAAATGGGTGCGGACGATTATGTTGTCAAACCTTATGACAATGATGAATTGGTTGCACGTGTCCGTGCTCATTTACGTCGTTCACCACGCCCCAATATGAGTGAAGAATTGGCATTTAATAATGGTGACTTCCGCATCAACTTTATGAATCGTGAAGTCTGGGTTAATAATGAACTGAAACACCTCACGCCTAAAGAATTTAACTTGTTGGCGATACTTGTCCGTAATGCGGGACGAGTTGTGACCCGTACGGAATTGGTCACACAAGCATGGGGCGAAGAATATGGGGATGCGATTGATAGCCTTAAATTATATGTCCATTATTTACGTCAAAAGCTCGAACTCAATGCACAACAACCTGAATATATCCTCACCTCGCGCGGGGTTGGGTATCGTTTCGTCAATCGCTAATCACACTCACTCAGAAAATCTCTCGTAAGCCGTGGCAGATGTTACGGCTTTTTGAATTT
>Ga0070729_10005006_pt1 | contig 13995 bp, 9 predicted proteins | sample tdDd472_FD_66725 | JGI IMG/M metagenome (GOLD analysis project Ga0070729, IMG submission 66725) | Marine sediment microbial communities from the Atlantic coast under amendment with organic carbon and nitrate - tdDd47.2 | ecosystem: Environmental > Aquatic > Marine > Coastal > Sediment | place...
CGGAGAGCAGGTTGCTCAGCCCGTCGCGCTTGTGCACGTCGAACAGGCGCCCCAGGCGCGGCTTGCGCAGGTCACCGTCGATCAAGAGCACGCGCTTGCCCGACTGAGCGAGGGAGATCGCGAGGTTGGCGCACACGATCGTCTTGCCGTCGGACGGGAGCGCCGAGGTGACCAGGATCCTGCGCGCCTTGTCCGCGCCCGGCGAGGCCACCGAGAACCCGATCCCGGTGCGGATCGCGCGCACGGCCTCCGAGAGCTGGGAGCGGGGGTCCTCCACCGACTGCAGCTCGAGGGCCCCGCCATTCTTGGGCTTGCTGATCCGGGGCAGGAAGCCCAGGACCGGCGCGTTGAGGAGCGCCTCGACCTCCTCGCGGTTCTTGACCGAACGGTCGAGGTAGTCCACGAAGAAGCAGAGGCCAATCCCTCCCATGAGCCCCAGCAGGATCCCCAGCGCCAGGTTGCGCGCCTTGCGCGGCGAGACCGGTTTGGTGGGGACGGTGGGCTCCTCGATCACGAAGATATTGTTCTCCTCCTTGCCCGTGGTGGAGGAGAGCTCGATCTCTTCGATCCGCTGGATCACGTTCTCGTAGGTGCGCGAGACCGCGGCGTGGGACTGCTCGAGCAGCTTGAGCCGGGCGAGGTCTTCGTTGCTACGAAACAGCTCCTGGGTGCGCTCCTCGATTTCGTGCTCGAGGGCGGACTCGGCAGCGCGAGTGGCCGCGACCTTGCTCTGGGCCTTGGCGACGTCCGTCATGCGCACCTGCTCGAGCGCAAGCTTCAGCCGCTGCTTGGCCCCTTCGAGCCGCCCTCGGAGGATCACGACCCGCGGGTGCTCGCCCTTGAGCCCGCGCATGAGCGCGGCGGTCAGCTCCTCCTCGGCCTTGCTCACGGTCAGCCGCAGCTCGTCGAAGCGGGTGGAGTTGTCAGCCGAGATTGCCAGGCCCTCCACCGCCTCCAGCGCGGCCAGCTCCGACTCGGCCTCCATGCGCGTGGTCTGGGTGATCGCGAGCTGCTCGTTGAGCGCCTTCAGTCGCGCGGTGAGCACGGTCATGGTCCCGTCGATCGCCACCAGCCGCTTCTCGGCCTTGAAGGACTCGATTGCATTGGAGGCGGCCTCGACCTCGCGTCGCAGCTCCTTTTCGCGCTCGCGGAGCTCCCTGAGGCCCGTGTCGCTGATTCCCAGCTCGCGTTGCTTGCTGTCGGTTATGTAGCTCGCGACGATCTCGCCAGCGACGTAGGCGGCTTCCTGCGGGTCGGGGGACTCGAAGCCAACTCGTACGAGGCGCGTGTCTCTTAGGGGACTTACGCGGACCTGGCTGACGAACTTGGTCAGGGGGTCGCGACTGAGGGCGTATTCCGGGTGCTGGAGGAATCCACCTGCCTGGAAGACCGGCTCCAAGATCCGCCGGGATTCGAGCAGCTCGTACTGGGTCTTGTAGTATTCGCCGATCTGGTAGCTCGAGACGCCTCCTGTGGGGTCGTATATGTCCTGGACACCGGCCAGGTTGACCTGCTGGGGCTCGATCAGGACCAACGCGCTCGCCTCGTACTGCGGGATCCGCGTAAAGGTGTAGGCGGCCGTCACTCCCACGGTGAGCACGAAGAACGCGACCAAGAACCACACCCGCTCGAGGACCACGCGCACGTAGTCGCGGAGGTGGATCTCCGGCTCCTCGTCCTCGACAACGCCCTGCTGATCAGAAGAGGGAGGCTGCATTGACTCCCACGCTGATCAAGCCTTGCACGGCGTCGTAGGTCCCCACGACGAGGTAGCGGAACGTGCTTTGGCGGACCTCGAGCACGTCCCCGGCCAGGATCTGCACGTCGGGCACGTCCTCGTCGAGGATTCCGTTGAGGTCGATGGAGACGAAATACTCACCCTGTGGTCCACGTCGTCGGATCCGCGTCATGTCCGGCGACGCGTCGGGGATCCGGATCCCGCCGGCCATGGCGATCGCCTTGCGCACGCTCATTTCGTGGCGGAACTCGAACTCGCCGGGCTGCTGGACGAAGCCCGCCACGTGGAATTGCTCGGGAGCGAGCACGTGCAGGACGTCGCCGTGTTGGAGGAACACATTCTGGGTCACGTCGCCGCGGGAGAGCGCGTCGAGGTCGATCTCGCGCTGGGACACGTGCTCACCACCGTGCACGACCACGGCCCGCAAGCCCGAGCGCTCGGTCAGCCCTCCCGCCAGGCCCAGCGCCTCGTTGACTGAGACCTCAGGGCGCGGGAGAAAGTGAATCCCGGGCTTGAGCACCGTTCCGAGGACCGCTATTCGGCGCGACTTGTATTCCTTGACCTTGACCGAGACGAAGGGGTTGTCGAGAAAGCGCTCGCTGAGCGCCTTGACCAGGTCCATGCGCAGCTCGTCCGCCGTGCGCTCAGCGGCGCGAACCGGGCCCAGCACCGGCAGGGGCACGCGGCCGTCTTCGGCGACCTCGACCTCCAACTCGAGCAACTCGCCCTCCTCCTCGAGGTCAAGGATCGAGACCTGAATCACGTCGCCCACACCGAGGGTGTAGATCGTGCGCTGGGAGAGCAGCGGTGAGTAGAACTCGCCCTGCTCGTCCGTCAGGTCTCCCACGAGCACGGGAGTGCCGACGGGCGGGGGGGCGCCCTCGGGGCCTGCGCAGGCGCAGAGCGAAAGCACGAGGATCGGCCAGAGGAGGCGGCTCATGGGTTCCGGTCGCAGATCGAGGGGTGGAGGAAGGAGCGAACCGTAGCAAACCCGAGTCCCGCGACCAAGGGGATTCACGTCGTGGGAAGTGCCTGCAATGTCACGACTTGGTCTTGGATCCCAGAACTTGTTGCTCGCAATGGAGTGCGTTGTCTACCATGCCACTGCGACGCCTGGGCCGGTGGGGATCTGGGCCGCTTTCACTCCCGTTCTGAGGTCACGTCATGCGCACCTACGCTGCTGCTGCAGCCATGGCTTTCGTCGTGGCCCTCGCGTGCGTCCCCCTCGTGGCGTGGCTCGCACGACGGATCGGGGCCTTGAGCGTCCCCGGGCAACGCGACGTCCACACCAAGCCGATCCCGCGCCTGGGCGGGGTGGCGATCACGATCGCCACCCTCTCCCCGATCCTGGCGCTGTTCGTGATCGACAGCGGCGTCGCGCGCTGGGTGCGCGAGGACTGGGGGTTGAGCGCGGGCTTGATCCTGGGCGGGCTAGGCCTGTGCGGAATCGGCGCACTCGACGACACGCGTCCCGTGCGCGCGCGCTACAAGCTCCTGGCTCAGATCCTGGCCTCGCTGTTCGCGTATCAAATGGGCTTTCGAATCGACGCCCTCACGATCCCGTTCCTGGGGTCGATCGACCTGGGCCTGCTCTCGCTGCCCTTGACCCTGGCCTGGATCATTGGCGTGACCAACGCGGTGAACCTGATCGACGGGCTCGACGGGCTGGCGGCCGGGGTGGTGTTCTTCGCCGCCACCGCCAACTTCTCGGTGGCCTTGGTCAACGACAGCGTGTTCGTGGCCCTGATCATGGCCTGCGTGTCGGGCGCTCTGCTCGGCTTCCTGCCCTACAACTTCAACCCGGCCCGGATCTTCATGGGCGACTCGGGGAGCTATTTCCTCGGCTTCACCCTCGCCTGCTCGTCCTTGGCCGGTGCGTCGCAGAAGGCCACCACCACGGTGGCGTTGCTGGTGCCGATCCTGGCCCTGGGGCTGCCGATCTTCGACACCCTGGTCTCCATGGCCCGGCGCAAGCTCGAGGGGCGGAGCATGTTCGCCCCGGACCGGGGGCACATTCACCACCGCCTCGTGGACAAGGGGCTCAGCCACCGCAAGGTGGTGCTGATCCTCTATACGGTGAGCTTGATCTTGGCCGTGTGCGCGATCGTGGTCTCGCTCGGTCGCAACGAGCAGACCGGGCTGGCGCTGCTGTTGGCGACCGGGCTCATGCTGGGCCTGGTGACCTTCGCCCGCTCGTTCAGCCTCTCGCACCTCAAGGAGACCCAGGCCCACGAGCTGCTCTGCGACCTGGGCCAGGGCGTGCGCGAGAGCCTGCTGCGCTTGCCGGTCGAGCTGCACAAGGCCGGGCACCAGGGTGACGTGTGGCGCGAGCTCGAGAGCCTGGCTCGCAAGCTCGACGTGTTGTCGATCTCGCTGTCTCTAGTAGACCCGAACCGCGACGGTTTCAGCTGGATAGCGAGCGAGGCAGAGGGGGCTACGCTTCACCGCGACGAGGTGAGGGCGCGCTTGGAGGTGCGCGCAGAGGGAGTTCACTACGGTATCCTTGAGCTTTGTTGGCGAGACGCTGCAGAGAAGGTCAACCTGCAAACCGAGGTTTTGCTTCAGCTCGTCGCTGACCAGATCGGGTACGTGCTCGCTCGACTCGAAGCGCGGCGGGGCGCATTGTTCGAGGCTGCTGCCGCGCTGGATCCCCAGGTAGTCGAAGCCTAGTCTTCGGACCGGACCTGACTCAGAGTCCTCGCGCGCTCCTTAGGGGCAACTGCGACAACCGCTCGCGGTAAGCCCCTGGCTCCCAGCAGAAGAAGTTCAGCGCCGAGCCAGGCCGAGAGAGGTCAACCGATAGATCGGTGGGGGATTCGTAGGAAACTACTCCAAGCTCGCTTCGTCCTGCGCCGTGGAGACCGTAGCCCAAGCGGTGCAAAACAGAGAAGAGGTCAGAGACCGTCTTGCCGTGGTCCGCGTAGTATCTTGACGCTTCGACGACGACAACAGGTTTGTGGGTTGCCAAGACCTCCGTTGCGCCCTCGAGGACGTTGACTTCAGGGCCGTCGACATCAATCTTCACGAGGGTCAACCGCTCTAGGTCATGTGCCTTCGCCCAGGTGTCCAGAGTGACTTGCTGTACGTCGTAACTATCGAAGCGGACGTCGGGAAACGCCCCGCTGGAGACCAACTCGTCCGTGCTGCGGTTCGAGTCAACAGCAAAGGCTCCCCAGCCTTCGCTGGGGCGCCTGAAAGTTGCCACGCCGCAAGAGTTGCCCACAGCGTGCGGGTGGACTTCGACGTTGCCCAAGGCGTTTTGGGCTATCGTGTTGAATAGGCAACCCCGGTTGGTGGGGTCCGGTTCGAACGAGTGGACGATACCAGTCGGCCCTACGAGCTTGGCGGCAATCGAGGAGACCATTCCGATCTGAGCTCCGACATCAAGCACAGCGTCTCCCTCGCGAAGGAAGCTCACAAGGAATCTCTCCAGACCCTCCTCGTGAAACCCCCGCTGGGCGACCTTGATCCAGTTGTCGTGCCACATGTCTCCCTGGATAGTCACGCCACAGGAGAATGGGACTGGTCGCCAGCGCGGCCTGACAAGAAGCCTACGGGCGTAGTGTCTCAGTAGGCGACGAGCCGCCTTCAGTCTACGCCTCACTGCGATTCGCCGCATGTCCTCACCGGAGTCTCGTGTAAGAGTGACAATCACCGCATTGAGCGCTGGACTGAGCCAAGCTGTCGCATGCAGAGACGTTCTATCATGCGAGCATAGCAGCGTGGGTGAATCCCTGTGAGGACAGCAGCTGTGAGTGTGAGTGCTTTGAACACTGACGTGAGCATTCACCGGCTAGCGTCGTGCCGTTCCCGACTAGGGTCGTTCGCTTTCCCATGAGGCGAATTCTGATTACTGTTCCAGACCTAGGCGAACCCGGCGGCGTCGCAAACTACTACACCGCACTACAGCTCGACGCAGAAGCCGATATCGAGTATCTGACTGTAACCGGTGGTTCACGTCGGACGTTTGGAAGAGCCCTGCGGCTCGGGTCCGTATATGTGCGCCTGTTGAGCCGGTTGCGCAACCGGCACACCGTGCTCGTGAATCCTTCCATGATGCCAAATGCGTTTTGGCGCGACGGCCTGATCGTGCTGTTGGCAAATGGCCTAGGAACGCGTGTGCTCGTTTTCTGGCGCGGGTGGGACTGGACCTTCTTCGACAGAGTCCGGTCGTCTCTTCTCCACCGTGCGTTCTTTCGCCAGAGCTTCGCAAAGGCAGAGGAGGTGATCTTCCTGGCACGCCAGTTCGCGGATGCCGCGGAGGAGATCACGCCCAAGGGAATGCAGAACGTCCATTTCGAAACCACGGTGGCTGACGACCACTACCTGGGAAGGCTGGCCTCAAGACCTCTGGGCAAGGGCGTCAATCTGCTGTTCATGTCACGGATGCACCGGGACAAAGGCGTGTATGTCGTTCTTGAAGTGTTTCGGGAGTTGAAGTCTCGCTATCCTCACCTCTCACTGACCATGGCTGGAGCGGGGGAGGAGTTGGCAGGAGCTCAGGAGTATGTCGCGAAGGCCGAACTCGAGGACGTAGCCTTTCCCGGCTTCCTGCGGGGCAGAGCGAAGCACAGGGCACTTGAGGCAGCTGACGTGTTCGTATTCCCAACCACATACGGAGAAGGGATGCCGAATTGCGTGCTCGAAGCGTTGGCCTACGGGTTACCCGTTGTCTCTCGCTGGAATGCCGGGATTCCCGACGTCGTCGTAGATGGAAAAAACGGATTCCTGACCGAGGGGACTGAGCCCAAGTCCTTCATACCGTTGGTCGAGAAGCTGGTGGTCGACGAGCCGTTGCGCTTGAAGATGGGACAGGCCGCGCGTGAGGGCAGCGAGCGATTCACGCGGACCACTGTGCGTGCCCGAATGCTCGCGCTTCTGCGACGGGACTGAGTTGCTCGCCCAATGTGCGGGATCTTCGGGACAATTGGAGCACTCACGCCTGAGAGGGAGCGGAGGATCCTCGATCGCCTGCGTCATCGGGGTCCCGACTCCCAGGGCGCCGAGCGCGTTATCTGTGGAGGTCAGACGGTTACCTTGCTCCATACCCGGCTGGCGATTCAGGATCTCTCCTCCGCCGGGCACCAGCCCATGCGCAGCCGTGATGGGCGCTGGTGGCTGACCTTCAACGGCGAGCTCTACACCCACCACGAGCTGCGGGCAGGTCTGGGCGTGTCGTTCCGGGGTAGCTCGGATACCGAGACCCTGGTCGAGCTGCTCGCGCACGACGGGATCGAGCGTGCCCTTCCCCAGCTAAACGGGATCTTCGCTTTCGGCGCCCTTGATACCGTGAAGGGCAGGCTCTACCTGGTGCGTGACCCATTCGGCGTCAAACCGCTCTACTACACTCTCTCCGACTCGCTGACCTTCGCCTCGGAGATCAAGCCGCTACTCGACGGTGGGCCTGGAACGCTCGACTCAGCGGCTCTGCAACAGTTTCTGGCCCTGCGTTACACCCCGTCGCCCGCGACCTTGCTCGACGGCATCCGGCGGTTGCCTCCTGGACACGTGCTCGAACTGGACCTCGAGACCCGTCGGCACCGCACGCGTTGCTATGCACTGCCGACGAACCGAACGTTCGAGGGGAGTCTGGAGGACGCAACTCAGGCCTACCGCCAGGCCCTCGACACTGCCGTCGAGCGCCAGCTCCTCTCGGACGTCCCGGTCGGGGTGCTGTTGTCGGGCGGGATCGACTCCGCGGTAGTGGCTGCCATGGCCAGGAAGCACTGCCCTGACCTCACCAGCTACACCGTCGGCTTCGGCCCGCGATACGCGGAGTGCGAGCTCGCCGATGCCGCCGAGACTGCGCGAGTGCTCGGGATCCCGCACCACACTGTCACGGTTCGACCGGAGTCGCTGCTCGAGTTGCTCCCCGAGATAGTGCGCGCGGTGGAAGAACCGCTCGGGACCACGTCGGTCTTGGCCATGTGGGCCCTGACCCAGGAGGCCAAGCGCCACGTCACCGTAGTGCTGACAGGGCAGGGCAACGACGAGCCGTGGGGCGGATACCGACGCCACCAGCTGGAGCTGGTGATTGCAGCCATGCCTTGGCTGAAGACGATCAGTCCGCTCCTGTCTCGGCGGTTGATTCGCAGGATCCGCAGCGAAGGGGGGCGGCGGGCGCTCTACGCACTCCGTGCGCCAAGCTTCGCGCACCGCTTACGCGAGGCCTACGCCCTCTTTACCGACGACCAGATCATGCAGCTAGCCGGCGCCGTCGATCCGGGCCCTGCGCTATGGGCCTGCCGCTACTGGCTCGACTGGCTGGCTCCCGCTGGAGTCAATGACGCCGAGCGCATGCTGCGGATCGACACGCGAATGGGACTAGCTGACGACCTGCTGCTGTATGGAGACAAGATCTCCATGGCGTTTGCCCTCGAGGCCCGGGTCCCCATGCTCGACCCTGAACTCGTCGAGCTGATCGAGAGTATGCCGCTTGACTACCGCGTCCGGCTGCGCAAGACCAAGATCGTGCACAAGCATATGGCGACCAACTTCTTGCCGGAGCGAATCGTGCAGCGGAAGAAGCGCGGGTTCCAGGTGCCCTTCGGTGAGTGGAGCAAGACGGTGTGGCGCGACTTCATTGAGGCGCACCTGTTGGACCCCAGACTCGGTCTCTACAGGCACCTTGACTACGGTGCGGTGACCCAAGTTTGGGACGCACACAACACAGGTCGTAGGGACTACGCCCGGCAGATCTTCGCGTTGCTGAGCCTGGCGCTCTGGGTCGAGGCCTACCTCTGATACGGGGCCAGATCACGCACGGGAGTGCGGGTCGAGCCAGTCCGAGAGGTCGCGCTGTAGCATTCCCTCCAGCGCGTGGACGTCGGGTGCGACCTCCGCGAGTAGACGTTGGCGCAAGCCCGAGTCCATGGCTTGCCTGCTGACGTGGCTGGAGTTCAACCGGCGAATCGTGCGGGAGAGCGGACGCCGCAGCGCACGAGGGAGCGCGTCCTTGAGCCCGCTGGGAACCAGGCGCACCAGTTTGCGCACGGTTTCGCTGCGGGTCGTTTTGCGTCGGTTCACTGGCTCCAGGCTCGGGATCCCTGCTGGCTCCAGCCCGAGGAAGTCGAGCAGGTCGCGGTAGGTTCGTTCAGCGTCTCGCTTCCAATCATCGAGCAGGACACAGTGGACGTTCTCGGCCCCGAGCGCCTGCCGGAACCGCTGGATCTGGGGTACGTAGCGGTACACCGCCACGTAGTCGAGCGCCTCCGGAAGGCTACAGCGCGGAGGGAGGCGCCTGCCCGCCCGCCGATCTTCGATCGCGTCGATCGCCTCGCCAAAATCGGCCAGGTCCTGGTCTTGACCGAGTCCGTTCAGCAAGAACTGAGCGTGCAGTGCCGGCATAGCCTCGAGTGGGTTCCGCAGGCAAATCACCGCGCGCGCCCCTGGGACTTGTCCGGCGATCTCTCCCGCCGCGGCCCGGGAGAAGAGCATCCACACGCTCACGTCTCCCACGACCTCTGCGTCACCCGCGTCGGCGAAGTGCTCGAGGTAGGACTCCCTTCCGACCCGCGGAGCCCGGAACCCCAGGTCGCGCCCGAAGTAGTGCAGGTCCTTGCGTGGCGACATGTAGACCTTGGGGTGAGGCTCCAGATAGCGCCACACTGCCGTGGTTCCGCACTTGGGAGCCCCCACCACGAACAGATTCGGCCAGCGTGTCACAAGCGCGCTCGAATTCGCCGGGGGAGCATGGCAACGACCTCGCGCCCACCCTGGGAGTCACGGAGAATCCACAGTAGCCCGAAGTACCCCGCGACGGCAAGAGCCAGCAAGGCTGCGCCTAGGGGCAGGGAAATGCGCTGGGCAACGAACCGCAACCCAAGGGCAACAGGAACGACGCAGCCGAGGAGCAGCCCGGTGCGAGCTGCGAGGGGAAAACAGCCGAGAAGCAAGCGCACCTGAATGATCCTCAGCGTGGCGAGAAACGCGAGGGTCACTGCGCTGGAGGCTGCCGCTCCCGTGAGCCCATACGGCGGAATCAGCGCGTAGTTTAGCGTGACGTTCAGGGCTAGGGCGGCGCTGGCGTTGATCAGCGCCAACCGCGAGCGCCCGGACATGACGAGCAGGCGCCCGGCGGGGCTGCAGGCCACGTGGAGTAGCTGGCCGACAACCAGGATTCCGAGGATCGAATCGCTCGCGCGAAACGTACGCGAGAACACGAGCGACACGAGCTCGGGCATGGCCAACAGCGTGAGAAACACAGGGATCGTGAGGATCAACAGGCCCGAGGTGACGGCTTTGAGGATACGATCGAGGTGTTCCCGATCCCCGGCGCGCACCGCGTCGGCAGCCACTGGGCTGAACGCGACAAGGAACGAGCCAACCGGTAGCGTGCCGAGTACGGCCAGCGAGAGAGCGACCTTGTAGAGTCCGAGAGACTCCACGCCTGCCAGCCAGCCGAGCATGAGCAAATCGGTCCACGTGGTCAGCCGGTATACGACCGCGGTGAAGCAAGTCGGCAGACAGTAGGCCAACAAGGCACGCGCTTCGAACCGCAGCTTGATTGCACGGTCCAACAACACCTCGCCGAAGTGCTTGAAGGTGATCCGGGCGGCGACGCCCAGCGCCACAACGTGTGCCACTCCATAGGCGACTAGGACGCCCTGCACACCGGTGCCGGCGACCAGCGCCAAGCTTACGCCCACCAAGAGCGCCGCGGGAAGGGCCACGTTCAGGGCTAGGCTTGCACCCGCCATGTCACGCACCGTGCGCAGTGCGCCGACCAGGTGATACAGCAGGCTGAAGGGCAGGATCGTAACTCCCGCGATCGAGAGGCTGGTCGCTAGCGTCGGAGGAAACCAGACGTGGCTCACGACAGCCATACCAACTAGCGCAACGAGCGAGACGAGGAGGACGGCGACCCCACCCCCGATCAATGCACCCTTCCAGCCAGCGTGGTCCCTTTCAACTAGATACCGAGTGCCGAAATAGACGAGCCCCACGGGAAACCCCAGGTGCGTGAAGTTCGTCGCAACGACTACCACCGTCGCGGCGAGCGTGAAGACGCTGAAATCACCGAGGTCGAGGCTGCGTGCGAGGAGCCAGGTGACGAAGAACCGGAGGAAGCGGTCGATCACCGTGGAGACGAGCGTAATCCCGCCCCCCCGCCCGACCTCGTGCGCGTCCTTCTCGAACTGGGTCGCCGCCTTCACCAATGAGGTTGTCCCAGGAAGATCACGCAGTCGGGTTATTAGCTGGGGGACGGGACAAGACCCAAGCCGTTGCTGCTAGCCGAGGGCGGATCGAGCCGCGGCTGAGCACCTCGAGCAAGTCCAGGCTGCGGAAGAAGGGCCGACTCACGGGCACGAGCCGCATCAGGCGTTGCTGCTGACCGCCTTCGTAAAGGTGCGACCACTCCACCTCGAGACCGAGTTGCTGTGCTAGACCTTGCAGCCCCGGGGGCGAAACTGCCCGTCGGAGGTAGGTCGGGAACGGACCCCTGCCCTCCTTGCCGGCCCACTCCCGCCGGAATACGTTGCGCACGAACCACACGTGGAACGCGTGTGGGGTGAAGCGCGTGACCGCGCCCTGGAAGCTGTAGACGTTGGGCAAAGCCAGCACGATCAGTCCGCCAGGCTTGAGCGTCGTCGCGAAGCGCTGCATGGCGAGGTCGGGTTGATCCAGGTGCTCCAGCACGTTCCAACACACCACCAGGTCGAATCGCTCGGGGGGTAGGGGGTAGCTGCACAGGTCACCCTGGATCGCCTCGTCCAGGCGCGTGTTTCGTGCGAGTTGCTCGCTGGAGAGATCGATCCCCACCAGACGAGCGTGGGGGGGAAAGCTGAACATGCTCGCCGAGCCACAGCCGGCTTCCAGCACCTCCACCGGACTTCGCTGGACAAGGAGGGCGTCGATCCGGGCCTGAATGCTCGCGATAACCTCGCGGCCGGTGCAGGTTCGCTCTAGTAGGGGATAGCGGTGGGGACTCATGCTCTGCACCAGGGGCTGAGGTCCTGCTCGATCAGCGCTGCGGTGCGCTCAAGTTCGGGCCGGAAACGCCGCTGAAGCTCCGCGCGGATGTTCGCGGGCACGGGGCGGCGCGTAGCGGCGTGCATGTTGACTCGACGCAGTGCCCTCAGCAGCAACTGGTGCCCGGGCACAAGCCCGGGTCGTAAACCTCTCAGCACCGCGAGGTTCATTGGACTTCGTACGAAGCGGGTCACTCTGCGGCTGTAGACGGCGCGGTTGGCGTTAGTGCTCCGGCGGTTACCGGCGAGCGCCACTTCGAGCCCCGGGTAGTCCTGCGGGACGCCCAGGAAGTCCAGTACGGACAATAGCGTGGCTCGTGTGTCGTCACGGAGGTCGGACGTCAACACGACTCGCACCCGCTCTCGCCCGAACGCGTCGAAGTAGCGTTGTATCTGATCGTGGTATTGCACTAGCTGGGGATAACACAACGCCCCGCGGGGCTGGGTGCTGAAGCGGATTCGGGCGGTGCTCAGGCGGTCGGCCTCGCCGAAGGCTCGTACGAAATCATCGCACGGTTCGTCCCCCGTGAACACGAAGTGGCTGTGAAGCGAGGCCAGCCAGCTCACCGGCTCGCGCAGCAGGGCGACGATCTTGGCTTCGGGGTGGGCGGCCGCGATCTCCTTGGCCCCTCGCTGGGAGAACAGATACCAGGTCGAGGCCTCCCCCCGCAGCAGGCCAGGTGCTGCAGTGCGGAACTTGGCTGCGTAGTTCTCGGCGGTGCGCGCGGGGAGGTTGTAGTCGAGATCGGAGCCGTAGTAGTGGAGCTCCTTCTCGGCCATGAAGATCTTCGGGTGCTGTGCCAAGAATCCGTCGACACGACCCGAGCCAGAGCGGGGGTGCCCAACGAGGAAGAAGTCGACGTGGGGATCGGTCACGTTGGCCTCGAATGCCGCTCTGGAGCGCGGGAACCGAGCAGGGTTCCCAGCATCAGAAAAAGGAACCAGCGCGCCTCCACGTTATAGAGGGAGGAACCAAACAGGTCCACTCCCAGGTAGGTCCCGACCAGGAACAGGGCCCACAATTGGGCCTCGGAGCCGAGGGGGCCTCCTCTGCGACCGACTCGCAACAGATCCTTCAGCATGGCGAGGGACAGCCAGAGGAAGACGACGAGGCCGAGCACCCCGAGGCAGTAGAGCACTTCGAGGTAGGAGTTGTGGGCGTTGCAGGGGACGCCCAGCTCCCGGTTGGTGGCGAGGGTCGTGGCATGTAGGCCTCGTCCGCAGAGCCACTGGAGTGCGTCGTTGGTGGCCAGATCTCCGACTACCGCGGCCCAAATCCTCCCCCGTCCGCTGCCTGAGGAGGCGAGTTCGACCTCGCTGTCCCCAAAAAACGGTATGTCGTCGAGACGGCCCGTCAGCGTCTGCTCGTCCACCGCGAGCACGCCGAAACCAAGGACCAGGCAGGTGGCGACCACCAAGAGCACGCGCCGTAGTGCGCTCAGGCGGCGCTCGGGTTGCCAGCGCACGAGGACCAGGAGCAAGAAAACCATGCCCGACACGATCGCGCGGCGTGAAAACGCGGAGAATACGCCGAGGCCCACGCACCCCAGGGCAACCACGCAGGCCAGACGCTGCCACTGCAGTCGGGTGCTGAGCAGCGTGGAGAGAAACACAGGGAGCCCCAGCAGACACACGTTCCCGACCTGAACTGGACTGCCAAAGCTCCCGCTGGCGCGGGACTCACCCTCGTTTGTGGTGAACGCCTCGGCGCCGGTCAGGTCTCCACTCACGCTCAGGCAGGCCGCGGTGACCGCTGCGACTCCAAGGGTGAACCGAGCGGTAGTGAGAGCCGACCGTTTTCGTGCGACGAGGGCCGAGAACGCGAAGACCGTGAAGCAGGCAATCAGCTTGGCCAGCGACGCTAGCGCGACGGTCCTCCAGGGACTGAGCGCGACGCCCAGCGTGGCCATCACCAGGAACACAATGAATGGGGTCGTGCAGCGCGGGAGCGCGCTCAGGCGTCCACCCCGCAGGTATGGGACCGCCCTCACGACGAGCGCGGCCGTCGTGCCCACGATCAACAGCTGAGAGCCGTTGAGGGACCCCACGGTGATGTCTTCCAGCACCTGCTGCCCCGCCGCGTAGGTTACGCCGACGAGCGCGCAGAACCACTCGGGACGCATGGTCCACGTCGCCGCGAAGGCGAACACCCCGGGGGCGAGGACGAGGCCTAGTAGCCCGAAGCGCGCGCAGGCGATCGGAGTAATCACGGAGACCAGCAGCAGCCCCAGGGCTATCGGAAGCGAGGCTTCCCCCGTGCCGACTCGGCCGGGGGGAAAGGTGGGG
>Ga0070729_10005007_pt1 | contig 13995 bp, 6 predicted proteins | sample tdDd472_FD_66725 | JGI IMG/M metagenome (GOLD analysis project Ga0070729, IMG submission 66725) | Marine sediment microbial communities from the Atlantic coast under amendment with organic carbon and nitrate - tdDd47.2 | ecosystem: Environmental > Aquatic > Marine > Coastal > Sediment | place...
CATCACCGTTGAGGTCATTCCAAACAAAGTCACCGATCGTAGCGTCTTGCTGTTGGAACCCGAAGTCGGCGTCATTGTAGTCTTGACCAGCAGCCAGGCTTACTGGGTGGGGATCAGTTCCTCCTGTAAGGACAAAACCTGCTGGAATTGTCGAAGCATCGGCACGAACCTCGTAGTTCCCTGTGGGCAAGTTCGTAATGTCAAATGCTCCCGATCCATCGGTCGTGTCGCTCGGCTCGCCTGCGTCGAAGACACCGTTGCTGTTAAGATCCAAGTAAATGGTGACTCCAGCGATACCCGGTTCACCTGCATCCTGGGAACCATCGCCATCGAGGTCGTTCCACACGAAATCGCCGATCATTGCATCTTGTTGCTGATAGCCAAAATCTGCATCGTTGTAGTCCTGACCACTGTACAACGCGACGCTGTCGGGAACGTTTGCTGTAGTTAATACAAAGCCAACGGGAACGGTCGAGGCATCGACTTGAACGGAATAAGTGTCGGCCGGTAAGTTTGTGAAATTGAAAAATCCAGAGGCATTCGTCGTCTGGTTCGATTCGCCCCCATCGAGGGAACCATTTGTATTGCTGTCCAGGTAGACAGTGACTCCAGCCAGCGCTGGTTCGCCTGCGTCAAAGACGCCGTCACCATTCAGGTCATTCCAGACAAAGTCGCCGATATCGCCTTCAAGGACAATGGAGGTAGGATCATTTTCCCCTGCCTCATTTGGGTTGTCGTCTCCATCGGGGTCTGGGTCGGTTCCGTCATCGGATGTGTCACTGAAAGGTGATCCGTTGGGGCTCTGTCCAGCGAGGGTCACCTGATTCTCGTAGTTACCAAGCCCAAAACCTTGATCCGTGACCGTTGTGACATTGAGAACCATGCGTATCTGGGCCGTGGCCCCAATCGCCAGGGTAGAAGATGCATCAAGTAGATCTGGGTCAGCACTTCCGTCGTAACCCGCATTGAGTGTTAGGGTTCCTGGGTCGACAATCAGGGCAGGAGGAGACGTAATGCTGTAATTTGCCGCACCAAACAGTGTATCGAGATCTTCGGTCAAGCTCACTGAGCTTACAACCACATTGGCAAAGCTTTCGAGGTAGAAATCGAGGGTGACATTGCGTCCGCTCACAGCCGCTGTCTTGGCCACACCAAGCGTACCGTCTTCCGCGATACTGAACAGAGTTGCATCTTCTTCGCCCGGTTCTGTTGGGTCACCGCTACCGTTGGGGTCGGGATCTGTTCCATCGTCCGAGAGGTCGGAGAGAGCATTGCCGCTAAGCGTGTCGGCATGGACGGTGACCTGATTGCTGTAATTGCCAAGACCCGAACCACCATCGATGAGTTCGTGGACCTCGACCTGTAAGTGAAAGTGCTCAAGGGTATTTGGAGCAATAGTGCCGCCACTGATGAGTTCCGTATCACTGCTCCCGTCGAAGTTAGGATTCAAGGTGATAAGGTGGAACGAATCCAACGTCGGTGGGACGGTGATCGTGTAATTTCCTGCACCAAACAGGCTATCCAGATCCTCCTCTAGGCTCACATTTTCCAAGGTGTCCGTTCCAGGGGCGGCGGGGTTCCCCATATTCTCAATGTAGAAATCGAACCGGACCTGTCGTCCGCTGACGGAGGCAGTCTTGGAAGCACCTACGACACCCGTTGCCGCATACACGGTAAAGGGCGTTGGGTCGCCTTCATCCGAGTCGTTGGCGATACTATTGGAATTTGGGTCGGGATCCGTTCCAAAATCACTGAGATCAGATGCGAACGTTCCCAAGGGCGCATGACCGGAAAACGAAATTTGATTTGAATGCTTGCCAGGTCCGTCTCCCAGTTGATCGTAGAGAGTCGTCACATCGATGATAATTTGAATTTGTGCGGTGTCGAGTGCGGCCAGTGTTGATCCGGCTCCCATGAGTTCCTGATCCCCTGAGCCATCGAAGGTTGGATTGAGGGTGATTGTCCCCGGGTCGTCAATAAAGCTTGGGGTGCCATTGATTGTATAGTTTCCAGATCCGAAAACCTCATCCAGGTCCTCTATGAGGGAAAGGGACGAAAGGACACTATTGCCAAAATTCTCGAGATAATAATCAAACGTGACCTGTTGACCAGCCACAAACACATCTTTAGCCACACCAAGATTGGCCTCATCGCCAATGATGATCTGCGTAGGGTCGTCCTCGCCGGCATCGCCTGCGTTGCCATTTCCATTGGGGTCAGGATCGTAACCGTCATCCGAATCATCTTCTAATGGATTTCCTCCGGGGTCTGTGGCCGTGACGGTGACGCCATTGAAATAGACGCCAAGCCCGTTGCCCTGATCGGTGACATTCGTAACATTGATCTGCACTCGAATGTGTTCGGTTTCGCCGGGGCGCAGAGTACCACCTGTAATGATGAAAGAGAAGACGTTGAATCCAAAATACTGTGGTGAGCGAAAAAGGGTGCCTGGTCCATTGACCAATTGGGGTTGGGTAGATATGCTGTAGTTTCCGTTTCCAAAGACCGGATTCAACGGATCTTCCATTAACACATTGGAGAGAGTGGTGTCACCCAGGTTTTCGATATAGAAATCAAAGGTCACCAAGGTTCCACTGACATAGGCCTTTTTGGCTATGCCAATGGCGGGGTTACCTGTGATAACGATTGGCGTTGGGTCATCTTCACCGGCCTCTCCGGGGTCGCCGTTGCCGTTGGGGTCCGGGTCGGTGCCATCGTCAGAATAATCTGAAACTACCACACCGTTGGGTTGGACGGCGCTCGCCAAGACCGAATTGGAATACACACCATAACCCAGCCCCTGATCAGATTCCGTGTGCACGTTGATCACCAGTTGAATTTGCGCAGTGGCGCCTGCGCCCAGGCTGCTGCCTGCAGACAGAATTTGATCATCGCCAGATCCATCGAAACTAGACTTTAGGTTCAAGGTGCCCGGATCGGCAATTAAAGCCGGAGCTGAGACGATGGTATAGTTGCCTGCACCCAATGTAGCATCGAGGTCTTCCGTGAGCGTGACATTTGATAGGGTTGAAACGCCCAGGTTCTCCAGGTAGAGATCGATGGTGACGTCAAATCCAGCAACTGCTGCCTGTTTCGCGACACCGATGGGTGAATCCACAGTGATAGAGAAGCTCGTGGCGTCATTTTCTCCGCCCTCGTTCGCATTTCCGTCCCCATCGGGGTCAGGATCCGTACCGAAATCAGAGATGTCAGAGAAGAAACTTCCAAATTCCGATTGGCCAATCAGGGTGACTTGATTACTGTAGTTGCCCAATCCCAGGCCCTGGTTTTCAACGTTGGTGACCGTAACGACCATTTGGATCTGAGCGGTATCACCTGCTGATAGGCTGCTGCTTGCTGGAGAAAGGAACTCTTGTGACGCCAGGGTTCCTCCATATCCGGGATTTAACGTGATTGTGCCTGGGTCGTCGACGAAGAATGGCGGTGTGGAAATGAAATAATTTCCGGCGCCAAAAACGATGTCAAGATTCTCGACGAAGGATAAGTTTTCAAAGCCAGCAGATCCAAGGTTTTCGAGGTAAAAATCAAACGTTACCTCATCGCCAACTACACCTACATCTTTTGCGATACCGATGTTCTCAGTGAGATTCAGGTTGAATTGAGTAGGTACCATTTCATCGGGCGATCCATCGCCATTTGGGTCTGGGTCGTCGCCATCTGTTGACGTGTCAGACATGGGTGCTGCCGCAGGGTCGGTGCCAAGGACCGTGACCTGATTTTCATAAATCCCAACTCCTAACCCTTGGTCAGTCAGACTCGTTACTATATGTGAGATAAGGAAAGTAGTGGATTCACCCGGATCCAAATACGAGCCAGAATTGAGCATGGCGGTATTCGTATTTCCGTTGAAGGCCGAATTGTAATTTAATGTCGGGGAACCGCTAACAAATGTCGGATCGGTAGTGTGTATGAAATTGCCCACCCCATAAACCGAATTGAGATCCTCGAGAATGCCAAGGTTACTCACCGTCTGATTTCCGAAGTTGGTGATTGTGAACTTGAAACTTACGATGTTCGGTCCAGCTGAAATGAAATCCTTGGAGATTCCGATGGACGCAATTGCCGCCACGGTAATCGGCGTCGGATCGTCTTCGCCTACGTCACCTGGGTCCCCATTGCCATTTGGATCTGGGTCAGTTCCGTCATCAGAGAGGTCAGAGAATACGCTGTCTCCTGGTGCTTGACCAGAGGCCATCGCCTGGTTTTCGTAGATTCCCAAGCCTGCTCCCTGGTCGGAGATCGCCAGGATGAAGACTTCCATTCGAATTTGGGCTGTATCGCCTGATGCAAGCGTGGAAGAGTCCGAGTCAAGGATTTGATGGTCGAAATTACCATCATAGCCAGCATTGATAACCAGGGTGCCTGGGTCATCGATCAGTACGGGTGCGGCACTGATGTAGAAGGTCCCTGCGCCAAACGCGGCATTGAGGTTGTCTTCCAAATCGATATTGGAGAGTTCAACATTGCCGAGATTCTCAAGATAAAAATCAACCGTGACCGTGCTGCCCGAGACAGAAGCGGATTTGGCAACGCCGATCTCGCCTTCCTCGCCGAGAACAAATGTGGTGGGATCGTTTTCATCACCTTCTCTCGGATTCCCGTTTCCGTTGGGGTCCGGATCGGTCCCGTAATCAGAATCGTCCGCTGTAGTTTGAAGTGTAGGGGAAAGCCCTGAGAATGAAGCCTGGTTGCTGTAAACTCCTAACCCAGATCCGAGGTCGACCACATTTGTGACATCAACCACGACGCGGACTCGTGCCGTGCCTCCTGAAGAAAGTGATCCAGAATCGATCAAATTGGTGTCACCTGATCCATTGAAAACCGGGTTCAGTGTAATGGTTCCCGGATCTTGCAAAAAGGATGGGGTCGACAGAATTGAGTAATTTCCCGCACCAAGCGTAGTGTCCAGGTCGTCTACCAAAGCCAGGCTGCTAACGGTAACGTTCCCGAAATTTTCCAGGTAAAAGTCGAAGGTGACTTGAGTACCGTTCAGGTTGACATCCTTAGCGGCACCAATTGTGGCATTTTCTGTGAGACTGACGCGAGTCGGGTCGTCCTCACCGCCTTCGGTCGGATCTCCGTTCCCATTTGGATCTGGATCGGTGCCAAAGTCGGAAAGATCACTGTAGGTGTTTTCGTCCGCATCGCCAGCAAGAATTGTTACCTGGTTTTGATAAACACCAACTCCAAAGCCTTGATCAGTTACGCTATCAACTTCGACGAGCAAGGTCAACTGGGCCGTTTGACCTGCGGCAAGAGTGCTTGAAGGGTTGAGCATTTCGGTGTCGGAAGACCCATCGAAGGAGGCGTTAACGATCACGCTACCAGGCCCTGATGTCTTTGATAGTGATTGTACTGTATAAGTACCTGCACCGAAAACGGTATCCAGGTCCTCATCCAGACTCAAATCGATCATTTCAACGGAGGCACTGAAGTTCTCGATATAAAAATCGTACTGAATCTGTCGACCTAGCCGTGTGGACTTTTTCGCTACGCCGATAAAATCTTGCGCCAATCCGGCGGCGGCAAACCCTATTGCTAAGAGTAAAAAAAATACGTTACGATGGACAGAAAGAAATGCGCGCTTCTTCATCATGAGTCTACCTTCTCCAGTTGGTTTTACTGTCTAAATATATACGACTAGAATTCCATAGATTATAGAAGCCGGGCCACGATAATGAAACCTTAACTTTACATTTTGAGCCGCCAATATTTTATAGAAAACACTCGTGTAATCCTGTACTCATGCGCTTCTACGGGTTTCAATTCATCCAGTCACGGACTTATGGCCATGGTCGCGTTTCGCATGCCTCCACCATTCCGGTGTGTTGACGGAATCATTGAAAAGTGTTGGCGGCTTTTAAAAAGAATGAGGTTTGTCTCACGTAGCCTGGCAGCAGCTTGAGCTTCTATTGCTTTGTTTCCAATCGGATCCACCATGTGCTGCAGGCCTTTGTAAATAGGAACTCGACCCTCAAGCTTTCAATTAGTCTAGTGCTGGGTTATAGTCTTGGCACAATTTTGGAGGTGGTCGTGGCTTCAATCTTATTCGATTGCGATTCGACTCTATTGCGAATTGAAAGTCTGGAATATTTACTGGAAGACTTGTTGGATGAGGATGAGATGGAACAGGTGGCCGATATCACCGCGCAAGGCATGCGTGGAGACATCCCTTTTCACGTTTCCCTGGAGAGGCGTCTGGAGATGGCCGATTTAGACCATTCGGGAATTGCAGCATTCAACGAACTTATCGACACCTACCTCAGTGAAGATTCGGAAGACCTGATTGTGGATCTATTGGCCAATGGGCACCAGGTTTACCTTGTCAGTGGTGGGCTAAAAGAAGTCATCGAGGCCCTGGCTCGGCACCTTGGTCTGTCCGAATCTCGAGTTTATGCGGTCAACTTATTGTGGAATGAACATGGCCAGTTTCAAGCGGTTAATCCGGATGATCCAATGACCCAATCCAAGGAGATCGGCCTCCAAAAGGATATTGACACATTTGAACGGCCCATCATTGCCATTGGCGACGGTATGACCGATGCCAGACTCAAGGATGCCGGGATTGCCGATGTGTTCATCGCCTATACGGAACATGAGCGCAGAGAATCGGTTGTCGAAAAAGCAGATTACGAAGTTGAGGATATGCAGGAATTGTCTGACTTATTGGAGGAGTTGTTATGCTGAACAAACAAGGACGTGATTCGATGCGAATCCTCCTGTTGGAAGGGATTCACCAAAACGCAATCGACCTTATGCATCGCAAGGGGTTTTCAAATGTGCAAGTCCTAAATGGGGCACTCGACGAGGCTCAGCTCAGGCAAAAGCTAAAAGAGGCGGATGTTGTGGGCATTCGCTCCAGGACTCTTTTGACTGAGAGCATACTCAGCGACAATCCGCACCTCCAGGCGATTGGCTGTTTCTGCATCGGAACCAATCAGGTTGACCTCAAAACCGCACAGACATGTGGAATTCCCGTGTTCAACGCGCCACACGCCAATACACGATCTGTGGCCGAACTGATTATTGGCTTGACTGTTATGTTGATGCGTCAGATTTTTCCACGCTCCATGGAACTTCATCGCGGAGAGTGGAAAAAAAGCGCTCAAGGTTGTTTTGAAATACGCGGAAAATCCATTGGAATCGTTGGATACGGACATATTGGTTCGCAGGTTTCGATCCTGGCCGAGGCGATGGGTATGCAGGTTTATTACTACGATATTGAACCCAAATTACCCCTGGGAAATGCCTCTGCCGTGCCGAGTCTAAAGGACCTGTTGGCGCATTGTGATGTTGTTTCACTTCATGTTCCACAGACGACTCAAACGCACAATATGATTGGCGCCGATGAGTTGGCCATCATGAAGCATGGATCTGTTCTTATCAACGCCAGCAGGGGACAGGTTGTCCAACTTGCGCCTTTGGCCAAGAACCTGAAATCGGGCCACATCCGGGGAGCCGCAATCGACGTTTTCCCTTCTGAACCTAAGACGAACCAAGATCAATTCGACTCTGAACTCATCGGGCTTGAACAGGTTATATTGACACCCCACATTGGCGGTTCCACCCAAGAGGCTCAGGCCAATATCGCTGCAGACGTGGCCACCAAGCTTATGAACTTCTGTTCCAAAGGTGCCACAGTTGGGGCTGTGAATTTCCCTGCACTCAACCTGGAGGTCCATGCGAACGCCCAGCGCCTTCTGCACATTCACCACAATATCCCTGGCGTTCTTCGCGAGATCAACCGAGTTTTTGCCAATCACGATATCAATATTCTCGGACAACATCTGAACACCCTTGGCGATCTGGGCTACGTTGTCTTGGATATCCAGAAGGGCGCTAACCTCGATCTTCTTGCTCATTTGGATCAGGTCAAGGGAACTATTAAAGTTCGACTACTCGCTTAGGAAACAAGATTAATAGGCGTGATTTTAGCCCATTAGAACTATAAGAAGTGGCCGGGGCAGAGAGAGGTTTGGCCATTCGCTCCTGGTTCCTAACGACTTTTCTCCTGACAAACCGAACCCATCAATCTGGACAGGCTGATAGAACCTGTGCTAGGTTGCAGCCAAAATAATGGGGGAGAGATCGATGATTACGTTCAACCCGGGACCTTCACAAATCTCGGCCAATATCAAAGACCACCTACAACACCTCGCCATGGGGAATTTTCTTTCCTTGTCACATCGGTCAGGGGAGTTTACGTCATTCTTTAAGACACTCCAATCCCGCTTTCGATCAGCTTTCTCCATTCCCGCTAATTATGAATTTTTCTTCCTTCCCTCGGCAACTGCCGCAATGAGCGTGGCCATTGGCAATTTGAGTCGTACGACAACAACCCATCTTGTGCACGGTGCGTTCTCGGGACGCTTCGCCTCAACCGCTGAGGAAATGGGACGCAAAGTCAATCGAATCGAAGCCGAACCTGACCAGCCAATCCCCTGGCGCCAAACGAATTTAGGAAATGAATCCGAATTTATTGCGATCACCCACAACGAAACTAGTACCGGGCTCATGTGGCCTTTGTTGGAAATCTCTGAACTTAGACAAGCTCACCCCAACCCAATTCTGGCCATTGATGTCACTTCCTCGTTTGGGGCAATTCCCTTCGATATCAGTCAGGCAGATGTATGGTTTGGTTCGATTCAGAAGGTATTGGGGCTTCCAGCTGGGATGGGCTTTATTATTTTGTCGGAACGGGCCATGCAGTTATCGAGTCAATTGGGACCCAAGGGGTTACCTGCCTGGTTGGATCTCGATAAGCTTCAACCCTATTACGAGAAGCACCAGACCCTTGAGACACCTAGTGCCCTGCATTTGGCATTACTTTCGGAACAACTTGCCGATTGGGATTTGGAGGACATATATGGGAGGACCGTGAAAAAAGCCGAACGCATGTACAGCGTCTTCAGCCAACCTCCATTCGGATGGAAGCCGTTTGTGAAAGAACCACATTGGTGCTCTCTCACCGTGGTCGCATTTGAGGTTGATCAACCCACATTCTGGCGTGAACAGGCTCAGCGTGGCGGGTTTATCCTGGGAAAAGGTTATGGCTCTTGGAAAGACAAACACCTACGTCTTGCAAATTTCCCAGCCCATACCGCTGTTGACTTTCAAATGCTCTTCCAGACCCTGCGCGATAGTGCCAGGGCTTGAAACTCCACATGAAACCCTGTATATAATTCGCGGGATTTTTCCTCAAAACCCTCATGTGAATAGCGCAACGCCAAACGCAGGACCCACGTGATAGAGAACGTGCTCAAAGCGGCCGTGTCGTGTTATAGTTAGGTCTATCTTACTCTACAGGGGGCACAATGATTCTCATTGCCCTGACCCTATCGATTTGTATTCTGATCTTCTGCGGATTCCAAGCCCGAAAGAATTTGATCTCCCTTCGAGCGGCACTGCCTGAGCTCGAATCCCTTGGGCAGTTGATTGATCAATCCGAAGTAGTCGCAGACCTGTTAACAGGTGTAGGCCAGGCCGAGTTCAAGCATCCGATGGTGCGCCAGTTAGCCAGGCAATTGAGGCTGGTGTTCTCGAAGCCCAATCGAAATGTTCGTGGGCAAAGTGGTTGGTTACTCGATCCAGATGAACTCTTTCAATTTGATGGTGTTCTGAAGCGAAACATGTTGACCCGCCGTGTGCAGGCAATGCCGACCTTGCTGACCGGATTGGGTATCTTTTTCACATTCATGGGGTTAACTATCAGTACTTTTGGCTTGGATCCCTCCGACGCCGAAGGGTTGTCCCAAAGTGTCAAGCAGCTGGTTGGAGGAATGAGTCTGGCTTTTTCGACTTCCCTTACCGGGATAGGATGCAGCCTGTGGTGGACGTGGACCCAGAAGATAATTGAACAAACTATTGAATCCGCTTGTTATCGCCTCAGTCGTGGATTGGCCATGCGCCCATTCGTTCTTAATGAAAAGGAATGGTATGTATGGAACCAGGAAGCCCAACAGCGTCAACTGGAGATCCTGCCCGCTGAGATGTCCCGAGAGCTTCTGTCAGGACTCAAAGCACAATTTGGTCCCGTGATAGAACGGATTCAGCCAAGTCTTGCCGCTTCGGCTCTAAATGAACATCTTCAGAGTATTTTGGTGGGTTTAGAGGAATTGGGACAGAAACTGGATACGATGATCGAACATAGTAAGCAAGATAAGCACGATGGTCCGAGAAACGAGATTAAGGATTCTAAAGACGCTATCCTTGAGTTGCAGAACCTTGTTGCCAATCTCGATCCCATCCAGAAAAACCAGCAGGAAGTGGTTCAAGGTGTCCAACAGGCGATTATGGCTTTGACGGAATCGAGTGAAGGAGCTCTCAACAGCCAGAAAACCTTGTTTAAAGCCCAGGAGGAGATGAATCGTAACTTGAAATGGATCCGCGAGTACTGGCAAACCTATCGCGAGCAGATCCACGACCTCGAACAGGGATTGCGCTCGGGAATCGTCGAGTTCAAAACCCATATGGAGCAAAGTAATCAAGAGTCACATAAGAACCTTGATGGCCTGCTCGCAGAGAGTCTGTCGCATTTCTCCAAAACGCTGGCTGAAATGAACGGATCATTGAACACGCTATCTGCCGTGATTGAAACACTCAACAAAAACCGTCCCGAACCACGCAAGAAAGGCATTTTCGGATCGTGATTTTCAAGAAGAATCGAACACCTACTCTTTCAGGGCCTCTTCCAGATTATTGGGTCTCAATTGGGGACTTGATGTCTGGGCTGCTCTTGGTGTTCATTCTGCTCCTGGTTGTGGCCATGTACAACTATGCCGCATTCACAAGGGCGCGGGAGCGACGTGTAGACCAGCGCAGTGAACTCCTGCAGAAACAGGAGGAACGACTCATCGCTCTTGAGGAGAAGAAGCGACAATTAATTGAAGCATTAAAAACTTCTCTTGCCGAAGTGGATGTTCAGGTTGACGAATTGACTGGAGTGGTTCGAATTGGCGAAGGCATTCTCTTCCAGGAAGATCGCGCCGAATTGGTTGATGAAGGCAAGCAAACTCTGGCTCGTATTTATGACCAATATATCCAGGTGGTCCTCTCACCGCAATACGAGCAGGCTGTCGATCGCATTGTTATCGAGGGCCACACCAATAGTAGAGGTTCCTACCTTCATAACTTGACGCTTTCACAACAACGTGCCAATGCTGTTATGCGCTACTGGTTAGGCCTGGCCGGCGCCGATCAGGCGCTTCTTCACCAAAAGATCGTCTCAAGCGGACGTTCTTGGGCCGACCTTATTCGAAATGAGCATGGCAGTGAAGACCCCGTCCGCTCAAGGCGTATTGAAATTGCCTTCCGCCTAAAGGAAAGCCACCTCCTTCGTTCGGTATACGAAGACCTTCGAGGAAATAGGCAATGAAGCCATCGACCTTCCCAATGGTCCAGGGTCAACTCGAGTCGATACGTAGGGATTTGGGACATTCCGCTCCTATGTCATACATCGAAGGACAGGCGATCAAAGAACTCTATCGCATACTAGAAAACTGGTCGTTCGAAGAGATACAGGAACGCGGTACGCAATTTTCAACCTCCCAGAGGGCCTTATTGAGGGAGCATCCCGACCTGGCCCCAAATAGCCATACACGCTTTAAGATGGCGACGCTCCTTTTTTGGCACGAACGCGAAGCTTTTGAGGCCTGCGTCCAGGATTTTATTTATCGATTGCCAGAGGATCCTGGGTGTTCCATCAGCTTGTGGTGGTTTCAACAGCACCAGGATTCGCGATTTGAACTCGAAGGTTGGATCCTCGCCTGGGCCAATCATGATCGGCAGCTGGATCCGTTCGCCTTTTGCCTGGACAATCTAAAGCAGGGGCGGATGAGCCTGAATGATTTTTTTGGGCAGGCACCTGATGAGCATTTTAGGCTTGTTGGAGAACTGATTGATGCCCTTTTTGATCGCAGAATTCGACGCGTGATCGAAGGCATGAACCTGGAATGGATCCAGCGCTGTGGGCGGCGCTTCCTGGCTGCTGGGAACACAGCAAGATTGGCTCGGTTCTTTGCCTTAACAGACGCATCTTCATGGGATATTGGTTTTTTGGAGCAAGTATATCAACATCTGGGAATCTTGGATCCAACAGAGAACAAGGCCTTCCAACCCTTTGAAATGGGCTCACTGTGGGCGATCCGTAAGCGGCTGTTCTCTCAGCGTCTCTTTGACGTGGAGCTGCAGGAGATGCGGAAGCTCTTTTGGTCCAATTGGCTTCACCGCTGTTCGGATGCGCGAGTGGTCGATGACATTCTGCAACTCAGGTTTGGACAAACCACTGTTCGAGAGGAGTTGGATGGCAGTCATATTTCCTTTTCGGATCCGCGTGCTGATAATTGGGTGCTTTCTTTTTCGGTGGATTGGGAAGCCAAGATGTCCCATTTCCTAACCGAATTACTGGTTTAGGTGTATCCATGCCGCAACGCTGAAATCAATCCCATTCTAAATTGATATTGGTTCCTGCTCATTCAAGTGTTAATTTGCCATACAGAGTCATCCCTTTGAGCCTGTAATGTAGGATTTCAAGCTTTGGCTTATGTGGCCCTGGTTTGCTTTGGATCTTATAGACAGGGAATGTGATTTTGGCGGTTTTGTTTCCTTTTTCCGGGTGTGTGTTTTTTTTCTTTAGTTTTGTCGCAAGACATCCGATAACATGGATAGAACCGTTAGGGCATAACCTTGCCTGCCACCAAAAACCGACTCTCCTCGAGGTAACTCCATGGGTGATCACCTTGATCAAAGTGCCATTGATGCACTGATCAACAACCAGAAAAAAGAGCCCGAATCTCCGGCTGAACAAAATCCGGAAACAGAGGCCCAACTTGGCCAGAATGAAATTGATGCGCTCTTTTCGAACCAGGCAGTCAAAGGAGAGGAAGCAGAGCCTTCAGAGGATTCCGGCCACTCGAATAGCTTTTTAACCCAGGAAGAGGTCGACGCCATGGTGGTCGAACCCAAGGGACCGGTTTTTGAGAAAGAACAACTCGCCAATATGGCTAAATCTGTTGAAGGCAAGGACTACTCGGAAAGTTCTATTGTTCAGGGTGAAGTCGATAACTTGTTGGGTAAAAAAGAAAAAGCGCCTCCTGCCTCTACCAGCATGGATCAAAGTGAGATTGATGCCTTGCTTGCCGGACAGTCCAGTACGCCAGTCAACGAGGCGATCCAACCCGATCTATCTTCCGAATCTCTGGGGCAGGATGAGATTGATGCGTTATTTGGTGGGGGGGCATCGGCTAAAGTTTCGGACACCGTTCCTGGTGAATCCCTTAAGGCTGAATCCGCTTCGACTTCTTCAGGGCAAATGGATCAGAGCGAAATCGATGCTCTGTTTGGTGGTGGTTCGGTAGAAACGTCAGCACCTTCAGCTTCAATGGATCAGGCAGAAATCGATGCACTTTTACAGGGAGGAAATACGTTTGCTGAGTCTGCTGCTCCCGAGGCTCAATCTGCCGTACTTGACCAGGCTGAGATTCAGTATCTCTTGAAAAAAGAAAATGTTCCTTCTGTTGTCCCTCCCGTAGAAAAAGAGGTGCCCCAACTCCCCAATCAACTCGATGCGCCAACGGTCGCTTCCCATGCCTGTCACAAGATTATTCGGGCTGGTGGCCAAAATCAGCGGGCCCGCCTATTTGGTGGGAATTTTTACCTTCCAGATCGCATCGAAAAACGTGAATTGGTGCTTCAGGCGCTTCAAAAACTCTTTGAACGCGCAAAAGCTTATAAGGAAAAAACAGTCGAAGGCAATGTCTGCCAAATCACCTGTCGACGCGGTTACCATGTTTCGGTTCATTTGACCGATGATTCCAGCAAGCCAGTCGCTCTGCGGTTTGAAGCAGTCCACTTTGTAGATCGTCTCCGTAAAAATCGAAAAATCCAACAGACTATTTTGGTTGACTATTTTGCCAAAAATTCCGGCACCACTGCCAGTCGTTGGGTCAACTGGTTCGATAAACAATTCGATTCGGA
>Ga0070729_10005008_pt1 | contig 13992 bp, 19 predicted proteins | sample tdDd472_FD_66725 | JGI IMG/M metagenome (GOLD analysis project Ga0070729, IMG submission 66725) | Marine sediment microbial communities from the Atlantic coast under amendment with organic carbon and nitrate - tdDd47.2 | ecosystem: Environmental > Aquatic > Marine > Coastal > Sediment | place...
TGAGCGATCAGCGCGGGCTTTTTCTTGAACGGGTTGTGGCTGTTGAGCTCTTTAAGTACGTCTTAATCGAGAACGTCTTAATCAAGCACGCCCTAATCTAGAACATCCTAATCAAGCACGTCTTAATCAAGAACGTCCAGCGGACTCCAGAACTTCATCAGACCCAGCAGCACGATCGGGCCGAGCACCAATGCTGCACTCCAATGAACAATAAACGCCAGGTGCCCCACATAGAACCCCGCTGCCATCAGCAGGAACCGGTAAACCACAACAAACAGCAGCTTGCCGAAGTAGGTAACTGCTGAATCCTGAGTGGGTGAATCCTGATTGGGCGGGTTGTCAGACATGCGTTGCCGGAAGCCAGTATCGATTGCGCGCTAATGTAGCACTATTTCCCGGCCTGCTGACACCGAACGGGTATCACAGTTGGCACTCAGGTATAGTGGCACAATATTTAAGCTACGCGGTTTAATTGTGTGAATCCGACCGGGCGAATCATTGCTGAAACAAAGCGCTTATTCCCCGGCGTTGCCATTTCGCTGGTTACGGCGTTCTCTGCGCTGTATCTGGCAGGCCACTACAACGCGCCTGTCATGCTGTTTGCATTGCTGCTGGGCATGGCCATGAACTTTCTGTCAGAGCAGGACGCCTGCTGCCCCGGCATCAATTTCTGCACCAAAACAGTCCTCCGGCTAGGTGTGACTTTGCTTGGGCTGCGGATCACGCTGGCGCAGGTGCAGTCGGTAGGGTTCGCGAACCTGCTAGTGGTATCGCTCGCTGTCGGCTTCACGATTATTACGGGCGCCGTCATCGCAGTTCGCCTGGGGCGCACCCGACATTTCGGCATCCTGACCGGCGGCGCTGTAGCAATTTGTGGCGCCTCGGCAGCGATGGCCATTGCCTCGGTAATGCCAAACCACCCGCAACGCGAAGCTCAGCTGGTCTTTACAGTACTCATGGTCACCTTGCTCAGTACGGTAGCGATGATTTTCTATCCTCTTCTCGCAGACCTGATTGGTTTTTCAGACATCTCGGCCGGGGTGTTTCTCGGCGCGACGATTCACGATGTTGCTCAGGTAGTCGGCGCCGGTTACAGCATGTCGCAGGAAACCGGTGACTTTGCGACCATAACCAAACTGTACCGGGTCATCATGCTGGTGCCTGTATTTGTCGCTCTGAGCCTGGTCTTCAGAGGCGATGAGGAGCCGGGCACCAGGCGCACAATGCCTGTACCGTGGTTTGTAATAGGCTTTATTGCTTGCCTGCTGGCCGTGAGCTTTTCTTTAGTGCCGCAGACACTGGTAGAGCAGGGGCTGAACGCCTCGAAGCTGTGCCTGGTCACTGCCATTGCTGCGCTGGGCATGAAAACCAACCCGCAGATACTCTTCAAAGGCAGCAGCGGAGCTATCGCTCTGGTCGTTGCCGAGACCCTGCTGCTGCTTCTGTTCGTCCTTGGCTGGCTGCTGTTTAGAATGGTTTAGAACAACCAGTAGGCCGCTCACTGCGACCCCTGTTAACCGGAAGTCTTAAAGAGAAACCTTAATCGGATTCTTCTTCAATCTTGGTGATTGAGCCGTGGGGATCCAGGTGCACAAGAATCGCAGGTTTGTCAGTGCCACGATCGTAATGCCAGTGGTACCCGTACTTGGAGTCGGGTTCCCCGCAGTACTTCAGCAAATCATCGCGATCATTGCGCTGAGTAATAAGGTGGGTGCCACAATACATTTTCTCTGCCATAGCGATGAAGGGCAGAAACAGTGTGACGACGAGCAGGGCAGCTTTGCGTTTCATGGTCAACTCCTAATCAGGGCTTAAAGCCCATTGTTACCCAAAACGGATTAACCTGAAACCACCCGAAGGGTAACGACAAAGCAGGGGTTAACTGGCGTGCGTACCGATGCCTTCACGGCCGTCGTACTTACAACCCTCATATGGCCCGTTGGCATCAACATAGTGCAAGAAGACCTGCGCATGATGCGTACCCTCAAACTGCTCGCGCCAATGCGGGATCTCACAGCCTTTATAAATCACAGCATCGCCGGGCTCCATATTGATAACCGAAGGGCTATCTTTGTCGCCTACCAGAATGGGCCAGTTAACATCGGTGTCGTAACCCAGAGTCAGTGTCATACTGAACTCACAGGCAGGGCGGTCAATATGGCGCTTTAAATCATCGCCATTTTTGTAGACGCGCATGCAGCTGTACGTCGGGAAGAGCTCCTTGCCGGTAACAGCTTCGACCTTGGGCCGCAGATGCTCCATGATGGCTTCCATAAACCGGTCGCCAAGCACAACCGGGGTCTTTTTCACCTGAATATCGCCGTCCTGCATGTCATTGTTGCGCGCCCGCATCAACGCATACTCATGACCGACCTTTAGCAACTCGCTGCCGACCATGCCTTTCACCAACACGTATCCATTGGTCTCGAAAAAGGCTTTCAATTCATCTGTTTGCGACACAATAATTATCCCAGCTGGTTCGCAGCTTATTACCTGCCAAAGGCAGGGCCGCGAAATAAAACAGGCGCGTAGCTTATACCAATATGCGCCTGAAATTGTTTCCGTTTTAAATTAATACGGGACGCCGGATTACACCCGGCTAAATCGACACTTCTTGTATTCCCGCAGCAACTGTATACTGTGCCGCCTGCAACCCGCGGCCTGGCGGGTCTATCAATTCGATGTAAGGAGTTTGCCGAAGCCATGTCGACCGAAGATATGCTGAACAAGGTTCGCACCCAGAACGGGTTTATTGCCGCACTGGACCAAAGCGGTGGTAGCACACCCAAAGCATTGCGTATGTATGGTGTTGAAGAAGATGCCTACAGCAATGACGATGAAATGTTTGCCAAGGTTCACGAAATGCGCACCCGCATTGTGACCAGTCCTGCTTTTAGCGGCGAACGCATTCTCGGCGCGATCCTGTTTGAAAACACACTTGACCGCGAGATTGCCGGCAAATCGTCAGCATCATTCCTGTGGGAAGAAAAGAACGTTGTGCCGTTTCTTAAAGTCGACAAAGGTCTGGCAGACGAAGAAGACGGCGTGCAGATCATGAAGCCGATGCCGGAACTCGACGCATTGCTTGCCAAGGCAAAAGCGCAGGGCGTATTCGGTACGAAAATGCGCTCGACTATCAATTCGGCTAACCCGGAAGGCATTAAGCGCGTCGTGGCCCAGCAGTTTGAAATCGGCCGCCGCATCTGTGCTGCCGGCCTGGTGCCCATCATTGAACCGGAAGTGAATATCAATGCAGCGGACAAAGCAGAAGCTGAAGCTATCCTGCGGGATGAGCTGCTGGCAAACCTGGCAGACCTGAACGCTGACGAACTGGTGATGTTCAAGCTGACACTGCCTGAATCTGCCAACTTCTACGCCGAATGCCAGAAGCACCCGAACATGGTGCGGGTGGTTGCACTGTCGGGTGGTTACAGCCGTGAAGAAGCCAATCGACGCCTGTCGGAAAACAACGGCATGATCGCAAGCTTCTCGCGTGCGCTGACGGAAGGCCTGTCTGCCCAGCAATCCGACGATGAGTTCAACGGTATGCTCGATCAGTCGATTCAGGCTATCTATGATGCCTCGGCTACCTGAGTAATCATTCATGAATAAAAAAAGCCCGCGCCGGGGTCACCTGGCGCGGGCTTTTTTATGGATGATCGGGAGTAGGGCAACCTGCTCCGGTTATACCGAAGCGCCTGACGAACGAACTGCCATCAATTCATGCTTCCGGCACGGTTCTTTTCAGCGAGCTTCTGCTCGTTTACCACAGGGTCAGCGGAGTCGCCCAATACTGCGGTGTTGGCAGGCTCCCGTGTGACCTGGGCAACTATCAGCCAAATCACAGCAACCAGCAGCAAACTGAAAACCACGGTTCCGGTTACTTCTCGTTCGTTAATGTTTCCTGTGGCGTCCTGCATGTCCTGTTTCTTCTTCATGAGACCTGCTCGATAATTAGTGCAGGTGACACTATGCTGAACGCTTGGTCATATCCCCGTATCCAACTGCTTCACAATTTATGCATAAAAGGTCTGTTAAATGATCAGGGTTTGCACTGCGTCACACTTCATTGGGGGTGGATGCGGCTAAATCCTCAGAGACAGCCACGAGCCGACCATGACAAATACAGCAATGACCAGAGTAGGTGCCTTTCAGCGCCACTTCGCCCTCAGCGCGACAGTGGTCGGGCTCGCCTGCCTGCTGATCTGGAAGGGCTGGTACCCGTCACCGCTGTTTGAACTGATCGGAACCTGGAGCGTAGTGCAGGTACTGGTAGGCGTTGATCTCATCGTCGGGCCGCTCCTGACCCTGATTCTTTACAAGCCGGGCAAGCGCTTCCTGTGGTTCGACATGTTAGTGATCGCCATAATCCAGATATCAGCCTTTGTTTACGGCATGTCCGTGATTTATTCCGAGCGCCCCTGTTATCAGGTGTTTGCAATCGACCGCTTCGAGATCATTGACTGCAATACCATCCCCGACGAAGTCGTTGCAGCACAGAGTCATCTTGCGCCGAAACACTGGTCGCAGCCGCTTAAGGTCGTGGCCGTGATGCCCGCCGACCCGAAACAACGTCAGCAGTTGATGGAAGAGGTGGTCTTCGGTGGTGCACCGGATCTGGCTTATCGACCGGAACACTGGCTTAACCTTGACGACAGCACGCTGGAAATCGTTCGCCAAGGGGCGTTCGAAATCGACAATCTGGCACTGCCCGCAGATGCGCAGGCGGTGGTTGATCGCGCATCGGCGCGTCTTGGTGAGGGCGTAGAGCCTTTACTGGTGCCGATGATGGCCGAAGACAAGGTCTTTACGCTGGTGCTCGACCCGCAGACGACATCTATCGTGGACTTCTTGCCCCTGAGTATTTGGGATTACGAAATCCGCGGCACTGCGGAATAACCGGGCACGCCGTTAGTCGGCGTGAACAACCTCGATCTCGACGCCTTCACGGCCTTCCTGACATCCCGGGCATTTACGCTGCCACAAGTCGTTTGAATAGGCGCCGTAATCGAAGGCGCACAGCGTACAACTGACGTGATAGATCGCATTCAAAGGGTTACCGGAGTCTTTACGGACAAAGCCGACGACTCGTTGACCGTTTCTATTAACTGAACCCGGCACGGTCATGTCATGTTTTTTGGTTGCGTTCATAGGCGACAAGGCCCCCACGAGGGCGGTAATAAACTGGTCGCTAGAATGCCGTGTGAGGGGGCCGGTTTCTTGTCAGTTCTGCCCGCCGGTTTATCCGCCTGCGTCATTGGCAGGCAATTTACCGCTCATCCGGTGGCGGTTTAACGTAAGCAGCCGTATAACCGTTGCTGCAGCTCAGGTAAGCTAGCGTTTTGCCCTACAGCACACGGACGCCACGCATGGCGCACAACCACGACAATTCAGCATCGGCCGGCTCCGGGAACCCCTGGGACAGCTGGCCCGTGATCGCCCGTGAATCAGTTCGCCAGCTGGGCTTCTGGATGACCGTCCGCTACCTGCTGATCTATTTCCTGTCCTACAAGCCGGTCAACGACCGCAGCTATGACCGGCGCCACCAAACCGATACTGCGGGTCTTATTCCGACCCGTTCCCTGGATATCGACGACGAGTACACCCGCTGGCAGGCCAACCTGTTTCTCGGCTCTCCGGCGCGTATCACGCGCTACATGATTGAAGCGCTGACGGTCGACGCCGGGCTGGATCCCGGTGAATTCACGTTCGTTGACTACGGTTCGGGCAAGGGGCGCAGCACGCTGGTCGCCGCCGAATACGGCTTCCGGGAGGCCGTTGGCGTGGAAATCTCCGCTGAACTGACGGCGATTGCCGGACGCAACCTGCAGACACTGCACCAGAAGGGCGCCCTGAGCGCTCCGGTGCGTTTCGTTTGTGCCGATGCGCGGCAATTCGAGTTACCCGACGGGGACCTGATACTTCATATGTACCACCCGTTCGGCCAGGACATACTGCGCGAAGTGCTGCTCGCCATCCGCGCTGCTGCCGGCAACGGGCGCCGGGTGATTGTCCCGTATCTGTTTTCCGTGGCTATGGCCAAAGCTGTTTTTCATGAGATACCGGAGTTCCGGCGCGTCCGGGAGGTCTTTTGTGTGAATCCACAGTACCGCTGGACAGTCTATGAACTGGTCACTGATTAACTGTGCACCGCCGTGCGACAATGGCTGCTGGCACAGCGCCTAAGTAAGGGTCGGAACCCAGTAAAAGTATTATTTTATTAATATTCTATAACTTATTGTTTATAAACATATTTAATGACCGATAACGTTACAAACATTACATCCGCAGAGGGCCTGACTGCCCGCGATCTGCTGCTGTTTCGTGGTGACCGCTGCCTGCTCGACGGGGTGTCGCTGACACTGCGGGCGGGCGAAGGACTGGTCTTGCGTGGCCCCAACGGCACCGGCAAAACCACTCTGCTGCGGGTGCTGTGCGGACTGACCCAGGCCGAAGAGGGCGAGGTCATGTGGAATGGCGCGGCACTGCATCGGGTGGCGGACGAATGGCATCTGGCGCTCGGCTGGGCCGGGCATCTCACCGGCTTCAAGAGTGACCTCACCGTGCGTGAAAACCTGGCGTTTGCCGCCGGTCTGAAAGGCAATGCCCCGGCTGCCTTACCCACCGAACTGGCGCTCGACAACTGCCTCGACCTGCCGGTCAGGGCACTGTCGGCCGGACAGAAACGCCGTATAGGGCTGGCTGCCATAGTGACAGGCAAGGCCCGTGTGTGGCTCCTGGACGAGCCGTATACGCACCTCGACCAACAGGGGCAAAGCTACCTCAACGACTGCATCCGGCACCATCTGGACGCCGGCGGCAGCGCGCTGATCGCCAGTCATGGCGAGGCTCACAGCCCGTTGGGGCTGCCGGAAGTTACGCTGAGCGGAGGCAAGCTGTCATCATGAATGCTGTCTGGCTGCTATTTAAACGCGAGATGCTGCAAAGCTTCCGGCGCTGGTCCGATCTGACCAGCCCGCTGTTGTTTTTCATGATCGTTGCCACGCTGTTTCCGCTGGCCGTCAGCCCGTTGCCGAACATGCTGCGACTGATCGGCCCCGGGGTACTGTGGGTCGCCGCTTTGCTGGCCATGTTGCTGGCTATGCCGCGACTGTTCCGCGAGGACTTCGAAGACGGCAGCCTCGAACAACTGCTCCTCACACCGCAACCGCTGTCGCTGCTATTGCTGGGCAAGATGCTGGCCTACTGGGTGCAGGTGGCAGTGCCGCTAATCCTGCTGGCGCCGGTCGTTGCCGTAGCCTACGACCTGTCGGCGGAAGCCGGTCGGGTACTGGTGCTGTCACTGCTACTGGGCACGCCGGCGCTGAGCATGCTGGGCTCTATTGCTGCCGCGCTGACTGTCGGGCTTCGTCAGGGGGCAGGCATTCTGGCAATTCTGTTGCTGCCGTTGTGCATTCCGGTGCTTATTTTCGGGGCCAGAGCTGTCGATCTTGCCGCCACCGGCATGGACAGTTCCGGGCCGTTATTCCTGATCGCAGCAATCAGCGTGCTCAGTATCACGCTGGCGCCGTTCGCCACTGCAGCAGCGGTGCGGGTAAGTCTCGACTAATCGTCCTCCTGCCGCATTAATCGTCTTCCTAAATAGACGCTAAACGACGGAGGCTGGTGTAAAATGCGTCGCTTAACTACGGGTTTTTTTGACTTCTTGAATATGATCGTTCTACCTGCAATCCGACGGCCGGAGGCTGCCTGATATGTGGACCTGGTTTCACAAACTGGCGTCCCCCCCGCATTGCTACGGCTATGCAACCGCGTTGCATCCGTGGTTTTTCTGGTCCGCATTGCTACTGATCCTGGTCGGCTTTACCGGCGGTTTGTATATTGCTCCGTCTGATTACCAGATGGGCGATGCCTTCCGCATTCTGTATGTGCATGCGGCCAGTGCCTACATGGCGATGTCGATCTACGTGATCATGGCGATCAGCTCTGCCATCGGCATGATCTGGCGTATCAAGATGGCCTTTGCAGTTGCCGTTGCATCTGCGCCGCTCGGTGCCTCGTTCACGGCGTTGGCCTTAGCCAGTGGTGCAATCTGGGGACAGCCGATGTGGGGCACTTGGTGGGTCTGGGATGCCCGGCTGACATCAACGCTGGTGCTATTGTTTTTGTACTTCGGTTACATGGCACTGCATGCCGCGTTTGATGACACGGCTAAAGCCGACAGAGCGGCCGGCATTATTGCGTTAGTCGGCGTTGTTAATGTGCCGATCATCAAGTTTTCTGTCGACTGGTGGAACACACTGCATCAGCCGGCGACGATTTCGAAGCTCGACAATCCGTCGATAACGGTCGACATGCTGTGGCCGCTACTGGTGGTGATTATCGGCTTCAACCTGTTTTATCTGGCCGTGCTGACCAACCGGCTGCGCAGTGAAATACTGCGCCGCGAGCGCAACGCCAAATGGCTACCGGAACTTGTTAAGGATGCGGTGTAATGGAATTACTGGGTTTCGATAAATACGCACCGTATCTGCTAACGGTATACGGCCTGGCCATCGTCTTGCTGGTCGCCAACAGCTGGCTCAGCGCCAGCGAGTTAAAAAAAGTTACCGCACGGGCGCTGCGTCGCGTGCAACACGCGGCGGGTAAATCCGGCGAAGGTGCACCGTCATGACGCCACGCAGACAACGCATGGTGCTCGTCGGGCTGGTGTTCGCAGGTGTAGTGCTTGCCGTCGTGCTGGCTCTGCAGGCATTTCAGGACAACATGCTGTACTTCTACAGCCCGACAGAAGTACTCGAGGGCAAAGCGCCGGCGGGTAAAGAGGTTCGCTTGGGCGGCCTGGTAGAAACCGGCAGCCTGCAACGCATATCCGGTGAACTCGAAGTGCGCTTTAACGTGATTGATGCCAACAACAGCCTGACCGTTTCGTACTCGGGCGTACTGCCCGATCTGTTCCGCGAAGGGCAGGGCATTATCGCCTTCGGCACCATCGGCACAGACGGCCTGTTCACGGCCAGAGAAGTGCTGGCCAAGCACGATGAAAACTACATGCCGCCGGAAGTCGCGGAGATGCTGGAAGAGCAAGGCCACCCGGGCACTACCGAGTAATGATTCCTGAACTCGGCCAAGTCTGTCTGGCAATCGCCTTGTGTCTGGCGCTGTTTCAGGGCGTCTTCGGTATTGCCGGTTCGCTGCTGCATAAGCCTGCCTGGATTGCACTGGCACGCCCGACGGCGTGGGGCCAGTTCGTGTTTGTCGGGCTCGCATTTGCCTGCCTGACATGGGCATTTGTCGTTAATGATTTCTCGGTGCTGTATGTCGCGAACAACTCCAACTCGGAGCTGCCGCTGCACTTCAGGATTGCTGCAGTCTGGGGCGCACATGAAGGCTCATTGTTGTTATGGGTGTTCATTCTGACAATCTGGACAGCGTTGGTCGCCACGTTCAGTCGCAGCCTGCCCGATACGGTGGTCGCACAAGTGCTTGGGGTTATGGGGCTGATCTGTGTCGGCTTCCTGTTGTTTGTCGTCGCCACCTCGAACCCGTTTGAACGGCTGTTTCCCGCCGCTGTCGACGGCGCCGACCTGAACCCGCTGTTGCAGGATCCGGCACTCATTGCCCATCCGCCGATGCTCTACGCCGGCTACGTTGGCTTCTCGGTAGCCTTTGCGTTTGCCATCGCCGCCATGTTGAACGGCAAGCTTGATCAGGACTGGGCCCGCTGGACCCGGCCCTGGACGACGACGGCGTGGCTGTTCCTGACGGTGGGCATCTGCCTGGGTAGCTGGTGGGCTTATTACGAGCTGGGCTGGGGCGGTTGGTGGTTCTGGGACCCGGTCGAGAACGCTTCGTTTATGCCGTGGCTTGTGGGTACCGCATTGATTCACTCACTGGCAGTGACCGAAAAGCGCGGACTGTTCAAGAGCTCCACTTTGTTGCTCGCTATCGGTGCGTTTTCATTAAGTCTGCTCGGCACCTTCCTGGTTCGCTCCGGCGTGCTGGTATCGGTGCACGCGTTTGCTACCGACCCTTCACGCGGGCTGTTTATTCTGATCTTCCTCGGCCTGGTGGTCGGGGGCGCGCTGGCATTGTATGCGTGGCGGGCATCGACGCTGGAAGTCGAAGTAGGTTTCAAACCGGCGTCACGCGAAACCTTCCTGCTCTGGAACAGCATACTGTTGGTGGTTGCCGCAGGTCTGATTCTGCTCGGCACACTGTACCCGCTGGTTCACGATGCACTGGGGCTCGGCAAGCTCTCGGTCGGCACACCGTATTTTGAAACGGTGTTCCTGATTCCGATGATTCCGCTGGTGCTGGTCGTTGGTGTCGGCATGCACACGACCTGGCGCACGGCCGACATGGGCAAGATTATGGGGCGCCTGAAGATACCGGCGATTGCAGCCGTTGTCGGCGGGCTGGGCGGCGTGATCCTGCTGGCAGACGAGTACGGCATTCTGACGATTATTGGCGTGATAGCGGCTGTCTGGACGATGCTGTCTGCTGCCTGGGATCCGTTGATGCGTCTGTTCGGCAAAGGCCCGCGTCTGACCACTGCCATGATCGCCATGCAGGTTGCTCACATTGGTTTGGGCATGACGATACTCGGCATCACGGTCACTTCGTCGTACAGCATCGAAACCGACCAGGCACTGAAGCAGGGTGAATCGGTCGAAGTAGCAGGCTACAACTACAAATTTGAACGGCTCGGCAATATACGCGGGCCGAACTACGATGCTGTTCAGGGCGTGTTTACGATCGAGAAAGACGGCCGCTTTGAAACCGAACTGTTACCCGAGAAGCGCGTTTATCGCGTACAGAAAAACCCGATGACCGAAGCGGGTATTGATGCCGGCTGGCAGCGCGACCTGTTTGTTGCCATGGGTGAACCGCTCGGCGAAGGTGCGTGGAGCGTGCGTATTCAGTACCGGCCGTTGATCCGTTTTATCTGGTTCGGCTGCCTCGTCATGGCGCTGGGCGGCATCATCGCCATCTCCGACCGTCGCTACCGGCGACCACCGGTGAAGGAGACTCAGCCCGATGGCTAAGCTGAAGTTCTTCATTCCCGCGGTCCTGTTTGTTGGTCTGGTTATCTTTTTCCTGATAGGCCTGACACTTAAACCGGGCCAGATCGATTCGCCGTTTATCGGTAAACCGGCACCGGCAATGGACCTGCCGTCGCTGTTCCAGAGTGAGCAACGGGTGCGCCGCGAGGATCTGCTTGGCCAGTTCTCGCTGCTGAACGTTTGGGGTACGTGGTGCCCGGGTTGTCGCGAAGAACACGACGCACTGCTGACCATCGCCGCCGATTACAAGATGCCGATCTACGGGCTGAACTGGAAGGATGACCCGCTGCAAGCGATCCGCTGGCTGCAGCAACTCGGCAACCCTTACGTAGCCGTCGCCGTAGACAAAATCGGTAACACGGCCATTGATTGGGGCGTTTACGGTGCGCCGGAAACCTTCCTGATCGGGCCGGACGGCACCGTGCTGCAAAAACAGATCGGTCCGATGACGCTCGATATTTGGCGCGATGACTTTCTGCCGCTGATTAATATCGACAACGCCGGAGCCGGGTCATGAAGGCGTTGCTGTGGTGCTTGCTCTGGCTGCCGCTGGCCGCTGCCGCAATCGATATTCAGGAGTCGTTCGATAACGTCGCTGATGCCGAACGCTACGATGCACTGACCAAAGAAATACGCTGTCTTGTTTGTCAGAACGAAGCGATTGCCGATTCATCGGCACCGCTGGCAGCCGACCTGCGCCGCGAAGTGCGACGGATGGTTGAAGAAGGCCAGACTGACAACGAGATTAAAGACTTTCTGGTTGAACGCTACGGCGACTTCGTGCTGTACCGTCCGCAGTTTAAAAGCAGTACTGCCGCACTTTGGCTGGCGCCCGGCATATTACTGTTGATAGGTTTTATCGCATTCATAACGGTTATAAAGCGCCGCTCGGCACTACCTATAGACAAAGATGCACCGCTGACCGAACTTGCCGACGGGGGTTCCTCCAATGACTAACGTACCGGTCGGGTTCTGGATAGCCGGGCTTGTGCTGCTCCTTGGCGGCATGGCGCTGCTGTTGCTACCGCTTAGAAAATACAGTGCAGATGCCGGCAGCCGGTCTGCAGTACTGGTCTCACTGGCCGTCTTTCCGTTACTGGTTATCGGCCTGTATTTGTTTACCACCACGCAGGACTGGGAAGCTCAGAACAACCCTGAGATGAACGGCGAAGAACTGCCGATCACCGCGATGGTCGCAAGCCTGGAAGCACGTTTATCGGCTGACGGCGGCACTGTCGACGAATGGCTGATGCTCGGCCGCAGCCAGACCCAGATGAAGAACTTTGTGCAGGCTGAAGCTGCCTACCGGCAGGCCTGGACACAATCCGGTGAGACCAGTACCGAGGCCGCCATCGGGCTTGCCGAAGCGCTGGTTTATCTGGATCGGGAGAGCCTCAATGGCGAGGCCGGTGAACTCGTCGAACTGGTGCTCGCACGAGAACCGGAAAACCCCAGAGCTTTGTGGTTCGGTGGCCTTGTGGCGCTGGCTGACGGGCGGCAAGACGATGCCGTCGATCGCTGGACCCGGCTACTCAAGTATGAAATGCCGGCTGAGTTACGCACAGTTATTCAGCAGCAGTTGGTGGCACTCGGTGCCGTGGACAGTGCTGTCGATAGCGCACCTGCTGCAGCAAGCGTTGGTTTTGCCATTGATGTATCGATTGCCGCGGAACTCAGCGATGCAGCCCGGCAAGCCGTGGCCTTATACGTGTTTGTCCGGCGCGGGGAGGGCGGCCCGCCGTTAGCCGTCAAGCGGGTGTCTCCGGTATTGCCCGTCAGCGTGACGCTGTCGGATGCCGATGTGATGATGCCGGGCGGCACACTAGCGGGTCAGGAAAATCTGTCGGTTACCGCCAGACTGTCGATGTCGGGTGACCCGATAGCCGCTCCGGGCGATCTTTACGTGACGGTAGATTCGGTATCGCCGGACGCAGCGTTAGAACTGATAATTAGCGAAACAGTTCAATAGCTTAAGCGCTACTTATAATCCTTTATATAACCAAGATAGCCGATAATTGAGCCGATCTGGGCATCGCTCAAGTGCTTGAAATCCGGCATCTGGCTGCGGGCCCGGAAAGACGCTGAATCACGTATGTAGGCGGGCAGTTGGGCGGTATTGAAGTACTCCAGCACACTCACAGGCGAGTTCAGTTCCGGCCCCAAGGTACCACCGACCAGATTGATGCTGTGACAACGGCTGCATTGCTCGGTAAACAGCTCAAAGCCGGCATAGGCCTCATGGTCAGCCGGCGGTGCAATCGCCGCATAAATCGACTTTTGGACTAAGTCCATTTTTACAACGCTGTAGGGCCAGGGCACCGACTTAACGTCGTCCAGCCCCGGCCAGACCAGATAAAACGGTCCGGGGTCCACCGGACGCCCCTTAAAGCTCACCGGCGCCCACGGCTTGCCGTACGGTGCATTCAGGTCCTCAAACGCCAGTAAGGGCCTGTGTGCAAGGATTTGCTCAGGCGTCAGGATCACGACGTAATCGTCAGCCGCGATAAGGCGTATGTCTTTGGCATTAGCACCGGTAGCTAGCTCAACACCGAATGCCAGCAGCAATTCGGCTAAATCGTAGCCCTCATAGTTCTTTGGCGTGCCATAAAGTGGATCGTAGGCCACCCGAACCGTTTTGGAGTTAACGTCGTGCTCGGCGGTGAGCAGCTCGATGACGCTGCGCTGAGCATCAGCACGGACATCGGCCGGGTCATCAGCCTGGGCCGGGATAAAGACAGACGGCAATAACAAGACGCACGAGAGTGCGATGAACTTACTTAGGGCTGGGGTGAAACCGGTTTGAGCATTCATTTAACGAAGTAGACCACAAGGACCGGGGATTGCCTAACCGTAATACTCAGGAGAAATGGCTAAGGCGCATACGGGGCAATGAATGGGCTTACATTGGAGCGTGTCTAAATAGATCTATCCATTACTTTACATAATATACATTATACGTTCTTTA
>Ga0070729_10005013_pt1 | contig 13987 bp, 10 predicted proteins | sample tdDd472_FD_66725 | JGI IMG/M metagenome (GOLD analysis project Ga0070729, IMG submission 66725) | Marine sediment microbial communities from the Atlantic coast under amendment with organic carbon and nitrate - tdDd47.2 | ecosystem: Environmental > Aquatic > Marine > Coastal > Sediment | place...
GTGCACTTCTGGTCGCTGGTGTTCATCTACATCTGGGCCGGCCCGCATCACCTGCTCTACACCGCGTTGCCCGACTGGGCCCAGACCCTGGGCATGATCTTCTCGGTGATGCTGTGGGCCCCGAGCTGGGGCGGTATGCTCAACGGTCTGCTGACCCTGCGCGGCGCCTGGGACAAGCTGCGCACCGATCCGGTGATCAAGTTCTTCGTGGTGGCCGTCACCTTCTACGGCATGGCCACCTTCGAGGGTCCGTTGCTGAGCATCAAGTCGGTGAGCGCCCTGGGCCATTACACCGACTGGATCATCGGCCACGTGCACGGCGGCGCCCTGGGCTGGAACGGTTTCATGGCCCTGGGTATGCTCTACTGGCTGGTGCCGCGCCTGTGGAACACCAAGCTGTACTCGGTGAAGATGGCCGAGACCCACTTCTGGATCGCCACGGTGGGCATCCTCATGTACGTGGTGTCCATGTGGGTGAGCGGCGTGAGCCAGGGCCTGTTCTGGCGCGCCCTGGACGCCGACGGTTTCCTCAAGTACCCCGACTTCATCGAGGGTCTGGTGGCCTCGCGAGCCATGTACCAGATGCGCCTCGTCGGCGGTCTGCTGTACCTGCTGAGCTACCTGCTGGGCGCCTACAACCTGTTCGCCACCATCGCCCGCGGCTCCAAGAGCACCGTGGAGATCCAGGTGCCGGAGAAGGTCAAGGAGAGCAAGGAAGGCGCCGGTCGCCTCATCACCAGCGCGCCGGTGATCTTCTCGATACTCATCATCGTGCTGAGCGTGCTGCTGGGCCTGGCCAACCTGCTCACCAGTCCCCTGGTGCTGGGCCTGCTGTGCGTGGCGGTGGCGGCGGCCGGCCTGAGCTTCGCTGCCGGTCGCGATCGCTGGGCCCGCTGGCACGACCTCATCGAGCAGAACGGTCTGGCCTTCACCGTGCTGGTGCTGGTGGCCATCATGGTGGGCGGCGTGGTGCAGATCATCCCCACGGTGGTGATCTCGTCCAAGGTGCCCGAGCAGGTGGCGGCCTACCAGAACGAGGTGCTGCCCGCCGGCGGCGAGGTGGACGAGGCTCTGGCCGAGTCGGCCAGGTGGATGCAGCAGCCCTACAGCCCCCTGGAACTGGCCGGCCGCGACGTCTACATCGCCGAGGGTTGCTACACCTGTCATAGCCAGATGATCCGCCCGTTGCGGCACGAGGTGCTGCGCTACGGCGACTACTCGCGCCTGGAGGAGAGTCTGCTCAACCACCCGTTCCAGTGGGGCAGCAAACGCACCGGCCCCGACCTGGCCCGCGTCGGCGGCAAGTATCCCAACCTCTGGCACTACCAGCACTTCATGGATCCGCGGTCGACGTCGCCGGAGTCCAACATGCCCCTGTACGCGTGGCTGAAGGACCAGACCGTGGACTTCGGCGAGGTGAAGGGCCGCATGCAGACCCTGGGCAAGCTGGGCGTCCCCTATACCGACACCGACTACCTCAATGCCGAGGCCGATGGCCTGAGCCAGGGCCGCCTCATCGCCGCCGATCTGACGATCGGGTCGGTGGAGCTGGAGCCCGACAGCAAGCTGGCGGCGCTCATCGCCTACGTGCAGCGACTGGGCCGCGGCCCGCAGCCCATCAAGGCCACCGACGTGGCCACTGGAGGCGAGTAGCATGTTCCAGGAATACTTCGCCGACAGCACCCTGCTGACCTGGCCCCTGGTGGGCCTGGCGGTATTCGTGCTCGCCTTCATCGCCGTGATCCTGTACGTGGCCTTCGGCCTGAGCGATGCCGACAAGCGCCATCACATCGCCTCGCTGCCCCTGGACGACGACAACGGAGGTGCACACCGATGAGCAAGCCGAACCAACCCTACGAGGATAAGGTGCGCGAGCACGCCTTCGACGGCATCCAGGAGTACGACAACAAGCTGCCCAACTGGTGGCTGTGGATCCTGTACGGGTCCATCGTCTTCGCCCTGGCCTACTGGCTGGTGCTGCACACCGTGGGTGCGGGCGACCAGCCCGTGGCAGCCCTGGAGAAGGAGATGGTGGCGGCGGCCGAGGCCCAGCTGGCCCGCGCTGCCGAGGGCGGGCTGACCAACGAATCGCTGGCCCTCATGGCGACCATCCCCGACAAGATGGCCGAGGGCGAGGAGATCTACCTGCAGTTCTGCGCCGTCTGCCATCTCAACGACGGCTCGGGTAGCGTGGGGCCCAACCTCACCGACGCTCACTGGCTGCACGGGAACACGGCCATGGAGCATCACGACGTCATCACCAACGGCCGGACGGCCAAGGGCATGGCGGCCTGGGGCAACCAGCTGGGGCCCAAGCGCGTGGAACTGGTGACGGCCTACATCCTGACGCTGCACGGCAAGAATCTGCCGGGCAAGGCTCCCGAGGGCGAACTCTACGGCGAGGAGCCCGCGGAGTGAGCGACGCGCGCACGAGAGGTGTCGGGGTCCGCAAGCCGGATCTCGACACCATGTACACCATCAACAGCGACGGCTCGCGCAACTTCCTCCATCCCGCCGACGTGAAGGGGCGCTGGCAGACCCGCAAGAACATCATGTGGCTCGTGCTGCTGGTGGTCTACCTGGGCCTGCCCTTCGTGCGCATCGGCGGCCATCCGGCGGTGCAGTTCGACATCGCCCGGCGCACCGCCTACCTGTTCGGCAGCACGTTCACCAATCAGGACTTCCACCTGATGTTCTTCCTGCTGCTGGGCTTCGGTTTGATCCTGTTCGTGGCCACCAGCCTGTACGGCCGGGTTTGGTGCGGTTTCGCCTGCCCGCAGACGGTGTTCCTGGAGGGCGTGTTCCGCCGCATCGAGCGCTGGCTGGAGGGGCCGCGAGGCCGGCGGATCCAGCGCAACCTGGGGCCCATGACGGCTGAAAAGTTCGCGCGCAAGCTGGCCAAGCACGTGGTGTTCATCGCGTTGAGCTGGGTGTTCGCCCACGCGTTCATCGCCTATTTCATGCCGGTGGAGAATCTGCTGGCGGCCGTGCGCGGCGGTCCGGCCGGTCACATGGCGGCCTTCGTCTGGGGCATGGCCTGGACGGTGACCCTGTACTTCAACTACGCCTGGTTCCGTGAGCAGACGTGCCTGATCATCTGCCCCTACGGCCGGCTGCAGAGCACGCTCATCGACCCCGAGACCATCATCATCGGCTACGACGAACAGCGCGGCGAACCGCGGGGTCATCTCAAGGACGAGGGCACCGGCGACTGCATCGACTGCCTGAAGTGCGTCAACGTCTGCCCCACGGGCATCGACATCCGCAACGGTCTGCAGATGGAGTGCGTGGGTTGCTCGAACTGCATCGACGCCTGCGACTCGGTGATGGACAAGATCGGCAAGCCGCGAGGCCTGGTGCGTTACGACAGCCAGAGCGGCTTCGACGGCAAGCCGCACAAGGTATTGCGTGGGCGGATGCTGGTGTACCTGGCGGCCTTCGTGCTGGGCGTGGGTTTCTTCGCCTGGCGGGCCGGCGAGCGCACCTTCTTCCAGGTGAGCGCCCTGCGGTCGCGGGGGCTGCCCTATACCATCACCGAGGACGGCGTGCGGAACCTCTACACCATCTTCCTGCAGAACAAGAGCGACGAGCCGCGGGTGTTCCGCGTGACGCCGGGCGAGGACGTCGGCGTGCTGGGCGACGCGGTGGAGTTCATCATTCCGCAGGAGCGGGTGGCGCTGGAGGCCCTGGGCGAACGGCGACTGCCGCTGTTCGTGACGGTGCCGCGCTCCGCTTATACTGTGCCGGTGGACTTCCATGTGAGCGTGACCGATTCGGCCACCGGCACCGTGCAAGCGGTGAAGGTGCGCTTCAGGGGGCCGTGATGAGGAAATGGTTGAGAGATCGGCCCTGGATCTGGATCGTGCTGTTCATGGCGGTGCTGATGGCCGGGAGCGTGGCCACGGTGATCATCGCGGAGCTGAACAAACCGACGGTGTTGAGGCCGTAACTTTTCGACCGGCGAACCCCAGGCAATGACGACGCCCGCGGCGGAAGCACCCGCTGCGGGCGTCGTCGTTCAGCAGGCTGCGATTTGCTTCACTCCCTCTTGATCCTGTATCATCATCGGGCCGCGCCACACCGCTCGACCGCCTGTTGCGCTGCGTGCCCGGCTCATCACCACAGGATGCCAGAAGGGGAGGACGGCATGAGGGGACTGTGCTTCATCGCCCTGACGACGTTGCTCGTCATCGTTTTCGTGACCACCGCTGGAGCCGACACGCGACCACTGCGAGTGGACGGCAACGCCGTGATGTATCACGGCGGCTCTCTGGGCACCAAGAGCGCCCGTGCCGACACGGTCCACCTCATCGGCAACCCCCAGAACCCCGATCACCACGGGCCGGGAGGCACGCCGCCCCAGGTCAGCGGTACCTTCGAGGACGCCGCCGGGCAGGCCGACTGGAACGGCTGGACCAGCGAGGATGCCTCGGTGCAGGCCGACATCTTCTGGCAGATCAGCGACTTCCACGCACCGTCCGGCGAGTACGCTTACTGGTGCGGTACCTGGTTTGGCGACGACCCCGGCTACGGCAACAACTGGCGCCAGATCCTGGAGTTCGTGCACACCGTGGATGATCCCTCCGCAGCGAGCACCGTGCACTGGACGGCCACCATGCGAGTGGATTGCGAGCCGAGCTACGACTACGTGTACCTCGAAATCCAGCGTGGCGACGACTGGGAGACCCTCGAGAGCTACGGCCTCGCCGGTGAGCAGATGGTGGACGTAGACCAGGCCATCGTCCTGTCGATGGGCGAGTATGGCGGCCTCGACGGCGACGAGATCCGGTTGCGCGTGCGCTTCGAGTCGGATGGCGCCTGGAGTGACTTCGACGGTTTCTGGGACACCGACGGCGCCCTGCAGATCGACGACATCGGTGTGATGGTGGACGGCGTGCTCGTGGATTTCGAAGATTTCGAGGATCAGGTTTCCCAGCGCTGGACACCTGTCGTGCCGGTGGGTGTGGGCGACTTCGCTCACCTGCATACGTTCCTCATGGACGAGGATCCGTGCGTCTCCAACTTCAGCGCCCAGGTCGCGTTCGTCGATGACGGTGTGGTGGCACCCGGCACGGGCGGCACCCAGGGGCAGACCTGGCGCTACGGCCCGGGCGGTTTCATCGTCAACAACACCGGTGGTCTGGCCGGCCCTGAGGAGTACATCGACAACGTCATCGTCAGCCCGGTGGTTACCTGGCCCGAGGGCCTCGATCAGGCGCTGCTCGAGTTCGGCGTCTACGTGCACGAGGAACTGGGCGCCCATGATGTCTGGCCGGGTGTGTTCTATCAATGGCACGTGCGCTCGACCGACAGCGGCGACCCGATCGAACTGAGCCAATCGATATGGCGGAATCGGCATTTCGTCGAATATGGCGGCCCCGAGTATCGACGTAGAAGCGAGGTGGTGACCGACCTCATCGCGGTGGGCGCCACCCACGCTCAGGTGGGGCTGCGGGTGATCGAGTACGGCTACGTATGGGGCTGGGTCGGCCATGACGGCACGCCCGCGCCCTATTTCGACAACGTGCGACTGGCCGTGACCGAGGCCGATGGGCCGGCCATCAGCGGCGCGAGCATCGACTTCTTCGAGGACGGCTTCCCCGCCTGTGGCGAGATCGACCTGACCGACCTGGCCAACAACAGCGTGCGCCTGGACGCGGCCCGCAACATCGCCCATGCCAATCATCTGCGGAACGACCCCGGCGACTCGTGCTGGTTCGACGTCAAGGCCGTGCGTTCGGGCTCCGTGTTGGTCGAGAGTCCCAGGTTCCACGTGCGCATGAAGGCGAGTCCGCTGTTCGCTCCGTACCGGACTCTGCCGCCCGGCTTCTCAATCGAGCAGAACTTCTTCCACAACGGCTCCGATCTGATCACCGGCTATGTGGAAGCGGACAGCTGCTTCCACCACAACTGGAGCTACCCGATCTACGTCGAAGATCGCTGGGTCGTCGACCTCCCAGACACCGGATTCTTCTACCCCGGCGACGTGATCCACTGGTACATCGAAGCTCGAGACAACGTGGGGGGCGACATCGGCACCACGCTCTTGCCGGCGGACACCAGTGGTTTTACCGAGTTTCAAGCGATCAGCCCCTATCCACTGGACTGCACTGTGCGGGCCCTGCCCACGCTGGAAAGTGTCCACGGTTACCAGCCCGATGCGTTGATCTGGCTCGAAGACCCCGACCATGGCGGAATCCAGCCCTGGCTGAACGATCTCTATCTGTGCGGCCAGTATCTCGGTGTGGATGTCGATCTCTATGTCACCAATGGCTCCTCGGCCGGTGTGGGCAACGGTCTCGGTGGTCGTGCCACGCCGGCTCATCTCGACGGTTATGAGGCGCTCGTCTACGACTGCGGCGACCTTTCCAGCAACCTGCTGTCCAACGGCGATTTCGAGATCGACCCGTCCGATGACCTGGAACTGCTGACGTCCTGGCTCGAATTTGGAGACAAGAATCTCGTCGTCATGGGAGATAACGTCGTCTCGGCAACCCTGGACCAGGGGGTGGCGGGCGCAGAATTCGTGAATCGCTTTCTGGGGGTTTCGCTGGCTGATCGTCGGATCCTGGGGTTGATCAGCAACCAGGTCAGCCCGTTGGTGCGGAGCATGCCTGGCAATGGCATCTTCTACGTCGTCGATGAGTGGATCGCCAACGGTGGTTGTCCGACTCTCAATGTCTTCGACGCCGTCGTACCGATCGGCGATGCGGAGTATGTGGCCGAGTTCACTGATCCTAACGGCAACGATGGCGTCTATCCCTACGCAGCGGCCACGCTCAACGTCAATTCAGAGGTGAATGCCACCGTCTTGAGCTTGCCGTATGCACTCCGCTTCTTCGAGGAACCGCCCGAATGGGAGTCGCCTTGGGGATACCTCAACTGGACACTTCGTACGCACATCGTCTTTGAGATCGCCGAGGCGATGTGGCATTCCGGCTGGATTCCCCCTCCCGGCGTCAACGACACCCCAGAACCCCTCACGGTCCGCAACGCGCCCAATCCCTTCAACCCCACCACCACCTTCGAACTGCGCGTGCCTCAGGACGGCCCCGTCAGCCTCAAGCTCTACTCCATCCGCGGTGAGCTGGTGCGCACCCTGGTGGACGAGCGCCTCGAGGGCGGTCTGCACCAGATCACCTGGGACGGCCGCGACGATGGCGAGCGAGCGGTGGCGTCGGGGGTGTACTTCGCGGAGACCCGCGCGGGGGGCGAGGTGCTGGTGAACAAGGTGGCGCTGGTGAGGTGATCGGTCATCCGGGCCGGCGGCGCTAGTGACCGCCGGCCCGAGCCATTCAGGCGGCCAGTGGTTGGCGCGAGCGCCACGGCCCCTTCCGCAACAACACATAGTACGCCACGACCCCGGCGATCCCCACCAACCCGACCACCCCGGCCGGTGTATTCTCCAGCGCCGGCATCAGCGGGAATCCGCCGACGTGATCGCGACCGCTCTCGGCCAGGCCGATGAAGAACGCGATGCTGAACAGGCCGGTCAAGACGGTCAGACCGACGATCACCTTCCGGAAGTCGGACCACCCGAAGTAGTGCAATCCCAGCTGCAATCCCGCCGCCAGCGCCAGGGTCCACACCGCGGCCAGCAGGTTCATCTTGTGCACGCTGGAGGCCAGCGATTCCGGCAGCCCCTGCAGCAATGTGAACACCGTCATGTTGATCCAGCACACGGCCACGAGCGCGAAGGCCAGATGGAACTTCACGGTCATGATCTCCCGCGGCGTGATGGGCAACACGCCCAGCAGCGGATCGCCCGTCTCCCGCTCGCTCAGGGCCACGGAGGCGCATAGATAGATCGGAAGGAACACGGCCGGCAGGAACGGGAAATTGGGCGCTTCGGCGACGAGGGAATAGGCGCACAGGAAGAAGAACGTCACCGAGTGCGCCAGATAGAACAGACCGTATTTCCGCAAGAGGGTCGACATGTCAATGACCTCCCGTCAGGGACACCAGGATATCGTCGATGGTGGCGTTGCCCACCTGGACATCCCCGGCGGCCAGAGCCGCCTGCAACTGGTTGTGAATGGCAGGGTAATCGCGCACCAGGCCACGATTGCCGAAGGCGCCGCGCTCGTGGCCCAGCAGCGCCGACTCCAGCTCGTCGCTCACGGCGCCGTCGCGGTAGCGCAGCCATTTCCAGGCCGCCAGCAGCTCCTCGGTTTCGCCGCTGAGCACGAGGCGCCCGTGGTCGATGATGGCCAGGCGGTCGGCCAGGGGCGCGAGGCCGTCGGTCTGGTGGGTGGAGATGACGGCGGCGCAATCGCCGTCGGCCACGAACTCGGCCATGAGCTTGAGCACCTGGCGACGGCGCGCGGCGTCCAGGCCGGCGGCGGGCTCGTCGAGGAGCAGCAAGGTGGCGCCGTGGGACAGCGCCATGGCCCACGACAGCAGGGTGCGTCGGCCGCGGGACAGGTGCTTCACCTGCAGATGGGGCTCGATGCCGAAGTCGCCGAGCAGGTCGTTGAACCGGGCCGACTCCCACTGCGGGTAGAACGGCGCCACGAAGCGGATGATGTCCGCAACCCGCTTGTCCGGAGAGAAGGGCGGATCCTCGGGCACGTAGCCCACACGGCCGCGGATCTCCTTGAGGTCGCCGGGGTGGGTGAGGCCGGCCACGCTCAGCTCACCTCGCGCGGCCATGACCTGGCCCATGACCAGCCGCATGATGCTGGTCTTGCCGGCTCCGCTGGGTCCGATGAGGCCCATGATGCTGCCGGCGTCCACGCGCAGATCGATGTCCTGCAGGTCGAAGCCGGGGTACGACAGGCTCAGGCCGCGGGTCTCAAGAATCGGAGTCATGGCGCTCCCCTTCGATCTGGTCGATGAGTGCCGTGATGTCGGCCGTTGCGATGCCGAACTTGCGGCCGCGGGCCAGGATGCGTGTGAGCTCGGCGCGGAATTCGGCCAGCTTGGCCTCACGCAGGGCCTCGGGATCCACCGCCGTGACGAACGACCCCTGGCCGCGCCTCGTGCGGATCAGGCCCTCGGTCTCCAGGTCCTGGTATGCCCGCTTGATGGTGATGACGCTCACGTCCAGGGACAGGGCCAGCTCGCGGATGGAGGGCAGCAACTCGTCGGGCTGCAGTTCACCCGACGCGATAGCGTCGCGGATCTGGTCCGTCACCTGGCGGTACAGGGGGTCGGGGTTTTCGGGTGACAGGACGATGAACACGTCGGCCTCCGGGGATAATGTGTATAGATAATATACACAGTATAGGAGGTAAGACGTGAGGGCAAGGGGAAAGTTTCATCGATGATGCCGCCGACCCCGGGGAGGGGCCGGCGGCAAGGGAACGATCAACCCCCACCCAACACCACCGCGCAGGTGTCCCCCTCCCCACTGAACGCCGTCCCCGTCACATCACCATACCGCGCCAACACCCGCAGCCCACAGGCCTCGCACTCGGCCGCCAGCTCCTCCGGCGTGAAGTACTGCAGCCAGTTGTACACCGTCCGCGTGCGGTCGGGCTCGATGATGTCGTAGCGGTCGAGCACCACGCGCTGCTCGTCGTACTTGAACGTGTTCAGGAAACCCCAGTAGTCGCCGGAAGCCCAGAACCCGCCCATGAGCCGGTGCCCGTGGGTGGACGCCTCTTCGCGTCCGGTGTAGGCGGCCGCGGTGAACACGTCCAGCACGATGCGCCCGCCGGGGGCCAGCAGGCGCCGGAAGCTCGTGAGCAGTCGACGCCGCTGCTGGGGGCTCAGGGGGCACAGGTCGCAGTAGATGAGGGTGACCAGGTCGAAACGCTGGTCGGTGTCGAACTCGAGGTAGTCGGCCACCTCGTAGGTGATGTCGAGGCCGAGTCGGGTGGCCTCGTTGCGGGCGTGGGCGATGGAGCGCCGCGAGAAATCGATGCCCGTCACCCGCGCACCAGCCTCGGCGAAGCGGGTGGCGTACAGACCCGGGCCGCAACCGAAGTCGGCCACGCGCGGGCCGGCCGGCAGGTCGAACTCGCGGGCGATCCAGGCCGCCGAGCGGTCGACGAACCCATGGGGGCGGGTGGCCGGCTCGGAGGTGGGGTCGAGGTGGAAGCTCAGCATCTGCGCCGAGATGTGATCGTCGTCCCACAGCTCGCGGGCGGTGTAGGCGGCGAAGGGGGCGGGACGCTGGTGGATATGGGTCAGGGCGTCGTGCAGACGCTGCGATTGGTTGGTCATGGTTCACTCCAGTCTCATGTCATCGTGGGCGCACGCCGGCCTGGTCGCCGGGAGGGCGACGGCCGCGATCAGCGCTGATCGGGAATGGGAGCCGATGATATTTAGACCGAGGTGAACATATGAGGATGATGGCCCGTGGTGCGTGTTGCGTCAAGGATCAGCTGGATTCATGCAATCGGGACGGGTTTTCTCTAGATATCGCGATGTTGAGATAAATTGAAACCAAAACCTCAGTTGCTCTCGTCTTAGGGTTCGACACAATGGCTTGGACCCCAGACGGAGATACCCATGCGACACGCCTTGCGCTCTCACCGGCTCATCCTGGCCCTCTTCATCCTCACCCTGGCCACCGTGGCTGCGGCCCTGCCCACCGACGGGTCTCCCTGGCATCCCACCTACCGACCCGAACTGGACATCGAGCGCGCCGCGGGCCCCATCGACATCGACGGCCGCCTGAACGAGTCCGCCTGGGATGACGCCGCCATGATCACCCACTTCGCCGAGCACCAGCCCGGCGATCAGGTGCAGCCGCCCTTTGCCACCGAGGTGTTCGTGGCCTACGACGAGCACCATCTCTACGTGGCGTTCGTCTGCCAGGACGACGACCCCACGAGCATCCGCGCCTCCTTCTGCCGACGCGACAACATCTTCGTCGACGACAACGTCATCGTGGCCATCGATCCCTTCGGCGACGCCACCCGGGCCTACGAGTTCATGGTCAATCCCTACGGCATCCAGGGCGACTTGCTCTGGTCGTCAGGCAACGGCGAGGACAGCAGCTACGACGCCATCTACCACACCGCCGCCCGCATCACCGACACGGGCTGGCAGGCCGAGTTCGCCATACCCTTCAGCAGCCTGCGCTTTCCCGACACCCCCGAGCAGATCTGGCGGGTCGACTTCTGGCGCAACCACCCGCGCGACGTGAGGACCCAGGCCTCGTGGGCCGCCTACGACCGCGATGAGCAGTGCTGGCCCTGCCAGTGGGGTGTCCTCACGGGCATCGAGGACGTGTCGCCGGGCAGCAGCCTCGATCTCATCCCCGCCTTCACCGCTGCTCAGGCGGGACAGCGTCAGGGCAACGGCGACTTCGAGAACGACGACATCACCGGCGAGATGTCGCTCACCGCCCGCTACGACATCTCCTCCGATCTCAGCGCCGAGGCCACCATCAACCCCGACTTCAGCCAGGTGGAATCGGACGCCGCCCAGATCGACGTCAATTCCAACTTCGCCCTCTTCTTCTCCGAGAAGCGCCCCTTCTTCCAGGAAGGCGCCGACCTCTGGAACACCTGGTTCAACGCTGTCTACACCCGACAGATCAACGACCCCACCGTGGCCGGCAAGCTCCTCGGCCGCGCCGGTCAGACCAACTATGGCGTGCTCGCCGCCCGCGACCGGCACTCGGCCATCATCCTGCCCTTCGAGGAGCGCTCCTGGATCATCGAGAATGGTGAGAGCACCAACACCGTGGCCCGCGTGCGCACCGACATCGGCGAACAGACCCATGTGGGCCTGGTGGCCACCGACCGGCGTTATGACGACGGCGGCGGCGGCTCCCTGATCGGCCTCGACTCACGACTGCGCCTGAACCGCAACTACCAGCTCGAGCTGCAGTACCTACACAGCTTCACCAACGAGCCGGACGACACCAGCCTCACCGCCGGCATCAACGGCGTGACCTTCGACGACGGCGCCCACACCGCCGATTTCGACGGCGAGGACTTCGACGGCCAGGCCGTCTACGCCAGCCTCGAACGCAACGGCCGCAACTGGTCGTTCGACCTCGACTACTGGGATCGCAGCGCCACCTTCCGCGCCGAGAACGGCTTCGAGGGGCGCAACAGCTACCGCAACGCCGTGGCCAACACCCAGTACATGTTCCGCTTCGACGACAGCGGCGTGCTCGACTACCTGCAGCCCATGGTGAGCGTCGACCGCTCCTGGAACCAGGAGGATCAGACGAAGGACGAGAGCCTGCAGGCCCACCTCACCGGCCGCTTCCGCTGGGCCCAGGCCCTGTTCCACGCCAAGTATATCGCCGCGGCCGAGCGCTACCAGGGGATCGACTATGAGGGCCTCTATTACTGGCACATCTGCGCCAACGCCAAGCCCGCTGATCTCCTCCATGTGGGTGGCTCGGCCAACTACGGTCGCCAGGTCGTGTACCGCGACCAGGCGTTCGGTATGCAGGAGGATTACTCGCTCTGGGCCGATATCAAGCCTCTCGACCGGTTGCTCATCGAGACCCAGATCAGCTGGTCGCGCTCGAAGCACCCCGACACCGACGACGTCTTCTTCGACGGGCACATCTGGCGCACCAAGCTGGGCCTGCAGGTATCCCGCGAGCTGAGCCTGCGCCTGGTCACGCAATACAACGGCTTTCGCGACCAGTGGGAGGCTGACCCGCTGCTGCAGTACCAGATCAACCCGCTGTCCATCTTCTACATCGGCTCCACGCGCGATTACCACCTGATCACGCCGTCGGCGCAGGGTGAGGAGAGCTGGCGGCTGACCGATCGGCAGTACTTCCTGAAGCTGCAGTACCTGTTCCGGACCTGAGATCACCTCCGGAACCGGCCGTCGGGGATCGATCCCCATGAAAGAGGATGAATCTGGTAGTCTCCGCCGCGAGGCGTGGCGCATCGGCCGCGCCGAACTCGAGGGGAGACGCGCCATGAACCGGGTCATATCCCAGGACGACGTGATCTATTTCGTGATGACCGACCGCTTCTTCGGCCGAGATAAGCACTCGGTGGAAACCGCGGACACGGCCATCCACGGCGGCACGCTGGACGGCATTGTCGAGAAACTCGACTACCTGTTGGAGCTGGGGGTGACGGCGATCTGGATCACCCCGGTCTACGAGAACATCGCCGAGCACAACGGTTCCGAGCCCTACCATTATTACTGGCCGAAGAATTTCGATCGCCTCGACCGGCGGCTTCTCGACGGCAGCCATCTGCCCACCAGCACCGATCCGTCCACCCTGCGCGCGTTCGTCGATACCTGCGAGGGCCGGGGGATGAAGGTGATCCTCGACATGGTGGTGAACCACTGTGGCTACGGAGCCGCGGGCGGATTCGAGGCGAACTGGATCAATCGCGAGGTTCCCGCCGACCATCCCGACCACGAGGTGAAGCTGCACCTCGCCGGCCTGCCCGACTTCAACCACGACCGCCCCGATGTCCTCGACCACTTCATCCGCAACGTGGTGCTGTGGATCCGCGAGGGGAACGTCGCCAACATCCGCATGGACACCGTCAAGCACGTGGAGAAGGCGTTCTGGCACTACTTCAAGTCCCAGATCCGCGGCGAGGCACCCGGGCTGGGACTCATCGGCGAGGTGCTCAGCGAGCAGCCGTCCGACATCCCCGAGCTGCAGGGCTACCAGAACTACCACGACTTCGACGCCCTCTTTGATTTTCCCCTGGCCACGGCCCTGCGCCAGACCCTCATCCACGATCAGAGCCCGCGACACTGGCTGGCCCGGCCGCGGCTGCACCCCGACGAGCCCCGCGGCGTCCTCGACCGCGACAACGCCATGTCCGGCGGCTACCGCAACGCCAACCAGCTCGTCACCCTCCTCGACAACCATGATCTGCAGCAGCGCATCATGAGCCACGCCCGCGGCAAGCACACCGGCGACGGCGAAGGTCTGCAGTGGGCGGTGCGGGTGTGCAAGCTGTGCCTGGGCGCCCTGTTCACCATGCGGGGCGTGCCGCAGCTCTACTACGGCACGGAGCTGGGGCTGGAGGGCTGGAAGCAGGGCTCGAACGACAGCGACCTGCGGCGGGATTTCCCCTGGCAGATCATC
>Ga0070729_10005017_pt1 | contig 13980 bp, 14 predicted proteins | sample tdDd472_FD_66725 | JGI IMG/M metagenome (GOLD analysis project Ga0070729, IMG submission 66725) | Marine sediment microbial communities from the Atlantic coast under amendment with organic carbon and nitrate - tdDd47.2 | ecosystem: Environmental > Aquatic > Marine > Coastal > Sediment | place...
CAGGAAGAACTGAACCGCTCCGCTTTGCTCCGCAGAAAAACTAACACCCCACCAATAGTCACACAAGCACCACAGCTTACCCGGCACTTCTCTGTTATTCGTTTTTGCCTTACCTGCCTTTTTGCTAAAATAGGAATAAGCAGTACCATTCCTATTCATCTCAACAGGGAGGTAGATCATGCCTAATCCAATCAAGCAGAAATTCATCGACCACATGGAGCTTTACCAACTCAGTAAGCAGACCCAGAAGGGTTACATTAGCGGGGTCAGATGCCTGGCCAAACACTACGATACATCCCCGGAGCATCTGAGCAACGACCAGATTCGGGAATACTTTCGTCATCTGCTGCTTAAGAAGAAACTGGCCCATTCGTCATGCAAAGCCTATCTCGCAGGTATTAGCTATTTCTACCGCCATATCTGCGGTCGGGAAGTCGATGATCGTTTCGGTTTGCCACCGCGACCATTGGGAAGGAAACTACCGGCAGTACTGTCCATGGAAGAAGTCAGCAGGCTCCTTAATTGCATCGATAACCTCAAGCATAGAGTTCTGCTCAAGACCATTTACAGCGCAGGGCTCAGGGTCGGGGAAGCAATCCGCATCAAACCAGAACATATTGAAAGCGACCCATCAAGGATGGTGATCCGGGTTGAACAGGGTAAGGGACGTAAGGATCGCTATACGGTACTGTCTGAACATCTGCTTCACGAACTGAGGGCTTATTGGGTTGAATACTCCCCGAAGTACTGGCTGTTCCCCGGGCAGAAGCCCGGAACTCATATCACTAATGTTTCCGTATCTCAGATTCTGTACGACGCTAAAAAAAAATCGGTTTAACCAAAGAGTGCAGCCTCCATACCCTCCGGCACAGCTTTGCCACCCATCTCCTCTATAAAGGCTACGATCTCTATACCATCAGCCAACTGCTTGGGCATAATGCCATAGAGACAACCACGATCTATTTGCACCTGGTTCCGGCCCGCTACGTCCAGCTCAAAAGTCCACTTGATCTGATGGATGAGCAGCAGGAGGGCGAAAATGAAAAACAATAGTAAATCGCCTGAACTAGCCGATATCTTCGCACAGTATGGAAACCGGTACCGGGAGAAGAACGTACTCACCGCCCAGCAGTATAAGGTAATGAAACGTATTGAAATATGCCGCACGGCTGCACTCGGCGGACATGTCGAAGGGTGTGATCACTGCGGCCATACACAAAACGCATACAACTCCTGCCGGGACAGACACTGCCCAAAATGCCAGACAATGGTCAAGGAGAAATGGCTCAATAACAGGAAGGCAGAGTTGTTGCCCTGTTCCTATTTTCACAATGTCTTTACGTTACCGCACGAGCTTAATCCCCTTATCAAGGGTAATAAGCGCATCATGCTGGCTCTGCTGTTTACTGCGGTTAAAGAAACCCTGCAGGTATTTGCCCGTGATCCACAGTGGCGCCTTGAAGGCCAACTTGGCTTTATCTCCGTGCTCCATACATGGAGCCAGAAACTCATGGACCACTATCACCTGCACTGCATCATCCCGGCAGGAGCACTCTCACTTGACCGTAAAAAATGGATCGGCGCCAGAACAAAATATCTGTTCAAGGTGCAGTCCCTGGCAAAAGAGTTTCAAAGGAGATATCTCAATAAACTGGAGAAGGCGTATCGTAAAAACACCCTGTCCTTCAATGGCAAAACTGGGAAGTATCGGAACGAAAAACAATTTCAAAAGCTACTCGCAACGTTATGGAACAAGCAGTGGATTACCTATGCCAAGCAACCCTTCGGTGGACCGGAGCAGGTTCTTGAGTATCTTGGTCGTTACACACACCGAGTAGCGATCACCAACAATCGCATTATTGCAATCGATAACCACCGAGTACGATTCAGGTATCGGGATCGTAGTGACGACAACAAAGAAAAAGAACTCACGCTCGGTGCTTATGAGTTTATCCGGCGTTTTCTCTTACACGTGCTCCCAAGCGGTTTTACCAAAATCCGTTATTACGGTTTCCTGGCCCATGCCAACAAGAAAACCTGCATTGAACTGATTCGTACGTTGATTGGGGCAACAACTGTATACACAAAAAAGCTGGTAGAGAACGTTCAGGAGATGATGCTTCGTTTAACCGGTATTGACGTCGGCTGCTGCCCGCAGTGCGGTAAAGGGAAGTTGGTATATCTCAGGCCAATTGTCAGTTCAGCTTATGACGATACTTCCTGAACAAGGCTGATTTACTACTGTATCGTACGGTTGTAATACCAGGGCAGCGGCTCAAACAGGATAAATGTGCCCTGAATATGTGAAAATGACAATCAAATGCACCCTGTAATACCGAGATGTTACGTTTAATAGAGAAATCTGTGCGAAAACAAGTCAGTTCTTATTGGAAATGCCAGGATACCCGCTTCACAAGAGTGATTTCAAATCAATTACCAGAAACCCAAAACCCCATTTAATCCCCATAGCGCAACCCTTCCTGTTCTAATCCGCTCCGCAGTTCAGTTCTTCAGGGTTATCAATAATTGCAAGATACTCCGATGTAGGTTGAGGGGCAGTGGAATGCAACTATTGATAACCCTATTCTATTAGTCTTTCCCCAGATATATTTGAAGTCGGTTAATGTTATCAGATGAAATGTCAAATTTAAGACGCTCGGTTTTCCTCCAGCTCTTTCTGAACTTTTTTTGCCAAATCAGCCTTTACAATTGGAATATAGGCAAAAGCATTAATGCCGGTCTCAATGACCATTTCATCCGAAATATTTTTGCTGTAACCAGTACACATAATTACGGATATATTCTGTTTGAGTCTGATCATCAATTGAAGCGATTTCTCTGTCATGGATCGGTTGACAGGGTAATATCTCCATACCAGGCGATGGCATTTTCACCGGTATCGTCGGTATCCGTCATTATGGCGATAGCACTAGTCTCGCCTGGATCGGAGCCAAACAGATTTTTATAGTCAGCAAATATATCTCTTTTCTCGACAAGCCATTGTCCGGCGTTATTGGGTCCAGACTGAACAGCCACCATGATTGCACTGGAGGTATAAGCATTTGGAATAGAAGCCCCCGAGTTCAAATAGTTGGCCCAGATGTAGTTAATTGCTTTCGTCTGCCAGAAGTATTTACCAGGGAATACGACATAGATTCGCGCAGCATAATCGTCACCTGCTTTAGTTGTTTCATCACCGCCTGGTATCGTATGTAGAATTTTCCATGACCAACTAAGGTATCGATATTTTTGGGGATCAAAGCTGACCTTCTTTACCAAACCTGAAGCTGCCCCCAGGCTTGTAGCTTTAACCACAGTAGTATCATTTTCCTGGATTAGGCGATATTCAGTTATCCCATTAAAGCTTTTTGGTCCCCATCCAGCCAATCCCTCAATGGAGAAATTACCAATAACCAGTTCTTCCGCCATCACATATTCCGTAATTATCAGTAAAATAGATGTAATCGCGGCAGTTAGAAATCCCTTTAGATGTTTCGAGTACCAACTGATTTTGCTCATTTTTCTTTGCTCACCAAGGAAGCTCACCCCACAATAAAGATCAAAGAAGTTCATTTCGATAATACTTCACAGACTACCTATCCACAAATGGTTCAGGGTAGAAGGACCGGTTACCCGGCGCTCACCCCACAGATCCTGACGTGAAGTAGTACTTCATCCGGTTCCTCAGAAAACACAGGCTTCCTGCTGTGAATTACCAAGCAGGTCTTAACCCACTTGGCACATAACTAGTTTCCATCCCGAAACGAGTGATTTTGGTCTAAATCCAGGCGTGTGATAAATTTTACCGCAGGCATATAATTGATATTCCGAGGATATAATTTTAAGCACAACGAAGAGTTAGGAGAAAAGCACCGTTTTCGGATTGAGACTATTTAGTAGCATCTGCATCTGGATCTGAATCGTTTTTATATGCTTTGATCCAATCGACCTCCAGTCTGAATGGACCAGCTTGCTTATCTGAAATTAAAAATCCTACTTGCTGGATTTTGTCTGGAGCTAGTGGCTCAACATCTTTCATAACTCGTCCTCGAAAGACTGGAACAAAATTCCCGAACGTAGCGAAGATTGTTATCCACTCGTCGCGCTTCGTTGAAATATTATGACGGTATGATATCCCATCGAAGCCGTCGTCTGTGCGAAGTCGAAGCTGGTATTGTTTTCCATCTCCCTTGAGATGAACTACAATTCCTTTGTGATTTGCAAGGTTATACAAGCGTGGGAATGTACGTGCTGAGGAGAATCCTCCGTTATTACTCAGGGAAAGATTTCCTTGAAAAACGGCAGTATGGTCTTCAGTCATATGGATCTCGCCTTGAGATAGACCCCCCATTACACCATCGTTGACAATGCGCCAGTCTATCAGATCACCAGGGTTTTTAAAGTCAAGCAAAGCCATTGTGCTATTCGATGCATCTTCAGCATGTTCACTTGCTATAACTGGCTGCATAATATTTACGCCCATGATCATCGAAAATATGTACATCATGGGGGATTTCATTTCGGGTTTCCTCTTATATTTACAGCTTCATAACGCCATAAATGATTATTTATACGTTAAAAAATTCTTTATTATGATAGAAAAAGGACCTGAAGAAATCATCAGGCCCTATGGGTATCCGGGAGGAATACGCTGAATGATGTTATGGCATAAGAACAGTATCAATCACATGAATGACCCCATTGCTGGTTACTATATCCGTCTGAACCACTGTAGCATCATTGACCTTGACAGTTTCTCCAGATGTCATGATAGCTAGATCTTTCCCGTTAACGGTCTTTGCAGACGATAATTTGACTACGTCAGCCGCCATTACCTTACCCGGGACGACGTGATATAGTAAGATACCCTGCAACTTTTCTTTATTTTCAGGCTTGAGAAGTCCTTCAACGGTACCTTCGGGTAGTTTAGCAAAGGCGTCATCGGTTGGTGCGAATACTGTAAACGGTCCATCACCTTTGAGCGTATCAGCCAATCCAGCTGCCTGTACTGCTGCAACAAGCGTGGTAAAAGACCCTGCTTTGACCGCAGTATCAACGATGTCTTTTTCATGATGAGCACTGAATGCAGGCATTGAGATCAGTAATGCGATGATAAGTGTTAATGTCATTGCTAGATTTTTCATTTGTATCTCCGTTATAATTGATGAGGTAATTGAACTATGTACCGATTTCCTTTGGTCATATTTAGTCCACTATGTAACTCAACAGACAAACTGGCTTAGGAGATTCACTGGTGTAAGATTACTCCTGTTGTTAAATCCACGATGCCTACTGCTGAAATAATAAGTTTGATAATTGATAACACAATGGTGGCTGATTAAGTGTTTAGCGGTAGTCAGTACTATCACATTTTGCTGGTACCAGACAGAATTCGAACCTGTGACCCCTTTGATTCGTAGGCAGAACCTTCAGAGTTTCGTAACCAACTGGATATGCTCGTATGAGTTTACGATTTGTCAGGGGAGGCAGAATGCAAGGTATGTTTTGCCATAGGTCCAGCGGTAAAGCTTTGCAGTAGGACAAGTGCCAATTACGACTGAAAACGTAAGAGAGACAGGGAGATGTGCCTCTGCTATACCTGCCTGTTCATGACCGAGGGCAAAAGAGATACTATTGCAGCAGCCACAATACCACGGGGTGCTATCAAGGCAAGGAGGTTGCATTCTCTCATGGTAAGTTCTGAGCCGAGAGATGACAGCATGACATTTATCGGGCGAAGATGAAATTGAACAGCAAGAAAACCAGGAGCACACCCCAGCCAATTTCCTTAAAGGTACTGCCCTCAAGTCGTGATGCCAACATAATAAAGAGCAAGGAGCCCAAGAGGGTACTCAAGTGTTCTTTGAATTGTAAAATTAAATTGATATCAACGCCTTTCATGTCAGCAAGCCGGATAGCGAGTACGGTGACCGTGATGAGACTTGGCTCAGGTTGTAAATAGTTGACTGAAGCAAAACAAGACTATGTAAAGGTTTGCTATATTTTGTAGAAGTTCAACAATGAAATGGCTATTTAGTGTCAAACCAAAAAGATATCCACCGACCACTCCGGTTATATAGCCAGTAGAAACAATTTCATGAATGCAGGAAAGGAAACTTCTATTGTATTCTTTTTTGTTGCAGTCGTTGCCTCTCTTACTCTGCCGTCCGCACCTTGCCCTCCACCTCGACAACACCTCTGTCGACCCGCCCATGATTGAACAAGAGCATATAGAGTAGCCATCCATAGAAAATCACTGCCGCAAAAGCGGCAAGGGGGTAGAAGTAACCTAAGGGACAGAGGATGAGCACGGTCAGCCAGTGGAGGAGTATCACTTTTTGCGAATGGAGGTGGATTGGAAAGTCGCTATGCCGTGTGATGATTGCAAGGCCGCTGAGGTTCCAGCCGTACAGAGCTGTGAAGGAGTGCATTCTCAGTAGCGGCAGTGTTTTCTGAGGGTCATAGGAATCAGAGAATGCGAGGAGAATGTAAATAATTCCGGTTATGGAAGTCACAACGAGAAAGAGAATTCCGGAAGTAAGAAATGCTTTCTGCTGTAATCTAATCCCCTGATAAATGTACAGGTAAAGTACGAGGGAAACCGCGACAAAAAGAATGGAGGCGATTATCACCTGGGGTACGAACCATTTTCCAAGGATAAAGAGAAAAAAGATGATGACCCCGAGATTGATAACCCAAAAAGAGATGGCTTTGAGATATCTAGTGATCGGTTTTTTTGCGCGATGCATCAGGGCAAAAATCACTGACATACTTATCAGCGAGATGGGAAAGGAAAAACCAAGGAAAAAGGTGTCCAGTTTCAGCTTCTCAATGTTCAGCCAGTGACCGTACTCGCTGTTTAATATGACCGGACTCGAAAGTGTCAGCGCAAGTGAGAGGCAGAGCAGGGAGGCCTGGTGAAACTTCCTGGAGGTGGGCTCTTTCGTGTTGAACAGCGCCTTTGGGGTGTGACTGCCGAAGTGCGTAATCCGCACACGCTCGGTAATGGTTGCGAGCAGTAGTGGAATGATCAGCGTCGGGCCATACCAATGCATAAAGGCGCAAATGGCAAAAGCCACTGAAAGCAGCAGAAAAAATAGTCCATTACGGCTGAGCCGGTTGTGGCCTTCGGTGAAATATATGAGCAGGGTGCCGCCGCTGCAAAGATTAAAGAGAAAAATGTGTAACCGCTCAAAATTCAGTGTCTCTGGCTCTATAAAATGGTGAAGAAAGCCGCAGGCCATAGCAAAGGTCATAATGACCCAGAAAGCAAGTTTAAGCGTATTGTTCACAAGAGTGCACCGTGTGTTGTAAATTGTATTCAGACAACTGCTTTACCCATTAGACGTATCTGACTTTTTTCCAGGTGCGGGTTTCTGAAATGAAACCTCAAGTTCTCAGGATTTCAAGACAAGACCTGACTTTCTGAACGTAATAGCTCTGATGCCATCTGTCCATAAATCATCCATAAATTACAACGCGGCAGTGGATGGAGCAGGTGACTGTTGATATCATCCTCATGGGCTATGCTTTAAAAAGTCAATGTACTTGCTAGATACATCGGAATTGCCGACGAGTCTTTTTTGTATCGGTCGGCTAGCATGAGGATGGATTTGTATTCGGTACCGAAGAGAAAAGAAATTTCTTTGTCCTGAAGATTGTTCAAAATCTGCTGGAATAGTTGGGAGATGCCAGCTAATCCCCTGATTCTGTTACCCAGTTGTTTTTACGAGACAAACTACTTGAATAAACGTTTGTATGAAGAGAAGTCGTTGGAAATCAATAGCGATAGGAAATGCAAATCCTTCTCTCTCAACCTGAAACATCTACTATTATAGGATGCCGAAATGCCATACTTCTATCAGTTCACTACGATACTGCTTCTGGGGCCAGGAATTGATAAACATTAAGGAAAGGATGTGCGTTCATCGTCTCGTGCGCTAATAAGACTGCACGGAAAGAGCAAAAAAATTCGACAAGTACAGCTTATGATTAAAACATCTGAGAACCTTAGTTTATATCTTGAAATGAAAAAACACCATTCTGGAATCTCAAGGGGTGGTAATTACCTCTTTGATGCACTCACGCCAAATCTGTTGCGGTATTCGCTTTGCCTTATAGTTTCGGATGCCCTATCGACATTTGATTTGCCGGCTGTTCACTTGCAGACTTGCGCAGATCATATAGGCATGATATTTTCTCATAGCAGCCGGGGAAGCATCTAATCTATTTTGACAAAGGACTGCTGATGAAATCAATTGCCAAATACCGTTCGCTACTAAACGAGGTGTTTTCAAGTCAGAACTTTGCGTCCATGGCAACGCTTCACAAGGACGGAATACACAGTTGTCTGGTAGCATTCTCTGTAAGTGAAGATATGAAAACCATTTTTCTCTGCACACCGAGGACGACACGAAAGTATGCCAACATGCTTGAGAACCCCACCGTATCGATGCTTATACATAACAGCTCTAACCAGGCTGCAGATTTGAAGAATGCGGTCGCCGTAACCGTAGCCGGCAAGGCACAGGAGGTGAGTAAGGAGGATCGTCAATCTGCCCGTCAATCCTTTCTCAAGAAACATCCTTACATGAAAGACTTTGTCATGGCCAAAAACACAGCTCTTATAACAGTCTACGTCACTCGCTATGATATCGTGACACACTTCCAGGACGTTTCAATTCTGGACATTCAGAACCCGTTGGACCTCACTCCATGACGCTGGTTATACCTCTAGCTCAAATAGACGGCTCGCAGGGTCACCTGGTTGGCGGTAAAGCCGTCAACCTGAGTCGATTGACAAACGCCGGTCATGCTGTTCCTCGAGGATTGTGCATAACGACAGAGGCTTATCTGGAATTTACCCGAGAAACCGGGTTGGCGAACAGAATAGACCTCGAATACAATCGCCTGAATCTTGACGAGATGCGCTGGGAAGAGATCTGGGACATGGCCTTACGAATACGCAACATGTTTCTCACCGCCCCGTTTCCCAATTCCCTCTACGAGAACATTGTCCAGAGCATCAGCACCCTCGATTGCTCAGGGCCCGTCGCAGTTCGCTCCTCATCACCACAGGAGGATTCATCCGAGTCGTCCTTTGCCGGCCTGCATGAATCGTTTTTGAACATACAGGGCCTTGACGATATTCTCAAGCATGTCAAGCTCGTCTGGGCATCACTCTGGTCCGATGGCGCCGTCTTATACCGCAATGAACTTGAGATGTCTCCGCGGGACAGCGCCATGGCTGTTATTGTGCAGGAACTGGTTGAGGGGGAGGTGTCGGGGTTAGTATTCAGCCGAAGCCCAAACAGTCAAAGCCATATCATGATCGAAGCTGTTTATGGATTGAATGAAGGATTGGTGGACGGTATTATCATGCCTGACCGCTGGACTATTGATCATGCTTCCCGCTCAATCATCAGCCATGACTCAGCCGATCGAACCCACTGTATAACCAAAGCGGAATCGGGTACGCAATCAATACCATTGACGGCCAAAAAGATTGCAAGCGCACCACTGACAGACGACGAGGTGCTGCGCGTTGCCGAGTTGGGGGTTTGTCTTGAAGATGAATTTGGTGCTCCTCAGGATGTGGAATGGACCGTTTGCGACGGGCAACTGATGGTCTTGCAAACGCGTCCAATCACTACGATTACGCGGCACCAGGATTCAACCGATAAACCATGGTCCAAAACCGATAAACGGCCTTGGTATCTCAGCCTTAAACGGAGTTTTGATAACCTCAAGACCTTGCGTGACAAAGTTGAGAATACCATCCTGCCAGGGATGGAGAAAGACGCCCTGGCCATGGACGCCATTGGTTTAAGTGGATTGTCAAAAGAAGAGCTTGCTAAAGAGATCAAATACCGCAAAGAGCGTCATGCCCACTGGAACGACGTGTATTGGCAGGATTGCATTCCTTTGGCTCATGGTGTTCGGTTGTTCGGCCAACTCTATAATGATGCTTTGTCACCCGAGGATCCCTATGAGTTTATCCACCTCCTGGGAGGAACGGGAATGGCGGCTGTTGAACGCAACCAGTCCTTGATCGTCCTGGCGTCAAAACTACAGGAATCGCCATCACTTCGGATGGCGATTGAGGCTGCTGAAACGACAGATGAAACTGACCTGTTTTATTCCGAGCTCCGTACGTTTGTCGATGACTATGGAGATCAGACGTTTAAGGCGGTTCGCTTTTTTCAGGACCAGGATTCTTTGGTGAACATGTTGATGGAAATGGCCTTAAACTTGAAAAATCAGGTGTGGAATGAACCCCTGAAAACAGCACATGGCGAGGATGAGTTCATTAATGCATTCCCTGTGGCCAAACAGGATATGGCCCGGGAGCTTTTGGACCTGGGGCGGGCCAGTTATCGCCTGCGCGATGACGACAATATCTACATTGCAAAAGTCGACGCCCAAGTACGAAAGGCCATTGGCGAGGCTCGTAAGCGCCTTATTTCAGAGGGCGTCAAGCTCAAACCTACGGTGTCTGTGGACGAGGTTGTCGCCCATCTGAATCATGCGGTCAAACCGTCAACCGATGCACCGCAAGAGCTCCTCATTGATGAACCCATTGAAGCGCAAACCAAATCTATCATCCCCAGAAAACTGAACACATGTGAACTGGGATTTGTTCTCAGAGCGCGCCAATTGCTTGGTCAACCGGCAGGCCCTGGGATTGCTACGGGACCCGCTAGGGTTATTACCAGCAGCGACGATCTATTTAAGCTCAAATCCGGAGAAATACTGGTCTGCGACAGCATTGAGCCTACCATGACATTTGTGGTGTCGCTTGTTGGCGGAATCGTTGAACGCCGCGGTGGCATGCTTATCCATGGCGCCATTATTGCCCGGGAATATGGTATTCCCTGTGTCACGGGCGTGGCAGATGTCACCTCTCTCGTCTCAACGGGTGAGTTGATCACTGTGGATGGCTATCTTGGGATCGTCACGCTTGCTGAGAATTAGTAGGTGATACGTGGCAGCCATTATTCTGGGAAAGTAAAAGAGGCGTAATCCAAAAACGACATCTCCTTGGAAACCATATGTCCCCCTGAAAATTTGAATCAGCCACTGATTGCATTTTTCATGAAAAAACGCTAGATTTCGCTGTGAAAATCAGTTTCCCGGTGCATGTTTTTCGTCATTTCAAGCAATTGGTTTTCGGTTAGGGTCTCCTGTTTCAATAACTCCCTACCACAATATTCAACCAAATCTCTATTTTTTCGAGCAGTGCAAGCGTTTGATCATAAATATTGTCGGCTATAGACTTTATCGCTGAATCGATTTGCTCCGCTGTTTTATCACTTATCGAATTATCACCAGCCTGACATGTCTTGTCCAAGGTGGTTTTGGCTGCTATTCTCATAGACTATGTGACCAATTCTTTCATCCTTTCCGTAACGTGTTACCATACTTCGTGCTATATCACTGATACGCGCCAGATCATCAGATGCACCGGTGGAAAAATGGTCAAAAAACATTTTTTCGGCAATCCTGCTACCGAATAGTACGGATATTTTTCTTTCAAGTTCTTCTTTTGTCATCAAGAATCGATCTTCTGTCGGCCTCTGCAGTGTATAGCCAAGCGCGCCTATCCCCCTTGGGATAATAGACACTTTTTGGACCGGATCACTATCGGGCAGGGCCAAACCGATTATTGCATGACCCATCTCGTGGAAGGCAACAATTTCAGGCTCTTTAGGGTTTAGAATCCGGTTACGTTTTTCAAGTCCGGCAATCAGTCGCTCGATCGCCTGGACGAAATCTTCCATATTTACACTTGCAGCCTTTCGCCGTGTCGCCAGGAGTGCAGCTTCATTGATGAGGTTCGCCAGCTCTGCACCGGAAAACCCTGTTGTAAGGTTAGCTATTTTTTCTATCTCAAGATCGTTATCGCAGGTAATCTTCTCAATATGGACCTGCAAGATGGCAATCTTTCCCAGTTTATCGGGACGGTCAACCAGCACTTGCGGTCAAAGCGTCCTGCCCAGAGCAGCGGCGGATCGAAGATTTCCGGCCTATTGGTGGCTGCCAACAGAATGAGGCCTCCGCTTTGGTCAAAACCACCCATTTCAAAGAGAAGCTGATTCAATGTCTGTTCCCGCTCGTCATTGCCTCCAAATTGCCCTCTCATCCAAAACATCTTGCCCTCAAAACCGCAATTAATTCGTCTTCCTTGCCCTTGAAAAATAATAAATATTACTTATATTTCGCATTTACACAATTGAACCAACAAGCTCTGAAACTCTGAAACTCTGACAAAAGGTGACAAAATGGCAGAAAAAATTTCCGAAACAACCACTTGGACCGATCTGGCTGCTGGACTTTATGATAAACTCACCGGTAAAAACGCCGAGATATCCTATGAATTTGTAAATTTTGACCTCGGTGTTCCCATAACCGCCTCACCCTCTGCAGAGATCGTTACCTGGAAGCTCAACGGGCTATTAAAAATTAGGACCAAAGAAGTCTAATTTTATAATGACTCGTGAGATTGAAATTTTCGCCGAGCTGTCAGTCTGCAGAAATGGGCGTCAGATTCTTATTACTGCTGAAGGTCGCTCGGTTACTGTTCATTTTGAAGGGTTACGTTTTTTTTGCAGAGAATACGAATGGGCTTCCAAAAATATTAATTTCAAACACCTTCTCAATAAGTTGGACTCGGCTTGCCAGGTAAGCAGGTTGTATATTTATGCCAAGATAGGAAGATTTACATTTACTGCCTTTGGCCCTGATGCCTCTCCTGTAAAAAGAGCTATACTGCTACGTCTGATGTCTCTATTCGGTAATCTTCTAAGGTCTTAACCGCTCATTATCCTGCTTTCAGGGAGGGGGGTATAGAAGAAATTTTTATATAACCTAATACGGTAGGAAATGGGAACGAATGTATTTATTCGGGGCAAGATAATTCAGGAACTCTCCGACTTGAGATTGCCATTTTGTATCTCATTAAATTCAAAATTGCTTAGAATTTAAGGTTCCTACTGTTTATATGAACCTGGAGTGAGCTCCGACTATTGTACAGATGGACCTACTCTCATTGCAAAAGAGATGTTAGGCTTTAGGCGTAGTTCCATCTGAGGGTCATGCCACATAATATATCAATTTTTCAAACGCCATTACATCCGATAGAATTCCGTATTCTCTTTTGTAATAAAGGTTATAGAGCTATCTGGATTTGAGCATCAGCTTGAGTCTAATATCGGTGCATGATCTCTACTTTGATAGTTGAGTCGCAGCACATATCAAGTTAAACGATCCTGCCGTCGCTTCTACATAAGCTTGATGTCGTACCTTTTTATCCGAAGTCTGTCGTGTTAAATAACAGTAATTGATACTCAGTATTGTCGACCTGAACACTCCATCACTGCCGCTTTTTACAATCTGGTTTGAGGTGATGAAATCAGTCTACGTCAACCCCAGGTTTTTGCGCACTGACGAATACTTGGTATGCCGCCTCCAGCTGGATAATAGGATCCGTATGATTTGAAACGCTCTTGTCAGAATCTGTGTGATCCTTTGCGAAGGATTTCTCCACGCCACTCAATTGTTGGTTTCGAGCAAGATGGAATTTTTCTTGATTTGGAAGCATAGTATCTTACGATTAAGAACATTATCGACCTAAGGAGTTGACCCTAATGACACGGCCCATTTATCTTGACTACAACGGTACTACGCCTCACGCCCCCGAAGTGATCGAAGCCATGCGTCCCTTTTTGGAGGCGGAATTCGGTAACCCCTCCAGTAACCACTGGTATGGTATAGGTCCTAATAAAGCGGTGATGACTGCTCGAGCACAAGTTGCTCGAATTCTAGGCTGCACGACACCAGAGGTGCTTTTTACCAGCGGCGGGACTGAGTCTAACAATCATGCCCTTAAAAGCATTGCCGGAGCCCGTTACGCGAAGGGGACCCACCTTATAACCTCCAGCATAGAGCATCCCGCTATACTGGAGGTGTGTCGTTTCATGG
>Ga0070729_10005019_pt1 | contig 13976 bp, 16 predicted proteins | sample tdDd472_FD_66725 | JGI IMG/M metagenome (GOLD analysis project Ga0070729, IMG submission 66725) | Marine sediment microbial communities from the Atlantic coast under amendment with organic carbon and nitrate - tdDd47.2 | ecosystem: Environmental > Aquatic > Marine > Coastal > Sediment | place...
CTGGAACCAAGCTCTCAAGCGTCACCATCTCAAGAGCCGTCTGCTGGGGTGAGGGCGTTTTTAGCATACCCCATTGAATCAAAAGTCCCCGCCAAAGGCGAGGACTTTGTCAGCAGTCTGGGGCGCGGATATTGACCGCGCCTTTTTTATTGCCCCGTCAAATTCCGCCGAACGGTTTCAAGAAGTCCGCCTATCGCTTCTGGAACCCCTTTTTCCTTGAGACTTGGCGTGTGTCCAACGTTTGGAATGGTGATGCCTGTAAAATTGGGTAGGGCCTTCTCCATGGCGTCAAAAGTATCTGCACTCAAAATATCCGAAACAGCTCCGTGAACGCCAAGGATGGGGCGGTCGCCAAGCGCTTTGAATAAAGGCCAGAGATCGACGGCCTCTTGTTTTTGTTCCGTTAGAGCCTTGGCGATGGCCGGATCCCAGTCGATACGCAGGTCGCCGGTTGCGGTTTCTTTGTAGCTCGATTTGGCGAGACCCAACCAGTCATCTTCGGTTTGCAGACCGGGGTCGTTCATTACCTTCTTGAGGTGGGACACTGCGGCCCCCCAGTTCGGTTGTGGCGTATCGTCACCGATATAGGCGGCGATACGCTCAATTCCGGACGTATCCACCTCGGGTCCGACATCATTGATCACCGCACCTAAGAGCATGCTTGGAACAACGGCGGCAAGCGCCATGGTTAATATGCCGCCCATGGAGGTTCCTATGGAGACGATTTGATGGATGTTCAGTGCGGTTAGCAGGTGGTGCAGGTCGTTGATATAGGTAACCGGATGATAGTTTTTGTAGTTTAGGTCGTATTCCGAACGCCCACGTCCCCGATAATCGGGACAAATCACTCGATATGAGCCCGAAAGGTGGGCAGCAAGGCTGTGGTAGTCCTTGGAATTTCGTGTCAGGCCGGGGAGGCAGAGCACCACCGGTCCGTCCGCCAGTTTGTCGCCATAATCGCGATAATAGAGAGAGAGCCCGTCTTGGGCGGAGACTGTTCCCTCGCGGTAAATGGTGCCCACGTTGCAATTCCCTAAGGCAGGAGAGGAAGAAGTTGATTGAGGGTGGTTATTTCCCCCCTGAGATCGCCTGGAATGCGTTCCCGTTCCTGTGTGAAGCGGTTGATCCAGACGACATTGAAACCGAAATGGGCGGCTCCTTGGGCATCCCACCCGTTGGAGCTAAGGAAGCAGATCGAATGAGGGCTAACGCCCATCTCTTTTTCAACAAGGCCGTAGACTGATGGGTCGGGCTTATAGATACGGATGGGATCGACGGAAATAGCCGCATCGAGTACATCGGCCAAACCGGCGTTATTAATGGCGGCGTCCAGCATGGTGGGTGAGCCATTTGACAGGATGGCGGTTTTCAAACCTTTGTCCTTCAAGGCCTGCAGGGTCGCTTTAACCTCAGGGTAGACGTCCAGTTGAAGGTAAAGCTCCATGAGTTTTTTACGAAGGTCCGGGTCGTTCAGGCCGACTGAGTTCATGGCGAAATCGAGCGCATCACCGGTGAGAGTCCAAAAATCCTCGTAAGCGCCCATCAGGCTGCGAAGCCATGTGTATTGCAGTTGTTTAAGGCGCCAGAGATTGGAAAGCGCCTCTTCTTTTTCTCCCAGATCGTCCTTGCAGCGAGCTGCGGCTGCATGAACATCGAAAAGCGTTCCGTAGGCGTCGAAAACGCAAGCCTCAATCGGGGGGAGGGGGGCGACCATATCTCTTCCTCAGTTGGTTTTCATCGTATTGAGCGGGCGTCTCAGGTCTTCTTCGAGATTGAACGCCACTTCGGTTTTTTCTTCTCGGGATCTATAAACTTGCAGGTTTTCCAAAACCCGTTGGACGTAATTTCGTGTTTCCTTGAAAGGAATCATCTCAATCCAGTCGATGGGGTCGACGGATGGGTCCCGAGGGTCGCCGTTAATTTCAACCCACTGCCCGGCCCGATAGGGGCCTGCATTGTATGAGGCGAGCGCTAGGATATAGGAGCCGTCGAATTTTTCGATCAGTCCGGCCAAGTAGCTTTGGCCGATCTTCAAGTTGTAGCTGGGATCGGCGAGCAGTTTGCGCATGGAATATTTAAGGCGCTCACGCTGGGCGACTTTTTTCGCCGTTCGCGGCATAAGCTGCATGAGACCTCGCGCGCCAACGCGGCTGATGGCTCCCGGCGAAAAGGCGCTTTCTTGCCGAATGACCGCATGGACGAGGGCCGATTCCGGTTGTGATTCCGGTAGGTTGAGCTGCGGATATCCCTTAGAAAGAAAACCGTGTCCGTCCCGGATCGCCCGTTTGGCGACGATGATCGACAAATCCGGGCGCTCGATTTCATGGGCCAGGGCGGCAGTTAGAGAGCGCCAGCCTGAGGTGGGGTGACTGCGGTCGAGCGCCATGAAGAAAATACGAGCGTAGTCCTCAAGGCCAATCTTTGGCAGCAAGCGGATCGCCTTGACCAGTTCGTAGTGTTTAAAAGCCGTCTTTTCATCGTCGGTCGGTTTGATGTCGGGGGGCATGATGAGTTTTGATTTGGGCCTGAGCTTGGCGGCCGCCAGTTGACCGTAATAAGCTGTTGAGTGTCGCGCCGCTGCTTGATACCAGTCGCGGGCCAACTCTTTCTTTTTCACTGCCTCGGCTGACCGGCCTGCCCAGTAAGCTGCGCGGGCGAGGCTGATTGGGTAATTGACCGCTTCGAACATATTGATGAAATGCCTATAGGCGATATCCGGATCTTCCAGGTGACGCAGGGCGATCCAACCGGCCATCCATTCGGCGTCGGCAAAGTTGGCTCCGGCGGTGAGGCCATGTTCGGCTGCGTAGCGGTAGGCTTCGGAAATATGTCCCTGATTGAGGGCTTCTCGCGCAAGAATAGACCGCTCCGGCCACCATTGGGAGGGCTCGATCATGTCCTTTGGCCCCGGGTCGAGCAATTCCCGGGCGTCCATATAGCGTCCTTTGCGTCGCCGCCAACGTAGCCGCTCATAAATCAACCGTGGGTCGTTGCGCAACTCTTCGGGCACTCTGGCGATGGCGCGGTCAACACCGCCGCGTTTCCGCATAAGAGCCAGTCTCGCCTCGGCCAATTTGCGTTGATCGGGGTCGACCCGGCGGAGCATGCGGCGGGCTGGATAGTAGCGGTCCTCCCAGATCAGCCGGTCGAGACGGTCGAGATGATCCTGAAGCGTTAAATGCTTACGGTATCGGCTGTAAAATTGGCGTTCCTGCCGTTTGCCGAAGTTTCCGTCGATCCAGGTTTTTTGTAGAAGCTGCTTTGCTTCGACGACCCGTCCGGTCGCCAGTAGGGCTTGTCCCAAACGCATGGCCCCGTCTGCGGTTTGTGGTTCACGGGTTGAGAACCACTCAATTACGGCATTGTCGCTCATAGCGGGCTGCATGGATTCTTCAGCGCGCCTTTGAAGGAGGTATTGCCCCGGCCAGTCGGGATTTTCCGCAATAAAGGCGTCAAGCGCTTCAAAAGAGACTTCGCTGCTGACGTCTACATAATCGACCCAGCGAATGATTTTGGCGATTAGTGGCGATTCAATTTTTTCAGTCGCCTTACGCGCCTTTTCCCATTTTTTCTTTTTTGTTAGCAGGACGGCTTCAGAGATGATTTTTTTCTCGGAATCGGAAATGCCTTCAGCGCCGACCGTATCTGTTGCCGGTCCGGCCCAAAACGCTAGAAAAAAAAGGGCGGAAATGCCCGTAATCAGGCGTTTTGACAAGAACTGTACCTCAATGCCGTTTCCCAAGGCGGAGTCCGTCGAACCCCGGTCCCATTTTAATATTTGATTGGAGTCTACGGATTCAATGTCGCTGGGGCAAGCGACGCGGCTTGCCGTCTTAAAATCTAAAGGGTATGTTCTCGGCCTTTGGAAAATGACCTTGCTTCAAGGAGACGACCATGTTCAAGGGATCAGTGGTGGCACTGATTACGCCATTCAAAGACGGGCGCGTCGATGAGACCGCATTTCAGTCTTTCGTAGAATGGCAGATCGACCAGGGAACCGACGGCTTGGTGCCCTGTGGGACAACCGGCGAATCGCCGACGCTTTCCCATGAGGAGCACAAACGTGTGGTCGAATTGTGCCTTGAAGTCGCCAAGGGGCGGGTGCCGGTGATTGCCGGGTCGGGCTCCAACTCGACCGAAGAAGCGATCATGCTTACCAAGCATGCCAAAGAGGCTGGAGCCGATGCGGGACTTGTCGTGACGCCTTACTACAACAAGCCGACCCAGGAAGGGTTGAAGCTGCATTACAAGGCCATTCACGATGAGGTCGACTTGCCGATCTTCATCTACAACATTCCGGGCCGCAGCGTCATCGATATGACGGTGGAAACCATGGCGGAGCTATCGAAGTTGCCGAACATTATCGGTGTTAAGGATGCGACAGCCGACCTCGCGCGTCCGATGCTGACGAAACTCGCTGCGGGTGAGGATTTCTGCCAGCTTTCAGGCGAAGACGCCACGGCCATTCCATTCCTGGCTGCCGGCGGCGTAGGCTGCATCTCGGTGACGGCCAATATCGCGCCGAAAATGTGCGCAGATATGCAGCGTTTGTTCCGCGAGGGCGACCTCGCCGGGGCGACGGCGATTAATGACAAACTGCTCGGCCTGCATACCAACCTGTTCTGCGAGTCAAATCCGGTTCCGGCCAAGTATGCGGCAAGTCTGCTGGGTAAGTGCGCTCCCGATTGTCGCTTGCCGTTGGCGCCTATTTCCGAAGCCGGGAAGGCTAAGGTCAAGGCAGCCCTAGAGCAGGCAGGGCTGCTTTAGGCAAAGGTGAGGACGGGCCTTTTTGACAAGGCTGGATTGAACGATCATGGCTAAAAAACCAAAAGACTCGTCCCGCTTCGTCGCCCAAAACCGCAAGGCGCGGCATAACTACTTCATCGACGACACCATTGAGGCCGGGATTATCTTGATGGGGACCGAGGTTAAGTCCTTGCGTGCGGGCAAAGTCAGTATCGGTGAGGCCTATGCTGGCGAGAAAGACGGCGATCTCTATCTCTTTAACGCCAATATCACCGAATACGATAGCGGTAACCGGCACAACCATGCGCCGACGCGGCCGAGAAAACTTCTGTTGCATAAGCGCGAAGTGGACCGCTTGCTCGGGGCGGTCAACCGCAAGGGAATGACCATTGTGCCGCTCGATATCCACTTTAATGATCGGGGTTACGCTAAGGTGACCCTAGGTATCGCCCGCGGCAAGCAGATGCATGACAAACGCGCTACCGCCAAAGATCGGGATTGGAAGCGTGACAAGGCCCGTTTGATGCGTGAGCAGAGTTAAGGCCTGCAAACTCCCTCGCAAAGTTTGAATTGCAGAGTGATAAACTTGACCCTTTGTGCATTGCCTCGCAGCCGCACAATCACTATGTTTGCGCCAACTTTTATGGGGTACCCCGCCTAGCGGGGGTAGAAAAGGAGATCAGGGTAATGAGCAAGGCGTTGCCGCATTTGGTTTTTGGCGGGGAAGTCACCAATCCGGAAACCAACGATTTCGTCGATCTGGAAAATCTGGATATCGTCGGAATTTTTCCCAACTACGAAACGGCGCTCAATGCGTGGCGTGGTGCTAGTCAGGCTCGGGTCGATGAGGCTCACACTAAATATGTGATCGTTCATCTCCACCGTTTGCTCGACCCGGAGCATCCCGAAGCGGAGTAAAAGCTGAATTAATCTTCGAGCTTTTTTAAATCCAGTTCGCGTTGGGCCCGTTTGATCTCGTTGAGGTCGCGGGCCTTTTGCTGTTTGGTTCGACCGAATTTCACGCGGTTTTCCTCGGCGCGTGTTTGTTTTTCGGTGCGTACCTTGCTCTTACGGGTTTGACGAAGGTTGACGATTTCAGCCATTAAAACCGCGGGCTGGCCTTGAGAATCTGGTCTTTCAGTTCTTCATAATCGGTGGCGACGGGGAACTGTGGGAACTCTTCAATCACGTTGGCGGGCGCTTTGAACAGAATGCCCTGATCGGCTGCGCCCAGCATATTGGTGTCGTTGTACGAATCTCCGGCCGCGATGACGTGGAATTTCAGGTCATGGAACCGTTCGACGGCGGCTTGCTTGTGATTGGGCATTCGCAGTTTGTAGTCGACCACGCGGCCTGCTTCGTTGACGTCCAGCTTGTGGCAGAATAGGGTCGGCCAGTCCAGTTGACGCATCAGAGGTTCGGCGAATTCATAGAAGGTGTCGGACAGGATCACCACCTGGAAGCGCTCGTTCAGCCAGCCGATAAAGTCTTTTGCGCCGTCCATGGGGCCCATATCGGCGATAACCGCCTGAATATCGGGCATGCCGAGATTGTGTTCGTCGAGAATTTTGAGACGCTGGCGCATCAAAACATCGTAGTCGGGGATATCTCTGGTCGTCGCCCGAAGCTCTTCAATTCCGGTTCGTTCGGCGAAATTGATCCAAATCTCGGGAACCAAAACCCCTTCAAGGTCAAGGCAGACGATTTCCATAACGACTCCTCCTACGCGCATGTCCAATGGGCGGTATATCAAGTTTCGCCAAGGAGTAAAGAGCCTTATGCGAGGCGGGCCGAAATTCCTTCAAAAACCTCGCTAAACATGGCTTCGGTCAGCTTGCCCGTGTTGGTGTTGTAGCGAGAGCAGTGATAGCTGTCGGTTAGGATCAGGCCACCGGAAAGCGTATGTACGGCATTGTGGCCGAACTTGTAGGCGGAGCGTTTCTCCTGCAGGGCCGATAGGACGGCGTTATGGGCCAGCGTGCCGAGGGCGAGGACAATTTTGAGATTTTTCATGGCCGCGATTTCATCGACCAGAAAAGGTAGGCAGGAACGGGTCTCGGGACCCGTCGGTTTGTTTTGTGGAGGGACGCAGCGGACGGCATTGGTGATGCGGCTGTTGAGCAGTTTAAGGCCGTCGTTGAACGACAGGCCGTAGTGTCCCTTAGCGTAACCATGTTTGATCAGGGTCGGGTAGAGAAGATCGCCCGCATAATCGCCGGTAAAGGGTCGACCCGTTCGGTTGGCTCCCTTAAGACCAGGAGCGAGGCCGACGATCAGAAGTTCCGCGTCCAATTCGCCAAAGGAGGGGACCGGACCATTGTGCCAGTCAGGCCAGGTGGTCGCATTGGTGGCGCGAAACTCAACCAGTCTTGGGCAAAGAGCGCAGTCGTTTGCCGGTCCCATTGCATCGCTCAACATTTGGGAAAGCCTCAGGAGGGACCGCGTGTCGTTTGAAGATAAGCTTCCGGATCGTCCGCGCCCCGGTTGTCGTCTTCTTGGTGATGTTCTTCATGGTGCGGCTGGTCATGTTGATCGTGACCTCGACCGCTGGACTTCCGGCCGATTTCGTCTTCCAGCTCTTCCAACTCGAGAAAATAGTCGGCCTGTCGGCGCAGCTCGTCGGCGATCATCGGTGGATTGGATTTGACCGTGCTCACCACCGTGACCTTCAGACCTTTGCGCTGAACGGACTCGACAAGCCGCCGGAAATCGCCGTCGCCGGAAAAGAGCACCATATGGTCGAGGTGGGGCGCCATCTCCATGGCGTCGATGGCCAATTCGATATCCATGTTGCCTTTGATTTTCCGCCGACCGGCCGCGTCGGTAAACTCCTTGGTCGGCTTGGTCACCATGGTGTAGCCATTATAGTCCAGCCAGTCGACTAAGGGGCGGATCGGTGAGTATTCCTGATCCTCGATCAGCGCCGTATAGTAAAAGGCGCGGATCAGATGGCCTTGCTCGGAAAAGACTTCCAGCAGACGCTTGTAATCAATGTCGAAACCGAGGGAGCGGGCGGCGGCGTAAAGATTGGACCCGTCAATAAACAGACCGATCCGTTCTTGCGGATAGAACATCATTGTGAAATTCCTAAATCAAAATAATTCAGCCGTTTAAAACATCAGCCGTGATAAATATCCTTTTATAGGTAATGTGCATTTATCGGTCCTGCAAGAGGGTCGTTATCGGGGAGACCTAAAAGAGTGATTTTGATTGGGTTGGGTGCGAATTTGGGGGAGCCGAAGGAAAGTTGTCTTGCGGCTCTCAAGGCTCTGGAGGCGCACTCTTCGATAAAGGTTCTTGAGGTCTCGCGGTGGTATAAAACAGCGCCGGTTCCGGTTTCCGATCAGCCTTGGTATGTCAATGGTGCGGCCAGTCTGGAAACGTCGCTGTCGGCTGAGGCGCTTCTTGCGTTACTGCACGAAATCGAAGCCGGGTTTGGTCGGGTGCGGCGGAAAAAAAACGAGGCGAGAACACTCGATCTCGATCTTCTCGCCTACGGAAATCAGGTTTCGGAAGAGAGGAGCTTACGTTTACCGCACCCCCGATTGGCCGAACGGGCTTTCGTGCTGATGCCGCTGAAAGATATCGCCCCCGATTGGCGTCACCCGGTTTCGGGAAAAAGCGTTATGCGGATGCTTGATGAATTGCCTGTGGGGCAGAAAATTCAGGCCTTGGATGAATAATTCGCCAAATCAAGGAGTTAAGGGCTAGTATTTAGGCGGCTTTAGCCTATATTTTAAGAGAAGTAGGGGGCTGTCGGCGGATTTCCAAAAAATCCCGGAAAGCCCTTGCGTTTGGCGGCGCTGCGAGTATATTCGGCGCTTCCCGTTTTTTGGTACGGAGTATTCTCTAAGATGGCGCGTGTAACCGTCGAAGATTGTGTCGAACGAATTCCCAACCGCTTTGATCTTGTCATGCGGGCGTCTCAGCGGGCGCGAAGCATTTCAGCCGGAGCCCAACTGACCGTTGATCGCGACAACGACAAAAACCCTGTCGTGGCGCTGCGCGAAATCGCTGACAGAACGGTTGATATTGATGATCTGCAGGAAGGGCTTATCCGCAGCTTGCAAAAGCACGTCGAATTCGACGAGCCGGAGCCCGAGGATGAAGCCGAGCTGCTGGAAGCTCTGGAGCAGGAAGTTTCCGGCGCGTCTCCCGAAGAGGAGATTGCCGAGGACGTTCTCAGCATTCAGGACGATGCCGTGATGCAGGACGTGGCGGGCGATGTCGCTCCCGACGTTGATGTCACCATCGAGCCCCAGGAGGGCTAACAAGATTTTCCCGAAGCCGCTTGAGCACAGGCGGCTTCGGTTTAAGATCGCATCTATTGTATGGGCAGCTAAAGGAGATGCGGGTTGATCCGGCAATACGAACTGGTAGAGCTGGTAAAATCCTACGATCCTGGCGCTGACGAAGACCTGATCAACCGGGCCTACGTCTACGCCATGAAAGCTCATGGTTCGCAGACCCGCGCTTCCGGCGATCCTTATTTCTCTCATCCCCTCGAAGTGGCTGGCATTCTGACCGGCTTCAAGCTCGACACGGCCTCGATCGTGACGGCCTTGCTGCACGACACCATCGAAGATACGGATACCACCCGTGAAGACATTATCGAGCACTTCGGCGAGAATATTTGCAATCTCGTCGAGGGGGTGACCAAACTCACGCGCATTGAGCTGCAATCGGAAACCGGCGAGGGAAAACAGGCGGAAAACTTCCGCAAGCTGGTTTTGGCCATGTCGGAGGACCTGCGGGTTCTGCTGATCAAACTGGCCGACAGGCTGCACAATATGCGGACCCTGCATTTCATTAAGAAGCCAGAGAAGCGCCGCCGGATCGCCATGGAGACGCTGGATATCTACGCGCCTTTGGCCGAGCGTATCGGCATCCACGAAATCAAGGATGAGTTGGAAAACCTTTCTTTCGCCCAAGTCAATCAGGAAGCTTATAAATCCATTCTCGCCCGTTTGGAGTTCCTCCGTGAGGAGGGCGGCAATGTGGTTACCCGGATTATCAACGATCTGCGCGAGACCATGGCCGGAGCGCGCATGAAGGCGGTTATTGCCGGCCGCGAGAAAACGCCGTTCTCTATCTGGCGGAAAATGCAGCAGCGGAATGTCGGGTTCGAGCAACTTTCCGACATCATGGCTTTCCGGGTGATTGTTGAAACGGTCGAAGACTGTTACCGGGCGCTCGGCATTATTCACAGCGCCTATCCGACTATTCCGGGGCGTTTCAAGGACTACATCAGCACACCCAAGCCGAACGGCTACCAATCTCTCCATACGGGCATACTCGGCCCGGGCGGCCAGCGCGTCGAGGTTCAAATTCGCACCCGGGACATGCATGAGGTCGCCGAATTGGGGGTGGCGGCTCATTGGCAATATAAGCAAAACGGCGAAAAGACCGAAGGGAAGCAATACCGCTGGCTGCGGGAGCTTCTCGATATTCTCGAGCATGCAGCCGGCCCTGAAGAGTTTATGGAGCATACCAAGCTCGAGATGTTCCAGGATCAGGTTTTCTGCTTCACGCCCAAGGGCGAACTGATCAGCCTGCCAGCCGGAGCAACGCCCGTCGATTTCGCCTATGCGGTCCATTCCGAGATTGGCGATACCTGCGTAGGCGTTAAGGTTAACGGTAAGATGATGCCGCTAAGGACGGAGCTTAAAACCGGCGACCAAGTCGATATCATCACCTCTGCGGCGCAAACCCCGTCGCCGACCTGGGAGCGGTTCGTCGTAACCGGGAAGGCGAGAGCAAGGGTTCGCCGCTTCGTCCGCATACAGCAGCGCGATGAATACGCCAGTCTGGGTCGGGCCATCCTGCAACGGGCTTTCCGTTCGGAAGGTTATGAATATACGGAGAAGGCGTTAAACGGGGTTCGCAAGGCTTTTGCTGTCGATAGCGCCGAGGATCTTTGCGCCGAAGTCGGGGCGGGCAACCGAACAGCCAAGGAAGTTATTGAAGCCGTTTTCCCCGGCACCAAGAAAAAGGCCTCTTCGCGGTCGGGAAAAATTCTTTCTTTCGTGCGTAAAAAATCGGGGAACAAGAAAAAGAAAGACAAGAGCAATGCGGTTCCCATCAACGGGCTGATACCTGGAATGGCCGTCCACTATGCGCGTTGTTGCCACCCCCTGCCGGGTGACCGCATTGTCGGAATTATTTCGACCGGTAAAGGGGTAACGATCCATACCATCGACTGCGATACGCTCGAGGATTTCAGTGACCAGCCCGAACGGTGGCTGGACGTCTCCTGGGATGTCGAAGCCAACGAAGAGACCGAGCATACGGGACGCATCCATGTCACGGTCGCCAACGAGCCGGGAAGTTTAGGATCGCTCTCAATGGTGATCGCCAAAAATCACGGCAATATCAATAACTTGAAGATTACCAATCGGTCGCGGGAATTTTTCGAGCTTTTGGTGGATGTTGAGGTCAATGACGTCAAGCACCTGACCAATATCATTGCTGCTTTGCGCACGATGCCGGCGATTAATTCGGTTGAGCGGGCCCGCGGCTAACCCCATTTCTAATTGAGGGTAAACTTCCGCTTTTCCCTCGACGGCCTTTCGGCTAAACATCATTCAAGGGCTGGCGGAAATGCTGCCGCTGTCTAAGCCAAATAGACTCTAGCTCATGGATCGTGCATGTTCCGCCGCCGCGCCAAACAGAACATTTTGGATCGTATTGTCAGCTTCTTCTGGCCAAAGGCTGGATTTAAGCGGTCGTCGACCTATGTGGTTTACCGGGTCGCACGCTTAAAAGGCTCGGTTTATTCCCTGGCTGCCGGATTTGCTTGTGGGGCGGCGGTTTCGTTCACGCCTTTCGTTGGGTTCCACTTTATCCTCGGGGCCATCACGGCCTTTTTGATGCGCGGCAATATTCTTGCCTCGGCCATTGGCACCGCGGTCGGCAATCCCTGGACGTTTCCCTTCATTTGGGTCTGGATTTACAATCTGGGTGTTTGGATGGGAGTGAGGGGGCACCGCAAAGACGGTTCGGATATCGATTTTACCGAAACTTTCGAAGCTTTGATGGATGCCGTCCTCAATCTGGATGGGAGTTTGTTCATCGACCAAGTTTTGCCGCTTTTTTGGCCGATGTTCGTTGGCGGCATTCCGACGGGTATTGTGGCTTGGTTGTTTTTCTATTGGTTGATCAAGCGCCTGATCCTTGGTTTCCAGAAACGAAAAGTCTCCAAACGGCGGCGGGTCAGTGGACAGGTCGCGCATTATAATTTGGAGAAACGCATACACCGTAAAGGAGAGACGAACGATGGGTAGTCCATTGCGTCTAGGGGTCAATATCGATCATGTGGCGACCATCAGAAATGCCAGGGGTGGCGCGCATCCTGATCCTTTAAGGGCGGCGATGATGGCGGCTGCTTCGGGGGCCGACGGCATCACTGCCCATTTGCGTGAAGACCGACGCCATATTACGGACGCCGACATTACGGCATTAAGTGAGTCCATCGATTTACCGTTGAATTTGGAGATGGCGGCGACCGATGAAATGGTCGAAATCGCCCTGCGCCACAAACCTCATGCGGCTTGCATCGTTCCTGAAAAGAGGGAAGAGCGGACGACCGAAGGCGGGCTTGATGCGGCCTCGGGGTTCAAAAATCTCAAACCCTATGTGGAAGCGTTAGGCAAAACTGGAATTCGGGTATCGTTGTTTATTGAAGCTGCGCAGGAACAGCTTGATGCAGCCAAGGCCTTAGGTGCGCCTGTGGTTGAGCTTCATACCGGGAGTTATTGCGATCTGGAGGGGGAGGCGAGAGAGGCGGAGTTTCAGCGAATTGTTTCCGCTGCGACCCATGCCGAGAAAATCGGTCTTGAATGCCATGCGGGACACGGTTTGAGCTTTGAGACGGTCAAGCCGATTGCCGCTATTCCGACGATCCGAGAGTTGAACATCGGTCATTTTCTTGTCGGTGAAGCGATCTTCGTCGGGTTTGAGACTTCGATCAGGAAAATGCGACAATTGATGGATGAGGCGAGGCAGGGATGATTCTGGGCGTTGGCACGGACCTTTCCGATATCCGCCGTATCGAAAAAACGCTGGAGCGCTTCGGAGATAAGTTCACAAAACGGATTTGTACCGATAAGGAGCGCGCTAAAGCCGCCCGGCGGGCCAATCGCGCTGCTGAATATTCAAAGTGTTTCGCCGCAAAGGAGGCCTGCGCCAAGGCATTGGGAACAGGATTTCGTATGGGTGTTTTCTGGAGCGATTTAGAGCTTGGCAACGAACCGACGGGAAAACCGACGATGATTCTTCACGGTGGGGCCAAGGAACGCCTCGATAGCCTGACCCCGGAAGGCATGGAGGCGAAAATCGATATCAGCCTGACCGATGAGTTTCCTCTGACCCATGCCATTGTCATCGTCTCGGCGGTGCCAGAAAAGGCCGATTGACCCCGTTTTCCTTATGTTGTGCTTGACTTCGCGCCGGGACGCTGGCTTGATCGGGCACGTCCCAATGGGGCGGTTAATCAATCCATTTTGTTTTACAGATAGTTAGCCGGAATCCTTAATGAGTCAGAATAAGTCGGGCGGAATCGGCGATTTCATTAAAACCATTTTTTATGCGGGTCTGATCGCCATTGGTGTCAGGACCGTAGCCTATGAGCCTTTCAATATTCCTTCCGGTTCGATGATTCCGACGCTTTTGGTTGGCGATTATCTGTTCGTTTCAAAATCGTCCTATGGATATAGCCGCTTTTCTTTGCCTTTCGGATTGGATCTGTTTGATGGCCGGATTTGGTTTACCGAACCGGAAAGAGGCGATGTGGCGGTGTTCAAATTGCCCTCTAATACCAAGGTCGATTATATCAAGCGTATCATTGGTTTGCCTGGTGACCGCATTCAGGTAAAGGGCGGCATTCTGCATATCAACGGCAAGGCGGTAAAACGCGAGCGGATTGAGGATTACGTCGTACAAAACGCCTGGGGCAATGCGACCCGGATGGCGCGTTATATCGAAACCCTTCCAGATGGCGTTCAGCATCCTATCATTGAGATGACCGATAACGGATCGCTCGACAACACCAGTGTTTATACGGTTCCGCCCGGCCACTATTTCATGATGGGGGATAACCGGGACAACTCGCTGGATAGTCGGGTTTTGGACAATGTGGGTTTTGTGCCGGTTGAAAATTTGGTCGGTCGGGCTGAGTTTCTCTTTTTCTCTTCAGATGGGTCGGCGCGTTTCTGGGAAATCTGGAAATGGCC
>Ga0070729_10005020_pt1 | contig 13975 bp, 12 predicted proteins | sample tdDd472_FD_66725 | JGI IMG/M metagenome (GOLD analysis project Ga0070729, IMG submission 66725) | Marine sediment microbial communities from the Atlantic coast under amendment with organic carbon and nitrate - tdDd47.2 | ecosystem: Environmental > Aquatic > Marine > Coastal > Sediment | place...
TGCCCGCCACAAAATGCTCGATCAGGCGGTCCTGTTTATATCTACTCAGACGGCTTTTCCGCATAGTCTCCATGATAACCCCATAACTGAGTTATCTGGGACAGCCCCAAGATTAATAGGGAATTTTTTGAAGCTAACAGGGAATTTTATTTTGTGATTCAGGGAATTTATAATCCCAGGCTTCGCAATTAGACCTGCACAAAAAGGTCGGCTACCGGAGCAAGCAGATATGTCACGACTGGGGGAATTAGGCGACAAGCTTCGCTTACCATTGATCTCCGCCCCTATGTTTCTGGTGTCAGGACCCGACTTGGTCATTGCTGCGTGCAAGGCTGGTGTTATCGGGTCCTTTCCAACAGCCAACTGTCGAACGCTCGAGGATCTTGACGCCTGGTTAAGTCGCATCGCGAAGGAGTCAGCAAACGCGGCGCCTTTTGCAGTTAATTTGATTGTTCATCGCTCGAACTGGCGCTTGGAAAAAGACGCTGAGTTAGTCGCCAGACATCGAGCCCCACTGGTGATTGCAAGTGTCGGCAGTCCTGCTCCCATAATCGATAAAATCCATGCGTACGGTGGGAAGGTGTTCGCCGATATTGCTTCGATGCGGCATGCGGAAAAAGCCATAGGGGCGGGCGCAGACGGTCTGATTCTATTGTGTGCCGGGGCCGGAGGGCAAACAGGTTGGGCAAACCCCTTTGCATTCGCCCGAGCCGTTCGAGAAATCTATACGGGCCCACTTGTGATGGCCGGCGGTATTGGGGATGGAGTTGCGTTGAAAGCGGCGATCACTTTGGGATGCGATCTCGGTTACATGGGGACGCGATTTATTGCCACTCGCGAGAGCATGGCCATTGATGCCTATCGAGATATGCTGATGGCATCTTCAATGGATGACATCCTTTTAACGAGCGCGTTCACTGGATTACCGACCAGCAAGCTGCGTCCATCAATCGTTGCCGCGGGCCTGGACCCCGATGAACTTCCTGTCCGAGGCATGATTAACGTCTCTGAAGATATCAATCCCGATAAACGACCAAAACGGTGGAAAGATATTTGGTCTGCGGGCCATTCTGTATCTGCGGTGAAAGACGTGCCTTCAGTTGCCAAATTGGTAGATCGGTTAGAAACGGAATTTGAGAGCGCCCAATGAGCTTTGACAAACCCTATGAGGGATTGCGTGTTGTCGATCTAAGTCAGGGAGTCGCTGGGCCTTATTGTGCCATGTTGCTGGGCCTCCACGGCGCCGAAGTTGTTAAGATCGAACCTCTGGAAGGCGATTGGTCACGGCAGTTGATGCCGGCTTATGGAGATAACACAGCCTTTTCTGTCGCCGCGAATATAGGCAAAAAATCGATCGCGCTGGATATCAAGAATGATGCCGGCAAGGAGATCGTTGATCGACTTGTCGCCGGGGCAGATATTTTTCTGCAGGGTTTTCGTCCAGGCGTGATAGAGCGATTGGGATTTAGTTACGATCGATTAGGTCCGCTGTTCCCAAAATTAATCTACGTGTCGGTGTCTGGGTTTGGTCAACGCGGTCCCTTGCGTGACAAGCCCGCAATGGATCCTGTGCTACAGGCTTTCACCGGGTTCATGTCGGAAAACCACGGTCCCGACGGAGCACCTCATCGCACGCCCAATATCGTCAATGACATGGCAACAGCTCTGTATGCGCAACAAGCCGTTGCCGCGGCTTTGTTTGCCCGAAAAGACGATGGGCGTGGGCGTCATATCGAGGTCAGCCTTATGGAGGCAGCAGCAAACCTTCAGGCCGTGCGTCTGATGAGCGGCCACCGGGATGGGCCATTCAAAGTCAGTATGGTGCCGAATGGCGTTTTCGAAACTAAGGACGGTTGGATTCAAATCGTCGTTATTCGTGACAGTGATTTTGCAGAGTTATGCGAGGCTCTCGGTAGACCTGGGTTAGCCGATGATCCGGATTTTGCCACTGCCGCTGCCCGCCTCAAAAATGGTCGAGAGCTGGAACGCCGAATTGGCGAAGTTGTGCGTACAAAAGAGAATGACTATTGGCGCAAAAAGCTGACGGAAGCTTCCGTGCAAAACGAAGTTGTCCAGGATTACCAACAATTTGTGGAGCACCCGCACGTTAAAGAGACGGGGTTGATCTCATGGCTTGTCCAGCCAGGTTCGGAAACGCCATGGGCCGTTCCAAATGTGCCGGGAGCACCGAATTATCACTCGAACGATCCGATAGCCCCCCGTGTCGGTCAGCATTCTCGGGAGATCCTCAATTCCCTGGGTTATTCAGCTTTGGAGATTGATAATTTAGTCAAAGAGAGCATCGTTTCAGATTAGTTTTTCGCAACAGATATTGAGGAGATTTTCAAATGGCACCTAAACCAGCGAAAAAGAGCACAGGGAAGAAGGCTCCGGTGAAAAAAGCAATGTCAGTCCGCAAACCGGCGCCAAGATATAAGGCAACGCCAGAGGGCGTCAGTGATCGACAGCATCTGGCTGATGTCATTCAGGCACAGACGGGTTGCACCGCACTAGCGGCACGTGAGTCGGTCAAGGCCATCCTTGGAACGATGAGCGCTTCTCTAAAGAAGAACCAGAAGGTCCAATTGGTCGGCTTCGGTGCTTTTAGCGTCAGCAAACGCGCGGCCAGAAAAGGGATCAATCCGCGCACAGGCGAGAGTATCAAAATCAAGGCGTCCAAGTCCGTTCGGTTTAAGGCCGGGCAGACACTTAAAAAGTCAGTTTGAATGGTAATTTGGTGGTTCGGGGTTCTGGCGCCTAGCGCATACAAAATGAGAGGCGCGCCATTCGGCGCGCTTCTTTGTTGATCTCCCAAATCTGGAATGAGCTGGGATAGTTCTGAAAATACAATCGGACAGGCGTGAAGCAATGATACTGCTAGGGGGTAACTGATGGATTTAGGGCTAACAGGTAAGCGGGCGATTGTAACGGGAGGGACACGCGGGATCGGCCGGAAAATCGTCGAATTGTTAGTTGCTGAGGGTTGCCATGTTGGGTTTTGTGCACGGCAAGGAGATCAGGTCGCTGAGACGGTTGGCGCTTTTTCGGATTACGGCCCGAAGGTTATCGGTGGCGTCGTTGACGTAACGGATAGTGTCGATGTCCGAACTTGGATTGTACAGGCGGCGGAAGCGCTTGGAGGCCTTGATATCCTAGTCCCAAACGCAAGTGCACTTGGCCCTTCAGCCGACGAGGAAGCGTGGCGGACAGGTTTGGAAGTCGACATTCTGGGCGCCGTTCGTGCGGTCGAAGCCGCGATGCCTTACTTGGAGAAATCTGCGTGTGGGTCGATCGTTGGGATTGCTAGTACAGCTGCGATCAATACAACTGGAGCTGTTCGCGCGTATAGCGGTATGAAAGCAGCGCTTATAAATTATATGTCAGGCCTAAGCACAACGCTTGGTGCCAAAGGAATACGGGCAAACACCGTGTCCCCGGGTGCGATTTTCTTTGAGGGTGGCGTTTGGGATGTGCGCAAGAAGGAGTCCCCCGCAGTTTACGAGGCTGCCATTGATCGATGCCCTATGAAACGGTTAGGGGCCCCCGAGGAAGTTGCAAATGCAGTGGTGTTTTTAGCCAGTCCTGCAGCTAGTTTTATCAGCGGCACCAACTTGATTGTGGATGGAGCAGCCACGACGCGAGTTCAATTCTAGATCGGACAATTGCCGATGCTACGCAAGGGAAAGAAAAATGAGTAGCCTTGACGTCATTGCAATAGGCCGTTGATATGGCCGGCGTCGACAACGCTAAAGCCGGGGGGAATCTAAAAATGCCGCACGCAATCCAAGTCTACGAACAAGGCGAACCCGAAGTGATGCGTTGGGAAGAGGTGCCCGAGGTACAACCTGGCGCTGGCGAAGCGCGGCTACATCAGACGGCAGTCGGGTTGAACTATATCGATGTCTACCAACGCTCCGGCGGCTACAAACTGGATTTGCCCGCGCGGATCGGCATGGAGGGCGTCGGCGTCGTTGATGCGGTCGGTGAGGGCGTTGACGATGCTCTGGTCGGCAGCCGCGTCGGTTATGTAATGGGACCTCCCGGCTCCTACGCCGAGCAACGTGTGTATCCGGCAGAACGCCTGATCCCCTTGCCTGACGATATTAGCGACACGCAGGCAGCGGGGATGTTGCTCAAGGGGTTGACGGTGTCATATCTCATCCACCGCACCTACCCGGTCAAAGCGGGTGAAACCGTTTTGTTTCATGCCGCCGCAGGCGGGGTCGGTTTGATCGCCTGCCAGTGGTTGAAACAGAAGGGGGTGAACGTTATCGGCACGGTCGGCAGTGATGAAAAAGCGGAGATTGCCAAAGCGCACGGTTGCGACCATCCAATTGTCTACAGCCGCGAGGATTTCGCTGCACGGGTAATGGAGATCACCGACGGAGAGGGCGTCCCCGTTGCCTATGATGGCGTTGGCGCGGCGGTTCATGAAGGCTCGCTCGCCTGTCTCTCCCGCTTCGGCACATATGTGAACTTTGGCGCGGCTTCCGGTCATATACCGCCCGTCCCGGCTTCGGCTTTGGCCGCCAGGGCGCTGTATTTTACCCGTCCGGGACTGGCGCCTCACACCGCCACTCGGGAGCTCACCCTTGAGATTGCCAATGCGCTTTTTAAGGCGGTACGTGGCGGTGTGAAAATAGAGATCAACCAAACCTACGAGTTGCGCGACGCTGTTGCGGCTCACAGAGCCATCGAAGCCAGGGAAACGACCGGGTCGACAGTATTCTCAGTTTAATTGACGTGTCGCTAAACTCGATCTCAAGACTTAGTCACCGAGGTAAGTTAATCGGCAATAACAACCAATATTAGAAAATTTATCGATTTTACAATTGTTGTCTAGCCAGCCATCTCTACGTAGTCATTAAGCAGATCGTCTCATTGTGAGTGCGGTCTTGTCCGAATATGGGCTCGCTGTTGCTGTTGCCGGGTTTGGTGGCGAAGTGTTTCGCTTGGGCAGATGGGCCGCCAGACACGCGTCAAGGAGCGTGTCATCTGGTACTTGACCGATGCCAGGTGATCCCCAATGGTGCCAGCAGGATTTGATGACCGATTGGGGAGCAGCGTGGCAGCCTTCGCGCTTGGCATTGACATTGGCGGCACCTTTACCGACATCGTGGCATTCGACGCGGCCACGGGCCGTCAGTTTAACCGCAAATTGCTGACCACCCACGACGATCCGGCGAACGCTGTTATTGAAGGCATTTGTGCGATGATCGAGGCTGGGGAACTGCCGGCCACCGAGACAGCCCGCGTCGTACATGCCACGACACTGTTCACCAACGCCCTGATCGAACGGCGCGGCGCTGAAACCGGCCTGATCACCACTGAAGGGTTCCGCGACGCGCTGGAGATCGGCCGTGAACGCAAGTACGGTCTTTACGATATCGCCATTAAAAAACCGGAACCCTTGGTGCCACGTGACTGGCGCCTGGAAGCGCATGAACGACTAGATGCTACGGGCCACGTGCGTATACCACTCGATGAAGACTCGGTCCGCGACGCGGCTCAAGCGTTGGTTGACGGTGGCGTGGAATCGGTCGCCATTATATTCCTGCACACTTATTTGAACGACACCCACGAACGCCGGGCCGCCGAGGTTATTCAGCAACGCTTTCCCGACCTTAGCGTCACCATTTCTTCGGAGGTGGCCCCGGAGATCCGCGAGTTCGAGCGAGCCTCTACGACCGCCGCCAACGCTTACATCAAACCGATGGCCGAGAGCTACCTTCAGTCGCTCACCAACAAGATTTCGGACACTGGCATCACCGCGCCGCTGCATTTGATGATCTCGTCCGGAGGGCTGACGAACGTGGCAGAGGCGCGGCGCCAGCCGGTGCAGATGCTAGAATCAGGACCCGCCGCCGGGGCGCTCTCAGGCGCCCACTTCGGCCGTGACGATGTTGACGGTAAACTCTTGGCCTTCGACATGGGCGGCACCACGGCGAAGCTCTGCCTCGTCGATGGCGGAGAGCCAATGATCGCTTACGGCTTTGAGGCCGGTCGCCAGGAACGGTTTGTCGAGGGTAGCGGCCTGCCGATCCGTATCTCGACCATCGAGTTGATCGAAATCGGCGCTGGCGGCGGTTCCATCGCCAATGTGGACGATTTGGGGTTCCTGAAAGTTGGTCCACGAAGCGCCGGTTCCGAACCGGGCCCAGCCGCTTACGGCTTGGGCGGTAGGGAGGCCACTGTCACCGACGCGGATTTTCAGCTCGGCTATCTCAACCCGGGCTACTTTGCCGGGGGCATGCTTGACGTCGATATGGCGGCTGCCGGGCAGGCACTGGATAGGGTCGCCGAAAAAGCAGGCCTTAACCGTGCTGAGATCGCCTGGGGCATCCACGATATCGTCAATGAGAATATGGCCAGTGCGGCGCGCGTCCATATCGCCGAGCGCGGCCGTGACCCGCGCGACTATGCGCTCTTGAGCACCGGTGGCGCCGGCCCGGTGCATGCCTATTTCGTAGCCAAGAAACTGGGCTTGAGGAAACTGATCTGCCCAAGGGCGGCGGGCGTTGCCTCGGCGCTGGGCTTGCTGGTAGCGCCCGGACGCGTAGATCGGGTCGCCACCGTCGGCGCCAAACTGGCGGACTGCGATCTTGAAGAGCTGGAAACTTCCTTCCAGTCTCTTGAGACAGATGCCCGCGCTGTCATTGCCGAGACCGGCCTCGACCCGAAAAGCGTCACCTTCCAGCGCCGCGCCGATGGCCGGTATACGGGGCAAGGCTTCGAGTTGGTAGTGCCTTTGCCGGACGGTCCTTACAATAAAGGCGATAGCGCCAACCAGCGTGCCCGGCTACTCGCTGCCTTCGAGTCCGCCTATACGGAGAAATTTTCGCGTACACCCCTCGACGTGCCAGTCGAGTTCATCAACATCCGCCTCACCGCCCGCGCCCCGGTGCCTGGCGGTGCCCAATTGCGGACAGCCGCGGACATAGGCGCAGCCCAAGATCCTCGCAAGGGAGAACGACCCGCCTACTTCCCTGAGAACGGCGACTATGTCACAGCGCCTGTGTTTGAGCGAAACCGACTGGTGCCGGGCGAACGCTATGAAGGTCCGGCCATCATTGAGGAGCAAGGTTCGACCTTGATCATCGGACCCCGCGCAATATGGCAAGTGGCGCAAAGCGGCAATCTGATCGTCGACTTGCCGGAACCGGAAGAGGCGCCATGACCGCGACCCCGCCAAAATTCGACGCGGTCTTCATGGAAGTGCTGTGGACGCGGTTGATTTCCATTGTCGACGAGGCTGCAAAGGCAATCGTGCGAACTTCGTTCTCGACGTTGTCCAACGAAGCCAACGATTTCGCCTGCGTGCTCACCGATTCGCGCGGCAACTCATTGGCCCAGAATTCGGGCTCAATCCCATCGTTCATCGCCACTCTGCCGCAGACCGTTCGCCATTTCCTGGGTGAAATCGGCACGGAAAACATGCAGCCCGGCGATATCCTGATCACCAATGACCCCTGGATCGGCACCGGGCATTTGAGTGACATATGCCTTGTGCGGCCAATCTTCTTGGGAACCCAGCTGATCGCCTTCGCGGCCACCACCTCGCACGTGCCGGATATCGGCGGCCGGCTGCGTGCCATTGAATCACGCCAGGTGTTCGAGGAAGGCCTGCAGATTCCCCCTATGAAGCTGATCAGCGCCGGCAAAACCGATGGCACGCTTGTCAATCTGATCCGCCGCAACGTGCGCACGCCAGAACAAACCGTCGGAGACATTTGGGCCCAAGTCGGCGCCAACGAATTGATGGCCGAGCGCATCGCCGCCCTAATGACCGACTATGGTCTGGAACAACTCGACAACTTCGCCGACGAGTTGTTCAGCCGCACCGAGAGCGCCATGCGGCGCGCCATCAGCGCATTGCCGGACGGCACTTATGACTTCGCCATGGAGACCGACGGTGCCGATCAGCCTTACCGCTTCCAGGTCGCCGTAACCGTGGCCGGTGACGAGATCACTGCTGACTATGCCGGCACATCCCCAGTACAGCCCCGCGCCATCAACTGCGTAATGGCCTACACCTATGCCATGACAGCCTATGCGGTGAAGTGCGCCTTGTTGCCGGAGCTGCCCAACAACGAGGGCATGTTCCGCCCCGTGAAGGTGACGGCACCGGAAAACTGTTTGGTCAACCCGCAATATCCGGCCTCTGTCGTCGCGCGTTCCAACACCGGACATTACGTGCCGGTGGTCGTATTCGGCGCCTTGAAGCAGATCATCCCCGATAAGGTGATGGCTGGTGCGGGCTCGCCGCTATGGGCCTTCACCGTGACCGGCACCGATGATGCCGGAAAGACCTTCGCAAATGTGCTGTTCTACAACGGCGGTATGGGCGCCACCCATGGCGCCGATGGTGAACATTGCTTGTCGTGGCCGTCAAATATCTCCTCGACGCCGGTTGAGGTGGCGGAGCGGAACGGCCCGCTGCTCTGCCACTTCAAACGTTTGAAAGCGGGCTCCGGCGGCGGCGGGCGGCGACGCGGTGGACTCGGCCAAGAAGTGCAGTTTGAATGCACGTCGGAGCGCCCCTTGGTGGCGCTGTTCATGACCGAACGTTGCAAAAATCCGGCCCCCGGCCTCGACGGTGGCGAGGCGGGACAAGTGGGCAGCGTCCGGATTAACGGCGATGCCGTCGATGTGCACAAGCAACATGTGCTCACCAAGGGTGATATCGTGACCCTCTGCACGCCGGGTGGCGGTGGGTTCGGGAACCCGCGCGATCGTAATCCGGATGATTGTGACAGGGATGCGCGGCTCGGATATTTTTGATATCCGGCATTGTCACATGAACCACCTGGGCGTCGTGACGACCGTGGATTACCGTTCCAGAAAAGTTCTAACCGCGAACCTGCTCACCGGTAATGATGCGGCCAATCTGGACAAGCCGAAGGCCAATTTCTTCCATCTTTTCGAGTGTCATGCCATAGCACGGCCCGCCGCAGTTCAGTGACATTACGGGTTGGCCGCCGCCGCCGACGATGGGGATGGCGACGCCGAACGCGTCGGCCCGCCATTCGCCGTTTGAAATGCAGAATCCCCGGCGGTGGACGTCTTCCACGTCGCGCTGAATCCGTGCATACAGCTGTCCATCCTCAAAATCCTGATTCCGAGGGACGCCTGATCGTCAGGCGGCAATTCGGTCATATCGATGATGCAGCCCGCTAACTTCGGGAATTGCAGTGACGTGACCCGATGAAGCGGGCGACACCGGTCTCGGCACTGGCGGATCTTTATTCAGCGACATGTGGGTTCGTGATCGGTTGTAGTAGGCCATGTAGGATTTCAGAACTCGCCGGAGGTGCTTTTCATTCTTGATGATGATGTAATCCAAGCACTCTCGACGGAGCGAGCCGATAACGCGCTCAACGAACCCATTCTGCCAAGGTGATCGCGGCGCAGTCGGGCAATCCTGGATGCCCATTGCTTTTAGTCGACGAAGGTAGGTTTGGCCGTAGGTACGGTCATTGTCCCGGATGATGTATCTGGGTGCGCCGTCCCAGGGGAATGCCTCGGTGATCTGGTGGGCTGTCCAATCGGCAGTCGGGTTGGTGGTGACGGCAAGGTGAACCAGTGCTCGCCTTTGGTGAGATAGGATCAGGAGGATATAAAGAATGCGAAACGTCAGTGTTGGTACGACAAGAAAATCGATGGCCGCCATGCAGTCCATATGGTTCCGCAGGAACGTTTTCCACGTTTGGTCCGGATTGGGTGGTCGCTTCGGCATGTATCGCGAAACTGTTGCTTGGCTGACGTTGAAGCCAAGCTTTAACATTTCTCCATGAATTCTTGGTGCGCCCCACAAGGGGTTGTCAGCGCTCATCCGTCGAACAAGCACTCTGATCTCGCTCGATATCCTCGGCCGGCCGTTTCGATTTCGGGATTTCCAACGCCAGTAGAGACGAAAACCTTCCCGGTGCCAACGCACCACAGTTTTCGGATGTATAATGCTGATTAAACGCACCGATTGTGGCCATAGCCTCAAGAATAACTTGATCACCGTACGGTCGGCCCGCGATATCCGAACGCGCTCCGGTGCGCGTCGTCGAAGTATATCGATTTGGTGACGGAGCAGCGCGTTCTCCGCCTGCAGAGCAAGCCATGATCTGAAAACCAAAGAGATTTGAATGGTGATGATTTTGAAGATGATAAACATGCGGTCGAGTTAGCGATCTCGCCCGCAATTGACCAGCATTTCAGCGGGAATCTAGGTTTTGAGAAGGGACAGGCCAAAAAATCCAATGAAATCAGAGGGCGTTTGGAAGGTGGTGGGCCCGGCAGGACTCGAACCTGCAACCAGACCGTTATGAGCGCGATTTTTCGCTTTTGCCCCGTGAACGGCAGTGAACAGCGGTGAACAAATAATTTATTAAAAACAATCTATTGAACCCCATTCCGCGACAGGCCGATTCATGGCCGTGTTTGACTTTGCACGCGGATTGCACTTACAGTGCACTTACCGAAGACATCGTCATTTGCACTTACGAGAAAAGTGGTCGCGCGTGCAAGCCGTCATCAGCCAGAGCCTGCTGAAGAATCTGAAGCCCGGTGCGAGGCCGTTCGAGGTGCGCGACACGCAGCTCAAGGGGCTGATTCTCAGGGTCCAGCCTTCGGGCGTGATGAGCTACTACGTCGAGTACGGCCGGGCCAAACGGATCCGCATCGGCCGGGCAGACGCCATGGCACCGACCCGCGCGCGGGACCAGGCCAGGGACGTCCTGGCCGAGGTCTATGCCGGCGGTGATCCGATGGAGCGGCGCCGGCGCGAACGTGCGCATACCTTCTCGTCGTTCGTGCGCGAGGTCTACACCCCATGGGCGGAGGCCAACATCCGGACCGCAAGGAAGACGGTGGCGCGGCTACTCGGGAACTTTCCTGATCTCCAGGAGAAGAAGCTCGGCGACATCAATCCCTGGCTGGTCGAGAAGTGGAGGACCCAGCGCCTCAAGTCGGGCATCAAGCGTTCCACCGTCAACCGTGATCTCGATGATCTCAAGTCGGCGCTTGGAAAGGCGGTCGAATGGGGCGTGCTGGATGCCCATCCCATTGCCACGGTGAAGCGCGTCAAGGTCGATACCAACGTGACGCCGAGGTTCCTGGCATCCGACGAGCAGGAACGGCTGGTCGACGCCCTGGATGGGCGCGAGGCAGTGCTCCGCGCGAAGCGTGTCTCGGCAAACGCCTGGAGGGCCGAGCGCGGCTACGATCTGCTGCCCGACCTGCGGGAGTTCGTGTTTGCCGATCACCTTAAACCGATGGTGCTGGTCAGTCTCCACACGGGGCTCCGGCGTGGTGAGCTGTTCAGTCTGGAATGGGCGGACGTCCGGTTCGCGGAATCCCATCTCACGGTTCACGGTGCCAGGGCGAAGAGCCTCAGGACCCGCCATGTGCCGCTGAACGGTATTGCCAGCCAGGCATTGCGTGACTGGAAGGCCCAGTCCGACGTGAAGGACGGTCTCGTGTTCCCGGGGAAGAACGGCAAGCCCTTCGACAACGTCAACTCGGCCTGGCGCCAGATCCTGAGAGACGCCCGGATCGAGAGGTTCCGCTGGCATGATCTGCGCCACACCTTCGCGTCGCTCCTGGTGATGGCTGGGGTCGACCTGAACACGGTGCGTGAACTTCTGGGTCATGCGGACCTGCAGATGACGCTGCGATATGCGCACCTGGCTCCGGAACACAAGGCCGCTGCAGTGGCACAACTGACCCGGTGAGCCATGCCGATCAAACGAACCATGACCGGCTCCAATATCAGCCAGCGCGAGAGCCTCTCCTTCGAGGAACCACTGAGCGAAGACGAAACCCAGGTATGGAACGAGATCGCCGACCGGTTCAATTCGGGATTTTCCCTGGAGGACTATCTCGGCCGGATCGTGGACTGGGCCAACCGGGTGTTCGTCAAGGCAGACATGCCAACCTACAGTCTCGGAAAGCTGCCAGAGTATGAACAGGCCGCTGAGGATCAATGGGTCACCGAGGAGTGGTTTGCCGTCGAACTTGTCATCTGGGTCCACTACCTGCGCCTCTCGATATCGAGATCCGATGAGGAGGGGCTGATCAAAATGGCGTTACACCTTGGCGAGTTGTTCAAGGAGGCCAAGATCAACTTCGAGTGGGGGGAGGATGCAGTTGGCGGCCGGCGGAGTAGGCTCGGTGGAGCAAAAAATCTGGAAAAAGGGCGTAAACCAAAATTCCCCCAGGAGTTTTGGGAACAGTTCCGACGGAAGCATGAAAGGCTCGTGTCACATGGGCACAGCCATGATAGAGCGATCGATATTCAATTAGAGAGACTTGGGAAAGAAAGACTGTTTGAAGAGCTTCCCAGCAAGGGCACTTGCAAGAAATATCTCGGACTTACGGTCGATAGGGGGCGTTTCGAAAGATACTTCCGACAAGCGCAGGGACGCGGTTGTGATCGGCAAGTTGCAATTGAGAGCGCCTGTGAACGACTGGCGGAACAAAGATTCAAGGTGCCTAGTCCGGCGCAGATCAAAAGCTGGATCAAATGAAAAAAGAGTTGGTCACCTAGGGGCCCCGCCGGCGCAGACCAGCCAACCAGTATTCTGGAAACATATACCCTCGTATTTCATCGTTGATGCGGAGGTATCATGGAACAGAAAAAAGCTCACCCCAACGCATTGCGTGACCCTGAAGCCGCTGCCTACATCGGCATGAGCGAATCCTGGTTGCGCCAGTCGCGAATGCGGGGGAACCCCGACTCCCCACCCTGGATCCGGATCGGTAGATCGGTCCGTTACCTGCGCTCGGATCTCGATATCTGGCTTGCCGAAAAGCGGACCGTCTCCCAGGGGCTCCCGTCATGAGCGGTGAGGCGGTGATCCAGGACGCGATCGTCTCGGCCGAAATGGTTGAGCCGATTGATGTGCGTTGTGCCGGATTCCTTCGAAATGACGAGGGCAACGCGAGGCGACTCATCGAAAGATTCGGCCGCGACATGCTCTATGTCGACCGGGTTGGATGGTATGTCTGGGACGGCCGGAGATTTCACGCCGATTCAAAAGTCATGGCTGCTGCCCGGGGAAAGGCAACGGAAACGGTTGCGGCTATATGGAAGGAAGCCAAAGCGGCAGCTGAAGCAGGCCATGTTGACGGGAAAACAGTCGATCCCGACTGGCTGGCGGCGCACCGCTCCTTTGCCCTGAAATCTGGCGACTATGGTCGAATATCAGCGATGCTGCATCAGGCTGTTCACAAGGTCTATCTGGAAGACGTGACAGAACTCGATGTGAATCCATGGCTGCTCAATGTCGAGAACGGGACGCTTTTTCTCGGCGGCAACAAGCCCGGGATTGCGCCGGAGGTCAGGCTCAGGCAGCACCGCCGCGAGGATCGGATATCCAGATTGGCCCCGGTCAGATATCTTCCGGATGCCAAGGCCCCGGTATTCGAGGCGTTTCTCGAAAAGGTGTTGCCAGATCCCGACGTACGGAGGTTCCTGCAGGTCTGGTTCGGCTACACGCTGACCGGCGATATTTCTGAACAGTGTCTTGTGATCTTGCAGGGTCAGGGACAGAACGGAAAATCGACGATCATGTCCTGCATCGAGCATGTGCTCGGCGACTATCACGGTCAGATCCCGATCGAATCGCTCCTGTTTAATGAGCGACGTGGTGGTGGCGATGCGTCTCCGGACTTGGCTCGGTTGCCAGGTATTCGATATGCAACGACACGAGAACCGGATACGAATGTCAGGCTCTCCGAATCAAAGGTGAAACAGGCGACGGGCGGGGAAAAGCTCCTGGCCCGGAACCTGCACCAGAACTTTTTCGAGTTTTTGCCGCAGTTCAAGATCACAATCGGGCTCAACCCGAGGCCGCAGATCAGAGCTCAGGATGATGGAATCTGGCGCCGGATTAGGCTTGTGCCATTCAAGCAGAAAGTCGGCAAAGCTGATGTCGGCCCGGTAAAGGCGGCGCTGGAGGCTGAGGGGCCGGGTATTCTGAAC
>Ga0070729_10005021_pt1 | contig 13975 bp, 2 predicted proteins | sample tdDd472_FD_66725 | JGI IMG/M metagenome (GOLD analysis project Ga0070729, IMG submission 66725) | Marine sediment microbial communities from the Atlantic coast under amendment with organic carbon and nitrate - tdDd47.2 | ecosystem: Environmental > Aquatic > Marine > Coastal > Sediment | place...
TGCGACAGTATATCCAAGTGCTATTTCACCCGATGCATTCTGGGCAATGCTGCCCATCCAGCGGCTGTGTGAGTCGGGTGCGTAGGTTCCTTGCTGATATACATACCATCCTCCGGCATATTTTCTTACCTCGTACCACCTGATACCTGCCTGGTCGCTTCCATTAACATCCACATCATGGCAGCATACAATGGATTGATAGGTGCCGAAATTCCTGTATTGTGCACGGTACATCAATACTTGTGGCAAAACCTCCAGTTTTTGGGTTGTGCCGGGTTGTGGTATATTATTCCATGTTCCACCGAAATTGCTATCAAAGGAGGCAACACCCAATTGCTGCACCCTGCTGAAGGTAGAAAAAATCGGGATAGCCCAGTTTGGATTTAACTCGTAAATCCATAGCTGATCACTACCACCCCAGGCATCATCATTAATTGTTATAAACAATCCATTTGCACTCGAAGATGCCAGAGGGCCGTCATTATCCAGTGGTTGTACGCAATGTAAGCCACTTGCAGGCCTCCATGCATTGTCGAACCTGATTGATGTCGCAGGGACACCAGCAAGCATTTCAGAGCGGTCGAAAGCAACAATATCATCAGTACCGCAATTCAATCCCATCAAATACGCATCATGCCAGACGCCGAATTTTGGATAGTCGGGTACGGAAGATCCCCATGAATAAGTCCACCGGTAATATGATCCTGTAGGATCTGGTCCAACTGATACCGCAATGAGAATATACTTTGTTGCACCACTGATAGAAAATTGAGATATCATCCAGCGATCAGCAGCCTGATCGTATAAAACAATGGGGTCGCCATCATTGGTGCTTCCACCAGAAATGCCGGTGAATAAGGTATTGATATTCTCAGGGCCATACAATGAATTTCCTTCCTTATCAAATATCTGAAATTTAGAATTTACTGTTTGTACATAATGGTTAGGCCCAACGTCACCATTATCGTCGGATGGGGCAAGACCTGAGAGCAGGGGTATGCCTTCAAAAACCTCCATCATGCCATCGGTTAAATAATTTGGACCTTGTTCGCGTTGCCAAACCGGATCGTCACCACCTGGTTTGTAAAATGGGTAATCCCGCTTTTCGGCATCTTTGTTAAGTGATTTGATTCTACTTGGCGTATCAGTTGGGATCATATCGCGCAATGGGGGAGAAACATCAAAATCTATCGGTTCCTCTACCGTTGGTGTTAAAGTTTCCTGTCCTGATAACAATGCTGCAAACATCAGAGCTACTAATAAAAATGTAAAATTTTTCATTGCAAATATTTTTAGTGAATAGAATTATTTCAAGAATATGATTTTGAACGAGATTTTCGCCTGGGCTCCTGGGAACCTACTTCCTCTCTTTTAGGAATGATTGGATGATCATTTTGTCGGATAGATTATCTAAAAAGTAGAATGAATAAGTGGTTGTAGCTTTGAGTGTTAAATGCCATTATCATGGCAAACTCATATTTTCCAATCAAATATACCTTGCTATCTAAGAACCAAAGATAAGAAATATTTAATAGAATCTACCCATTTATGTATACAAAAAACTCCCGGTACTTTTCAGCGACCGGGAGTTTGTTAGTTAAAATCCTCGCTTTAATTCTTAATAACCTTTTGAATTACCGTCGATTTGGCGCCAGTCAGTTTTAATTGATAAATGCCATTGCTAAATGCTGACATATCAATTGAAATGTTCTCCTGTTCGCTGGTTGAGCCTTCAAACAATATCCTACCAGTGCCATTGATGATGGCAAATTCCTCAAATTCCGCCAAACCATTCACCCATATGAAATCATTAGTTGGGTTGGGATAGATAGTTATGGAGGATGACATATTTCCATTAATACCAGTTCCGGAAATTTTTAGTTGTGAAATTGCTGATAAACCTTCATTGGCAAAATACATCACCTGCGGCATGGATTGATCATACACTGCTTGCAGTTCATATTCCTCACCAGATACAGGGCTGAAGAGTTTCAATTTGAATGCCTCCCCATCTTCAAAGCCATCTTTATCTGTTGTTGTGATATCATCGGCGAAAACTGAAACTACAATGTTTTGTCCTAATTTACCAACTTCGGCAATTCCATAACATTTCCCATCGGTAGCAAATACGCCAATTACATCTCCTGGCAAAATAACCTCCATTCTATCAAAAACAATGGCGATCAGGTGTGATGATGATGAGGTACTAAATTCGTTCCATGGTTGTTCAGGTAATTGTAACTGCACTGGTTCAACAATTGTTGCCTTGGCTGAATTGGCAGGGTAGGTAATTGATCCGGCTGAATTCATTCTTACATAGTAGGCACTTCCCGGGTTAAGATTGCCCAAAGTGTTGATTCCCATTGCCGGCCACAGCACACCGGTTCCAGCCACATCTTTTGCAACCTGCAGATCGAGTGGAGGGCTAAAGGTTGTTGCAGCGTCAACCGGATAATTTACTATTACCGGAATCAGGCTCCAACCCGAAGGAAGCGAAAGTGTTTTATTGGTTTCAGCAGGCCCGGTTATAGGTAATGAGGCAGGTGCATTCATCTTTACGCTGTACGCTGATTGGCTATCCCAGTCGATAATGGTATTCACAGGCCCGGCAGGGTAGTAGATCCCGGACATTGTAGCTGCAATCATTAGATTGCCCGACACCGGGCTGAATACATCCTCAATATCGTTATTGGCCGGCATAAGATAACTGGACAAAGGATTCCAACCCAAAGACAGGTTGATCACCAGTGAGGGGTAGGACTCCTGGGTAACAGTAACGGTTTGCGATGGTGATCCTCCGGTAACCGTAATAGTTATACTTCCAACCCTTGTTGATCCGGTAGCATTTTCACTATAGTTCACTGTTAGTGTTTCATTACCTGTACCACTCATTGGTAACACGTTTATCCATGGAACGCCTTCGCTCACAGTCCATCCGGTGTTGGAGTTGATGTTAAAACTGGTGGAACCTGCCGGAGGTGATACATCACGGTTTAATGGAGTAACACTCAATGCGGGTATAAGGGCTGCCTGGTTAACGGTTAATACCACATCAGACGCACCTTCCGCAGATAAAGTGATTTCTCCTGTTCTGCTGCCAGGTGCTGTATTTTCGGAATAGGTTACTGTTAATGTTTCATCACCATTTCCATTCATCGGGTCAACAGTAAACCAGGGTACACTTTCTGACACTGTCCAATCCAGGGTTGAAGAAACACTAAAAGTAGTATTTCCAGCAGGAGCGGAAACATTCCTGACTAAAGGTGCAACACTCAGCTCAGGCGCAAACCAATGAATCCTGTCATAAGGATCATCTTCATAATCCGGCCCGGCAAAGCTGCCGCTGGCTTCGTTAAAAAAGACCAGTCCGTGATTCACATTTTTTGCCACATTAAAAGGAGGACCTTCACTATCAGGGAAAGAGGCATTATTTATGATAATCGTTTGATTGTTTCGGAAGCTTAAGAAAGAACCTCCTGAGACAAGGTAGTCGTACCTGAACTCGCAATTATTGAAACTATTAACAGGGTCAATAAATGCCCCGTCACCAATGGTGATCCCTCCCGTTGTTGGATCCATATTTTCGAAAATCGAATGGGTAGCGCTGATTGTTCCTCCTGCGGCTACGTAAAAATTGGTTATAGCAAAAAGGGCATATGGTGTAATTATCGCTTCATTGCCGGCAGTTCCATGTACTTCAATCAGGCCGCCATTGTTAACTACCAGATATAAGTTGGTTTGCAACTGTGCATTTTCATCAACATTCAATATACCACCATCATTGACAATAACATCAGTAATAACAGCAACATTGCGATTATTTGTAGAAAAAGTTCCCTCGTCAACAGTCAGATTTCCACGTATTAAAATATCTGAAACCGCATTAACCAGAGGTGCACGTGTCAGTTCAATGATTTCACCATTTCTGTTAGTATGGGTGTTCGGGGTCGAAGTGTTATCCTTTGGTTCTGTTTTGTTAATTGCCAGGTTGCGGAAGTAGCTTCCCCCAATTAAACCAGCATCAGCAGTGTTTTCTCCATAAAGTTCTACAGTTCCACCTGTTGGTAGAAAATCAGGGCTATTACCAGTGAAGCTCCCTGGTGTACGAATTGTTCCGCCTGTAATCGAGGATGTTAGCGTATAACTTGAAGAACCATTTATGTATATTCCATTATCATGAAAGTCAAGAATTCCACCGGAAAGATGTAATTCAGCATCAGCGTCATAGGGCCACCAACTTGATTCCGATCCACCAAAGATGTTCATCTCTCCATCATCAATCCGGATAAAGCAATTCAGATCTACAAACTGATCAACATCCTGGTGAAGGTTAATAAAAGCATCTGGACCATTGATAAAGTATTTCCCAAAAATTCCGTTATCAAAAAGATCGTTTGCCGTGAAGTTTCCATTTTCAACATGTATTTCTCCTCCTAACCATTGATAAGTTTCGCAAGTGACCGTTTGACCGTTGAAGAGTTGTAAATCACCTGTTGGTTTGTTCAGTACCAATGTGCTGAATTCTTCAGTTGAACATTCCTGGCCCCAGTCACCATTGAAAGTTACTGTTCCGGTACCTTCAGAAAATCCTGAAGGCCCCATGTTGTTGTTCCAGTCGCCTCCAATAAAAATTGGTTGAGATTGGCTGTTAAGGCCACCATTTTCGATATTAAGATCGCCTTTCACCAATAGTTCAGTGCCACCATGGATAAAGATGGGCTGATCCCTGTCGATAACCATATTGTTAAAGAAGTTTCCGTTTTCCAGCCTGATATAATGCAAATTATCCGGCCCCATAAATTCAATTGTTCCTCCGGCCGGATTAAATGCCCCTGCAGGAGTTGAAATAAATGTTCTTCCAATTCTTATTATTCCACCATTGATAGATGATGTACCATAAAATCCAATACTTCTATCCGTGGCCTCAAAAAGTCCGTCGTCCAGGTTCAGGTGGCCCCACATTCCTGTTGATGTGATCGCTTCCGGCGCATCCCAAATAAACTGGCCTCCACCCAAAATACTGAGTGTTCCTGAATTATCGAGTAAAAAATCGCCATAAACAAATGCCTCTCCGGGATACCACATCCGGGTTCCTCCGCCAGGTGGTAAAATGCCAGGGCCATTATCGTCGGCCAATGTTGTACTGCCATGTTGTGTATTATCCGATCCATCATCAAAATCAACATTCAAGGTTCCGTATATTATCAATTCACCGTTACTTTCAAGGTATCCGCCACCACGCGGTGATCCTAAATTTATTCTAGCATCTGTATTGATTGTTGTCGTTCCATCTACGATCAGGTCAAATTCCTGAATTTCCAGTAAATTCTGAGAATAGAGATTCATATTCCCAATAACATGCACCGGATGTGTAGAGGTGAACGATATGTAACAAACATTTGATGGGGTTGGCATATTGATGTTCAGATTCCCGATTTCTGCAATTGGTGAAAAGTTGCGGATTGCGGTATAACTCCCCACCAGGTTGAGGTGGTTGTTGATGCCTAGCTGAATATTAGATCCATCGTGGAAAACCATCCGGTAATCGAGGTTTATTGCACCCTCCGACACTTGATCTGCTGAACCGGGGTACCAGATCACCTCATTTCCAACGTTCATCACATCCGCCGGATTGTCCATTATAAGAGTACCATTGTTAACATTAACATTGTTATCAACATCAAGTACATGCCCATTTAATGTGAGTGAGCCTGCATTGATTTCCAGGTCGTTTGTAATGGAAACATCAGTATCCAAAGAAACATTATTTACTCCTTTTCCGCCACTTAGCAAATTACCATTTCTTGTATCATACACCATTTTAGATTTTGCATTGCTGCCTCCATCTTTTGAAGTTTTGTTGATTACAACATTGTGCAATGTACTTCCATTTGTCAGGCTGAGAAGTGCATCATCAGGGCCATAGAGTTCCACAATTCCGGAAGCAGGAGTAAAATCAGCTCTGTTGCTGTAGAATGCCCCACCTGTTCTTATGGTTCCATTATCAATAGTAAAGTTGAAAGTCTGGCCTCCGGGATCATCGTATACAAATATTCCATTATCATGTATATCGAGAATACCACCACCATTCATGGTAAGTGTTGCATTATCATAATAAGGCCAGTAGCTTGGCAGGGAGCCACCATACACATGTATTTCGCCACCCCCCGAAAAGATCAGGTTGCCGTTAAGGTCAATGTATTGGCTGGCACCCTGATGCAGATGGATGAATCCACCGGGATTGGTGTAAAAACTTCCATAAATACCATCATCAAAAAGATCGAGCGCTGTAAAAGTACCGCTGAGTACATCCAGCGCACCTGCAGTCCAATCATACGAATTACAGGTAACTGTTGTTCCGTTTAGCCTGAGGGCGCCACTGGTTTTATTTATTTCAAGGGTATTAAACATTTCATTTGAACAATACTGGTGGCCACTGCTTCCATCGAAAATCACGCTGCCCGCACTTTCTTCAAAACCAGCATCACCAACTGTATTTGACCAGTTTCCTGCTAAAAAAATGTCATGGGATGTTACAGGAGTGGGTGATTGATTGCAGCTCAATGTACCATTTGTAATGTTCACTGAACCATTTACATCGAGGTTAGCTGATTTTATATAACATGTACCACCCGGCTTGTCAATAGTAAGATTATTCAGGTCGAGGTTTCCACCATCTTCATCATTAATATACTGTGTGCCTGACCCGTTCATTATTAATAAACCTCCGGTAAATGCTATGTCATGAGGAGTATTTGCAAATACATTAAAATCACCACCACAGCTAATTGTTCCGGCAGTAATATCTGCCTGGCTGTCATTATCAAATCGAATTGATCCAGCAACATTAATTTCATCAGCATTGTTGTCGAGTATGATTCTACCACCTGGCCTGACCATAAAAGCAGATGAAGATGTGGAGGTGCAGGTAAGTGTACTGTTGTTAAATGCCAGCGTGCCTTCCCAAACTTCAAGAATGTTACCAACGGTCATATCATGGTTCATTGTAACCTGTGCAGTAGGATTCGATTTATATATTACCACAGTATTGTAGGTGTCATCCTGAAAATCATCCCACCAGAGTGAATTCGTTGATCCTCCGAGGTAAAGATACGTTGTGCTTCCATTCATTGTAAATTGGCCGTAACCTGCATCGAAGGATCCGTAAACATAAAAATGACTGGTTGAGTTTTGACTAAGCGTCGATCCCGAACTCATAAAAAGGCTTTTAGCACTGGCAGCAACACCGCTGCCGATAATTGGCTGATAGGGTGTTCCGGCGTTGATGTGAACCGGATCAAGTGAACCTGGTACTTTGTTAAGCGACCAGTTGCTGGGAGTGTCCCAATCTGTGCTTGTAACGCCAATCCAATAGTTAATTGCAGTGGGTAATACAGTGATGGTATAATCCTCCACTTCGCCATATTGTGTATTACCACAAGGCGAAACTGCACCGGTGTAAGTTATCCTGATGCGCATTCTTACATCACCAGTTGTTGCATCGGCAGGCGGTGCAATAGTGGCTGTATAGGGGCCATCACCAGGCGTGCCGCTTACTGTAATGGTTTCACCAGAATCTGAAAAATCTCCATCCCTGTTCCAATCAACCCAAACACCACATTGATCAAGAGAATAGGGTTCGCCATTTGTTACTGTTAAAGTCTGGCTCAGGTTTTTTGCAAGATCGGTTGAGTGAAGAGTTGTGTAATCGACGTATCCGCCATCACATTCCGAGGAGTTATCGATGGTACCCATTTGTACCCTGCTGATGTGTTCTTCACAGCCACCCGAAGCAGAGCAATACATATATCCTTTGATCATGGCTTCGAGATTGGGCCTGCTACCAACATACCCGTCACCGGGGTTAACCTGTGGCAGGCCATGGCGTTTCAATATTGTCCGCATATATGACGGACTGGGAGGAGTTGCCGAAACATTGGCTTTCCAATAACCTGAAAAACATGCAATGGCACTCGATACAATGGGTGATGCGCTGGAAGTTCCATTGAATGTTGAGGTGTAGTAATAATTCGCTCCTTCGGCACTGTAAAGACCTCCGTAACCGGTAGTGGTAACATTATGTCCCCAGCCTTGCGAATCAAAACGAGGGCCATAGCTCGAAAATCCAATTTTTTTTCTGTCGTTGGCAACAGTTGCCTGTGCAGCACCGACGATAACAGCTCCCGAATTACCAAACCATGCTAAGTTTCCAGTATTCACATTCCCATTACCTCCAGCTTCAACAACATGAATCCCGTTTGCCACTGCATTAACTATTGCAGCATACACAGGGTTGTTTGTTTGCGCATTTGGGCTTACATTGCCGTACCATTCGATGGGTACATAGCCTCCGCCTCCTGTATAATCAGATTGTTGTTCCAAAAGAATTACATCGCCAGCCGATAAATTTGAAATGGACAATGTGATGGCGCCGGCCGGATTATAACTAGGAGAGGGTGAACCATAATAGGTGCCGCATGTTTTAAGGCCTGAATTATAGGATGCCCCTGTAGTACCCCAGCCATTATTATTTGAAACCAATTGGCCGATTACAGCAGTACCGTGATGGTTATCGCTAAAAGGATTAACAACATTTGAATTGATCTGCGATCCAAATGCTTTGGTGACATCGGCATGATTGTAATTCCAGTCGTATTCGAGATCACAGATAGTGATACCTGTTCCTGTTCCGCCGGATCTTGTCCAGGCATATTCTGCATCAATACCCGCAGGAATATCTGACGCAGGGTCAAGATAACCCTGGGAGGCTTCGTAATCGGGAGGCAAGGGAGGCTCGACAGGTTTTGGTACCGGCCTGCCATAGATAATTCCCGGCAAACTCTCGAGTGCTTTACTTAGTTCCCAGATGTTTTCCTGTTCAGGAACCCGCAGCCGAAAAATGTTGTTGAGGTTGTAAACAGACTGGCCCGAACTCCGGCTTCCATTTTCGCTAAGTTCATCAAGAAATTCTTCAGAGACTTCAGAAAAACGGCTCCATTCATACCAGGTAAGGTCATCCAGTATCGGTTGAATTCCTTGCGTAGCATTGGATTGCAAATCCAATAGTTGACTATTTCTTAACCTTACTTTTGCATCATTGGTAAACATGATGTCAAGCAGATCATTCTCACTTGCGTAGTAGTGTCCGGGCTCTTGTTGTGCTGGTATTACCTGGTCGTACTCAAATGCATCATCCGGGTATAGATTACCTGGTGGCACTTTTCTTTCCTGTGCTTTAATTGAGAAAAGCATCGCAAAACAGATTGAAATTGTAAAGAGATTTTTCATGGTGTTAGATTTTAATATTATTGTTTATTCTTCTTAATTAAAAGGTGTCCGGCAACTTGAACCCATAATGGTTTGCCAAAAAAAAAGATCCAGATTCAATACATCTTATGGAATAGAGCGACCTGAATTCAAAAAGATAATTGGAGAGCTACTAGTTATTATGAAGAAAATACTTATGCCCCATTCCCAAAATCAACTAAATTATTAAGTGATTATGCCAAAACTAAGGAAACCATCTATACACTTTTTGAAATTAACAAGTATTTAACAATCTATACATGTTGATATGGCTATGATTATAACGATCGTAAAATTAGAACGCTGATTATTTATGATTTTTATGATTATCTCGGATACTTAAATTATACCTGATCGCGAGAATCATAGGTATCACTTTTCCAATAAAGCATTTTGCTTATATGCTTTTCCTGTGCAGGATTGTCTTGATAAAAATTCAGCATAAAAATAAATACCTATTTTCGCCTTCTAATTACATGGATTTTACTGAACCAACTAAACTGACTACATGATAAATCTGCTGCTGGCTTTTCTTACCATCCTCGCTATTGTTGTCATTGGTATTTTACCTTTTGTGATTTTGCACCTCTTCTCCGACCTGATGTATTTTTTCCTGTACAGCGTTTTTGGCTACCGGAGGCAGGTAATTGAAGGGAACCTGAAATTGGCCTTCCCTGGAAAAAGTAAGCAAGAATTATCTGTTCTGGTGAAAAAAGCTTACCTGAATCTTACCGATATTCTTGTAGAAGGTATCAAGAGCTTTACAATGACCCGGAAGCAAATTGTGAAAAGACATCGCATCAACAACCCCGAATTGATTGATAAATACAGGGATGAGAAAAAAAGTATTATCGCTGTGCCAGCTCACTATGGCAATTTTGAGTGGGGAAGTCTATCGGCAAGTTTACAAACGGATTACAAAATCATTGCATTTTATAAACCGCTTGGCAATCCCTGGGTTGATAAGTTCCTGTGTTGGAGCAGGTCACGGTATGGAACCTCGCTTGTATCTATATTCGAAACCAGTGCATGCTTTGAAAAATATAAGAATATACCTACGATTTATCTTATGGCCGCCGACCAAAGCCCTTCAATAAAAGAGAGCAGCAAAGCATACTGGGTTGATTTTCTCGGAATAAATACAGCTTTTTTGCATGGCCCAGAAAAACATGCCCGCAACAATGGCCTGGATGTGGTTTATGTAGATATTCAAAGAGAGAAGCGCGGTTATTATAGTTTGGACCTGTCCATACTGGCAGAATTTGATGAAGAACTTCCTGATGGAGAAATTACGCGGAGGTATGCCAAAAAACTGGAATCTATCATTCGGCAGAATCCGGCAAACTGGCTCTGGTCACACCGGCGGTGGAAGTTGAATGGCAGGGGAGAGGGAAGTAGGAAGGTATAGGGAAATAGGGTATAAGTGGGAAATTTTGAATGTTGAATTTTAAATTTTGAGTACAGGAAAACTGTCAGACAGTTTATATAATTTAGATAGAGTGCCTTGTGCTTATCAAACATTATGTTTTAATTCGTTTTCGGGCGACTGTCTGATAGTTTTTTACCTGATCACCAACTTTTCAATTGCAGTTCCTTCCGTTGTTTCAATTTCAACTAAGTAGATTCCCTTGCTGAAGGATGAACTGTTGATTTGGATGGATCTATCATTTGACTTTTCTTGATAAATTTTCCGGCCAAGCTTATCTGCAATAGTAATTTGTGAAATGAGAATGCTTGATTCTATATACACGACATCTTTTGCAGGGTTGGGGTGAAGGGTAATCTCAGGTTTATCAAACTCATTAATAATATTAGGAAGTGAGCATGTGTTCGAAAATGACTCGCATTCAGGGTACATGGCAGAAACCACCCATTCGTGGTATCCCGGTGGTATATTATCGTCAATGAATTCAAAAGTAACAATATTCCCTGCAATTAAAAGATCGTTTCTGTAAACGTTGAAATATTGGTATTCATCCTCTACCTTGGGTGAAACAGGTTTTTCTGCCCTCGGTAAAAAACCTTGTGAAGGTTGCTTGGCGACATTTGAAACTATTCTTTTATTCTCAAAATCGAATTTCAATTGTGGCATTCCTTCGATAGTTTGGCCGATGGTTCCGGCAATATTCCAATTGTAATCCAGGCTATAAGAAATCGACATTGATTCCCATGTTGTACCATCCAAAGATATCATATCCCCATACTCCGCAACTGCCGGGCCGATATCACAGCCAGCCGGGAAATCCCCAACCGGGTCTATCACGTAAAAGCCAATCCACAATTCCTGAGAGCTATCTATTATTACCAATGATTCAAGCTCAACTGTATTCCAGCTATTCAGGTTTAAGCCTGTCAACTCCTGCTCATAGGCCAGGGTGGACGCATTAGGCCCGGTCCATATCATCAGTGTAAATTCAGGATTGCTATCACCCCTCGGAAAGAACTCAACAGATCTCAATGGAAGGCCTTCGTATTCACTCAAAAAATTACCTTCCCACTTTGCTGCCCAGTAGAAATTACCACCTCCGGTTAATCCAATTCCATCGTTATTGATTCCATCGTCCCAACGGATTTCTCCACCAGGCATTTGAGGTTCGTCCCATGAAAGCCAAATTGTGTTATTTGAAATTTCTTCTGCTGTCAGGTTTATAGGGGGAGGGAAGGGGCATTCTTCATAATAGGTCAAAGCAACCGGGATGCTAACCAGGGGAGTAATCGGATCGTTTGATTCGATGTTAATGTTGGCCAAATAAGACCCTTCTTCCAAGTTTGTGGCATCAACATACAGGTAAACGAATTCAAAATCATTTGGGATAATTGATCCTGCAGTTGGCTCTACAGATAGCCATGCATCTTTGTAGGTGAAAACTCCTGTGATATATTCGATGCCTATATTATAATCCAAATTCCCATCCCCAGTGTTATAAATCTTGAAGAAATCATCAATAACAGTGGGCTCATAAATTTCATATTCGAAGTCTTCATGCACAACTACAATACTGGGACCTCCAGTTAATAAAAGTGTAACAGGGATTTCAATTAATGATGGAAATTGAGAGTTGCTATGTGCCAGTATAGTAGCGTTGTGAATACCAAATTCATTTAATCCTTCGGTATTAACCATGACGTTAATAGAATCTAAACTTCCGGGAGGAATAATGCCCTCGTTCGGTTCTGCACTAAGCCAACCGACAGAGGATGTGTCAGCGTAATCAACTTCCAGGATATAATTTAGATCATCATCGCCCGTGCTATATATTTCCATTGTCTGGACCTCCTGCATCGAAGTTTGCATTTCGAAGTAAAACTCCTGAGGGTACACTTCCCAATAGATATGGGGTGGGTGAACATCCAGGTGTACAGGTACAGTTACCAGAGGAGTAATTGTGTCGTTACTACTTATCAGTAATTCTGCTGTATAATAGCCATATTCCAAATCAAAAGAATTAAATTCTACAGTTATGGTTTCTGAGCTATAAGGGCCGACAATTCCCGATAAAGGAGAAACAGAAAGCCATTCAGGTTCGGGATAACCAGAAACTATCGTATAATCCTCGACCTCACCATAGCTTGAATTCCCGCAAGGTTCGGGAGGGGTACTGTATGTCATCCTTACCCTCATTCGATGTTCGTCATCCAGGGTTTCATCAATAGGTGCGGAAATATCACCTACAAAAGTTTGACCCAGTCCACCCACATTGGTGAGTTGAAATTCTTCGTTTGTTCCCGGCTCAAACTCAAGGTTGTTGTTCCAATCCACCCAAACATATACAATGTCTGCTGCCCAGGCATTCCCATTTTCTATGGTAATCTGTTCTGACATTCCAGGTTCAATGGTTGTTGACTGATCAGTATAATCAACCACACCACCCTGCCAGCCACTTGAGTTGTTGATGTCGCCGCAAATCACCTGTGCAATCCACTCGTCTTCAGTAGTTGTTGAGGCATCACAATATCCGGGCTCGCTGTGGATAACTATTTGCGTTTTGCAATCGTTGTCGGCGTTTTCATCACCATCCAGATAGGTGCAGGCCTCAAAAGTGTATTCACCAAGTTCAGAAAGGTCGGCAGTGACAGGTAGGGTAATTTCTACAGATTCACCATAAGCAAGAGGACCGGGCAAAGTATCTGCATAATAGCCTCCATCCCAACTGACGTCAAAAGGAATATTGGATTGTGTGTTATAGGCATAATTTTTTATAATTATGGTAATGGGTTCACTACTGGTTAAATTATAACCAGAGTTAGGTTCTGAAATTGTTGAGATTCCAACATCGCAAGTGTAATGATGATGACCACCCATTTCGATACCCCACATAGAAGCACCCTGGCAAACGCCACCGAGAGTCGATAGGCCACTTACAATATCAGGCTGCAAAAACAAACCACCGGCGATATCACCGATAGTACCTATTTCGAGGATGCTCAACATATCGAATTCCTCAAGCAATGCACCTGTGTTCACATCATAAAAGTACAGCATGTTCTGGCTTGTACCAACCTTTTGGCTGTAAGCCCAGAGGCCTGTGCCTAACTCATCGTCCATCCACGCAAAGCCATAGAAACTTTCATCGCCACCAATGTTGAATGAATTCAGTACAGCACCGGTCATGTCAAAACAAGTTGGTGTATCCGACCAGTTGTTGGCCCAGAAACCTTCATAATCCTG
>Ga0070729_10005022_pt1 | contig 13975 bp, 22 predicted proteins | sample tdDd472_FD_66725 | JGI IMG/M metagenome (GOLD analysis project Ga0070729, IMG submission 66725) | Marine sediment microbial communities from the Atlantic coast under amendment with organic carbon and nitrate - tdDd47.2 | ecosystem: Environmental > Aquatic > Marine > Coastal > Sediment | place...
AAAATAGGAGATACAAAAATGAAGTGTGGTTGTATTAAAAGACTTGAAACAGAGATGAAAGAAGCGTTTACAAAAAACCAACGATTCAATAAACCTGTAAAAAGTGTGAGTATCGAATCAGCAATCATGTTTGGGGAGCAACTGACTCAAAAGACTTATAGCAATGTTGATATTGAATTAGAAGGACAAAAGAAAATAATTACTCAAAAAATTACTCATAGCTTTTGCCCATTTTGTGGGACTAAAATTGAGGACGAGAAAAAAGAATCAAAGGTAGCCCAAAATACTGTATAACGTGACGGTGCATCAGCGGTTAATCCGCTGGATGCGTTTGTTATAAAGAAAACCAAACATTGAGGAGAAAATGGAAGATTACGAAATATCAGATTATGAATGCCCAAAATGTGGTTCTCCAATCCATACCCGTGATTGCGACAACTGCGATGATGGTATGGTATCATATTATGACGAAGACCCACTTATGTTTGACCCAGATGAGTACCACGAATGTACTGAATGTAGTGGAGCAGGTTTCTTCTTCTGGTGTCCCAATGAAAAATGTGATATTACGGAAGAAGAGTTGAAAAGAACTATAACACAAGAATTTGAAAATCAGTTTAACAGGAATACAGAAGAATAATTTTCTTTATAACTGAACAGAGTTCACCGGATTGCGGAAATAGAAATTATAATAATTAGGAGATTGAATAAATGAATACTGACAGGATAAAAGAGATACAGGATAAAACTGGGTACCCAAATAACAGGACGATACAGCAAGCACTGCTACAAGTATGGAACGAAACCGCCCAAGAGTACCGCAATTCCGGTGGAACGGGTTGTTATACCAGCGAAGCGGTGCAGGTTTGTGAAGGATGGCAACAAAACCACCCTGAACCGCTAAAAGACGAGGGACATTACGATATAATATTAGATGACGGCATTATAAAGAAAGATGTGGAATACTGGGCTTTTGGTAATGGATTTGACCCTTGCAAAAAGCACGAGAGCAAAACGGGTGGTCATTATGTCAACTACCCACTTGAATATGTTAAATACTATAGGTTGAACAAACCTGAGGTATAACAAGGTGATATATAGAATAATTCTATATATCACTTTTGGGGTTAGTTGGTAAGTGGTTGTAAAATAATAGGTTATGAAAAAGTTTTCAGTATATCACATTTTGGGGAGGGAATGGAGGATGTTCCATGAATAGGCGTGAACGGTTGGAAAAGGCAAAGCAGAATAGTCCACATATTATTGCGGCTCTGGCTGAACAGTATGGTTTTTTGGATCAGAGAAAATATAGGGATTATTGTATCCGGGAAGAGTTCTATAAATTACGTGAATCTGAGGACAAGCAAACGATTGAAGATGTTGAGCAAATACTCGGGGAAAAATTTTCCCTGGGCGTTGACTCAATTCATAAAATAGTTTATGGAAGTTAAGGAGAAAGGAGGTCTAATTTGAGAGAATAAAAGGCTGATGAAAAAAAGGAACAGGAATTGGAAGCAGCTAGCCGGGGGACCGGCTAGCACTTAATAGTGTAAAAAAAAGTCACTCGTAAAAAACCGCAACGCAAGTAATAGCAAGGGGCAACCGCTAAATATTCTTTATTTAAGTTAAAAACAAATAACTAACATTACACCGTCCACTTTCACATCTTTGTGCTAAATTCTAACTATGGTGATAAGTGTACAACATCTCTCAATATAGGTTTTACCAAGGATCAAAATGGATATGGACAGAAACTTTACCAGAATATTCAGATGCTGATTATTCAATTGAGGTGATAATGAAATTGGGCAGTAATACTGCTATAGTGGTTGCCGGTGACAAAGATGGTGACACTTTTACTTTTCAAAAACCAAAATCAGAAACCGAGCTTTTAACACCCGGTAGTTATCGTTATCAAATGCTTGCAGAGTATGACGATGAGTACACGGAGATAACTTCCGGATACTTAAAAATTGAACCATTGTTGAGTCTGTCAGGAGATGTGCAGACTCATAACGAGAAAGTGCTGGAATCCATCACGGCAGTGCTTGAAAAGAGGGCAACCAGAGAGCAGGAAAGCACAAAGTTATTTAACGGGAACGAAGTATCGTTGTTGTCAATTGCTGAATTAACAAGAATGAAGCGGTATTATGAGAAGCTTGTTATGAAGGAAAGGCGCGGGCTTTCAGGCAAAAAGCGAATTCCCAGATTATTGGAGCGTTATTGATGGGATTCGCGAGAACTTTAGACATATTGAGCACGCCTACAAAAGGAATTATTCCTTTAACTGAAAAGAGAACTACGACAAAAGTAAAAAAACGGAGTTTTATAGCTGCCGATCGAAGCCGTTTATCCAGTTCGTGGGTTACCGGTTATAAGAATATAAATGCAGATATAAGAGCCGGACGGCGGATATTGATGGCTAGAGCTCGTGATCTGGTGATAAATGATACTTATGCTTCGAAAGCTGTATCAATGATTGATAAAAATGTGTTGGGGCCGTCCGGTTTTACCCATCGAAATAAAGCGTTTAACCTAATTAAAAAGGATGGCAAGTACGAGCGTGAATATCAACAGGATATAAATTACACGATCAACGAATTGTGGAAAGATTTTTGCAAACCGGATAATTGTTTTCTTGATGAGCAGCGTTCATTTAATGAAAATTTATCGGCAATACTAAAAACCATCGTAACAGATGGCGAAATGTTTATTGTAGAAAATTATACCGGCAAATATGGCTACCAGTTGCAAGGTGTTCCCTCGGCTTATTGCGATGAAATGTTTAACAAGGTTCTTGGTAATGGGAACCAGGTGGTGATGGGTATAGAGTATAATAAAGTTTGGAAACCCGTTGCTTATTATTTTAAGAAAGTAACAAGTTCTGATCAGCTATACAACACAGATATAAAAGACTACATTAGAATTCCAGCCGATCGAGTGTACCATTTGTACCGTCAAAATTTTGTTGGACAATTACGTGGAATAAGCTGGTTTGCTCCTTCTGCTTACAGATTAAATATTTATAAAAGTTACGAAGAAGCGGTTCTCATAAATAGCCGAAGTGCAGCGATGAAAACCGCCGTGCTTAAACCTAAAGAAGGGGTTATGGGTGAGACGTTACAAAACCCAGATGTAGCTTCTGATTATGAAGGCGAAGAAAATGAGGACGGAGATATTGTAAGGGATATTTCACCCGGTGAAGTATATGTAGTACCGGATGGATATGATTTTACATCGTTTGACCCGACATTCCCGCAAGCTGAAATGGGATCGTTCAGTAAATTAATATTAAGAGGGTTTTCTTCAGGGTTTGATTTGGACTACCCAACATTGTCAAGCGATCATGCGGATGTAAATTATACATCTTCAAGATCGGCCTTGCTTGATACCCGCTTAACGTATAAAAAGATACAAACTTACCTTGATGATCATCTTCTCACGCCGGTGCGTAGGAAATGGTTTGAGTATGCAGCCTTAAAAAATAAAATAGATATAAAAGTTAAAGACATGGACTCTCTCAATAAACCCGAATTTTTTGGATACAGGGGGGAATGGGTAGATCAATATAAAGAAAATAATGCAGATGCCCTGGCATTAGAAAAAGGTCTTGAGACTCATACTCAAATATTGGGGAAAAGAGGGTATAATTTTGAGGAATTTATCGAGCAGGTTAAATATGAAAAAGAAACATTAGCTGAAGCGGGTATAGTGTTTAGCCCAATGCCGGTTCAACCGATATTGATAGATGATCAAGAAGGAAAAAAAGGAGCGAAAACGAATGCGTAAATTTGAAGGAATATATTCCCGGTCGGCAGTAGTAATCCGCGAAGGGAATAAGGGTATAAATGAGGAAGAGAGAAGTATAGGGAATATTGTAGCGACTGAAGATCCTACTGTTGTATTTGATTGGGCAAGATGGGAACCTATTCGTGAAATTCTTCTCATGTCCGGGGTTGAATTACCGGAATCGAAACAAATACCATTGTTACGAAATCACAGCCGATGGAGTGATGAGGATGTTGTTGGCTCAACTCGTAATCTTACAGTTGAAGGTGACATACTTACCGGCAGAAATTTCATCTCTGAGGTTGAGGCTAACTTATGGACGAAAATAAGGGAAGGGCATGTAACCGATACCAGCGTAGGTTACAGGACATATAGTGAGCATAGCATAAGACTTGCCCCCGGAGAAGAAACAAATATTGATGGTAAAGTTTACCGAAATGATTATGCCGATGGTATGGACCTGATTATCAGGAAAAAATGGAAACCGATGGAAGACTCGGTTACGCCAATCGGTGCCGACCAAAGATCGAAAATGAGAAGTGAATTGAACCCTTCAGAAGATGTTCTAAAAAAAATTGAACTTATTGAAGCAGGGCTTGCAGAGCAAAATAAAAGATTAAGTGACGTCACGATAACTATCAAGGAGAGAAGTGAGATGAAACCAACTGAAAAGAATGCAGAGGATGCAGTTCGCGAAGAACGTGAACGTGTCTCGGAAATCGAAGAATGGGGTAAAAGATTCGGCAACAGCATCCCCAAGGTGGATGAATTGATTTCAGAAGCGCGTTCATCAGGAATAAGCGTTCTGGAATTCAAGGAAAGATGCTGGGAAAGAATGGATAAAAGTAAACCGGTTGAAACACCAGCAACGGACTTGGATTTAACCGGTAAGGAAATGGACGATTATTCGCCTTTGCGGATGATTCAATCAATCATTTCAGGGAAACGGGAAGAAGCCGGTATTGAACGCGAGTATGACACAGCGGTAAGAGAAGTTCTTAAAGTTGCTCCGCGAAAAGACAGCTTTTTTATTCACCCAAAAGTATTTAACAGATTCGCTGCCAGAATATTAAACCAAAGGACAATGAAGACAAGCGGATCAACCACTGGTGCCGCTCTTGTTGGGGTTGAGCACATGGAGGACGGATTTATTGAATATCTTCGTGCCGCATCAGTTCTGGGTGAAGCTGGTATCACAATTCTATCGGGTTTGAAATCTGATATATCTTTGCCTGTACAGACCAGCGAAGGTGGATTTGCATGGGGTGAAGAAGGTGATGCCGGATCTGCATCCGATATGAATTTCACAAACAAAACAGCTTCCCCAAAATTTGGACGCGGTCAAAGAAAGTATACAAAAACAATGATGTTGCAATCTGCTCCTTCCATTGAACTTCTTGTAATGAAAGATTTGCTAGGGAAAGCAAGAAATGGTGTTGAAACCGCACTTTTACACGGTACAGGTGCAGACAACCAGCCACAGGGGTTAGCAAATACGTCTGGCGTTGGGAGTGTTAATATCAGCTCCTTAACTTGGAATAAAATTGTAGAATTTGAAACTGACATTGAAACCGCAGACGCGGATATCAGCACAATGCAATGGGTAACAACTCCGGGGATAAAAGGGGCATTAAAAACAACACCAATTGTTGACGGTTATCCGATGTTTATCATGAATAATGGTGAAGTAAACGGTTACCCGCTAAAATCCACAAACAATGTTAGTGCTCATCACCTATTCTTTGGAGCCTGGGAGCAACTGATATTGTGCGACTGGGGTATGTACGAAATAATGGTCAATGATAAATTAGCGGGTAGCGATGCAGGAAATGTTGAAATAACAATTTTCGTTCATGTTGACGCAGTTACAAAGTATCCATTATCATTCTCAATTGGAAGCAACGCTGTTGCATAAATAAAACAGGAGACAAATTAAATGATTACATACGCAGGTATGAAGAAAAAAACACTGCCACAGGAGGTAGTTATCACTAAAAAATGCAGGGTTAAAGGGCATGGTGAAGAAACAGCGATGCCGTGTGAACCCGGTGATGTTGTGACAGTTTCGGGGCATGATAAAGAAGTATTAGTCGGCTCCGGTCGTGCGATTATTCATTGCGAAGAAAACAGTCCAGCGATCAAAAAATTGGTTTCCAGTGGAAGCAAAACATCAAAATCGAAAAACACTGATAAAACCGGGGAAGGGGGAGAAGATGCGTAAGCATAGAGGCTTGTTAGTATTATTGATGGCGCTTGTTATATTCGGAGAATCATGGGGGCAGGCGGAAGTATCCACGGAAGTTAGTGAAGATCAAAACCTATTTATTGCAGAGTGGACGGTGGTCGCTCAATCCGACAGCCAGAATGCAGTCAAAAATACAGAATGGTTTACACTCTGGAAATGCGATGATTTCAGCTGGTATGACTATCCTTTTACTTTAACAGCGGATCCAGCGGATTATATAAAACCCGGTACTGATACGTTAAATGCAAAAGTCTATTTCCAAGGAACGGATGATAAGTCCAACATATTCAATATTGACACATTAACAACATTAACAACCAGTGACAGCGTGTCAGTTGCCAGTAGCATATATGATAAAAAAAGATACCAGTTTTACCGAACGCAAACAGTGATTGATACCACGGATAAGACGACAATTTCAATTCCGATGAAACTGAAACAAGTAAAAGTGGATAGGTGACCATGCCCGCCTATGATGATATCCATGAATTGTTTTTCAACACCGGGCTTGAAACAACAGCAGTTTTAAGCAATACCGGTGGAGCTAACAAGAGTGTTGAAGTTCATTTTATCAGTGAGCATGAATCATACAACATGAAAGATCATCGTTTTGAAGCGGGCAAACCAAGCATAATGATTAACCAGGATGATATTGATGGGATTGACATCGGTTCGGTCGTGATAACAATTGGCAGCTCTGATTATAAAGTAACCGAGCCAAAAAGAGACAGTACAAAAATAACTCTTTTAATTCTTCGTGAACATATCGTGAGTGAATATTGATATGGAATTCAGAGAATCATTTATAAAAGATGTAATCGCTGCCTTGGCAACCATAAGAACTGAAAACGATTATTACAGTGACGTTCTTGAAAGTGATGTAAAACACATGTGGCAAGATGATATCCCGGAAGAAACAACTTTGCTTGTGAATATTATAGATGGTATTAACCGTGGTGTTTACGATGATGATGGTTATCACGAGGATCTTGATTTGATTATAACATTTGGTCTCCGGCAAAGTACAACAAAAAAGAATCCGAAAATAGCAGCCGCCCGGTTAATCAATGATATAAAAAAATTATTGGAAAATTCGATAACTGCTTTTGTTTCTAAATATGGTACATGTGAATTTATATACGACAGTGATGAATATGAAGTTGAACAGGCGGATACGCTGATTGTTGCAGGTGAGTTGAATTATATTTTTCGTCACAGATGGTTACCATATTATGAACTTGATGAAAGAGTGTTTTAAGTGAAGGTAATGAAATGAAAAAACTTGAATTGTTGATTATACATTGCACGGCTACACCGCCCAAGCATGATACGGGGATTTCGCACATTCTTCAATGGCACATGGGACCTTGTGATATGCCAGACGGTAAAGTAAAATATAGGGGAAATATTTACCCTAACCGTGATTGTCTTCCAAAGGAACGAATTGCCGGAACGGATGTAAAAAAATTAAAGGGGCGTGGTTGGGACCGACCGGGTTACAGCGATTTAATCAGACTCGACGGGGAGCTTGTGAACATCCAACCATTCAATACAGATGGATACGTTGATTATAATGAAATGACCTGGGGCGTCGCCGGCGAAAATAGCCATGCAAGGCATGTTGTGTATGCCGGAGGTGTTGATGAAAAGTTAAATCCTAAAGATACCAGAACTGAAGCACAAATTAAATCTTTACTCGTGTACTTGAAATATATGGTTTTGCGCCATCCGCATATACAAATTGGAGGGCATAACCAGTTTGCAAATAAAGCGTGCCCAAGTTTTGATGTACCGTCTTTTTTGAAAAAGAGCGGTTTCAGTGATAATAATATTTATTTACCAAAGAAGTGAGGTGTAAATTGGATTTAAGAGAAAGAGGCGTTATGAAAATACCGGTCGTGTTGAACTCGGTGAATATTCCCAAAGAGGTGGGAATTTATGGAATTGAAGAAGCCGAGGATGTAGTTCGTGCTTATTATTCGGCTGCGGAAGCTTACGAAAAATCAATGGCGGATGGGTTATTATCAGCATCTGATCTCGTGAACGCAGGGGGTTTTGTGATGAACCTGTTTAGCGCGTTCGACGGGTATAAACAGGCAGAAGCGGAATTCATGGAGTTGGATGATTCTGAGATAGCAACGCTTGTTAATTTATCGGATGAATTTGAGCTGGGCGCAAAAGCTGAAAAGTATCGTCAAATATTGAAGACAATTTTAACGGCTGTTCAAACATACAGTGTATTCAAAAAATAAAAGTAAAAGGCTCCCTCTCATCTTCCGGTGTGAGGGAGCGGATTAAAGGAATGGTATTGAACAATCTCTAATTAACTGCAAACAATTCATTGAAAAACAGGGCGTTTTCGCAGGGATGTTTGCACATTACCTGCCAACTTTTCTAAAAATGCCCGTTCTCGTAAGATTTTTATTTTTAATTACTTACCACACCAAAACCCGGCAACAAAACCACCCTGAACGGCGTATAAGTCTTATTTTGCAAATACATGAGCCGTTTTCAATGCTTACCGCATCTAAAAAAGCCGGGAACACACTGTCAACACTAAATTATACGAGAAAATTGCTAAGGGGACATATCGGGACATTGAAAATTAGCCAAAATCAAAATTTGTCCCCTTAAAAATGTCCCCTAATGCATATAAAACTGCGCCATAATGGCAAACGCAAGGGCATAAATGACAATCGTTCCAAATATGTATTTGTAGGTGAATCGTTTTGAGGGAATCACCAATATGAATAAGTTTACTATCAAAATCAGGAGGTAATTGTGGAGGAAACAAGGGTGAATAGGAAAGAAAAGAGAAGAAATAAAATAAGAGAGATTACCATACTTCTTAATTCAATAGCAATGGCACAACAATATATTGAAGAGGAGCACTCTCTATCCCCAACTATTAGTGAATCACTAATTATAATTTGCGAAAAATTGAAAAAAATAAATGGAGATACTTAGGGTTGCGGTCTTATTGACCGCTATATTCCTTCTGAAATAATCTTTTGAATCCTCTCTAATTGCGATTTTTTCTCCAATAAATTCCTCGTTACAGCTTCTAAATCAAGATCGACCTTGTTTCCCGGAGATGGGGAACCAAAATACAGCCAATGTATATCGCAACCTAGCTTCAATAAATGAGCAATCATTGGTGAACCGGGTAAACTTCTTCCGCTGAGGTATGCCGCTTGGAATGAAGAAGGTGTATGCCCCATCGCTTTTGCAAAGCCTGTCACGTTACCAAATTTAGCAACCCCAAACTCCCTTAATCTCTCACCAATCTGGTCTTTATCCAGTTCAATTTTCATAATTATATATAATTATATATAAAATTGTTTGACATATTAGCTACAATTGTATATATTGAGTTATAGATTTATAACCAATTATTTAATAAAAAAAAGACAATCGATGAAAATCATTAAAATATTTGAGTACGAAATTGATCGTCGTCTTCTTAACACTTCGGAAATAGCAAGGGACTCTGGCTACACGCAAGCCTATGTTTCAATGCTATTAGACCCTGATAACAAACGTAAGAACGAAAATGCACTGCGCCGGATACTTAAATCAATCCTGAAGCTATATTCACACATTGTTAGACTTACCGAAAGGGCAGCCTAGATGTATTGTTATACGCAATTACATATACTGAATATAACAATCCGCAGGGCAAAAAACCATTATAATTTTCGGGAGAAATTGTAATGAGTTTCCAGTCAACCTTTAAAATCAAACAAAACGAGCTTGTCCACGGCAAAGGACGCAATTCCGGCAAGAATAAAACAGTTTATGAACTTGCTGACCATGTATGTAAAACACATTCTTACCTTTGCCGGATAAGCTCGCTGAATGAAGATCTGCCGTTTCCTTCCGAGCTATTAATCCCTGCCATGAAATTCAAACAGAATTTTGACTGCCTGCAACTGATGGCATGGGAGTGCGGATTTGCAATTGTTCCACTTCCTAAAAAAGTAGCGATGTGCAAGGGAGATGATAACCAGATGGCGGCAGATTACCAGAAATCAGCCACGGATGCCGTTCGGGCGTTACTGGATGTAATTGGGGATTTAAGCCCTGAAACGTATCAAAGGTTTGAAAAGAAGTTTACCCACATGGTGCAAGATACCTTGAGGGTAAAAAAGACAATCGACAAGAGAGCCACAAATCAATTGGAGCTAGATTTATGATCGGGATCATCGAACATAATCCTCTTTTTCCTGAGTGCCTCGAACAGAAGAAGGTGAACGCTGAAAAGTATTGCAAAAATAATTGTAAGGGGCCCGAATTCACATTCTGGAGGAAGATAGGCAAGTGGTGGAATCCTGAAAGTTTCCAGAACAGCGGCAATAAAGAGAATGAAATAGTTAATCCACAACCAATTATCCAGACGAACCAAACTCTTAATGTAACTTTTATAGAAATACCGATTTCGGCGTTTACGCATGATTACAATGCTTTTGAGGATTGCCTGAATTGCACTCACGAGACCGATAAATGCGAAAATCTTAAGCATATAACCTACCTATTTAAATACAGCAGAGAGAAACTTATGTCAAAAATTATCAAAAAGTTCTTTTATGTGCCAGACAATAAAGAGGACTGGTTCTGGTATATCTACAATTCAGTAATATTTCAGGTAATCTTTAATGCCATCGCTATCGCAACGATCATTTCCAAAATATTGCAAATACAATCAAAGGCGCAGATGGATTGGACTGAGCCGGAAATGCTGTTTCACCTGTCCCAAACCTCCATCTTCTGTTTTATCGCGATTGTCCATTTTTGGAGATGGGGAATGATATTCAAATTCACTCAGTCACTTGATGATGTGACGACATTAGGTACTAAGAGCAAAAATAACGAGGAGCAAAAGTAGAAAATGACAGCACAGGAATGGAAAAAATTTGAAAAAACATTGAGCTATCCTTATGGTTTGGTCACCATCGAGGCGGATGGACACACCGTTGATTTTGTTACCATTAAAACAGGTACTCTAAAATACGGCATTTTCGTTCAACTGCATGGCGCAAAGTCCCTGTTAGATGTTAATAAAAATCCCGAATTGAAAGCTGAATACTCAAAGTTTTATCCGGTAATCAGCAGGTTTATTCATAAACCGAATGAGCGGAAAAGATTATCGAAAGTCCGAAAGGGTATCCTAAAAGAAGTCGGTGTCGATCCCCAACAGAAATACAGTTACATGACTCACATCTGGAACAGCCCGAAACGGCTAGCAAATCACCTAAAAAAAAATTGCGAAAGCATAAAACTCGTTCCCAAACAACACATGGAGATAGTATGATTAGTTACAAGGTCACGACCCTTAAAGGTCAGAGGGTATTACACTTCGGGGCAACTCAACCACCGATATCAGATCAATTAAAAGATAGCGGATTAAACTCCGAACAAATCAACAGGCATGATGAAGATGACAAGGCAATCACCAGATTGCTGTTAAGAGGCATCATCGACGAGAAAACTGCTGATAGTTCACGCCGTAAAGTTGGTGTATGTATCCAGAGAACCATCACCCCGATGTTAAAATCTGCCGCTAAAAAAACATCATTACAGGAGAATTAAAATGATAGAACAAGAAATAATTGAACAGGTTAAAGGCTTCGCAAAACTCCTCGGGGATATCCCGATAACAAACACTCCGGAGCTTCTTTTTGCTCATAACGAGGCATGTGATGATAGTTACAACGAACTGAAAGATTTGATTTTCACGAGGGAAATGGCAGAAATGGAAGAGATTGCTCACGAGTTCAATCCTGAAATTCCATCATTCACGGCAATACTCACGGGGCCCGAGGTTGAAATGATTAACGAGTACCGGAGGGTAAACACGAAAAAAGCGTTAAAAGAAAAACTCGTGAATCAATGCCTTGAAATTGCCAACGAGTACAAGGAGTGGATGAGGGAAAACAATAAAGTTCCCACTTACTCCAGTTTTGTTTCTGAATTCAAGTACGATGACGAGATCGGGCGCACGCCGGAACAGGTTTACGGGATTGTTAAACGAATAATTGACAGAACTGAAGAACTCGTGAGCTGAGGCGGATATGCAGAATAATGAAGTAATCGAAAAAATCAAAAAGCTTCTCCGAATGAAAAACGGAGGGACTCAGGGCGAAATTGAAAATGCGTTGTACCTCGCAAAAAAGCTCGCTGATAAACACAACATCGATTTGAACTCTGTTGATGAGGGTGATCAACGTGAGCCTATAACTCACAGGCAATCCGGAGACCCAAAATCAAGACTACAATCGGAAGTCAAATACTCGGCAGTGATAGTTCAACAATTTTTTAACGTCAAATCAATTTCGAGCGGATTTCGTAAACAGGCAATCGTATTTATCGGTACGAGAACCGATATCGACATTGCCCAATATGTCTTCGACTTCCTTATCACTCACTTCCGCCACGAGTGGAAGACCAAACGAGGCAGACTCAGGAGCCGTCAATCATTCATGTACGGCATGTACGTGGGTATATGTTACAAGTTAAATCAGGCAAATCACCTGCTCGGCGAAAAGGAAGGGTTAATACTCAGCAACCGCAATTCCGAGATTGAAGACTACAAAAATGAAAGGTTCAATAATCTTAAAAATGAATCAGTCGTGCCGAAAAATGAAGCGAAAACAGCGATGTCCCGTGGTTTTGCCTCGGGATTTAACACCAACATACGGCAAGGTTTGAACTCAGAACAAAATCGAAAACTATTAAACTGAATATGAATAATATTACCCAAATACAGGACAGTCAAAACGAATTCACGATTCAGGAGTTTGCGAGCTACCTCGCCATTTCCTACGAGGGTGTAAAAAAAATGATTCAAAGAGAATCCCTTCCTAACGGGTTTCGTGTAGTAGAACTGTCACCACGCAAGAGAGTAATATTAAGAGAAAAGGTCGAGCAGGAGCAGAAACCGGAATATATAAACCCGTCAAAACTGCCTCCTCAAAAAATTGTTGAAATAACCAGATGCCTTACAAACAGGGATTTTTATAAACCCAATGGCAAACCGAACAAACGCAAGATAGCGAACCAATGTAAAGTTCATTATGACACATTGGTTCGATACCTTACAGGAATGTACAAGTCACCTGACCAGTCCCGGTCAGACAAGGGTAAAAGCCGGAAATTGACAAAAGCAGAATTGAAAGAGGCAAAACAGCATTTTACAGTCCTGCTTTTGGCAAACGTCCAGCGTAATGTAAAACTAACCATTGAAAAGGTTTTCAAAAATACCGGGATTGAAATTCCACAGCGAAAAGCATACAAATGGGCAAGGGAACTCTCCGGAGCACATCTTCAAAAGCATTACATGCACAAGTTTTTAAGCAGAAAAACACCGCACATCATCAGAGACCTGTGGAGTGAATATGAAAACTTCCTGGACTGCGTTGTTGCCGACGAGTGGAAGGTTGATGAGAAAGGTGTCTGGGTACACTGGAAGTCCGAAGGTTATGAGAAAATTGAAGCGATGGCATATATCGTAATGTTCATTGATATGAAAACCCGTTATCCCTTGTCGATGCAAATTACTACCGGTTCAATTACGACAGCAGATACTGTTAAAGCGGCGATGCAGTTAATTCGTGACTGGGGTCGCCCGAAACAATGGATTTTTGAGAATCAAAAGACCTGGAACAATACAGAATTTTTGAGATTTATCCTCGGTCTGTATGATGGTGAATTAACCTCACCGTCACTTCACCCGATTGAATTCCTCGATCTTGATGAGTTAAAAACTATTGAATACTCTAATGATAAAATCATCAGAACTACACCCAATCACCCTGAAGGTAAACCGATTGAACGTACTTTCAGAATAATCAAGGATGAGTTTTGTGCTTACTCACCAAGTTATTCGCCGAACCAGTTTGACAGCCGAAAACCGGAACTCGGTATGGCACACCCCGGTGTTCA
>Ga0070729_10005025_pt1 | contig 13970 bp, 18 predicted proteins | sample tdDd472_FD_66725 | JGI IMG/M metagenome (GOLD analysis project Ga0070729, IMG submission 66725) | Marine sediment microbial communities from the Atlantic coast under amendment with organic carbon and nitrate - tdDd47.2 | ecosystem: Environmental > Aquatic > Marine > Coastal > Sediment | place...
TCACCTATTACACAAACATTTTTTCTTTTAACTCCAAGTTTCTTTCTACCTTTAATAAAATTAAAAGGGAAGGGTTTTAATGCAGTATGTATATAGTCAAGATCTGTGTTTTCCATTACTTTACTAGTTCTACTTATACCACTATTTGTAATAATGCATATTTTTACTCCAATGTTTTGCATAGTATCTAGCCATTTTCGCGACTCGTCACTAATTTTAACTTCATGCCATGGAAGGAGAGTGTTATCCATATCAACTAGTAATCCCTTTATGTTTTCTTGATTTATATACTCTGGTGTAATATCTTGAACTCTTTTAAATATTTTTTGTTGTTTAACCATATTTAATCCTTTTATTTTATAGTATTGTGTATTTTGTTACAGGTGAAGCTATCTTTATATTTTTATAATTATCAATTGATTTCATTTGTCCTTGTCTCGCAAATGAATATGTAGATGAATCGCTTAAAATAATATGATCAATAACAGGTATATCAATTGTTGTCATAATAACAGCTAGTTTTCTAGTAAATGATATGTCCTCATTAGATGGATTAGTTACTCCTGATGGATGATTATGTGAAAATATGACTTGAGAACTATTATATCTTAATGCAGTCTCAACTATTGCCTTTGGATGAATATGCAATTCACTTGACTCTCCAACTCCTATTTTAACAAACTGTTTTAGCCTACAATTTGAATCTAAACATAGAAGGTAAAATACTTCCTTATTCAATCCATAGAAATTGTCTGATAAGAAATTAATTACTTTACTAACAGAATCTAATGGTTCAGATGAACTAGATTTTTGTGTATTATAAAGTCTCATTATTTTAGGGAACATATTTAAATATACAGCACATCTAGTGGATACATTGGATACTTTTACTAAGTCAATCGGATGTGCATCTAAGACATTTGCAAATGATCCAAATGTTTTTATTAGTTCATGTGCTATTGGATTTACATCTTTTCTTGGAATTGCATAATAAAGCATTAGTTCCAATGCTTCATGAGGTGCAAAACTATCCAAATCTGTCTTTAAATAGCGATCATACATCCTTTGTCTATGGCTCACATGTGGAGTGTTATTATTCATTTTTTCTCCCTATAAAAAAATTAGAACTAATTATATCATATTATCTATTATAATTAAATCTATTATACATACTAAATATGCAACTGTATTATTACTATAAAATTATGTATATGAATAATTATACAACTAATAGATTGCTATTGTTATAATTGTTTAAAACACATTAAATGAAAGAATATGTTTATTTTAAAACAAATAACAGAAAATGTCTGATATTATCATTATCAAAACAGGTATTACAAATAGATGTACTGGTTTAGTTATTAAATTTATGAAATTTATATTAATTTATCATTATTAAGGAGACACATTACATCTACATTAGCGTTCTTAGATAGAATTACTATATATTCAGGAGAAATGCTAGCTTTTGAATAAGTGGTATGCAAGTGAAAATCATAAATCACAAGTTTTCTTTCAGAATAATTATACAAGAACAAGAGAATGTATTCAATTTCCTGTTGTTATTTATATGATTTTAGGTTATTATTTTCTTAACACAACATATAAGATATTCTCGTAATATTGTTAGACTTTAATTATATAGTATTATATAGTAAATATAGGAGGGTTACACTTGCGAAAGATAAGCCGATATATGACAATTATATGTTTATATGCACTCGTTTATATGGTTTTAGTTGAGAATGTCAGCTGGTTAAATTTTGTTATTGGGCTAGCTGTTTCTTGTATTGCAATAGCTTTTTCAAATAGATATCTTTTATTTAATAAATATGAACAATTATTCCCTATCAAGTTTTCTGGTTTCTTTATCTATTTCTTTTACTTGATGATAAAGGTAATGCAATCAGGCATTAAAGCAGCCGTAATAACGATTAAAGGTAATGAGAAATTGCATTTTGAGCAATATATAAGTTCATTGCCTAATGATTTTACACTGAACTTATTAGCTAACTCTATTACTCTGACTCCTGGTACAGTAACAGTAAACAGGAATGGTAATGATCTGTTAATAATGCAATTAAGTAAAGAAAGTGAATCATTTGATGATACTGACATAATGGAGTTTGAAAAAAAGATATTTAAACTAATAGTAAGAGAGAGTGATTAATATGGTATATTGCATTAGTATCTTAGGTGTTCTTGGAATAATTGTAATTATACGTATGATTCAAGGACCTACAATATGGGATAGATTATTAACGTTTAATCAGTTATCTTCAAAGGTAACTATTAGTATAGTTATGATGAGTATAATAACAAGTCAGTCTTTTTTGCTAGATATAGCAATAGTATATACTTTACTTTCATTTATTGGTAGTGTATTTATAGCAAGGTTTATACGTGAGAGAGGAGACTTTTAATGATACTAGAAATAATTGCTTATGTATTAATAGGTGCAGGGCTTTTAATGGCAAGTTTCGGCGTTTTAGGTCTTTTCAGATTTCATGTTGTATATTCTAGATTGCTTGTAAGTTCCAATGTAGATGCTGTAGGATTAACTTTAATGATGACTGGTATGATGGCGGTATCCCCTGATTATCTGTTTGCAGGTAAGATATTTATAGTGTTAATACTATCGCTAATCACTTCGCCATTATCATCACATGCAATAGCTGCTAGTGCTTATGAAAGCGGGTACAGAGCTAAATAATGATAATTATAGTTGAAATATTTGTTTTAGTCATGTTGATAGCATTAGCGATCGTAACGGTAAGTGCTATGAAACTTAGAAGAGCTATAATATATATGGGAGCTTTTTCATTGTTGTCGTCATTTGTATATCTTTTGAGCAACGCACCAGATGTTGCAATTGCAGAAGCTGTTATTGGCTGTACTATTTCTGTAATATTGCTTTTAACAGCACTACAAAAGTATAGAATAATGACTATATATTATGTGGAAGATAAAGAATGTGAAGATTCGCAAGTTCTTTGCCAAAACTTTATAAATGAATTAGAAAGATTTTTAATTGCCCATGAATTTGAACCACAACTTGTAAGAACAGCGTTAGATGATGAAACGCTACACGAGCAAGATAAGTTTGATTTATTGGTTGTAGGTGTTTCAAACAATATAAATGTGTATTCAGCTAAAGACAACTTTAATACAGACTTAATTGAAAAGTTTATTAAAGAAAATGAGGAGTATAAGGACATATTATTTATACCATTAGTAGAGGAAGTAGACTATGACGGCTAAGAAAAGAAGAATTGTTATAATGCTAATATGTATAATAATGGGCTCTGTTTCATTAGTTGGTTATTTTTTAGGTAGCTATGAAGGTAGTGTAGGAAAATACTATGCAAAAGATTATATATTGGCAAATCACACAGCGGAAACAGGCGCTATAAATGCTGTTACCTCAATTTATTTAAACTATAGACTGTGGGATACATTATTTGAGGCTATGGTACTAATGCTATCTGCACTTGCTGTAATAACTTTTTCATGGAGAGAAAAAGATGAATAGTAACTCAATTATAATTTCATATGTTTCCAAATTGTTAATACCATTTGCTCTGGTATTTGGTATTTATGTTGTAGTAAATGGTGCAGACAGTGTAGGAGGTGGCTTTCAGGGTGGTGCAGTTTTATCATCTGTTTTTATTCTACGCTATCTAAGTGAACCTAGTAAGCAACTTAGGCTTATAATATTGAAATTAGTTGAAAAAGTATTAATGCTTGGGCTTTTATTATTGGCCTTATTTGTTATAAGAAGAAGTATGAATATGGGTGAACAGCTTGGTTGGTTATGGATGGTTCTATTGAATGTAATAATTGCAATAAAAGTTAGTTGTGGTTTAAGTATTGTGTTTTTTAGATACGCTTTTTATGAGGGTAGGTAGATGGAATTCATTAAAAACTATTCATTAGGCGAAATAGCTGCAATCATAATATTTTTTATTGGTATCTATGGTGTTATTGCTCGTCGTAATATTGTAAAGACTGTTATATCTATTGGAATAATTGAATCTGCTATAATACTGTTTTTTGTTGCTTCAAATGAAGGATATACAAAAGCACCTATTGTAAAAGATACTTTGGAAAGTGGAAATATTGCAGATCCTATACCTCAAGCATTAATGATAACTGCTATTGTAATAGGAGTAGGTATTACTGCAGTTGCATTAACAATGTTCATTAACTTGTATCATAAATATGGTACAACTAACTGGGAAAAAGCTAGAAATCTGAGGGATAAAGTGCAATGAGTTATTTGTTAAGTGTTTTAATATTATTGCCTATAATTGCAGGTATATTTATATATTTAGTACCAAAAAAGTTTAGTCTTTACTTATGCATTTTTGCACAGATTTTTGAAGTAGCAATAAGTGTATTCTGTTTAACAAAAGTACAGCAAGCCGGCATGGTATTTAATATAGGTGGCTGGCAACCTCCTGTAGGCATATCATTGTATGCAGATTCGTTTTCAATGTCTTTTGTAATGCTTGCCTCTTTTTTATTTTTTATGTTTGTTATCTATAACTCATCTAGGCATTATGTTGACAGAATGTTTTACATGCTTTATTTAACCTTGCAGGGTTTGATTGCTGGTATATTTTTGCTTGACGATTTGTTTTCAATATTCGTGTTGGTGGAAGTATCCACCATAATTGTTTCACTATTAATAATGTATAAAAGAGACTCTAGGTCAATGTATGATGGACTTATTTATCTTCTTATAAATGTGTTCTCTATGACTTTCTTTTTGCTAGGAATAGTAGTTCTTTATAAAATCGTCGGAACATTTAGTATTAGACTAATTACAGAGATTACACCTCAATTAACAGATAAAAGCACATTATACTTTCCTTATGCACTTATCATAACATCGGTATCTTTAAAGGCTGCATTAATGCCGCTGTTTTCATGGTTACCTAAAGCACATGGAACACCTAGTGCACCATCTGTAGTGTCTGCTGTTTTATCAGGATTGTATGTAAAGGGAGGCGTTTATCTTTTTTTTCGCATTACAAGTGCTCTTAGCATTATAGACACATCAACATTTTTCTTAGCTTGTGGAATTATTACTGCTGTTGTAGGATTTATGTTGGCTATATCTCAGACCGATATTAAATTGATTTTGTCATACAGCACTGTTTCACAGCTTGGAATAGTAATGCTTGCACTGAATTTAGGAGATGAAGGTGCAGTATATGGTGGGATTTACCATATGCTTAGCCATGCACTATTTAAGTCCGCACTATTTTTATGTGCTGGTATAATAATAGAAAAATATGAAACTAGAAATGTAAATAAAATTAGAGGAGTTTTTAAAACTATGCCTGTAGTATCTATTGCATGCATTTGTGCTATTTTAGCTGTAACAGGAGCTCCTTTGTTTAACGGTGCAATTTCAAAATATTTAATATCCCATAGTGCCAATTCAACATTAACGGAAGGCGTCCTAATACTAATAAACTTTGGCACACAAATATATTTTGTGAAATTTGCATCTATTTTTTGGGGAACTAAAAAGGATAATATAAAAAGAACTTCTATAAATAGACAAATAGTGTTGTTAGTTTTAGGAGTACTATGTTTAATAGGCGGCTTATTTGGGACTCAAATAATAGAAATGCTATACAGTGTTGATGTTTATGTTGAGCTAAAAGAATATTTAGAAAAATCACTTATATATCTAGTAACATTATCAATTTCTATAGCTCTGTTTAGATTAGGAGTTACAGACAATAAATTCTTTGATAAGATTCGTACATTTGATGCAAGTTTTAACACTATAGCATTAAGTTTACCGTTGTTTTTTACTGTACTGCTTTCTTATCTTATGTTTTTTTAAGTAATAACAATGCTGTTAAGTGAATAGTTATTATCAAACTCTTTTATGAGTAGACCTCTTATATATCCTTTATCATTGGTTATAGAATGGATATAGAAGCCTTGCTTATAATAATAGCAAACTTGCTTAGATAGCTTTGTAGCAGTATGCAATACCATAGCAGATAAATTACTAGAATTGCAGTATTTTTCTGCTTGTTTTAGTAATAGACCACCAGTTCCAGATGATTGCCATTTTGGCAACACACCAAATCGAGATACATAGCATATGTTATCTATTTTATGAAATCTTATTGTTCCAACTAACATAATCATATTTACAGTTGCTACATAAACTTGCTTGTTTTCTATATCATTTTTTATCTCATCATGACTCTCGTTTGTAGTCTTGATTTTAACACCTAGGACATTATAATAGTCAGCAAAAGCTACTTGCAATAAATTTGATATCGCAGGTATGTCAGAAAATTTTGCAGGGCGAACATTGATATTTATATTGTCATTTGTGTAACTGTATGAACTCACTTTTACTCCTATATTTCACTTAAGACCTCATTAAGTGCATCTAGCATTTTGTTTAGATTAACTTTATCCATTATTAATGGAGGAACCATTCTTAAAGTGTTACCACCACTTGGGCAAAGCAAAAATCCTTTATCCATCATTTTGTTTATAATAGTAGCTAAGCTTACTTTATCATCAAACTTTAATCCTCTTAATAAGCCCATTCCTTGTGATTTGCATACAAAATTATATTTGACTTCAAGATCCTTTAACTTATCTCCTAAGTATTTACCTAAAGTTTCGACATGTACTAAAAGATTATCCTTTATTATAGTATTCAAGACGGCTTGAGCACATGCACATGCCATTGGATTGCCACCAAACGTTGTACCATGGTCACCAGGTTCAAAAGATGCATATGTATCACTAGCGATTATTGCACCTATAGGAAAGCCTCCTCCTAAACCTTTTGCTAAAGTCATAATATCTGGTGTAACACCAAAGTGTTCATATGCAAACATCTTTCCAGTTCTGCCAATACCAGTTTGTACTTCATCAAAGATTAGCAATATTCCTTTATCTGAACAAAGTTTACGAACTGTTTGCACATATTCTTTATCCATTAAAAGGACTCCACCTTCTCCTTGAATAAGTTCCATCATAACAGCACATGTCTCATCATCAATAGCGTTCTCTAAAGCTGCAACATTACCTTTTTCAACATTAACGATGCCATTAACCAAAGGCATATATGGCTTTTGATATTTTTCCTGACCAGTAGCTGCAACCATTGCAAGGGTTCTACCATGGAAAGAATTTTTCAATGTTATAATTTTATGCTTTTTTATCCCTTGTTTGCTAAAGTATCTCTTTGCCATTTTTATTGCACCTTCATTGGCTTCAGTACCAGAATTTGTAAAGAATACTTTGTTACCAAAACTTATATTGCAAAGCTTTTCAGCAAGAATTGCTTGTTCTTTTATAAAGTAAAAGTTAGAACAATGCATAACGCTTTTAGCTTTCTCGTATATTGCATTGACTAGAGTAGGGTGATTGTATCCCAAGGTGTTTACTGCTATACCAGCAACAAAATCAACATATTTCTTGCCAGAAATATCAGTTAATATGACACCATCGCCATTAATAAAACATAAAGGATAACGACCGTTATAGATATTCACAAAGTATTTGTCATTTAAGTTTTTTATATTTTCTAAAGTCATGCTGTCACCATAGTACCAATACCTTTATCTGTAAAAATCTCGAGTATGATTGAGTGGGGTAGAGTACCATTGACTATATGGGTCTTTTTTACGCCTTGTTCTATACCTTTTATGCATCCCATTACTTTTGGTATCATTCCGCCTTTAATTATCTTTTGCTCAATTAAACGATATATATGTTCAACTTCAATAATGGATATTAAAGTTTCTTCATCATTCGGATCCATTCGTACTCCATCAACGTCTGTTAGGAACATTAATTTTTCTGCTTTTACTGCTGCAGCAATTTCTCCTGCAACTATATCAGCGTTAATATTGTACGTGTTTCCATCTTCACCAAATCCTATTGGTGCGATAACAGGAATGTATTCATTCTCTGTAAGCTCTAATAATAATTTTGTATTAACTTGAATTACATCTCCAACAAAACCTAAATCAACACCATCGGGAGAAATTTTCTTTTTTGCTTTAATTAACCCTGCATCTTTACCACACAAGCCTATAGCTTTTGCACCCATTGAGTTAATCATAGATACCACCTGTTTGTTTACTTTGCCTGCAAGCACCATCTCTACAATTTCCATAGTTTCAGCAGAGGTAATACGGACACCATTGTGGAATTTTGATTCAATGGATAGTTTATTAAGCATATTGGTAATATCAGGACCACCTCCATGAACAACTATCGGATTAACGCCAACATATTTTAATAGGGTAACATCTTGCATAATTGTATGAATTATATTTTTATCCTTCATAGCGTTTCCACCATATTTAATAACTACATGTTTTCCAGATAGTCGCTGTATATATGGAAGTGCCTCCATTAGTATACTTCCTTTTTCATATAAGTCTTTCATAATAGCCCTTTCTTTTTATCTATAGATACCAACCGTCAGTATTTAATCCAGTAGTTTCATCTAAATCAAACATAATATTCATATTTTGAACAGCTTGACCAGCTGCCCCTTTTAATAAATTGTCAATTACAGACACAATGATTAATCTATTTAGTCGTTTATCTACTACAAAACCGGTAATAAGCGAATTAGAACCAACAACGTGTTTTAGTTCTGGAGTTTTATTTTCTCCTAATAATTTAATAAATGGTTGATTATTGTACTTTTCTACAAATGCTTTTTGAATGTCTTCTGCTGTAACTCCATCCTTTAAGTTTGCATAGATCGTACCTAGGATACCACGCTTAGTAGGGAGTAAGTGTGGAGTAAAACTAATATAAACTGATTCATTAGCTGCAATAGAAATTTTCTCCTCAATCTCAGAGGTATGTCGATGGTTAGCAATTTTATAAGCTTTAAAATTGCTTTCTACCTCACAGAAATGTAACGCATTTGAAAGTCCCCGTCCTGCTCCTGTTACACCTGATTTTGCATCATATACAATTGTTTCGTGGTCAATTAAGTCATTTTCGATAAGAGGGTATAATGTTATGATCCCGCATGTAGTAAAACAACCTGGATTGCCAACAATTTTTGAAGTTTTTATATTTTCTTTGTATAGTTCACTTAACCCGTATACTGCTGACTTCATTAGGCTTGGCGATGGATGCTTAACTTTATACCATTTCTCATATAACACTTCATCGTTATATCTAAAGTCTCCAGATAGATCTACTATTTTTATGTCATATTCATTCAATTGAATGACAGTTTCGCTGCTAATTCCATGAGGTAGGGCAGTGAAAACTATATCTGAAGCTTTACATATCTTTTCTATTTCTATATTACTTAATACAAAATCTTCACAAGAGTGATTGGGATATAATTCCCCAAATTCTTTACCAGCATATGATTTTGATGCTAAATATTTTATTTCTACACCTGGATGATGTTTCAGTAAGCGTGCAAGTTCTGTTCCTGCATATCCCGTTGCTCCTATTATTGAAGCCTTAATCATTTTTAACTCCTTAATAATGTATATAATACATTAGTATAAATAATATACAATAATTCGTATAATTATGCAAGTGTTTTGTGTGAATACTGCATTTTCTCTATATAATAATTTACAACTATCATAGCTATATATAGTGGTATTGATTGGTTAATCTATAGTTTGAGAAGCATAAGCAAGATTATTCAAAAATACTATATATCTATTATAAAATCAGGTTGACACAAAAGGTAAAATTGTGTATTATATTTTTAATTGAATAGTACGTTGACTGAGATTAAAGTTATTATTATTTTCTAGCGAATTGCTGGTGGTGAGAGAGCAATAAATTAATGTAACTGTGGCACTCATAAGTACATGGTTTTGTAAGTGGCAGTGAAAGCTGCAAGAAGGGTGGAACCGCGAGAGTGAAAGCTATCGTCCCTTTATAGGGATTGAGGCTTTTTTTATATTCATTTAATTTATGGAGGAAAATTAATGGCAGTTAAAAGTATGGACAAAATAGTAGCATTATGTAAAAACAGAGGATATATATTTCCAGGCTCTGAAATATACGGTGGATTAGCAAACACTTGGGATTATGGTCCTTTAGGAGTAGAGTTTAAGAATAATGTTAAAAATGCATGGAGAAAGAAATTTATTCAAGAGTGTCAATATAATGTTGGACTAGATTCAGCAATATTGATGAACCCAGAAACATGGGTAGCGTCAGGACATGTAGGAAATTTTGATGACCCATTAATGGATTGTAAAAGCTGTAAATCTCGTTTTAGAGCAGACAAGATAATAGAAGATTTTTGCCATGCAAAGGGTGAAGATGTAACTGCTGATGGCTGGAGCAATGATCAAATGGAAAAATATATTTCTGATAATAATATTGTTTGCCCAGAATGTGGTGAACATGATTATACATCAATTAGACAGTTTAATATGATGTTCAAGACATTTCAAGGTGTAACGGAAGATAGTGCTAATGAGATATTTTTACGCCCTGAAACAGCACAAGGAATATTTGTTAACTTTAAGCATACACAAAGAACTACAAGAAAAAGAGTTCCATTTGGTATAGCACAAATAGGTAAATCATTTCGTAACGAAATTACACCTGGTAACTTTACTTTCAGAACACGTGAATTTGAGCAAATGGAGCTAGAATTCTTCTGTAAACCAGGAACTGACTTAGAGTGGTTCAATTACTGGAAAGAATTTTGCATGAACTGGTTATTTAATTTAGGATTGAATAAAGATTCTCTTCGTTTCCGTGATCATTCACCTGAAGAATTAAGTCACTATTCCAATGCAACATGTGATATTGAGTTCTTATTCCCATTTGGATGGGGAGAATTATGGGGCATAGCAGATAGAACAGACTTCGACTTGAAGGCACATGCATCACATTCAGGAGCAAAAATGGAATATCTAGATCCAGTTACAAATGAAAAGTATATACCATATTGTATAGAGCCTTCATTGGGTGCAGATCGAGTTGCATTAGCATTTCTTGCTGATGCATATGAAGAGGAAACAACAGATAAGGGCGATGTTCGTGTTGTATTAAAACTACATCATGCATTAGCCCCATATAAAGTGGCAGTATTACCTCAACAAAAGAAACTAGCAGAACCTGCAATGGAGATATACCATTCGTTGGCACATCATTACATGGTTGACTATGATGTAACTGGATCATTAGGTAAGCGTTATAGACGTCAAGATGAAATTGGCACGCCTTATTGCATAACATACGACTTTGATTCAGTTGATGATAACTGTGTAACAGTACGTGATAGAGATACTATGCAACAAGAACGTGTTGCAATTGCTGATTTAAAAGCATACTTGGATGAAAAGTTAGATTACTAGGAGGAATTTATGCAATTAGGAATTGTAGGATTGCCTAATGTAGGAAAGAGTACATTATTTAATGCCATAACAAAAGCTGGTGCACAGGCAGCAAACTATCCATTCTGTACTATTGAGCCTAATGTAGGTATTGTTCCTGTACCCGATGAAAGAATAGAAAAATTAACAGAGTTATATAATCCAAAAAAAACTACTCCTGCTGTTGTTGAGTTTGTCGATATTGCTGGGTTAGTACGCGGTGCATCAGAGGGGGAAGGACTAGGGAATCAGTTTTTATCCCATATTAGAAATGTTGATGCAATAGTACAAGTAGTTAGATGCTTTGAAAATGAAAATATAACACATGTTGATGGAAGTATAGATCCTGTAAGAGATATGGAAACAATTATGCTTGAACTGATTCTTGCTGATATGCAGACAGTTGAAAAGCGTATTGAAAAAACTAAAAAACAAGCAAAATCTGGTGAATCTAAGTTGAAAACTGAACTTAATGATTTAGAAGATATATTATCTGGACTTTCAAAGGAAAAACCTGCCAGAGCACTAGATTTAACAGATGAGCAAAAAGAGCTATGCAAGGATATGTTTTTGCTTACAATAAAACCTACAATCTATGCTGCTAATGTTTCTGAGGATGACTTGTCAGCTGGTAATACAATGGTAGATGCTGTTGCAAAGAAGGCATCAGATGAGGGTGCACAGACTGTAATAGTTTCAGCTGAGATCGAGTTTGAGATATCTACTATGGATAAAGAAGATGCAGAAATGTTCCTATCTGATTTAGGTGTTGAAGCTTCAGGACTTGATAGATTAATACAAAAATCATATGCGTTACTTGGACTAATATCTTATTTAACTGCAGGTGAAAAAGAAGTGCGTGCATGGACAATAGAAAAGGGTACTTTAGCACCACAAGCAGCAGGTAAAATCCATACTGATTTTGAAAAAGGATTTATAAGAGCTGAAGTAGTTCCTTATGATGTGCTATTAGACCTAGGTTCAGTTACTTTAGCAAAGGAAAAAGGACTAATGCGTTCAGAAGGCAGAGACTACGAAGTAAAAGATGGAGATGTTGTCTTATTTAGATTTAATGTTTAAGTAAATCAATTTTTGATAAGGAGATGCTATGGATTATATTGATTTTAATATTAACTATACAGATGATGAACTTTATGAATACGAAAAAACATATTTATTAAGAAAGCACCTAAGTATCTATAAGGGAATACCTGGTATAATCATACTTGTAGTTTTTGCTTACTTTGCAATTTTAGCTTATCAAAATGGATTACAGAGTGTGAATAAAATAGCAGTAATAGTTTTTGGAGTGTTAGTGTTAGCTTTTCTAATTGTCATATTAAGAATAATAACACTCCGATTGACCTATAAAAAAAGATATGTAGGGTCAGAAATACTAGAAAAAAGTGTTCGTATTGTATTAAGTATAAATGGTGTATATCCTGATAACCTAGAAGAAACACCAGTATATGAAAAAGCATTAGACTTTTTTGAAAGCAAACAACTTTTTGTAGTAGAAGTTGGTGATGAAAAGGGAAGGCGAGCATTAATTGTTCCAAAACGGTATTGCAGCAATGAAAAAACAAGAGAATTTGTAAGAGATAGTGCAGCTAGAATGATTGAAAATGCTAAACCAAAAAAAACACGCAAAAAATAATTAAACATCAGTTACGATATATTATCGCAACTGATGTTTTACTATATTGCTTTAATCATTAAGAAAATTAGATTTATTTTTATTTGAATGCCTTGAATGTCTTATTCCACTGTCAATTAACATAATCACTACTGCAATTAAGAATTTTACCCAAAAACCACTTTCAAGCGTTCCTCCAATAATTCCATTTGTTATTACTATCGTGAGTATATTCACAAATACACTAGCTATACCAAAAGTGATAATTGTAAATGGAAGTGCCAGCAGACTTAATATTGGTCTTATTATTGTATTTACTAATGCTAGTACTGCTGCAGCAACTAGTAAAGAATTTATCGTTGCTTCAGGAAGCAGTTTGATATACATAAATACGAATAAGGCACATAAATATAGTGCAAATTTAATAACATATCTCATTACTCACCTCGTACAGATTTTTATTTTAACTTTGTCGTTATTGTGCTTCGATTCAACGTCTATGTCAACAAAATCATATTTCTTAAACTCACATAGTGAGTGAATAGTAGTTTCTGCTAAGTTGACATATGATGTTACCCTTTTGCTAAAGAAAGTAAAGAAATTTACTAAGTCGCCAATTTCGGTTATTAATGAGTTAATAATATAAGCGGGAAGAGCAATAGGTAAGAAGAATCTATTTATTCTAAAGTATACAACTATAAAATGTGCTCTATTAGTCCACATATACTCTCACCTTAGCTTTGCCCTCTTCACCATCGGCATCGATGTTTACTAAATCTTCAGTTATCTCACCATTTTCAAACATCTCAATCAGTTCTTTTAAGTCAATTGAGTTCAGATCAATTCCTTGCTCATTTAGCTCTTCTTTAGCACTTTTTGGCACAAGATTCATTAGTCCAGTAATCTTTTTAGCTAGAATTAATGGAAAGTTCACATTAACTGTAGCT
>Ga0070729_10005026_pt1 | contig 13963 bp, 11 predicted proteins | sample tdDd472_FD_66725 | JGI IMG/M metagenome (GOLD analysis project Ga0070729, IMG submission 66725) | Marine sediment microbial communities from the Atlantic coast under amendment with organic carbon and nitrate - tdDd47.2 | ecosystem: Environmental > Aquatic > Marine > Coastal > Sediment | place...
CCGACCGCCGCCTTCACCGTGCGCCAGGACACCGGCCCGGAAGCCGGCAAGCTGGTCGACGTGCTCGAACGGCTCGCCCGCGATGTCTCCGCCCTCGACATCGCCGGCTACGCCGAGCGACTGCTGGGCGACACGCTCTACACCAACATGCTGATGGTCGGCATGGCGATGCAGGACGGCCTGCTGCCGGTCTCGGTCGAGGCGATGGAAACCGCGATCCGCCTCAACGGCGCGGCGGTCGAGCGCAACCTGCGCGCCTTCCGCGCCGGCCGCATCCTCGCCCACGATCCGGGCCTGCTCGCGGTCGAGCCGCAGAAGCCGGTCTCGATTGCCGACATGCCGCTCGACGAGCGGATCGACCGGCTCGAAGCGGAACTCGCCGCCTACCAGAACGCCGCCTACGGCAAGCGCTACCGGGCGATGATCGAGCGCGTGGTCGCGGCGGACGAGGTCCGCGGCGACAGCACAATGCGGCTTTCGCGTCTGGCGGCGGAAAAGCTCTACAAGGCGATGGCCTACAAGGACGAGTACGAGGTGGCGCGGCTCTATTCCGACCCGAAATTCCTCGCCGATCTCGACGCCCAGTTCGAGGGTCGCAAGGGCGTTCGCGTGATGATGGCGCCGCCGCTGATCTCGCGCACCGATCCCGAGACCGGCCGCCCGGTCAAGCGCGCCTTCGGCGGCTGGATCCTGCCGGCGATGGGCGTGCTGGCGAAGTTCCGGACTTTGCGCGGCACATGGGCCGACCCGTTCGGCCATTCCGCCGAGCGCAAGGCGGAGCGGGCGCTGATCGGGTTTGTTTTCAAGGACCTGGAGCGGATCGTTGAGCTTCTGAATCGGGAGACTTACGACGCGCTTTGCGACCTGGCAGCGCTGCCGGGCGAAGTGCGCGGCTACGGTCCGGTCAAGGACGCGGCAATGCGCAAGGCGCTTGAGAAACGGGGCAAGCTCCTCGAAGGCCTCTCCAACGGTCCCGGCGCCACCGCACCGTCGCCCTACTTGGAAGCGGCCGAATAGACCTCACTCCGCAGGCTCCGCTTTGCCGCAGCTTGCTTTGATTGCCCATCGGGCGGGGAAATAGTACCAATGGCGCGACAGCGGGGTTGGCTTCCATTGCCGACCCTCGAAGGCACACGACCCCGCCCAGGAGCGCCCGCCCGCATGACTGACCTTCCCGGTTCGATCGAAGACACCCTGACCCTGCTGCGCTCGGCGAGCTATGTGGCCGACCGGTCGCTCGCCACGGTGCTGTATCTGAGCCTGAAGATGGGCCGGCCGATTTTCCTCGAAGGCGAGGCGGGGGTCGGCAAGACCGAGATCGCCAAGGTGCTCTCCGAAGCGCTCGGCCGGCGGCTGATCCGGCTGCAATGCTATGAAGGCCTCGACGTCTCGACCGCGGTCTACGAATGGAACTATGCCGGACAGATGGTCGAGATCCGGCTGTCGGAAGCGTCCGGCGACACCGCTCGCGAGGATCTGCAGCGCGACATCTTCTCGCCGCGCTTCCTGGTCAAGCGGCCGATCCTGCAGGCGCTCGAATCCGACGAGGCCGGCGCGCCGATCTTCCTGATCGACGAACTCGACCGCGCCGACGAGGCCTTCGAGGCCTTCCTGCTCGAAATCCTCTCCGACCACCAGGTGACGATCCCCGAACTGGGGACGATCACCGCCGCCGAGCCGCCGATCGTGGTGGTGACCACCAACCGCACCCGCGAAATCCACGACGCGCTGAAGCGCCGCTGCCTCTATCACTGGGTCGATTACCCGAGCGCCGAGCGCGAACTGGAGATCGTCAATCTCAAGGTTCCCGGTGTCGGCGAGCGGCTGTCGAAGGAGGTGGTCGCCTTCGTGCAGAAGCTGCGCGCCGACGAGGACCTGTTCAAGGCGCCGGGCGTCGCCGAGACCATCGACTGGGCCACCGCGCTCACCGAACTCGACCAGCTCGCCCTCGATCCGGCGACGGTGTCGGACACGCTCGGGGTGCTGCTCAAGTACCAGGACGACATCGCCCGCATCCAGGGCAGCGAGGCCAAGCGGATGGTCGACGAGATCCGGCTGGAAGCGGCGAACGGGTGAGGCGGTCCGATGGACCATGACGCACCGGCAAAGGGCGGCGGCGGCAAGCTCGGCGACAATATCGTCTATTTCGCCCGCACGCTGAGGAAGGCCGGGCTGCCGGTGGGGCCGGGAGCGGTGGTCGAGGCGATCCGGGCGGTGGAGATCGCCGGCATCGCGTCGCGCGAGGATTTCTACTGGGTGCTGCATTCGGTGTTCGTTTTGAAGCGCGAGCACCGGCCCGTCTTCGACGAGGCCTTCCGGCTGTTCTGGCAGTCGCGCGGGCTGGTCGAGAAGATGCTCGAGATGCTGTCGCCGATGGCGCCGGCGCGGTCCGAACCGGAAAAGCCCAAGGCCGGCTCGACCCGGGTCAATGAGGCCCTGTTCGAGAACCGGCAGAGGGAGAAGGAGGACGAGGAGCCCGATTTCGAGGTCGACGCCCTGTTCACCGTCTCGGGCAAGGAACTGCTGCAGAACAAGGATTTCGCCCAGATGACGGGCGCCGAACTCGCCGCCGCGCGCCGCGCCATGGCCGACCTGATCCTGCCGCAGAACAAGGTGAAGACGCGGCGGCTGGTCGCCGCTCCGCGCGGCCGGCAGGTCGATCCGCGACGGACGATGAAGGCGAGCCTGAGGGCCGGCGGCGGCACCATTTCGCTGAGATGGCGCAAGCCGCAGGAGATCCATCCGCCGGTCGTCACCCTGTGCGACATTTCCGGCTCGATGAGCCAGTACACCCGGATCTTCCTGCATTTCCTGCACGCGCTGACCGAGAACCGCCGCAAGGTCCACACCTTCCTGTTCGGAACCCGGCTTTCCAACGTCACCCGCAGCCTGCGGATGAAGGACCCGGACGAGGCGCTGGAGGCTTGCGGCGAGCATGTCGAGGACTGGTCCGGCGGCACCCGCATCGCCAGCGCCATCGCCCGTTTCAACCGCGAGTGGTCGCGCCGGGTGATGAGCCAGGGGCCGATCGTCTTGCTGATCACCGACGGGCTCGAACGGGACACCGACGAGGATCTCGATCACGCCATGGACCGGCTGCACCGATCCTGCCGGCGGCTGATCTGGCTCAACCCGCTGCTGCGTTACGACCGGTTCGAACCGCGAGCGGCGGGAATCCGGGCGATGCTGCCGCATGTGGACGAATTCCGGCCCGTGCATTCGCTCGATGCCATCGCCGATCTATGCCAGGCCCTGGCCGGATCGCGCGCGGCGGCCGATGTCGATCCGGCGCGGTGGATGCGTGGCGGGCGGGTATCCGCCGAGGCGCGGCCGCGGGACGCGCATCACGCCGGTTCCATTTAACGCGCCGTCGAACTACCTTAGTCAGGATTCGTAGTCAGGTGGACTCTTCCCAGATGCTCAAGCGCTTCGCTGTTCCGTTCGTCCTCGCGGCCGCGGTGCTGTCCGTCCGGCCGATCGCGGCGGCCGACGACCTGCTGATCGGCGTCGGGGCACCGCTCAGCGGCCAGTTTTCGGTGTTCGGCAAGCAGATCCGCGACGGCGCCCGCCAGGCGGTCAAGGAGATCAACAGCGCCGGCGGGCTGTTCGACCGCAAGCTGAAGCTGAAATTCGCCGATACCGCGTGCTCCAAGGACAAGGCCGAGGCAATCGCCAACCAGATGGTCGGCTCGGGCGTCGCCGCCGTGATCGGCCATTTCTGCTCGCGCTCGTCGATCCTCGCGGCCCCGGTCTACCGCAAGGCCAATATCGTGATGATCTCACCGGCCTCGCCGAACGCGAAATTCACCGCCGAACGGCCCGATCCGAAGGGCGGCACCTACCGGGTGGGCTACCGGGCGGACGAATTGTGGCTGACCACGATCCGGTTCCTCGAAACCTCCTACAAGGGAAAACGGATCGCGACGATCCACGACAATTCCGCCTACGGGAAGGAATATGTCGAGAAGGTCCGCGCCGAATTCGACCGGATCGGCGTTCGCGAGGTGCTGCGCGACGAGTTCAAGCCGAGCCAGACGGAATACCGGGCGCTGGTCTCCAAGATCGAGGCCTCGGCGGTCGACGTCATCCTGATCGGCGGGTTCCATGTCGATGTCGCGACCATGGTCCGCGAGATCAAGAAACGCCACATGCCGGCGGCCGTGCTCACCGGCGACGCGAGCTACAGCTACGAGATGATCGGCCTTCTGGGCGACGATACCGGCGAGGTCTACGTGGTGGCGCCGAAGGACCCCTATTTCGCCAAGACGGCCGAGGGAACGCTCGAACGGCTGAAGGCGGCGCGGGTGCAGCCCTCGGGCTATTTCCTCAACGCCTACGAGGCGGTGCGGATCTGGTACGCGGCGGCGCTTCGCGCCGAGTCCGTCGCCTATGACGCGGTGGTCGAATCGCTGAACACGCGGCTGTTCCGGACCGCCTTCGGCGATATCCGCTTCGACGGGCAGGGCAACTGGTCGTGGCAGGGCTTCACCGTCTACCGGATCAAGTCCGGCGAGTTCATCGCCTATTAGGGCCCGATTCCGCCATGCGCAATCTCATCACCGACGTGCCCGGCCTGCTGGTCGGCAATGCCTCCGACGAACGGATCAAGACCGGCACGACGGTGCTGCTCGGCGAGGAGTCGATGGTCGCCAGCGTTCACGTCATGGGCGGTGCGCCGGGCACGGTCGATACCGACCTTCTCGACCCCGACCGCACGGTCGAAGCGATCGACGCGGTGGTGCTGTCGGGTGGCTCGGCCTTCGGGCTCGACGCGGCCGGAGGCGTGCGCGACCATCTCGTCGCCACGGGAAGGGGGCTTGCCGTCGGTGGTGCGCGCGTTCCGATCGTGCCGGGCGCCATCCTGTTCGACCTGATCAATGGCGGCGACAAGGCCTGGGGCGCCCGCTCGCCCTATTACGAGCTTGGACGGGAGGCGGTGGCCGGAGCAGGGCTCGATTTCGAAATCGGCACCGCCGGCGCCGGCACCGGAGCGACGACGGCCGGTCTCAAGGGCGGCCTTGGCTCGGCCTCGGCCGAACTCGCCGACAGAACCCGCGTCGGCGCGCTGGTGGCGGTGAATTCCGTCGGCCGGACGACGGTGTCCGTCGACCGCCCGCATTTCTGGTCCGCGCCGTTCGAGCGGGACGGGGAATTCGGCGGGCTGGGTTGGCCCGATCGGATGCCGCCTGACGCCGGCGACATCCGCCTCAAATACGACATACCGATGGAGCGGGCCAACACGACGATCGCCGTGGTCGCGACCGACGCGGCGTTATCCAAGGCGCAGGCGCGGCGGTTGGCGGTCTCCGCCCACGACGGGATGGCGCGGGCGATCTGGCCGGCGCACACGCCGAGCGACGGCGATCTCGTTTTCGCCGTCTCCACCGGCCGGCGCCCGGCCGTGGATCCCGGCATCGGATTCGTGCGCCTGCTGGCCACCGCTACCCAATGTCTTGCTCGCGCCATAGCCCGCGGCGTATATCTGGCGCGTGCCGCCGAAGGCGATATCTTTCCGACCTGGGCAGAGCGATTCGGCCCGGCGGCGAAAATTTCAGGGGAGTGAACGATAATGAGTTTCGGTTCCGGACTGCGTATGGGACTTTTCGCCGCGATCCTGGCGGTGGCCGGCCCCGCTTTCGCGGCCGACACCTCGTCTGACGACGACGCCATGGACGGCGATCCCGCCAGGGGCCTCAAGATCGCAACCGACGTCTGCGCCCGCTGCCATGCGATCGGCCTGAAGGACAAGAGCCCGCTGGAAAAGGCGCCGCCGTTCCGCGAACTCGGCGAGCGCTACCCGCCCGAGGACCTCGCCGAAGCGCTTGCCGAAGGCATCGTCACCGGCCATCCCGATATGCCGCAGGTCGAACTCGATCCGGAGGATGTCGGTCATTTCATCGCCTACCTGATCAAGCTGCAGGCCGACGCGAAGGAGCCGTAGAAGCTGGCAGCACTCCCCAGGTTGTGCTGCTAACTACTTGAAATATAACACTTTATTAATTGCAATCGCGCGATTCTGTTGGCAGGCTGGATGCATTGGCCTGATCAGGAGGGACGCGATGCGACACGATGCTCTGGAACGACAGCTTCAAGGTTACGGGCTGACGATTGCCCATATCCTCTACCGAATGCCGGATCATCCAACGCTTCTGCAGACTTTCACCTGGCAGCTATACGATCAGGCGCCGGAATTTCCCGAGCTCCACAAGTTCCTCGATTTCTGGAAACGGGATCTCGAGGGCCCGCTGCATTCGGTCAATATCAGCCACCGGCGGCTGATCGGCGCCTCCGAATGGCGCTGGGCCAGGCACGACGTCCGGCTGCATTAGGCGGCCGAGGGACCGGGGCGTCTTTCTTCTCGGACCGCCGTGCAAGGGGAGATGCATGGATCCCCGCCTGCGCGGGGATAACGGAAAGAGTTGTGATATCAGTGAGTTATCTCTGACCTCTGAAAATGAAGTGAGGATTGGCCGCGTACCGGATCTTATCGGTGTTTCCGCATCCTGGGGTGCCCGATATTTCTCAATATTTTCAATACCTTCCGTCATCCCCGCGCAGGCGGGGATCCATGCTTCCCTGCCCGGAAAAACTTTTCGGCCGGCCCGCCAACACCCGCCTTCCCGCGATTTTCCCCTCCCCGAAACCGGCTCCGGGAAATTCCGCCATTAGCCATTGTCAGGGGCGGGGCGCTGCGGCACATTGGCGGCTCTTTCGGGACAATCTGCAAGCGAGGAACCATGAGCCGCCTGGACGATTTCATCCGCCGCATGACGGCGCAGAAGCTGCTGCTCGAACATGCCGCGGGACTGATCGCCGGGCTCGATGGGCCGGCGTTCGAACTGGGGCTTGGCAACGGCCGCACCTACGACCACATGCGCCAGATCATGCCCGGCCGCGAAATCTTCGTGTTCGACCGCAGCGTCTCCGCCCATCCCAGTTGCGTCCCCGACGGCGACCACATGATCATGGGCGACATTCGCGACACGCTGCAATATTGCCATCCGCGCACGAAAACCAAGATCGCGCTGATCCATGTGGACCTGGGAACCGGCGACGCCACCGCCGATCTCGCCAAGGCCGACTGGCTGGCGCCACTGCTCGCCGATCACGCCATGACAGGGGGCTACGTGGTCTCCGACCTGCCGATCGATCATCCGGAGTTCGAGCGGCTCGAAAGCCCGCCGGGAACCGAAGCCGCCAAGCAGCGCCTCTACCGCAAGCGCGGCTAGCCCCAAGCGGCGAGGTAACAGCGATGAGCCGTCTGGAAAGCTTCATCCGGCGGATGTCGGCGCAGCGGGTCCTGCTCGACCACGCTGCCGATCTGGTGCGCGGCGTGCCCGGCCCGATCCTCGAACTGGGGCTCGGTGCGGGCCGCACCTACGATCACCTGCGCGAGAGGCTGCCTGACAAGGAGATCTTCGTCTTCGACACCCACCTGATGGGCGATCCCGACCTCATCCCCGACCGCCACCACATGATCCTCGGCGATATCCGCGAGACCCTCGGATTCTGCCTGCCGCGGATCGGCGAGCCGGCGGCGCTGATGCACAACGATATCGGCTCGGGCGACGACATCCACAACGCCGCGACACGGGCCTGGCTGGCGCCGCTGATCCCGCCGCTGATGGCCGTGGGCGGTGTGGTGGTGACCAGCTTCACCCTCGACCTGCCGGGCTTCGAGAAGCTGCCGACGCCCGAAGGGGTGCCGGAGAACCGCTATCATTTCTATCGAAGAACAATGGATTAGCGGAAAGCTCGGGCAATCCGATTCAAGCCGTTGCGGATTCGCTCAGATCAGATCCAGCCCCCTGAGGCTCGCATGGCCGTCGCGCGACACGATGATGTGGTCGTGGACGGTGATCCCCAAAGGCTTGGCGATATCGATGATCTGGTGGGTCATCTGGATGTCGGCGCGCGAGGGAGTCGGATCGCCTGAGGGGTGGTTGTGCAACACACTACGCATCCGCTTATCTATTTGAATAAAAAGGAGATATTATAGAACTTCTGAGAAGTGGGGACGTTGTCTGGGGTGTGTAAGCCGTGCTCTAGCATGATCGTCACGCTCCGTCCTTTCGATGCACGTCGATTCCACCCAGAGCACGGCAACTCACTTTGTTCTTTTCATCCCAGGCATCGAGTTCGCTCGATGGATAGAGGACGGCTTTGCCGATCTTAACGAACGACGGACCGATCCTCATTGATCTCCAGTTTCGCAGTGTACCTGGAGAGACGCTCCCACGATAGCGCTCAGAAACTTCTTCTGGGGTGAGAAATTTGCTTTCTGTCATTACGATCTCCTCGCGTGGAGGCCGCGTTATGACTGGACGATTGAATTGCGGCTGCACCCGCTCCGTCACAGTCAGTAAACACTTTGGCCGTTCGTTCATTTCTGCGCACGAACATACATGCCTGCTCTTGAAAAACGGCGAAAGCGGAAATGGGCAGTCGTAGGGGCAACGGATAGTGCCGGTTAAACAACGGCGGCCTTGCCGACTCGATGCGACGGTTTCGTCAGAGGATGTGGCAGTCACCGCTCACCGAGCGAATCGCGGTGGGTACGTTGCCTGTCAGTTCCTAATGGCCGCGATGCGAATTGACTGCGACCATAGCGGTGAGAGACGTGGGCGAAGTTGCCAAGCAAGTAAAGGTAGTTGCGGGGCCTGCTCCGCACCTCGTCAGTAGCTTGGACCTATCGTCTCGATGATACGGACTGGTTCCGGGAAGCGTTGAAAGACAAGGGGATACGCGCCTGCATTCCGGGCCGGAAGTCTCGAGGCAAGCCTGTCCGATACGACAGACGCCGCTATCGGCGGCGCAACCGGATCGAGATTATGATCGGTCGCCCGAAGGACTGGCGTCGGATCGCAACCCGTTACGACAGGTGCCCCAAGGTCTTTCTGTCCGGCATACTGCTCGCCGCAACCGTCTTGTTCCGGCTGTAAATATCAATGAGATGGAGCCTAGCGCACCATTTTGTCGATGAAGCCAAGCGTGGTCGCGTTCTCCAACAGTGTGCGGACCTTCGCGCGATCGAGCCCACGGGGCACCTCGGCATCGATTTCCAGCTTCAGGGAAACGTCGCTGCCCGGTACTGTGGTCAGTTGCTCAACAATCGCCTCGACAATCTGGTGAATGTCGCGGGCCGGCCGGTCAGGTGAAATCATCACCGTCCCGACAAACCGTGTCGGGAGCTTCTCCCTCTCTTCCGCCCCGATTTCGTGTCCGCTCCGCTCATCGGTGCCGGTTCCGGTGCCCAATGTAACGCTTCCGGTACCCACCCCGGCGGATTCCTTCATTTCGGTCGCAGGCGCGGGCCGGTGAGCCTCAGCCACGTCCGGTTTGACGATCACGCTGTCTCTGTCGATCACGACGTGTGGATTGGCGGCTTTCTCGATTAGCAAGCCCAGATATTTCTGGCCGTCTTCGTCCCAAGTTTCAGCATAGGCGAACGGGCCGGGTAGCATGCCGGAAACAGCGGCCTGGACAGCCTTGACGAGCACAGCCTGGTTTTTCAGACGCGGCAGGTAGGTGTAGCGATTGAGGTATTCCCACAGGTCTTTGAGCAGCAGATGCGGCTTGCCGTTCCAAATATAACGCTGAAGGTCGCGATCGAGCCGGGTCGGGCCGAGTTCGGGCAATAACCCTTCGTCGCTGACAAGCTTTTTGCTGGCACGCGAGAGCAGACCGTCTTGGGCAGGCACCTTGCCAGAAGCCCATTCGACATCGGCTTGTGCGGTCTCTTGGTGCGGATACAGCATATAGCACCAGCATTCGCGAAGCCGCGTTTTCAAGGTCTCGTTCGCCTCCGCCAACTTGGCCTTGGCGAGAGCGCTGTCACTCTGTGTAAGGTTGAGGCGTTCGGTGTCGCGGACGATTTGAGCCCAGGCAAGAGCCGACCTGACCGCTTCCTTCAGGTTGTCGAGTTGGCGCGACTCCGCCGCCAGAAATACCAGCGTGTTCCGATAGACCCGCGGCGTCGAGCCGCGCTGCATCAGGATATCCTTGGCTTCGGTCATTGCCTCGGAGCCATCGCGTCCTGCGTGAGGATGCGCAACGCCGAGGACCACGGCCCTGACGCCGCCGGGTTCGTCGGGAACGTCGGCAGAAGAGGACGGGGCTACCTGTACGGCATCGAAGTGACCGCGGTCGCTAATGCCGTTGATGTATTTTGCCAACTCCTGATCGATGGTCATCAAGACAAGGGCTTCTTCGACCTGGCCTGCCCGATCAGCGGCGATGCGGTTCAGACTGGCCGACATCGAATACCAGTACCGGCCAAGATCGCTGTGCATGAATTTGGCTTGGTTTGTCAGGCGGCGGAGAGCATCGCCGAAAATTGCCGGGCGCTCGCCCGGCTGAACGACGCCCAGATTGATCTGCTTGTCGTCGAGTCCCTTGTTCTGCTCCTTGTGAGTAGGAGCAGAGCCCATGAAAATCGCGCGCGCGACGCGGCGTGTTGCCGAGTAGCGGTTCAGGTTCGGCGCCGACTGGTCGATCTTGTAGGGCGTGGAATTCGCCCCATCGACATCGCCGGCGATGATCGACTGCCAGTTCACATCGAGATAATGGAGTAGCTCAGGTTCGACCCGAGGCGAGCTGATCGCCACACTCCCCGGCATGATCATCACTGACGGATCGTTGCTCATCCACAGCTCGTGAATGACCTGCGCCATGAGGCGCAGCACGCCACGCGTCCGCTGGAATTTTTCCAGCGATCCCCAGCTCGTATAGAGCTGGTCGAACAGCTCGGGGTGGATCGGGTAAGCCTTTTCCAGTTTCCGCCGATAATCCTCATCCGCGCAGCCTTGCGGAAAATCGTTGGTATTCTCGCGGTAGAGCTTCGCGAATTGCTTGAGCGTATTGTCCTTGTGGTGATGCCTGTCGCCGGGAATTTCCTTGAACAGGCGCCGGCGAACAATTTCGTAGCTCTCTTCCTGCGAAGCAGGACGCCAGGAGGATTCCACGCGAGAAAAGGTCTGTTTCAGGCGCGCGAGCGCTTCTTGGCCACCTTCGCCGCCGACCTCAATCTGCGAGGCGGGTAATGAGGCCACGAGCAATGTACCGGGGCTCGCCTTGACCGCCTCAGTGAGGGATTGAACGAAGGACAGGTTGGCGTCGAACGAGCCCGAGGGCAGTCCCTCCACTTTGTAGATTTGCCGTAGATAGGCGACCCACTCGTCGATCAGGATCAGGCAGGGTGCGCATTTCTTGAAAATCGCTTCCAGAAGGTTCGATCCGGGTGCTATCCCCTTGGCATCGTTGTCTGCAAGCATGTCATAGGCGTCGGCGCCGCCCAGTTGCCATGCTAGTTCGCCCCAGGTCGTGCGAATCTTGCGCCCGCCCTCAACTTCCAGCACGTCTTGCGGTCCTCGGGAGGTGCCGACAAGCACCGCCCGGCTGACCTTTTCCGGCACTTTGAGTTCATGCCCGGAAAGCAGCTGGTCAAGGCCGGACAGGTCTTGGGCCGGCGTGCCGCCAACCATGTGGTAGAGCGCGAGCATCGAGTGCGTCTTGCCGCCGCCGAAGTTAGTTTGCAGCTCGACGACCGGATCGCCGCCGGCTTGCGAGAGGCGCTTCGCCGCGCCGATGAGCAAGTTGCTGAGGCCATCGGTCAGGTATGTGCGACTATAGAATTCTCTCGGGTTGCGGTACTCCGACGGCGCGCTGCCTTCGTGCACCTTGCCGAGGTCCGCCGCGAATTCCGCTTGCTGGAATTCTCCCGTGGCAACGTCCTGGTGCGGCTCGACGACTTCCCGCCACGGCAGCAGACCGGCCACCGTCTCCACTGAAATATTGAGGCGCTGCGTCTTGCGCCGCTCTTCGTTGCGCTGAAGCTCCGCATACTTGGTGCGCAGGATCGTGTCGCGCATCTTGGCAATTTCGGCAGCGGTCTCACTGGCGCTGATCGACTCCATCAGGCGGCGCATCGTGTCGAGCGCGCGCTCGGCATCGTCATAGGTGAAGGTCTCGTTGTGCGAGAGCCGGTTCCTGACTTCCAGCAGTTCCGAAACGTATGAGCGTTCCTGATGGCCCAGCACGGTCGAGAAGGCATCCTTCCAGAACGCCATCATGGTCTTGAGCAAGCCGGACTGGTCCCAGGAAACCGTCCCGCCATTAACGCGAAGCCCCGAAACTTTTTCGACGACTTCGACCTGCCAATGGCCCTTGATCGCATTTTCAAGACGCTTCTCGACAAAGGGCGCGAGCGCCTCGGGCAGCAGCTCCATTCCATCAAACACATACTGACGTGTACTCTTGGCCATCGGTCGCGCCCCCTTAGAAGTTCATTGCCGTCTGGCGGTCGCCGCCGAGATCGATTTCGTGAATGGATGCCGCCTGCCGGGTCAATTCTGTCCAAACAGCGATGAGCGCGTTGTAGGAGGTCGCTTCCTTCGCGTCCTTTCGCTTGTTCGAGCAGATGTCGTAGAGGCAATAGGCGAGGTCTTTGACGGCGTCAGCCTTGTCGGGGCCGATCCTTTTCAGCAGCACGGCAGCCTCGTACTCGCCTTCGGTCTCAAGCTTTTGGATGAGATGCTGGCAGCATTCCCAGATTGTCAGGTGGCTGTCGGTTGCCGGGTTCCAGTCGTCGGTTAGCTCGTCGCGATTCAGAATGCGGACCTTGCCGGCGGCACTTTCGACAATGCCGGCATGTTTGACGCTTTCAACGGCGATCCCCCGCGCGCGGGCAAGATTGTCGGCGGCACCGTAGTCGCCTTTGTTCAGGCCATGCTGCTCGAACCAGGTGATGGCAAAGCGGGTGTCGGCATCGAACTCCCCCTGCACATCGCTCAAGAACTCGTCGAGCTCGCGGTTGATGAGCTGCAATGCGGTTTTCACGGTCATGGGGCTGTCATCTGCCTCAAGCACGGCCTTGTAGCGCGAGAACACGCCCATGCCGGGGCCGATTGCCGATTGCGGCATATCGGCAGGCGAGACGTTGGCGGCCTGAAGCTCGGCGATGGCTGGCGGCAGTTCTCGTTTTAGGGCACGGATAAACTCGGCGCGCGTGATGACCTCGGCTTCTGCTTCCTTCCTGCGACAGACGAGGACGACCGAGTTAGCGAGGGCGTTTGTGCCTGTCGCAATTGTTCTGGCGGCTCGTTCGGTACGAACCGGCCAAGTTCCTACGATTGAATAACCCGCCGAGATAATTGCCTGAAGGAATGTCGCCCAGCCTGTGGACGACAGCCCTTCCTGCTCAATTTCGCTCTGCTTAAACGCATAGTAGATGGTGGCCGGAAAGCTGGATGACGACTGGGCCGCGAGACTGGTAATTGCGGCGGTCATCCCGCTTAGAAAATGCGTTTCGGCATTTGATTTTCCCCCGTGTCGATATGGAGTCGCGACGAGTTCTTCTGCCTTGGGGACCGCAATCGTGCCGCTCAGAGCAGGATACACGTCCTTGATGCTCCGGCGCAGCCAGACATAAAAATAATCCGAGAGATCGGCGTAACCAATGTTGTCATAGTATGGTGGGTCTGTAGAAACGACTGCTCCTTCAGGCAATTTCACTTTTTGCGCATCGTGCTGGATCACTTTCCCCGCTGAATTTGGGCCGAAGCCGAGCAGCGCCTTCCAGACCCAATCGACCGCTCCCATAAAATTCCCGGTGCTTTCGCTCATCACATTACATTCGGCAAAGTCCCACGTCATTGGGATCGCCTGTCGGGCGAACGTGAACCGAATGAACCCCGACGGTGACCATGTGGCGATAGAGCTCCCCGCGTCCGCGAGTCTGTCAATCGCAAACCCTAGATACACACTGACGGCCTCGGCATATGCTTTGGCCCCCGTACCGCCGTCGCGCAGGGGGGTAGTGTTAGAAGCGAGGCCCGCAGCGTGGGTATCCTCCTCAATCTGCGCCCGCGCCTCGTGCACGAGATCGCTGAAGGTGTTCAGCGCCACCAGTTGCCGATCAGTGAACAAGTCCCCAAAGGTTTCCATCCCGTATGCAGGCGGAGAA
>Ga0070729_10005029_pt1 | contig 13956 bp, 17 predicted proteins | sample tdDd472_FD_66725 | JGI IMG/M metagenome (GOLD analysis project Ga0070729, IMG submission 66725) | Marine sediment microbial communities from the Atlantic coast under amendment with organic carbon and nitrate - tdDd47.2 | ecosystem: Environmental > Aquatic > Marine > Coastal > Sediment | place...
AACTTTCCGACAAATTGGCACGCGCCACTGTGGCGGGTGCCGGCGAGTTGTTACACCGGTCACCGGAACCGGCCGCAACGTTGCGTGAAAACGTCACCTCACCCGGTGGCACCACAGCGGCGGCACTGGACGTTTTGATGGGACCGGAAGGTATGAAAAGCTTGATGGAAAAAGCCATCGACGCCGCGACCAAGCGCTCCAAGGAACTGGCGGGCTGATGCAACCTGAAATCACTTTTGACGATTTTCTCAAAATTGACATCCGTGTCGGTCAAGTGATGCGCGCCGAACCCTTCCCCGAAGCTCGCAAACCCGCAATCAAAATGTGGGTGGATTTCGGCGACGAAATTGGGGTGCGCAAAACTTCAGCACAGATCACCAAGCACTATAAACCGGAACTGCTGATGGGCAGACAGGTCGTTGCGGTGGTCAACTTCCCCCCCCGCCAAATCGGAAAGTTTATGAGCGAGGTCTTGGTTTTGGGGGTTCCCGATACTGATGGTGAAGTGGTGTTGCTCAAACCGGATCATTACGCCCCGCTGGGCGGACGGATGTTCTAGCTCTCTCTTTCACTGGAATTTTTACCAAAATGTCTGATTTTCCCGATTGCCCAAACTGCAGTGAAGCCTACACCTATGAAGACGGGGCCATGTTGGTGTGCCCCATGTGCGGGCATGAATGGTCCGCAGATCAGGCGATTGAGGCCGAATCCAGCGCCGTTGTGCGTGATGCCGTCGGTAACATTTTGGATGATGGCGATACGGTTGTCGTCATCAAGGACCTGAAGGTCAAAGGTTCATCTTCCGTGGTCAAGGTTGGCACCAAAGTCAAAGGCATCCGTTTGGTGGATGGCGATCATGATATCGATTGCAAAATTCCAGGAATTGGTGCGATGGGCCTGAAATCAAAATTTGTGAAAAAGGCCTAATTTTCAAACAGGCAAAAGGGAACGTTGGCGCGGCTTATACCGGCAGCGACACCCTGACCCTCAAGCCCCCACCCGGCGCGTCTTCCAATAAAATTTCACCCCCATGCCCCCGCACCACATCGCGGGCAATGGTCATGCCCAAACCCACACCACCGGTGACGGGGTTTCGCGATTTATCCATACGGAAAAATGGCTTGAACACATCATTGCGCTTGTCTTCGGGGATGCCCGGGCCGTCATCGTCGACAACAATTTCCACGGCGTCCCCACGAACACCTGAGCGCACAGAAATATGCTCACCGTATCGAATGGAATTTTCCACCAAATTGGTCAAGGCGCGTTTCAACGCATTGGGCTTGATCGGTGCACAAATGTCGCCTTCACAATGCAGATCTATGGCCGCACCCTTGCGCCGGGCCTGATTGGCAATTTCCGAAAGCATATCCGTAAGGCTGCTTTCTATCGCCGTTTCCCCCCCCTCGCCACGGGCAAAAGCCAAGTATTCTTCAAGCATGTGTTCCATATCCGAAATATCGGATTTCAAATCATCGGCACCTTCCGTTCCTCCCATCATTTCCAACTGCAACTTCATGCGTGTCAATGGCGTGCGCAGATCATGCGACACACCCGCCAGCATATCGGTGCGTTGTTGAATTTGGCGTTTGATGCGATTGCGCATGGCGATAAAGGCCGCCGCCGCACGACGCACTTCGGCGGCCCCTTCGGGTTTAAACCCCGGTGTATCGCGCCCCGTGCCAAAATCATGCGCCGCACCCGCCAACCGACGAATGGGACGGACTTGATTGCGCATGAAGACCATGGCGACGGCAAACAGCAACATCGAGGTCCCCGCCATCCACAACACAAACACATACGTGGTGGTGGAAAACAGCCGTTTTCGGGGTACCGTCACACTCAACACCCCCTCAGCCAACTGCACATCAATGACCACGAATCGATCTTGGGTTTCCGCATCGATGCGATGAGGTTTGTTCACGACCTCACCCATCGCACCGGTGATTTGGCGCACCAAAATCGCTTCGCCAAGTTTGTGTGTGTTGGGCAACACATCGCCCAATCTGTAGTCCAAATCCAGTTGCAATGACGCATGTGCTTGATGGAAAAGAGCATCACGGGCCAGCAGGTCCGGCGCACGGCGCATGCCTTCGATCACCAACCCAATTTCACCGGCAACACCAAGCGCAAGACGACGGCCGACCTTATTCCAATGGTTTTCAAAAAAAATCGTTGCCGTCACCACCTGCAATAAAATCAGCGGTGTGACGATGATCAGCACGGACCGCCCCAGCAGACTCTTGGGAAGATACGGTTTCAACATGGTGGAAAACTGCATCGTTCGTTCCTCAATCGGGCATCAGCACGTAGCCTTTACCGCGCACAGTCTGCAAATAACGCGGCAGTTTGGGGTCCGTTTCAATTTTCCGGCGCAAACGCGTCACCTGAACGTCAACGGCGCGCCCACCACCACCGACATCTGTGCCCGCACCTGTGCGTTCAATCAGATCATCACGCGAAAGCGGTTCCCCGGGGCGTTCCGCCAACGCTTTGAGCAATTGCACCTCAATGGTGGTCAGGCGCACCGGCCTGTCATCAACTGTCAATTCACCGCGTTCCACATCAAACCGCGCCATACCCATTACGATTTCCGGGGCTGCATCCGTTTCCTCATCACGTTTGGGCACACGTTTGAGAATATTGTTCACACGCAAAAGCAATTCGCGGGGTTCGAACGGTTTGGTCAAATAATCATCAGCACCGTGTTCCAACCCATTGATGCGGTCTTCAGCTTCACCCATGGCCGTCAACATCAAGATCGGCACATCCGAAGTGGTGCGAAAATCGGCGGCAAACTCAAGGCCGCTTTCTCCGGGCATCATCAAGTCCAGAACAATCAAATCGAACGCCAGTGAGCGCAATTTGACCCGCGCATCTTGGGCGTCACTTGCCGTGATCACGACAAAGCCGTTGTCACTGAGATATTTTCTCAACAACTCACGCAGACGATCATCATCGTCCACCACCATAATGTGGGGAAGATCGGCCACCATGTCCCCTTAGCTCCTCACCGTCGTTATGGATCGCTTCGGGCAGACTAGCACTTCAATCCGTATGAGGGCCACCACCTGTAAATCGGCTGCGGTCTTCGGCATTGATGATTTCCGTCAGTACAGCTTTGAACCCCCTCACGGCCTCAACACCGGCAACCTCATAAGCATGACGGATACGTGTACTTTGGCACCCCGTCAGTCGCTTTTCCAAATCCGCCCCCTTATCGGTCAAAGTCAACGTTCGCCTGCGCCGGTCATTGGGGTCGGTTTTTTGATCAATAAACCCTTCGCGTACCAATTGGCCCAGTACGCGCGACAGGCTTTGCTTGGTGATTTTCAAAATCCCCAACAAACGATTGACGGTGATGGAGGGATTGCGCTTAACAAAATAGATAACCCGGTGATGGGCACGACCAAAACCGTCTTCAGCCAAAATGGCATCTGGTTCACTGGTAAAATCACGATAGGCAAAAAACAGCAGTTCCAATGCTTGGCGCAGTTCTTCATCGCTCAGATAAGGGGCCAACTCGTTGTCAGCAACGGTTGGGGGGGTGATGTTATCGCCTGTTTGATGGATTGGGGACATGGCGCGGTTGCCTCAAAAATTAAGTCAGTGTTGTTGACATATATGCCTGTTTCTGATAAAAAACGCAACAACATTCCTGGGAAGAGACCCCTTGAGGTAATAAAATTACAAGCACCATCGGTTTTTTTATAAACCGAATCAAAGGAGAAGGGCGAATACGATGGCTGGACCCGCTTACGACGATCGCGATGGTCAAATCTGGTATGACGGAGAAATGGTGGATTGGCGTGATGCCAAAGTCCATTTGTTGACCCATGCATTGCATTACGGCTCAAGTGTCTTCGAAGGTGTACGCATGTATTCGGGTGAGATCTTCAAACTGCGCGAACATTCGGAGCGTTTGATCAAATCCGCCGAGATTATAGGCTTCGACATTCCCTTTTCCGTGGAAGACATCAACAAAGCCTGTGTGGATGCCTGCGCCGTCAACAACATCAAAGATGGCTATCTGCGTCCAATCGCATGGCGCGGCAGTGAAATGATGGGGGTTGCCGCACAAAACAACACCATTCATCTGGCTGTTGCGGCTTGGGAATGGCCCAGTTATTTTTCACCGGAAGACCGCGCCAAGGGCATCAGCCTGCAAACCTCTCAGTGGCGCCGCCCCGCACCGGACACGGCACCCGTGCACGCCAAGGCCGCGGGCTTATACATGATCGCGACCATAAGCAAACACGCCGCCGAGGCCGATGGATATACCGATGCCTTGCTGCTTGATTGGCGTGGGCAAATCGCGGAAGCCACTGGCGCCAATATCTTTATCGAAATGGGCGACGGTAAACTACACACCCCAACACCGGATTGTTTTCTTGACGGCATCACCCGGCGCACGGTCATGGATTTGGCCCGGGCACGTGGCATTGATGTGATTGAACGCGCCATCATGCCAAATGAACTTGCGAACGCAACACAGGTGTTTTTGACCGGCACCGCGGCCGAGGTCACACCGGTGGGGTCCATCGACAAACAAACGTTCAGCGTCGGCGACATCACCAAGACACTGATGGACGACTACGACAAAGCCGTTGGCAAAACGCCTGCAAGTGCGGCGGCAGAATAACCAAATCTTTTCCAACAAGGAAAGGCCGGGATACCCCGGCCTTTTTTTATAAACACTCTACATAGTTGTTTTTTGTCATTGTCGATTCCCCAAATAAGAGTAGCATAGGCACCATACCAAAGTCCGTAAGGGGGAGAGGGCTGAACATGCTTCTGAGCACGGAGCAACTTCAAACAATTCTGGATTTGATCATTGCAGACCAACATCAAAAAGCTGTGAAACACTGGCAGCTAGCAAAAATCGAAACCCAAAACTGCAATACCTGTTTTTACAAACCTTTGGAAAAAGCAGTCCGGTGTTCTGCGTGTTTAGAAGGACACCTGACCAGTGCGGTGATGTCCTTCGCGTACCCGGAAGTCAGCCAAACCCTTTTGGAAAATGCGGAACGCTCCTTAAAGTCATGGCTTAAGGTCAGTGAAACCTGAACGCCCTACATACTGCCGCCAGGCTTGTCGATATGATATTCACTGAGCTTTTCGGTCAGAAAATCATACGCATCATCGACATCGTCGGAACAGTGAAAAAGTTCAAGATCGCTGGGTGAAATGGTCCCGTATTTGACCATGGCGTCAAGGTTGAGAATTTCATTCCAATATTCAGTGCCATACAACACCACAGGCATCGCCTTGCCCATTTTTCGGGTGGATACCAACGTCATCAATTCAAAAAACTCATCCAACGTTCCATATCCGCCGGGAAAGACGATCATTGCTTTGGCCAAATACGAAAACCAAAATTTACGCATGAAAAAATAATGAAAATCAAACGCCAACTCATGAGAAATGTAAGGGTTTTCGTGCTGTTCAAACGGCAAGGAAATGTTCAAGCCGATGTTGTGCCCCTTGGCATCCCCCGCCCCCCGGTTGGCGGCTTCCATAATCCCAGGCCCGCCACCGGTACACATGACAAAGCGTTTGGATCGACCCTTGAGGCCCTTAGACCATTCGGTCAAACGACGAGACAGTTCGCGCGCTTCTTCATAGTAGCGCGACATCATCAACATTTGCTCCGCGTAGGCAACATCGCCACCGTGTTTTTTGGCTGATGTCAATTCCTGCTCTGCCACGTCACGGGGTAAAATGCGCGCCGATCCGAAAAAAACAATGGTGTCGGAAACGTTGTAACGTTCGAAACGGTCTTCCGGCTCCAAGAATTCCGCCAAGATCCGCATGGGCCGTCCTGCGCGGCTCTGAAGAAAATCCAGGTCTTTATAAGCCTTTTCAGGTCGATGGTATTCGGTGTCGCCAGCTTGCTTATCGGATTTGCGGGCCATCCATGGCTCCTTATCATTAAGTCATTATAGATTCGTCATTTTTCACGCTTTGCGCGCAATTGGCAAGGATCGGACAGGGGGGGGCACCAACTTCGTTCACACATTTGTGACGTGCACGACACACTACCCACACCAATTTGTACAAGACGACCCCAATGAGGCGCCAGACACAACGTTTAAGCAGCATGACCCATTCCGGAAGATGACATGAAAAACAAAATTATTGCTGCTGCATACACCCATGTCTTTTGATGATGGAATAACGATTAAGTGATGCCAGGGCGTTCGGGGATCAAATCCCCGTTCGTCGGAAGCGGGCGGTGCAAAAATCGCCCGTTTCCTTATGCGCTTATACATTCCATTGAAACGCTCATGCCGCTGGTCATATTGGCCTCAACAGACGCCATTTTCGCCACATACAAAAAATTCAAACCTTATCCCAACGTTTGGTGGCGGCATCATCGGCTTCCTTCGCCTCAACCCACTGCTCACCGGACGCAGCGGTTTCTTTTTTCCAAAACGGGGCTTTGGTTTTCAACCAGTCAATGAGGAAATGGCAGGCCTCGAACGCGGCTTCACGGTGCGCCGATGCGGCGGCAACGAACACGATACGATCCCCCGCATCCAAACGGCCATAGCGATGAACAATCAATGTCGCGTCCAGCGGCCAACGCGCACAGGCTTCCTGCTCAATCGCCTCCAACTGTTTTTCGGTCATGCCGGGGTAGTGTTCCAGCGTCATCGCGGAAACGTTCTCTCCCCCTGCAAAATCCCGCACCAAGCCGATAAACGAGCACACCCCACCGATGGCAAGGTTACCTTCGGTCAATTTTTCAAGTTCCAAACCGGGATCAAAATCGTCTTCTTGGACGCGGATCATACCCGCTTACTCCCGCTCATCCACCTGTCACAGGCGGGAAAAAGGCAACCTCATCGCCGTCGCTTACACCATGGCTGACATCGACATGTTCTTGGTTCACCGCCACCCGAACGACGGTTTCATCGGCAAAAGCCTCTGCATATCCATCCCCCCGGCCCTTCAACCACGCCACCAATCCGGCAACATCGCTAACACCTTCGGGCAATGAAAGGTCTTCTTGCCCCACACCGGTTTTTTCTTTGAGCCACGCAAAATACAAAACCTTCACGACGTCATCTCCACAAACGGCAGGAAATCCACCAAATCACCTTTGTCAATCCGCACCAAGTCTTCGGGCAATTCCACCAAACCGTCCGACGCCACCATGGACGTCAATATACCGGACCCCTGGGATGGGTACTTGTGCACCCACACTTGGCCATCTTCACCGGGTTTTAAATTCGAACGCAACCATTCGCGCCGTCCGGCTTTTTTATCCATCTCAAATGCCGCCGGAATACGATAAACATGCGGATCAGCATCAGACCTGCCCGAAAGGATTAAGATCAAGGGACGTGCGATGCGCATGAACGTCACCATCGCCGCAACGGGATTGCCCGGCAATCCGACAAACGCCGTATCGATCACTTTGCCCAACGCCATGGGCCGCCCCGGTTTGATGGCAAGACGCCAAAAATCAAGGCTGCCCAGGTTTTGCACCACGTGTGTGATGTGATCCTCTTCCCCCAGACTGACACCGCCGGATGTGATGATCAAATCATGACCAGGGGCCGCATCACGCAATGCCCCGCGAATGTCCGCCACACGATCAGGCAAAATACCAAGATCCGTGACCTCACAGCCCAAGCCCTTCAACAACGCACCGACGGTGTAGCGGTTGGCGTCATAAATTGCGCCTTCGCCTGCGGTGCCGGACACCGGGTCTGCAACTTCATCACCAGTGGAAAACACCGCGCACCGCAGTCGTGCGTAGACTTTGAGCTGCCCCATGCCGACCGAAGCCGCAAGACCAATTTCTTGGGCACGAAGCACCTGTCCGGTCTTGATGATGGTGTCGCCCGCAACCACGTCTTCACCTTGTTTGCGACGGTTGGCGCCTTGTTTGATTCCACTGGGCAACACAACATCGTCACCATCCAACACACTGTCTTCTTGCATGAACACCGTGTCCATGCCGTCGGGCACCGGCGCGCCGGTAAAGATTCGCACCGCTTCGCCCTGTTGCGCACTGCGTTCCAGTGGATGGCCCGCAGCAATGCGCGCCGTAACCGGCAACCGGGTTTCCCCGTCCGTGGTCAGATCGGAAAATGCCACCGCATAGCCATCGACGGCGGAATTGTCATGGGGGGGCACATCACGGGGCGCGGTGATGTCTTCCGCCAAAACACGGTCCAAAGCATCGTGAAGCGTCACGGTTTCCGTCCCCACCACAATGCGTGCCCGTTCTTTGAGGATGCGAAGGCCATCCTCAAACGGCATCAATTCATCACCGATGCGAAAGCAATCGTCTTGCAGGCCCGCCATGTTATTCCCCTTCCGCCGGTTTGTCGTAGTCGGCATCCGTTTCTGCAATGTGACGTAACCCCGCACGCAGGTAGTCATAGCCCGTGATGATGGTGATCAGCGCAGCGATCCACAAACCGTAAATACCAATTTCCCACGTTGTGGCGAAGCCAAAATCAGGGCCCATATGACCGACGATGAGAAATCCCAACGCCAACATTTGAATGGCAGTTTTCCACTTGGCCAGCAAGCTAACCGGCATGCCCACCTGGGCCTCGGCCAAAAATTCACGCAAACCCGAAACCAGGATTTCACGACACAAAATAACGGCGGCAGGTAGAATGTGCACGGCTGAGATGCTTTCCACCCCCACCAAAACAAACAACACCCCAGCAACCAAAAGCTTGTCCGCAATGGGGTCCAAAAACCGCCCAAACGCCGACTGCTGATGCCAGGCCCGCGCCAGATAACCATCGAAAAAGTCCGTCACGCAGGCATACGTGTACGCCGCAAGCGCCAACCAGTTGCCCAAAGCGCCCCCCAGCATAATAAAGCCGAGAACCACAGGGATGATAAGAATGCGTGAAACCGTTAGGACGTTGGGTACGTTGAAAACCATAAATCTATTTCAGGACACCAAGGACGTGGATACGGGGGTATTCTAACGCCCTAAGTCTCCGGATGAAACCAATCATAAATTCTTTGTGCAGTGGATTTTGAAATGCCGTCAACAGCTTCCAAGTCCTGAAGCCCCGATTCCTCCACCGCTTTGGCCGATCCGAAGTGGTGCAACAGCGCCTTTTTGCGTTTTGCACCGATGGACGGAATGTCATCCAGTTTAGAATGTTGCTGGGCTTTGGCGCGTCGTCCCCTGTGGGTGCCAATGGCGAATCGGTGTGCTTCATCACGCAAACGTTGGATAAAATACAAAACCGGGTCGCGTTCTTGAAGCTGCTTGGGCGGTTGACCGGGTAGAAAAATACGTTCCCGCCCCGCATTGCGATCGGGGCCCTTGGCGACGCCAGCCACGGTGATGCCTTCGATTTCCAATTCACTGAGCACCTCAAGCGCTACCCCCAACTGGCCGCGCCCGCCATCGATCAACAGCAAATCTGGCCACTCCGCCCCCCGTTCCCCGCCTTGTTCTTCGCTTTCTTTCAACGCACGCTTGAACCGCCGGGTGAGAACTTCGCGCATCATGGCGTAATCATCCCCAGGCGCATAACCGTCTTCATCGCCACCTTGTTCCGTGGGCACGTTGGACGCACCGCGGATGTTAAATTTGCGGTATGCATTTTTGCGAAACCCTTCCGGACCCGCGACAATCATGCCCCCCACCGCGTTGGTGCCGGAAACGTGAGAGTTGTCATACACTTCGATTCGCGTGGGGGGGTGATCCAATTGGAACAATTGGGCCATATCTTCCAACATTTTTTCTTGGCTGGCGCGTTCGGCCGAACGGCGCGCCAAAGCATCCCGGGCATTGTCCAACCCGTGGGCGACCAAACCCGCACGGTCACCGCGTGTGGGGCGGTTCAGCTTGACCTTGCGTTCGGCTCGCACGCTCAAAGCATCGCCCACCAATTCAGGATGGGGAATTTTGTGGCTGAGCAAAATTTCACGAGGCGGCACATGGGCGGCATAGAACTGCCCCAAGAAGGCCTCCAACACATCACCTTCTTCTTCGCCCTTGGCCTGGGTTGGGAAAAAAGCACGATTGCCGAAATTGCGCCCGCCCCTGAAAAAGAACACCTGCACGCAATTGAGGCCACCTTTTTGGCTCAACGCCACCACATCGGCATCCTGGACAGTGCCCGGGTTGATATCTTGGTGTTGCTGAATGCGCGTTAGCGCCCGAATACGGTCCCGGTATTCGGCCGCTTTTTCAAATTCCTGGGTATCGCTGGCGATTTGCATCTCTGTCGCCAACCGTTTTTGAATATCTTGGCTTTTGCCCTGTAGGAACTGACGTGCTTCTTCGACCAACTGGCCGTATTCGGCTTGATCAACGTTGCCCGCCACACACGGCCCCGAACACCGCTTGATTTGATACAACAAGCAAGGCCGGGTGCGGCCGCCAAAAACACTGTCGGTGCAGGTTCTCAACAAAAATGCCCGCTGCAAAACCGTTAGAGTTTCATTGACCGCCCACACGCTGGCGAACGGGCCAAAATATTCACCCTTCACTTTATGCGCGCCACGATGCTTCACCACCCGTGGGAAATCATGGGACGAGGTCAACAGGATTTCCGGGAAACTTTTATCATCACGCAAAAGAATGTTGTAGCGTGGCGCCAGCTTCTTGATCAGATTGGCTTCCAGCAACAACGCTTCGGCTTCGGTATGGGTGGTGACAAATTCCATCGTGCGGGTTTGGCTCACCATACGCCGAATGCGCACCGATTGGCGTTCGGGCTTGGTATAGCTGACAACGCGTTTTTTTAGGTTTTTGGCTTTGCCCACATAAAGCACCTTACCGCCATCGCCCAACATACGGTAAACGCCGGGCTTCGCGGGTAAGGTCTTAAGGTATGCCGCAATCACCTCCACACCGTCTTTGGGGCGTTCCCCTTCAACGGTTGTGGTTTCTGGGCCCAAATCATCCTCTTGACGAGGGGGATCTGAAGGCGGTTGTTGCGATGTATGCATGCCCAAAATTACGCTTTTTCACGGATCGACGTAAAGCGTCCTCATACTTTTAGATGATCGTTTTAAGCCCAAACACGCCATGATGCTTATTGACGTGCGTTCTATCCACCAATGCTGTGGATAAGTGTGTGTACAATGAGGTTCTCTGGGAAGCACGGCTCCGGAGTCCTGGGGTTTCTCGTGTTTGCACAAGAATTGTGCAATTGTGCAACCCTTTGATTTTCCTAAAATTTTACAGATTTATTGACTGTTCAGATTAAAATCATCTGAAAGTAAAGTTACAGCAATGTTTCAAGCAAGAACGCAGGGGGCTGTGCAAAACCAAGACGATCAACTGAGCCAAGTTGCTACTCAAACCCCACCAAAACAATGCTTAATAAATTGGTAACTATACTTCCGGATTAAAGCGTTCAATTTCGACACCGACGCTGGAAGCGTCTTCGAACACATCAAGTTTTTCCACCCGCACCCGCACCGAACGCACCTGTGCAGGAGCCAAGCACACAATGGCGATGTCTTCAGCCAGGGTTTCCACCAAATTGATATGCCCGCGTTCACACACGCTACGCACAGCCGTGGTGATTTTTTCGTAACAAACCACATTATCAATATCGTCTGCGACGCCCGATACGTCCCCTTCAAACACCGCCAAATCCAAATTGATCTGCACACGTTGCTTGGCATCGTGTTCAAAATCATGCACCCCAATGAAACACATCAACACCAAATCACGTACGAATACGTGGCGAATACCGACCCGGGCGTCGGCAATGTTGGGGGACGGAACAAGACGAACGTTCGCGGTGCTCATGGCGGATGCCTTTCAACAGGGGGTTATTCGCTGGGTGGTTTTACATTCGATGCCTGCGCCCATCCTAGGTGTTGTCCACCATCAAGCGCAATCATCTGGCCGGTCATGGATGGGGCATTGATCATAAAACGCACTGCATCGGCAATTTCGTCAGGCATGATGCGTCGTGCAAGTGGAATTTCCGACCATTGGCGCGCAAAATCATTTTCTGACTGGCGTTCATTCTTGATTGTCGGGCCGGGCCCAACACCGTTTACCCGCACTTTCGGTGCCAAAGCCAAAGCCAAGGTTTGTGTCAATGTCCACAATGCGGATTTAGACACCGTGTACGACATGAAAAATGGTGTCAGATTCCACACCCGTTGATCCAAAATGTTGATAATCGAACCTTCCAGACCATCTGGAACCTGTTCAGCAAACATTTGCGACAAGACAAACGGGGCACGCAGGTTGACATTCATGTGCATATCCCAACTGTCGCGGGTGCAACTTTCAACCGTGTCGTTTTCAAACAATGAGGCATTGTTAATCAGCACTGTCAACGGGCCCAGGGCCTCTGTCGCGGCAGGAATGATGGATTTGACATCGTCTTCACACGTCAAATCAGCCTTCAACGCAACCGCACGCCCCCCAACGTCTTGAATAGATGCAACCAATTCCTCAGCCTTTTGTAGGGAATTGAGGTAGTGCACAGCGACGCCAAACCCATGCGCCGCCAAATCAAACGCCAAAGTACGTCCGATGCGGTGCGCGGCGCCGGTGATCAAAACATTGGGGTGTCCATGGTTTTCCATGCCCGGAGAATGGGCGAAGTCCGCGCCCGATGCAAGCCCGCAAACCCGGGCTTAAACCGCAGTTTCACCCCATCAGAGCCAACACACGTTCGACACCAATACCTTGGGCCGCAATATAAACCGCGTAAGCCCCGAGAAACACAACACCTTCACGCCGCCCCAAGCGCGTTCCGATCGCCAAATAGGCCAAGATGACAAGCGTTGCCGCCATCATCACCCACAAATCGAAACGCACCAATTGCGCAGGCACAGACAACGGCAAAATGACCGAAACGCCACCAACCACACCTAAGGTATTGAACAGGTTGGACCCAATCACGTTACCAATAACCACATCCGTATGACCACGGCGCGCCGCGACAACTGAGGCCGCCAATTCAGGCAGTGACGTTCCAAACGCAATCAAAGTTAGGCCGATGACCTCTTCGGCAACCCCATAACTGCGCGCTATCGAACTGCCCCCTGCGACCAATTGATCAGCCCCAACACTGACCGCAATCAACCCACCCAACAGACTGAGCCACGCCATCCCAGTGGACATCTCAACGTCTTGAAACTCTTCGGCCTCACGTTCGTGCAGATGGGCGCTGGCTGCACCATTGGCACGTTCACGCAGATAAGAACGTAGAAAATAGCCCAACAGAGCCATAACCATGATCCCACCCGCAATCTGCTGGATCGTTCCCGACAAACACAGCCACGTAAACAACACCGACGCACCGGTCAGCATCAAGCCATCGCGGATCACGGCACGGCTGTCGACCACCACGGGGGCCAACAGGGCCGCCGTGCCCAAAATCAAAAGGATATTGGCAATGTTGGAGCCGACCACATTGCCAAGCGCAATGCCCGGCACACCATCCAGCGCGGCGTTAAGGCTGACCACAAATTCCGGCGCGGAGGTGCCGAACGCCACCACCGTCATACCGATCAGTAAGGTCGATAACCCCAATTTCACAGAAACTTGTACCGCGCCGCGCACCAGAAACTCTGCACCGCCCAACAGCAACACAAATCCGAACACCACTTGCAGGTAACTCATGCCCATTCGCCTTTTCGATTTATGTGTCGGTCAAGTGCTTAAAACTGTCGACGATATCTTGGTAGAGGCCGCGCTTGAACGGTACGATCAAATCAACCAAACGATGCATATCAACCCATTGCCAGGCACAAAATTCAGGATGTTCATGCGCGTTCAAATCAATATCCGCATCATGGCCCAAATAGCGCATTGCATACCATTTTTGCTTTTGTCCCCGATAACGGCCTTTCCAGACTTTATTGCGCACGTCTTTGGGTAAATCATACGTCAGCCAATCATCCGTTTCGGCGATGATGTCGGCGTTATCCGTACCGATTTCTTCCACCAGTTCACGCATCACAGCCGTGCGCGGGTCTTCATCG
>Ga0070729_10005030_pt1 | contig 13954 bp, 7 predicted proteins | sample tdDd472_FD_66725 | JGI IMG/M metagenome (GOLD analysis project Ga0070729, IMG submission 66725) | Marine sediment microbial communities from the Atlantic coast under amendment with organic carbon and nitrate - tdDd47.2 | ecosystem: Environmental > Aquatic > Marine > Coastal > Sediment | place...
CCATCATCACCGGCGACATCGACAACATCAGCGATTTCGGTGATCCCAAAAAGGGTGCTGATATCATGCAATGGGGTCTGGTGCTGCAGGCTGATTATGCCCTTATGGACCGTGCACTGTTGATGGGTCTTGAGTTCGGTATTGCCAGCGGCGACAGCGATCCCGGATGGGGCATTGCCCCGGTGCTGTCCAACGGCGGCAACTACCGCGCCGGTCGTCAGTATGCCAACGATGGCGAAATCACCAACTTCCGGTTCGACCCGGATTACGCCGTGGATCTGATTCTCTTCCGTGAGATTCTCACCACGGTCAGCGACGCCACCTACATCAAGCTGATGACGGAATACCGTCCGGCTCCGGGGTTCGGCGTACGTCTGGAAGCCATCTACAGCATGGTGCTGGAAACCGCCAGCAGCCCCTACTACGATACCGATCCTTCTGATAACAACGGTATGCAGCTGAGCGTCAGCGACATTGAAACCAACAAGGCTTTGCAGCTTAACGACAGCCACCAGCTTGGTCTGGAGCTTGATCTGCATCTGTATTACAAGAGCCCCGACGGTTTCTTTGCCGATGTGTCCTATGGTATTTTCTTCCCCGGCGCCGCCCTTGGTCGTGTGTTCATGACCCAGGACGACAACGGTGTGAAAGCCGCCAACTGGGACGCCGCCGGTGGCGTGGCCCAGACGGTGCAGGGCTCTTTGGGTATCACCTTCTGATTCCGCTGTTCTGTTCATAATTACAACAATGCCCGGTCATGTGACCGGGCATTGTTCGTTTAAAGGCTGGTTTCAGTATTTGATGGCAAGCCACAACAGGCGGGGCAGCCGCAGTATCAGCCAGCCCAGCATGGCACGGTAGGTGGTGGTGCCAAGGGGGAGTTCGAAAAATTTCCGCATCAGCTTTTCATCATGGGCCAGAGCCTTAAGGAATACCGAGGGGAAGCGGTACACCAGTTTTGCCAGCTTCAGGCTGCATACCAGATTCCGGTTAAACTCCCGGGCGCAGGCGCATTCGTAGGACCGCAGGGTCAGAGTGCTCAAGTCGCCGCTGTTCAGGGCTTTGTTCAGAGTATTGGCGGCAAGCTGTCCCGAGCGAATGGCATAGGCCAGACCTTCGCCATCAAAGGCATCCACAAAGCCTGCGGCATCACCGGCCAGCACAATACGGTCTGCCACAAGCCTGCGGCGTACACCGCCCCGGGGAATCACATGTCCTTTCATGCCTTCGGGGTTTTCCGGCAGGCCCAGTCGTTTCAAAAAGGTATTCATAGCGCTGACAGGGTTGGTGAATTTGCCGCCCAGTGCGCCTATGCCCACGTTCAGGTAACTGCCGTGATGAAACACCCAGCCATAGCCCCAGGGCGCTGCATCCAGGTACAGACTCAGATAGCCCCGGTGGGATTCCAGCTTCGATGCTCCCGGGGTATCCAGGGGGATGTCCGTTTCCATGCACATGCCCTGTTCTGTATCTGTGTTGGGGTGCCGGACATATTTATGCAGGCGACCGGTGGCGCCCTCTGCGACAACAATACTTTTGGTATATACCGGGTCTGTGGCGGTGGTTATTTTTATCAGTTCGCCGCAGTTCTTCAGGGTTCTGGCCTCGGCATGTTGTATTATGGCACCCTGCTGCTGTGCCTGTTGCAACAGATAATGGTCAAAAGCAGAGCGGGTTATCATGCTGACAATGGGTTCGGTGTGGCGTACCGGGGCGGCGTGATCGCCCCATACAGCGATGCCGCCGTCAACCTGCTGGTCGATAAGGTGTTCCGGCAGGGGGACATCCATCATATTTTGGGCGTGAATGGAAAGCGCTCCGCCGCAGAGTTTGCGCCGGGGCATGGCTGCTTTCTCCAGTACCAGTACCGATTTTCCGGTTTTTGCCAGCCGAAAGGCGGCGCTGCTGCCCGCCGGACCGCCCCCAATAACAACGGTGTCGTAAATCTTTTGATCCACTGAGGGGGGATCTGCGGTCTCCATAAAAGTCACCGGTCCCTTAAAGGATCGCTTGTAAAGGATGTATCCCCACACCAGGGCAATGCCCACTGCCAGCACCAACCAGAATATTTCCATTATACGGCTCCTCTAAGTAATATTCTAATCTCCATTTTTATTTACGCAAGGCAATGTTAGCGGCATTGACCGCTCCCATGATTGCCTTGACAAAGGGGTTGCCCGCAACGTATCGTGGGATGTCCCAGGCGGCGGCAAGGGAAGTCGGTGCAAAACCGACGCGGTCCCGCCACCGTAAGCGGGTACGAAACCGGCAGCATGCCACTGGACCGTATGGTTCGGGAAGGCGTCGGGAGTAGGATGATCCGCGAGCCGGTATACCTTGGCTGCCTGTGTTGGATATTTTCTTCCCGCGGAGGGAGAGATGTCTGGAGCCAACCCTCTCGATTCTCCCTTCTTTGCAGATAGCGGAGTACTGCTGTACATGCATCGTTTGTGGCACATATTGCCGGTGGGGCGTGTCTTACTGATATGTGGCCTGTTTGCCATACTGTTGTTGCCGGTATTTGCTTTGGCAGAGGAAACCACCCAGGCAACAGGCGAAGAACCCTGTGCGCCGGGAGACGAGGCCTGCCAGGCGGCAATGGAAGATGAAGATGCCGATTGCCTGCCCGAGGTCATCATGCACGGGGCTGGCCATGATGATACCCTTATGCATGATCGCGCCGCTGCGGGTACAGTGTTGGAACGCAATGACTTTGACGATGCCGGTGACACGGCGGCGGAAACCATACAGCAACAGGCCGGGGCGCGGGTAACCCGCATGGGCGGGGCCGGGTCGTTTTCCACATTATCCCTGCGGGGATCTACCGCAGATCAGGTGCTGGTGCTGCTGGACGGCATCGCCCTTAACTCGGCGGTGGGCGGTCCGGTGGATTTATCCCGCTTGCCGGTGGGCAATATCGGTCGTATCGAAATTTACCGGGGAACGGTGCCCATTGCCTTTGGCGGTGGCGGCATCGGCGGAGCAATCAGTGTAAGCACCCGCAGCGGCCATGGCAACAAGCTGATGCTGGAAGCCGGAGGCGGATCTTTTGGCTCACGGCATGCCCGGGTGTACTGGATGCAAAAAGTGTCGGACTGGAAGGTTTCCCTGGGCCTTGATTACAGCGGATGGGAAGGCAATTATGATTTTCCCAACGATGGCGGCACCCGGTTCGACAGTTCTGACGACACCGTTTCCGAGCGATCCAATAATGATTTCAACCAGATCAATGCCCTTACAAAGGTGCAGGCGCGTTTTGGGCGGCACTGGCGTGTGTCGGTCATGGACTGGTTGCTGTATCGGGAGCAGGGTATTGCAGGCTATGGTTTGTATCCGGTGCAGGATGCCCGGCATGCGCCTTTGGATAACCTGACAGCGATAAAGCTCGAAGGCGTTGATTTGCTGGAGCGAATACAGTGGGACACCACCGCATCTTTGCGGATCGGCTGGTCACGGCTGAGCGATCCACTGTCGGAGGTCGGTTTGCGTACCGACGATTCCGATGATCTGTCCCTTAGCCCGCAGATTCAGAGCGTGGCAAAAATACAGGCGATGTGCTGGTGGGATATTACCCTGCAGGCAGGCTACAGTTACGAGCATTTTGAGCCTTCCGATGCGGGAATGACCCCCGGGGCTTCCCGGCGGCATTCCATAACAGCGGGTTTGGAAAGTGGTTTTTCCATACGGGCCGCAAAGTTGCTCGTGCTGCCATCGGTGCGTATGGAGCACAGCCGCAGCAGCATGATGAACCGCTACGATACCGCCGCAGACACCGGTACTTCCAGTTCCACTGACAGCGCCTTTCGTCTGGCGGTGGTCAATACGTCTATCCCCTTTACCCGGTTGAGCATCAGCGGGGGGCGCAGCTACCGGCAACCGTCATTGTTTGAATTGTTCGGCAACACCGGCACGGTGCTGGGTAATCCCTCTCTTGCGGCGGAAACCGCATGGAACGCCGATGCTGGCGTAATTGTGGATACTGCGGATCACTGGTGGGAAGTGAGCCTGCGGGCGGAAGTTTATGGCTTTTATTCCGATGTGACCGACCTGATTCAGTTTGTGCAAACCGCCCAGAATATCTCCGTGGCCATGAACATTGACAGCGCCCGGCTGTGGGGCATCGAAAGCGGCCTGCGGCTGGAAGTCTGGCGGCATCTGCGGGTATCGGGCAATTATACCTATTTGCATTCTGAAAACACCGGAGAAATTGCGGCGCGGAAGGGCAGGGATCTTCCCCTGCGGCCCCGGCACAGCTGGTTTGTCCGGGCAGAGGGATATGATTTCAATATGGGGCACGGGGTTAGTTTCGGCATGTACGCCGAACTGGAAGGCACGGGCGGCAATTATCTTGATAACGCCAATCTGGTGTATGTGGATGACAGACTGTACCTGGGAGCGGGTCTGCAATTTGATTTTCCCCACGGACTGTCCTTCAAATCCGCGTTTCGGAACCTTACCGGCGAGCAGTCGCTTGACCTGACGGGTTATCCCCTGCCGGGGCGCTCCTGGATGCTGTCTCTTTCATGGAAGGTCTGGTAGTAATGAACAGACGATATACGATACTATGGCTGGTGATGGGTGTGTTTATGATGGTCGGTTGCTCAGATGCGGCGGATCGTCCCGGCCTCAACGGACAGGTCCCCCAAAAACCGGATTACCAGGGCGCAGACGGCCCCTGGGCTCTGGCGGTGATGGCTAGTGATTATTTCTCTTCGTCCCTTTCCGTAATAGATTTGGTGGAGGGGCAGCTCTTTTATGAAGGCATTATTGACAGCGGCTCTGCCCTGCCGGGTCTGACCATGGCCCTTTCCGGTGATGTGGTGCTTCCCTCGCAGCCCCTGCCGGACAATTCCCTGATCCTTATCGACCGCTATCCCAACGGCGTCTTGACGATTATTGAGCCCGCCTCCCTGATGGTGCGGCAGCAGATTTCCGTGGCCACGGGTTTTGCGGCAAATCCTCACGATGTCCTGAGCCCCGATGGGCGGCACCTGTGGGTTTCCCGGTATGAGGTCAACCCCCGGGCCGGGCAGGAAGCCTTTGACGGCGGTAGCGATATTCTGATTGTTGACATGCAAAGCGGAGACGTAACCGGGCGTATTGATCTGTCCTCCTGCGCCGATGAAGGACTGTGGGCCCGCCCCGACCGCCTGTTGCAGGTTGATGACAAAGTATGGGTATCCCTGAACCATCTTTCCGAGGATTTTACCGTCGCCGGTCCTGCCCGCTTTGCGGTGCTGGATATCGCAACCGGTTCTCTGGACCGGGTGGTGGAAGTGCCGGACCTGAGCAATTGCAAGGGGATGGTCTACGATGCTGCGGCGGATCGTATCTACAGCAGTTGCAGCAGTCTTTTCCGCTTTAATGTCGATTTTGATCCCGCCTCTTCCGGTGTAGTTGCGCTGGACCCCGGAGCTGCCGACGGTAATCCCGAGGTGCTGGTCACCGCTGCCGACGACGATGGTCAGGCCTATGGCTTTGATATCGATCTTGACGGCTCCCGGGTGCTGGTGATGCGTTTTGGCGATCTTGACGCCGATATTCCGGACCAGTTGCTGGCCCTGGACCCGGCCACGGGACAACAGTATCACATTTGCGATTCCGCCACCGCCTTTGGCATGGGAGGCTTTTGGGCCGAGGCCCGCAGCGGTCTGGTGTATGTCGGTGACGCCGACCCCCACGCTCCCCGGGTGCATGTCTATGGTTTCGCAGATGGGCAATACGACCTCAGCCACAGCATAAACACCCATCCCAATTGCGGGCTGCCGCCCCGGGCGATTCGATCATATTGAGAAAAACAGAGCAAATACGGGCAAATACTTGCCCTGTTGCATGTGCGGGGTATGATGATGTATCGGTATCACATCATCCGGAAGTACATCGTCAACAGGGCCGAAGGAATTTTATTAGGGAAAGACCGTTATGAGTCCTGATATTCAAGTATTACCTCCCAGCACCTCTTATTCCCGCCGTGCCTTTGCCTGGCGGTTTTTGCTGGTGTTTATCGGCGTTAATCTGGTGGTGTGGGCCGTGGCTTACAGTCTGTATTATGTGGAGCGCCGGGACACGGAAAGCGCATATAAACAGCGGGAAGCCATGATGGTGCAGGTGCAGACCGACACCATTCATCAACAGTTTGACCGCTATGCCGCCGACGCCCTGTACTGGAGTCAGGAACTGGAACTGCTGTATTTTGATCCATCCCTGACCGGAGAAGACGGCCCCGCCCGGCGTTTGCGAATGATCGCCGGAGAGTACAGCGCGTTTCTGAAGAATTCCGGACAGTACGAGCGCATAACCGTTATTCGTGAAGACAGCATGGAAGTGCTGCGGGTGGAATATGGCGATGGCTACCCCGTTGAAGTGCCTTCCGCAAGGTTGAGCCATGTGGGAAAAGACCGGGTGTTTATCCGGGCACAGCGGTTGCGGCGCGGCGAGGTGTATGCTTCTCCCCTGACCCTGGCAATGGACAATAAAGCCGTGGTGGAGCCCTACAAGCCCCTGTTGCAGGTTGCCTCTCCGGTGTTTGACGCCAGCGGCGAGCGCTGGGGCGCACTGGTGCTGACCTGCCGCGCAGAAGTTCTGCTGAACGAAATCCGGCGGCTGGGAGAGCTTTCCGAAAGCCGGGTGATGCTGCTAAACAGTGACGGACACTATTTGTTGTCGGACAATGCCGACGATACCTGGGGATTTTTGCTCAGGGATCGACGCAGCCGTGGCATGACCGCCACAAAACCGAAACTGTGGAAAACCATGCAGGCCTCGGCACAGGGACAGTTCCGTGATACCGATGGCCTGTACAGCTGGGGAACCGCTTATCCCTTCCGGGGTGATCTGAAACCCGCAGAGCGTCAGGGGCATCCCCGGGGCATTGGCCGGGCAGAGTACAATGCCAAGGTGTATCATCTCAAGGTGTTGACCATGGTGCCGGATGCGGTTGTGGCTGCGGGGCCTGGTCGTTTGCTGCGAAAAATGGCATTGGTCTGGCTGGTGCTGGTGGTGGTCCTCACCGGGCTTTCCTGGCTGGTGCTGGTGGCCTATATGCGCCGCAAGATTTTCCAGCGTAACATTTATCTGTATGCCCACTACGATCAATTGACGGGTGTGCCCAACCGGATGCTCTTTTTTGACCGCCTGGGGCAGGCCCTGTTGCAGGCCCGGCGTTATGGCAAGCCCTTTGGCCTGTTGTACATGGATCTGGATGGATTTAAGGAAGTCAACGACTCCTTTGGCCATAAAATTGGTGATATGGCTCTGAAGGAGGCCTCCCTGCGTATGGTGGATACCCTGCGGGAATCCGACACCGTGGCCCGTATGGGGGGCGACGAATTTGTGGCGCTTCTCACCAATATCACCACCCGGGAAGACACCGAGTACGTCACCGGGCGTCTGGTGGAGGCTCTGGCCGAGCCCTACGAACTCAACGGGTATACCTGCTCCATGAGCGTCAGCATTGACGTGGCCCTGTGCCCCAACCACGGTCTTGACAGCACCGTGCTGGTGGCAGAGGCGGATAACGCCATGTACCGGGCCAAACAGGCGGGTAAAAATACCTATCGTTTTGCCGACGGCAGTATGGCGGCCAAGGCGAAGAACCACGACGACTAGGCGAATCACATCATCAACCGCAGCCACATGACTGGATACAGCATGAAGTAAGCATGGAAGCCCCTTTGACAAGGAGTGTATGCTATGATTTCCGGACGCAAACAATCGCTGCTTTCGTTGATTTTCAGAGGGTTGTGGACCAGCCGCCTGGGTATCCTTGGGGTGCTGCTGACTACCATTTCCGCCTGTCTGATCGCCACGGCGTTGATTCTTGAAGCGCTGGGTATGCTCACCGGGTCCTATCATGGTCTGGTAACCTATATGCTGCTGCCGGGATTTTTTATCCTTGGACTGATACTCATTCCGGTGGGAGCGTCTCTTGCCCGGCGTGACGCATCCCGTCGGGGGGCGTGGTCCGAAAGCCGTCTGGTGATTGATTTCAGCAACCCCCGGCATCGCCGGTTTTGGGGGTTTATTCTCGCCCTGTCCATTTTCAACTTCGGTATTGTGTCGGTGCTGAGTTATCAGGGCTATCATTACACCGAGTCCGTGGCCTTTTGCGGCACCCTCTGCCATACGGTGATGCACCCGGAGTATCAGGCGTATCAACGTTCTCCCCATGCCCGGGTGTCCTGCGTGGAATGCCACATCGGCGCCGGGGCGTCCTGGTTTGCCAAATCCAAAATGTCGGGGCTGCGGCAGGTGTGGGCCGTGGCGGTGGACAGCTACAGCAGGCCCATACCCGCTCCCATTGCAGAGCTGCGGCCTTCCCGGGAAACCTGTGAACAGTGTCACTGGCCCGAGGTGTTTCATGGTGATCGCCTGCGGGTGATACGCCGTATCCCGGAAACCGGTCCGGCAACTGATCCGGAGCTTACCGCCATGCTGCTGCATGTGGGTGGGCGTGACAGCAAAACCGGCAGCTATACCGGTATTCACTGGCATGTCAGCGATAACAACCGGGTTGAGTACCGGGCTTCCGACGACAAGCGGCGGGTGATTAGGGATATCCGGGTAACAAAACCCGACGGCAGCACGGAGGTGTATGTGAAAGAAGACGCGCCCCCGGTGCCCAAAGATGCCCCCTGGCGGCTTATGGAGTGCATCGACTGCCATAACCGGCCCTCCCACATTTACGAAACCCCGGATGTGGCCATTGACCGGGAGATTCTGCTGGGCCGTATCGACCCCACATTGCCGGATATTAAAAAAGCGGTAAAGCAGGCGGTGACTGGTTCCTATGGTTCCCACGATGCCGCTGTGGCGACCATAAAGAGTTCCCTGCTGGCCTATTACCGCAAGCAGCATCCGCAGGTGCTGGCGGAGAAGAAGACCGCCATCATTGAAGCCGCCAATATCGCCTTTAGCAATGTGTATTCCCGTAACGTCTTTCCCCATATGCGTATCGGGTGGCATACCTATCCCAGTCATCTGGGGCATTACCGGGATCTTGGCTGCTTCCGCTGCCACGACGAGGAGCACGAAACTCCCGAAGGCGAATCCATTGACCAGGACTGCGATGCCTGTCACAGCTTTATTGTTGAGAACACACGGCAGTCAAAGCTGGACGACACCAGCAAACGCTTGCTTTTGTGGGCCAACTGACCAAAAGATCATTTTAAAAAAGAAGGGGGGAATGGACGCAAACGGCAACTTATGGTATTTTGTTATGGCTGAAAATGTCACGATATTGGAGAGAGACAGGAGCAGGAGCCATGTTGAATGCGTCGTGGAAGCTGATAGCGGGTTGTGTGTTGATGAGTGTTGTTCTTTTGGCTTGGGGATGTACCGGAAATGACGATCTGGATAATCCCGATGGCGATACCGATTCTGTGGTTGACCGGCAGGATACCGATAGCACTGAAGAAGACGTGGCTGACGGGATGGATATTGATGTGGATGATCAGCCGGTTACTGATGGAGATACTGATGATGCATCTACAGAAGAAACCGATAGCGATGCCGATGGTGATACGGATACGGTTACGCCGGAAGAAATCTGCAACAACAATGTTGATGATGACGGCGATACCTTTATAGATTGTGATGACTGGGACTGTGCCTCGTACCCTGCCTGCAAACAGGAAATCTGCAACAACAATATCGATGACGACGGCGACAATTTTGTTGATTGCGATGACTGGGATTGCAGCGAAGATGCTGCCTGCCGAAGCGAAATCTGCAACAACAACATCGACGACGATGGTGACAATTTTGTTGATTGCGACGATTGGGACTGTGCCTCATTCCCAGCCTGTAAACAAGAAATCTGCAACAACAATACCGACGATGACGGCGATAATTTTGTCGATTGCGACGATTGGGACTGTACGTCGGACCCTCATTGCCAAAAGGAAATCTGCGATAACAACATTGATGATGACGGCGATACCTATGTTGATTGCGATGACTTTGAGTGCACCCATAACCCGGTGTGCCAGACCGAGATTTGCAACAACAATATCGACGATGACGGCGATACCTATGTGGATTGCGATGATTTTGAATGCACCCACAACCCGGTGTGCCAGACCGAGATATGCAACAACAATATCGACGATGACGGCGATACCTATGTGGATTGCGATGATTTTGAATGCACGTCAAACCCTGCCTGTCAAAAGGAGATTTGCGACAACAACATAGATGATGACGGCGATACCTATGTTGACTGCGATGATTTTGAGTGTACCTCCAACTCTGCGTGCATCACCGAAATTTGCGATAACAACATCGATGATGACGGGGACAGCTTTGTCGACTGTGATGATTTTGAATGCACCTCCAATCATGCGTGTATCACTGAAATCTGCGACAACAACATAGATGATGACGGCGACGAGTACGTTGACTGTGATGATTTTGAATGCGCCTCAAACCCGGTATGCATCACTGAAATTTGTGATAACAACATTGACGATGACGGTGACGAATACATCGACTGCGATGATTTTGAGTGCACCAATCATCCTTCCTGTCAGACCGGCGGTGAAATTTGCGACAATTTTACCGACGACGACGGTGACGATCTGATTGACTGCGAAGATGCGGACTGTGCCGATGACCCGGCCTGTCAGGTGGAAGACTGCGATAACGGTATCGATGATGACGGTGACGAGTATATTGATTGCGATGACTGGGACTGCAATAACGATCCGGCTTGCCTGGTGGAAGACTGCGACAACATGACCGATGACGATGGTGATGATCTGATTGATTGTGAAGATGCGGACTGTAGCGGTGACCCCGCCTGCCAGACGCCTGATGAAATTTGCGACAACATGACCGATGACGACGGCGACGACCTGATTGATTGTCTGGATCTTGATTGCAGCGGGTTTCCTGCCTGCCAAAGCGATGTGGAAGTCTGCAACAATCTGAGAGATGACGATGGTGACGGCTTTGTGGATTGCAACGATTTCGACTGCGCTGGTGATGCCGCCTGTACCGGCACCGGTGAAATCTGCAACAACTATGTGGATGATGACGGCGATGATTTTGTGGATTGCAGTGACTTTGATTGCCAGGATCATCCTGCCTGCGCCGGAAGCCGTGAAGTCTGCGACAATGGTCTCGATGATGATGGTGACGGCTATTACGATTGCGACGACTGGGATTGCGATACCTCCCCCGCCTGTGGCGCAGTGCCGGAGATCTGTGACAATGAAACCGATGATGACGGTGACAGTTTTGTCGACTGCGATGACTGGGACTGCAACACGTCTCCCGCCTGTGGAGCGGTGCCGGAAATCTGCGACAATTTTGTTGATGATGATGGTGACAATTTTGTGGATTGCGACGACTGGGACTGCGATTATGATCCCGCCTGTCAGTAGAATTGCATGTCGGATTACATTCTAATCCGACATGCAGAGGCGTGTGGTTCGCAGCTGCATACGGGGTTGCGTTGTCGGTTTCACTGAAACCGACCTACCCCCGGCGATGCCTGCACGTTCTCCCAACCTCACAAAAAACGTTCTCCCAACCTCACAAAAAACGTTCGTCCCGAGTAAGGCCATCGGCCTGTATCGAGGGATGAGGATATCCCCGTCCAGCCTTCGATACAACCCTTCGGGTCACTCAGGCCGAACGTGGTCGGGGGAGGCTCAAACCCTGTAATTTACCGGCATATCCGGCTTTTCATTATAACCTCACCCCGGCCCTCTCCATAAATTGAGAGGGCGAAAAGGAATGCCGGGCATATAATCATAGCCATCCATAAAGCCTTTCTCCATTTATGGGGAAAGGTTGGATAGGGGTTATAATAGCCTGGGTGGTGGCAGGAAACCCTGCATTTATCAAGGTTTGGAGAAGGGGGTGCCACGGTCTTTCACCGAAGGTGAATGGCCGTGCCAACGTTACATTGGGAGAACACACTGCCATCGATCCTGCGGATCGAAGACAGTGGCACCCGGTATGTGGTAATGCGGTATAACCTGAAATTTATCGGGGTTGCCGGGAAGAACAGAAGGGTGTTGGGGGACACCCTTAAAAACACACAAAAAACGGGACACCCGAAGGCGTCCCATTTTTACTGAATGCGCGTTTGGAAGCGGAGATCAGAAGCGGAAACGCGCACCCAGCCCCAGCGATTTCTTGTCAAAGGCTTCACCTGCGGCAGGCTTGAGGTCGGCAAGTGCGAAGGTGAGGAAGATGTCCATTTTGCCGTTAAGGAGGGTGCCGCCGGCGGTGAGCTCGACAGGAATAGAAGTGCGGTCGCCAAAGCTGCCGGTGTCCGGGCGCAGCAGCATGTCGGTGCCGAACATAAGGTCAAAGAACAGCCAGTTGGTGGCGTTTACGGTCACGCCGTATTTCAACAGAACGCTCAACTGAGGCATTTTGCCTGCAATGTCTTCGCTGGCAAAACCGGCGTTCAGAGCCAGACCGGCGTTGATGCGCAGCAGGTTTTCGATGATGATGTACTGGAAGGGCAGGCCCACTTCCACGCCAACCAGCTGGTCGCCGAATTCATCGATATAGGTGCCCATGCCCGGGGCATAGATTTTCAGTTCGGCTGCCAGCATATCCAAAAATGCATAGCGCCCATAAATGCTGAAACCACCGAATTTGGCGCCCTGCAGGTCTTTGCCGTAGTTCAGGGCTTCCACGGTGGCGCCGATTTCGAGGTTGTTCATAATGCCGTAGCCAAAGCTCAGGCCCAGGGTCAGATCCTTGGCAGCGCGGTCTTTGTCCAGGCCAATGCCGATATCCAGACCGGCCTCACCCATGGAGGGATGCAGGGTCAAAGGACGCTGGGCCTTGGCTTCGGGATATGCATCGGCTGCTGCTGCCGAGGTTGCGAACATAAGAACTGCCACTGCTGCCAATACTGAAACTTTCTTCATGAAATTACTCTCCTGTGTAACGATCAATTATGGTTGGTACCCGGCCTGTATGCGGCGGGTCGTCGATTCATATGTCAGATACGGTCATTACGTCTGGTTCCTGCGCCGCTTCACCTCCTTTCAAACACGCACACCCGGTGCGGGTGTGTCGCCGCTGAAAGGCGCATCATGCCGCACCGGTACTCCCGGCAAGGACCCCGGTAACTGCAAGGGCCGTGCCAGTTATCCCCCAATGGGACGCAATGATTTGGTTACATAACTAGTGCGTGGTAATTGTTATGGATTTAGGTAAAGGCCCGCAATGTTACCTCTTGCACGGATTCATTGCAGGCAACAGAGCCCCTTAAAAGTGGTGCGAAACAGAACCTCAGGACTCCCCGGTGTGCGATTTCGCACCTTCGGCAGGCTCCAGTTCCTGGGTGGTCATGCCGTATTTTTCCAGACGCCGCAAAAGCTGAAACCGGCTGATGCCCAGCAGTTTGGAGGCATCGCCCTTTTTGCCGCTGCTGATTTTGAGGGCATGCTGGATCATTTTCATTTCAAGGGATTCCAGGGTGTCGATGCCCGGCACAAAGTCCACGGGAATGGCTTCCGCAGCGGAGCCGCAGGCAACCCCGGCGGAAGAGCCGTTTTGCAGCATGCGCTCCGGCAGATGCTGGGCTTCTATGATCCCATCATCGCAGAGGATTACCGCCCGCTCGATGATGTTTTTCAGTTCCCGCACGTTGCCGGGATAATCGTAGGCCAAAAGAATCTGCTGCGTTTCCGGCGAAAGGGGAGCAAGCTCGCGATCAATGGACTGAGCAAAGAAATCGAGGAAATGCCGGGCCAACAGCAGAATGTCGCCGTTGCGTTCCCGCAGGGGCGGAATTTCTATGGGAAAGGCGCTTAAGCGCTGGTACAGATCAAAGCGGAAGGTGCCCTCTTTGACCATGGCAGCCAGATCCCGGTTGGTGGCGGCGACGACCCGGGCGTTGACCGGATGCTCTTTGGTGGAACCCAGCCGCTGATAACGGCGGCTTTCCAGCACCCGCAGCAGCTTGCCCTGCAACTGCAGATCC
>Ga0070729_10005031_pt1 | contig 13947 bp, 11 predicted proteins | sample tdDd472_FD_66725 | JGI IMG/M metagenome (GOLD analysis project Ga0070729, IMG submission 66725) | Marine sediment microbial communities from the Atlantic coast under amendment with organic carbon and nitrate - tdDd47.2 | ecosystem: Environmental > Aquatic > Marine > Coastal > Sediment | place...
CGCGGCTGGACAATCGGAGAGGCCGTCGATTCAGTCCTGGCACAGGATTATAGAGATTTTGAGTTAATTGTCGTCGATGACGGATCCACAGATAATACTCCACAGGTTTTAGACGCATACCGTGGGGCCATCAAAGTTTTCCGGCAGGAGAACAAAGGGGTGAGCGCCGCACGAAACCGGGGGATTTCCGAAGCATCCGGGCGGTTTATCGCGTTCCTCGACTCCGACGACCTCTGGCTGCCGCAAAAACTATCGAGGCAGGTTGAGTTTTTCAATACAACTCCGGATGCTTTGATATGTCAGACTGAAGAGGTCTGGATCAGAAGCGGTGTCCGGGTCAATCCTAAAAAACGACACAAAAAACCTTCCGGAATGATTTTTGAACCATCTCTGGCCCTGTGCCTGGTCAGCCCTTCGGCAGTGATGATCCGGCGCAGCCTGTTGGAGATCGTCGGGAACTTTGATGAAGCGCTCCCGGCCTGTGAAGACTATGATCTATGGCTCAGGATAAGCTGCCGGTTTCCGGTATACCACATCGATACACCGCTCATTATAAAGCGGGGCGGGCATGAGGATCAGCTTTCCGCATCCTTCGGACTCGACAGATTTCGGATCAAGGCCATAAAAAAGATTATGGAAAGCGGGTTTCTCTCAAAGGGTCAATATGCGGCGGCGGTTAAAACCCTAAAGGAGAAATGCAATATCTACGCAGCCGGGTGCCGCAAACGGGGACGGATCGATGAGGCAAATTACTTCATCTCTCTCTCAAGCCGGTTTTAAAAACGGAAATATTATATTTCAAATTTTATCCAGTTAAACCATGTATTTTCTTTTGTTTCACCGGGACCCGATAGTGAGGAATATAAAGCATTTAACCGGGTGAAAGCAGCACAATAAAGGCCAGGTCGAATCAACAAAGGGCAGAAGACCGTTCGAGTTGATATATTATGAAGCATGCCTTAACAGAGATTGATGCAACTCATCGGGGAACCCTTGAATTCTCAAGCCATCTTCTCCAACTAAATTGTATTTAACAGGTAGTATTTGGAGCATAATTGTCATAGTTATCCTACCTCGCCGCTCACGCGAGGGTAGCTCCTGACCTATCTTTGGTGCGGATCAGAGCGACGATGTCGCGTATCTTCTCCTGCTCCAGATTTATGAGACGTTTGTAAAGCTCTCCGATCTCCGGTTCGTTCAGGCATCGCTTGGCACAGTCGTGGAATTTTTGGGCCATTTCCCCTTGGCTAATCCTGCAGAGACGATCGCCAGTTCCTGCGAAGCAGGTTCATCCCGGTCCGCCACGCAGGATAAAGTTCTGGGGCTTCCGACAATAGGGAAGTGTTGGCATGGGACGGACAGGTAATGGTCTGTAAACTGGAACAGCGGGCAGTTCCGACTGTCCGCTATGACAATTAAATCTCTGTCCTGCAACCGAACCAGCTTGGCCAGGCGTAATAGATCATTAGGATTGCGCATAAGGTAGTCAACCATTTGTCGACCTAACGGTGTAAGTTCCTCTGAGCTTTCTTCTATGCGCTTGGTTAAGGGCCTATTATTGTGGGTGGTCATTATATCCTCTTTCCTTTTTCAACAGGCAGGGTTACAGTTTAATACCATTGTCAAAAGTGAGGGTTTTTCATCCATTTCCAAATCGGAACATTAAACAAAATAGTGGGCTCGAGGTCTTTTTCCGGTAATGAGTGCAACTAAAATCAGTCTATCAGACTCAGCAGGCTGTTTTCGATGACCTGGTCCACGGAGAAATCATGAGCCTGCACGTAAAACCGGATACATTCTTCCAAAGCGGCCAGAGGCACCGGTCCTATGAACTCACATCCGGCTACGCTGACTCCGTAACGGGCCGCTTCACATCGCACAGTCTCCAAGACTCTGTGTATGGGAGTTTTTATATAGTTGTCCAGATCCATAGACACCTGTGCCAGATCCTGACCTTCCAACGACAGGCCCATTGCCCGGACGAATTGGTAACCGCCGCTGATTCGGCGCACAGCCTTGGCGATTTGCTCTGCGATGGACACATCTGTGGTGTGCAAATTCACGTTGAAAGCGATAAGGGGCATGCGCACGCCTAAGGCGGTGGCCCCCGCCCGTGGATTAAATTCGGTCGGGCCCTTGTCCGGATACCATGTCGGGTCTTTTAGCCGATCCTTGAGACCTTCGTACTGGCCCTTGCGCACCGAGGAGGGGGTGGTCCTTTCCGGCTTGTCACTGGCCTGGGCATAGTAGTACACATGTACTCCCTGTTCGCCTAAATAGCGTCCCACTTGGTGGGCTATGGCCACAGTCTCGTCGATGTTCATGTTCCTCACCGGGACAAAGGGCACTACGTCCACGGCCCCGATGCGAGGATGAGAGCCTTGGTGATTGCGCATGTCGATTAGTTCCAGAGCCTTTGCCGCCATGTTCTTGGTTGCTTCAATGACGGACTGAGGATCCCCCAAGTAGGTCAGGACCGATCGGTTGTGGTTTTGATCCCATGAGTAGTCCAGAAGGGTCACTCCTGATATCTGGCGAACTTCATCAACCACCAACTCTACCGCATCGAGATCTTTTCCTTCGCTAATGTTTGGAACACACATCAGAATCTTTTTCATGATTTATTTTTCTCCCTCGTGAAATCCTTGCCCATTCATGTTTTATTCCGGGTAGATTTACCACTCCATTGGCCGGCACTCCTAAGGTCAATCTGAGTTATTTGATCGATTCAGACCGACTTGCTGGTAGCTGCGGTTCACCCGGCGTTTGGGCTTCATGATGATATACCATGAGACCTCCGGTCATGATAGTCCCTGAACCGATAATCATACACATATCTGGTACATAGTCAAAAAATAAAAAACCGAAAATCAGGGCCCACACCAGACTTGTATAGATAAAGGGAGCGACACTTTATGCCATCCTTTTGATCTCCCTTAACGTCTCTTCAAGGCGTTTTTTGGAAATCCGCACAGGTGTTTTAAGCTCCTGGGCAAAAACAGAGACTTTATATTCTTCAATCAGCCAGAAATATGCCTCGATGGCTGCTTTTTTTCTTTCCGATACGGCCGGCGAGAGTTCTTGTAACAGCGTGTTGAGGCTGCGGGAAAAAATTTCAATTTCTTGGGCCTTTGTCTGGTCCTTTTCGAAATTGACCAATGCCCTCTCGGCCCGTATTGCAGCAGCCTTTATGTATCTGGGCAGGTGAATCAGCCGGTCCGTATCGTAAAGATCCATAAACGTATCCGGCACCAGCCTGGACAGTTCCGCTCTTTGGCCCTCTAAAAATTCCAGGACCCCGCGGTTGGCTCTGTGGGCGGTTTCAAGGTTGTAGAAAACGGTTCTGGTTTCGTGATACGCCTCGAGAACAGAGACGCTTAGATTTGCAAATTCCCGACCTTTGGACAGCATGATCGGCGCTACAGATTCGGCATGGGCGTAAAAGGCCGCTTTGGATCTGATGTTCCCACGGAACAGCCGGTGGATCATACGTTGATACATCCGTTCTTCAAAGCGTTTCGCTCCGCCGAAATAATCGGCCTTTTTACGCATATTCTTTGGGAGTGCCAGGGTTTTTTTTAAAAAACTCAAGTCCTTTGAAAGATGAAAGGCGAAAAGGGCGGCAACACCTTTTTTGTGAGATGCCAGGGCATTTTCCATGTTTCGAGAAAGGCGCAAGTTTACGCTTTTTTCCTTTCCGTCGGCGGTTTGAAGGCCCGGATAAACAATCCATTGGGTCCGGTTTTTGCCTCTTATTACAAGGCTTTCAGGCAGATCCGGAAAGTCCCAGCGGGTTATGCTGGTTCTTTCCCAGTTTTTTCTGGCAGATTTCATTTCCCTTGATTCACCGGTTTCGGCGGTGTTGGAAATGCGCCGGCTTAAAATCGCCGGGTTCCTGCCAGAGCAGATTTCCTCACCTTTTGGACCTGTAATCGATACGCGCATTTTCAGGTGATCCGGCAAACGATCATCCGACCAGGCCGATGCGGGAACATCGACGCCAAAGCGGGTGTATATGAAATCCCCCAGCGCTGTGATCATAGCGCTTTTGGTTTTTGGCATTTCAGCGACGATGACATCCACCGTATTCGATACAGGGACCAGTCTTTTCCGAAATATTTTGGGAAGACCTTTAACGAGGGCGGTTATTTTTTCCCTGTAGAGCCCGGGCACCGGCCAGTCGATGGATTCCGGTGGAACCGAGTGGGCTGAAGAGGAGGGTATGCGAATGGTAACACCATCATCGGTTTCCCCGGGTTCAAATCTGTAGGTACAGTCAAAACTGCGGTCCCCGAGATCGATGCTGCTCGGGAACTGAGACAGTTCTTTTTCATCCGGACGATAGCGGGCGATGTCTTCGGGTTTCATTCGGAGAAAACGGTCCTGTTCCTTTTGTTTTAACAGCCGGGTCAGGGTTCTTATGTCATAACATTCCCGGAGCCTTTTTCTGTAAAATTCGAACAGGTCTGCATCATCCACCAGAACATCCCTTCTTCTGATCCGGTCTTCCATATTCCTGACGTCATCGACGAGATTCTGATTGTGAAGCATAAACGGAAGTTTTTTTTGGACGTCACCTTCGATCAGTGCGCTTTGAATAAAAATTTCCGCTGCGTGATCGGGATTGATTCTGCCATAGGAGACCGGCCGACTGGGGATAATAATGAGACCAAAAAGGCTGACCTGCTCGCTTGCCACAACCTCGCCCCTTTTTCTCTCCCAATGTGGATGAAGATACGTATATTTGCACAGGCTCCCCCCGAGTTTTTCCAACCACGCGCTGTCGATATTTGCGCAGGTTCTGGCAAACAGTCGTGACGTCTCCACCAGTTCGGCCGCCACAATCCATCTTTTTGAACGGTTAAACAGCGTCGATCCTGGAAAGATCATCACCTCTTTTCCTTTGGTCCCATGAAAGACATTTTCTTCTTTTTTCATGGCGATGTTGGAGAGAAAACCGCTCAAAATCGATGTGTGGACGGCCGTGTAAAGAGGGCTGAATCCCATGTCTTTTGCGGAAGGTTCGGGGTCCGGGATTTGGGGCGATGTGTTGTTTGCGACCCGGATTTTTTCAGCCCGATGTTTATTGTTTTCCAAACCGTATTCTTTGAGAACCTCAGAAAGCTGGGCATGGACATCCCGCCATTCCCGCATCCTTCTAAAAGAGAGGAAGTGGGTTTTGCAGAACCTTTTCAAGCTCCCCATTGTTTTTTCATTTTCCCAGGTTTGATGATAATTTTTCCAGATATTGAAAAGTGTGATAAAATCAGAAAAAGGATCGTGAAATACTTTTTGGGCGCGATCCGCCGCTTCCGCTTTTTCGGCGGGCCGTTCCCTGGGGTCCTGAACACTCAGGGCGGAAGCAATGACCGTCATCTCTTTCAGGCATCCTTGGATCTGAGCTTCCATAAGCATTCTGGACAATCTGGGGTCCACCGGAAGTTTGGCCATCAGACGGCCCTTTTCCGTGAGCGAAAGGCGTCTTTGCTTCTTTTTTGTTTTTTGGCTTGATTCCGGAAGGATGGCGTCGAGTTCGTAGAGAAGGTCGAGGCCGTCTTGGATGCTTTTTGATGCCGGCTTGTCGATAAAGGGAAAATCCGACATATCGCCGAGTTTAAGGGCGGTCATTCTCAGGATGACCTCTGCAAGGTTGGCTCTTAAAATCTCGGGCGGGGTAAAAAGCGGTCGATTCTCGAAGTCTTCTTCGGAATAAAGTCGGATGCACACCCCGTTTTCCACCCGGCCGCATCTTCCTTTGCGCTGATCGGCACTGCTTTTTGATATGGCCGTTACCGGAAGGGCGGTGGTTCTTGATTTCGGGGTGTATCGGGATATCCGTGCAAGCCCCGAATCGATGACATATTTAATGCCGGGTATGGTTAATGACGTTTCGGCAATATTGGTTGCCACAATGATCTTTCTGGCCGAAATATTCGAAAAAACCCGCGACTGCTCAGACGCAGCAAGCCTGGCAAACAGCGGAAAAATGACCGTATTTTTGTATTTTCTCCCGTTAATGAGCTCACAGGTTTCACGAATATCCTGTTCTGTGGGCATGAAGACGAGAATATCCCCGGTGCCGGTTTGGTTCAAGAGTCTGCCCATGGCTCGGACCGCCATTTCGATATGGCTCGGATCGTCGTTTTCCTCGGATTTTGGTTCCATTGGGGAATACTGTAGTTCAACCGGATACATGCGGCCGGACACTTCGATTACGGGCGCATTGTCAAAGGCCTTTGAAAATTTTTCCGTATCGATGGTGGCAGAGGTGATGATCAGTTTAAGATCTTTTCTTTGTTTTAAAAGGGTCTTTAAAATTCCCAGGATAAAATCGATATTGAGGCTTCGCTCATGGGCTTCATCGACGATGAGGGTATCGTATTCATTCAGATATGGGTCGCTTTGGGTTTCGGCCAGGAGGATGCCGTCGGTCATGATCTTGATAAAAGCGTTGGGGCTGGTTTTATCTTTGAAGCGGATTTTATACCCCACGGACCTGCCCAACTTTTCTCCGAGTTCTTCGGCGATGCGTTTTGAAACGGTCACCGCGGCAATTCTTCTGGGCTGGGTGCAGCCGATTTTTCCATCGATTCCGCGGCCTGCGGCAAGGCAGAATTTCGGTATCTGGGTGGTCTTTCCGGAACCGGTCTCACCCGATATGATGATCACCTGATTCTTCGAGATCGACCCTATTATTTGGTCTTTTTTGGCCAGGATGGGGAGGGCTTCGTTGTAGGCGGGTTCGGGCCGGTTTGCTTGGCGCCACAATCTTTTTTTTGCAGATGTTTGAAGCTTTTTTTCAAGACCGACCAGCCGTTTGTTTATGCGTTCATCAGACGGCGACTTCGCCGACCATCGTTTAATGCGCTTGATTTCACGCCGGATGTTATGCCTGTCTGCAGTCAGGGCTTCGGATAAAAGGGAATCGATTTTTTTTAACATTTTTTATTTGGTTTTTTTACCCTGCCGCTTGCGGCGGGATGCTTTGTTTCGCAAGTGCTCCGGACCCAGGTTCGTGGGAGTCTTTGCCGTATAGAATTCAAAATAGAAAGAAGCGGGGTGTGTGTCAAGTAACATGGAAAACCGAAACAAAACATTTGAACTTCTTTTTCTCATATGCTAATCAAATATAAGCGTAGAATATCATAAAGAAAAGCCGCATCTACATCGGTGGTAAATATATCGCGTCGCCCATCGATTGTATTCCGCGAAGATGGATTTAAACGTTCTGTTCAGCAACCCGACATGGGAGGATCTTTTAGATGGTCAAAATCGCTCTTGAAAACCCCCGGGTTTTTTCAGAGATCATCACCCACAACGAAAGAATGCTCTTGGTTTTTAAATACATTGAGTCGGTTGCACCGTCGTCTCAACCGATTCTCATCACCGGAGAGACCGGGGTGGGCAAAGAGTTGATTGCACGATCGATTCATACACTCAGCAAGCTTAAAGGACGTTTCGTAGCGGTTAATGTAGCCGGACTTGACGACAACGTATTTTCAGATACCCTTTTCGGGCATATCAAAGGGGCCTTTACGGGTGCTGAACAGGAACGCAAGGGTTTAATAGATCGGGCGGTGGGCGGAACCCTTTTTCTGGATGAGATCGGCGACTTGAACCCTGCGTCTCAAATAAAATTGCTGCGACTCCTCCAAGAAGGAGAATACCTGCCACTGGGACAGGATGAGGTCGAGCAGACCAGTGTTCGTATTGTGGCGTCCACCAATGAAAATCTCTGGTCGCTTCAGAGAAAAGACAAGTTTCGAAAAGACCTTAACTTTAGGCTCAGAACGCATCATATTCATATTCCCTCTTTGCGCGAGCGCACGGACGATATTCCGCTTTTGGTGCGTCATTTTCTGGAAAAATCCGCAGCGGCACTCCAGAAAAAAGTTCCGACGCCGCCAAAGGAATTGTATGAACTGTTGGCTACATATTCTTTTCCCGGGAATGTGAGAGAGCTGGAGTCCATGATTCATGATGCCGTAAGTATCCATGTCGCTAAAATGCTCTCTTTGGATTCGTTCAAGCTGCATATAACCCGGCCCCAAGAGAACTTGAAAGACATCACAGAAGGCGAACCGGAAAATTCTCTGCCCGTTATCTTCGGAGAGAAACTGCCCACCATAAAGCAAGCCACCCGGATGCTTGCGACAGAGGCGATGAAACGGGCCAATGGCAACCAGACCCTTGCGGCCAATATGTTAGGGATTTCGCGACAGGCGTTGAGCAAGCGCATTAAAAGTTCTGCTTAAGGGCCTTTTTGAGCGCTGCTTTATGAAATTCGCCGGCCATATGCACCGGACTTTTACCTGAGATGGGGTCCCAGCCCGAAGGGTTTGCCACGCAGAAGTATTGTACATCGAGGCCGATGCGCACCAGAGCTTCTTCTGCAGGAAGGTCTTTAACGCGCATGGCCGCCTCCCAGGTTGCGCCGCAGGGCGCCCCCCGCAGCACCTTGATTTGGCGGATATTTCCTTGGACAACCTTTACGGCAAACTCCGGGGTTCCAAACATGTCTCCATAACGGCCCAGGCAGACCTGCCGGGAGAGGCCGCATCAGGTGGGAGGTGTAAATGTCCCTTTGACCCGCAATTTTTTCCCCGAGGCCACCACCGGTATCTTTTTGCTCTGACACACCATGGAAAGGTCAAAAGAAAGGTCCGGATGTTTCAAATAATCCAGAACCAGATCTGTACGGATATCCTGTGGGATGTATTCGCCGGCATCGTCGATAATTGGCGGCAGAGACACATTGATGGATACGATGTCAATTTCAAAAAGGCCGTCACCGAATTGCCGGATGCCCTCTACTTTTTTTTCACCGCTTCCATTTTGCTGAAAAACCAGAATGCGTTGGGGTTTAACGGCCGGTTTCTGGGGCGGTTCCTTTAAGTTTCTGTTGTTTGTACATTCAAAATCGTTCATTTTATACCTTCAGCCGATTCGATCTCCTCGAGTCTTTTTTCAAATACGGCTTTTTTTTGATCAAAAGCGCCGGTCGATTGTTCAAGCTCATCAAAGAGTTTGTCGATCACTGACCGGCAGGTGTGGATTGACTGTGAAAGTACCGCAATTTTGTCTCCATCCCGGGCTTGTGAGGCGGCCTGCATTGCAGCGGTGAATTCATCGAGTTCCTTTTCATGTTTTACGATGGTGTCCTCAACCTTTAAAATTCGTTGTTCGAGGGGTTTGAGTACCTTGGCCCGTTCATTGATAAACTTAGAGCGTCTACGCCGCATCTCTTTTTTTGTCAACTTAAAACAGGCTTTTTCTTTATCCCCGCTGACGGCTTCATGTCCTGAGATCGGCCTTTCACCCTTCCAACCTTCTTTGTCCAGAAACTCCTGGTAGCTCCCTTCGAATACATATGCACCGTCATTTTGAAATACGATGAGGCGCTCGGCCAGGGCATGCAAAAACATCTCATTGTGCGTAACTATAATCACGGTGCCTTCGAAACTGTCGATGGCGGCGAGCATGGCATCGCACGATTCCATGTCAAGATGGTTGGTAGGCTCATCTAAAAGCAATAAATTCAGAGGTGTTACTATGAGTTTGCCCAGCATGACCCTGCTTTTTTCTCCACCGGAAAGAACACCGATTTTTTTTAAAGCCGCATTGCCATCGAACATCATTGCACCGCAAATATTCCTTGCGAGCTGCCGGTCGACTTCCGGATGTGAAAGAAGGATTTCTTCTTCAACCGTTCGGGTGTCCACAAGGTTTTTAACGTTCGTCTGTTCAAAAAATCCTTTTTTAACCGTTGGACTACAGACGACTTCTCCGGTCTGAGGTCTGAGTACCCCTGACAGAAGTTTTAAAAGTGTTGTTTTGCCTTTACCGTTTTCCCCCACGACACAGATGCGTTCCCGGGCGCTGACGGTGAGATTTTGATTTTTAATCAGCGGTTTCTTTGGATCGTAAGAAAAAGAAGCATTTCGAATACGCATAACATGCTTTTTATGAAAGGGGCAGCTTTTAAATGAAAAATCAAGAGTTTTTAAGGTTTCGAGCTTTTCTTTTTTTTCCGTTCGGCTCAACGTCTTGATACGGGACTGCACCATATTTGCAAGCCTTGCTTTAGCTCTGAAGCGGTTGACAAACTGCTCGATCTCCTTGCGGCGACGCTCATCGTTCATGCGGGTCTTTTCAAACATTTCCTCGTCTTGGGCGATCTGTGCATAATATTTTTCGGTGTTGCCGGCCAGTTTGCGGATTTTTTTGCGGTGAATTCCAAAGGTGTGCGTAATCACCTTGTCCATCAAGCCCCGGTCGTGGGTGATGAGCATCAACTCACGGGGCCATTTGATTAAAAATCGCTCGACCCAGCGTATGGACGTGATGTCGAGATAGTTGGTGGGCTCATCCAGCAGCAGCATGTCGGGTTCTGAGAGGAGGACCTTGGCAAGGTTCAGGCGTACCTGAAGTCCGCCTGAAAATTTTTCAGGGTGCCGTTTAAGGTCATCTTTGCAGAATCCAAGTCCTGAAAGTATTTTTTCAGCTTTCCAGTGGTGATCCTCTTGTTCGTCGAGAAGACCGGTCATGGCTTCTGCAAGGATCGTATCTTTGGTAAATTTGAGCTCTTGGCGAACGTAACCGATACGATAATGATTCGGGACGACGATCTTTCCTAAATCTGGATGTTCTTGGTCGGTTATGAGTCGGAAAAGGGTTGTCTTTCCGTGTCCGTTGCGTCCGACGATTCCGATTTTTTCTTTGGGGTTCAGTTTAAAACTTATACCATCAAAGAGCACCTGGCCATCATAGCTCTTGGTAAGATTTTCTATTTGAATCATATTTCATTGTGCGTTCAGTGTATTTATTTCTGATCGTCGCTCCAAAGGGGGGTATGACCAAAACGTTCAAACCACCACTCTTCCGCCGACAGATAATTCCTGACTTCTCCTTTTGAAAATGAGAATTTATAATTTTTACAGTAATCATTGATCGTCCGATATGCAGCAATAATATTTGTTGTCATCTCTTTGCATTTTTCCCGTTTCGCAGTGCAGCTGTCCGGATGCCATTTTCGGATGAGGGCCCGGTAGGCGGACCTGATTTCTTCCATGGTTGCGCGTTCAGGTAATCCCAGCACCATTCGTGCTTCATGGATTTGTCGATATTTTTTAATTTTATCACTGATGGTCGACCCTCTCTTCAGCGTTTAATGGTCTTTTTCAGATTCGCGTCTGTTATTCAAGGCGATTTTTGATTCGATCTGTACCAATCTCTTCCGCATGAAAGATCTGCGAAATTCTTCGACACCTCCAAGAGTATGCACCCCAAGGGCATTTTCTGCGGGGCACCTACGGATTTCGCAAATCTCGCTGCATCAAGATCTCGGCTCATCTGTTCCCAAAAAAAATCGCGCAACTTAGGGATAAACCTTCTCAAAAATTATTACGATGGCTTCTGGTATCTTCTTTGTGCTAAATTCAAGATTTTCAATAAAAAGCGGACACATTTTACGGCTTTTTTACGGCGCACCGTTTTCCAGTTTGACTCAAAGTGAAGTGGCTGAAAAAACAAATGTATCCATAAAATAGTGAAACATAATCGCCATCGCAAGTCAACTGCCATAATGACTTGACAAAAAAAGGATAAAAACGTAATTTTTTAAAAAAAGGAGGCGACTTCCCTGCATGATAAAGCGTTTATTAAAGTTACCAATCGTTATGTATATCGGGCTGTTGATCGTAAAGATCATATCCTCGACGTACACCATCCGAATTGTCGGACCGGAGATCGAAAAAAACATCCTCAAAAAGAAGCAGGTCCCGATTTATGCGTCATGGCATCAGAGATTTTTCCCGGGAATCACCCTTTTTGCAGCCCGGAAGCCCATTGCAATCATGATCAGCCAGAGCCGGGACGGAGAACTCATTTCAGGAATTGTCAACCGCCTTGGCTGGCGCCCGGTAAGAGGCTCTTCATCACGGGGGGGGCGTGATGCATTAAGGGAAATTAAAACACTGGTTCATAAAGGTTATAAAGTCGGTCATATCGTCGACGGTCCCAGAGGGCCGTTGGGAATTGTCAAGCCCGGACTGCTTCTTATTGCGCAGATTTCCGGAATGCCCATTGTACCCACCATTACCTCTGCCGAAACAAAATGGGTTTTCAACAGTTGGGACCGGTTTGTGATACCCAAACCGTTTTCCCGGGTCATTTTCAGATTCGGAGATGAAATATACGTCCATAGAAACCTGCAAGGGACTGCATTCGAGGAGAAGCGGTCTTCCATTGAGAACACCTTGAAAAAATTATATGCTGAAACAGATTCCTTGTGGAAAGATCCGGAGCAAGTCCACCGATTGTTTGAAACCTAGAATGATTTTCAAAAAGGGGCGTTTTGCAAAGGTTTCGAATCGTTAACGCGGGTCGTAATAATAGTTGCAGCTCCTGGATGCATATGGGAAATGAATGAGTTGGCCAAGGGTTAGACAGCCGGGTTCGACGGGGCAAGACGTTTTGCCTTGGCCGGTTCCGGGTTCAATGACCCTGGCTTTGATGTCCATGCCCAACAGTTTTGAGATTCTATTGACCTCCTCCACAAACCGCTCGTTGTTATGGCTGGTTTCCCCCACCCACCCACCGGTCTGATGAATCCTTTGGTGAATCATCTCATGTAATAGAACATCTCCGGCCTTTCTTTTGTTGAAATGACGAAATCTCCATTTGAGATCGTTCGTGGGATAGGTCGGTCGCATTAAAAATTTATGTAAACAGATAAGATTTTCAGTTGCAGAATAATAGCCCAGGCTCCTGTCGTTGGGTGTTGACCCCCAAATAATCTCTCCGGGGATAATCTCTCCGTTGAAAAACGCCTCATTCAACGTTTTCCATTCGTCGAATGCCCAGGCACCAAAGTCGCCAAATAATTTTTTGCCCGTTTTTTGCAAGTCAGCGAATGGGATCATAATTCGAAGATAAAATCGGTAATATACGGATTTTCCTCCATCTCTCTGCCGATGGTGGATGTGGGGCTTTCTCCATAATCGTGGCCCGGCCAGACCCGGGTCTCTTTGGGATATATCTCAATTCGGGTTCGGCTACTCCACAAACAGTTTCTGCCCTGGGAAAATATTACTCTTGGGTGTTAAACGGTTGATATGAAGAAATCGTTCCAAGGGCATTTTGTACAGCTGGGCGATCTGAAAAGGCGTGTCACCGTTTTTGACCTGATAGATCTTAAAATTCTCGGTGGCCGCTTTTTCGAATTTGTAACCCGGAATCTTTAAGACCTGTCCGATATACAGGTGCGTGGTGGACAGGTTGTTTAATTCCTGGATCTTCTTCGTTGTCGTGCCGTATCGCTTTGCAATGATCCAGAGTGAATCGCCACTTCTTACAACATGGTTTGACGGGATTCCATGTCGGGTCGGGGTGACCTTTTTCGATGGGTATACAACGGTACCCCTGCGGGGTATTTTCAGCGTTTTCCCTGCAACGATGAGATTTGATCGGTACAGGTTGTTCGCACGCTTAATGCGGTTTACGCTGGTATGGTACCGTCTGGCAATGGTAGAAAGGCTTTCTCCGGGTCTGATTCGGTGATACACATAAGCACGTTGCGGCGGATATGAGACCGGTATTTTCTCCAGTTCTGCAAGAAGCAGGTCGCCTTTACCGGGTGGAACCCTGAGCGGATATTTGTCCTGGGGAACGATCTTATAGCGGAGCTCAGGATTGAGTTCTACGAGTGTTTTTAAAGGGATGTCGATCTCTTTGGCAACATTTTCGAGATGGACCTGCTTTGATATGGTTACGGTTTCAAATTCCAATGGTGTCTGCAAAGATATTGAATCGAGACCGTATTTTTCCTTATTTTGAATGATATGGAGCGTGGCAATAAATCTGGGTACATATCTTGCGGTTTCCAGAGGAAGGCGTTCATAAAGATCCCAGAAATTGTCAAGGTAGTTTATATTCTGGGTCCGTATT
>Ga0070729_10005032_pt1 | contig 13945 bp, 8 predicted proteins | sample tdDd472_FD_66725 | JGI IMG/M metagenome (GOLD analysis project Ga0070729, IMG submission 66725) | Marine sediment microbial communities from the Atlantic coast under amendment with organic carbon and nitrate - tdDd47.2 | ecosystem: Environmental > Aquatic > Marine > Coastal > Sediment | place...
ACAGTGTGCAGTTACTCTATTTCTGAACTATTCCAGATGAATAGGCAGATCTACCTTCACAGGAAGCACCTCAAGTTTGAGCTATCGCCCAGCTTCGTTACCTTCGACCTGGAAATGTCAAGCCCAACGCTCAGTTACCAAATTTACACTGTCTTTGGTAAGCTCTCCTTTGAAGTTACCCCATTTATACTCAATTATAGGGAAGTAGGCAGGTCTAGCTGCACAGCATAAGGTGAACATGCTATATGGTTGGCGACTGGGTAACCTTACCTCATAACACCTCTAACCTCAGGATCTGGAGTGAATAGGAACAGTGTGTTCCTTTGGAAATCAACTTTCCATATTTTCAAGTCACTCTCTCTACGCTATTGTTCGATCAGCAACTTCATTCTTTATGACATAAAACCTTGTCGGTTGAACTACCCATTGAATGAGCGGAATTTTATCGGGAGGTCGATGCATAAGGAAAGGTATCTTTGACTCTTCCATTCATTTCAACTACTCCTTTTTAAGGTTTATATGTATGAAACGGCAGGTTCTTTGAGTTTCGATCACCTGCGGAAAGTTAGAAAATCTTTGCAGGGATCGAAATTATTGAACTTCTAAAAAAGTGAAGAAAAATGGCTGATTTGATTATGCTGTTGAGTTAAATATTTTCATTGTGAAATGAAAAAATTCTATCAGCAAGAATGCTAATGTCTTGAATATGCATGTTAGATTTTATGATGTGTTTTTTGCCATCTTCACTAACAAGGGGAATATGAAAAATATTAATGTCATATGTGTTATTGTTCCGTTTACACTGTGCACATCTGCTATCATGTCCACCTTCCAGAATACTCATCGATAGACAACAACTGCAAATACTTTTTTCACCCATGAAGCACTCATAACATTTACGACCATGGCACGGGCCGAATTTTTCGTTAACAGCTCGATTTGTATACACTACTGTATAGTGTTCATCATGCATCCAGATGCACATCGGGAGTTCATCGAGCAGGGCGTTAACTCGGTCGTCCTGTTTCTCAGATAGTTGGAGTCCCAAAAGACACTCCAGATAAAGAGCATCGTCTTTTTCAACTTTCTTTTGAGACATAAAGGAAACTCTCAATACAAGTAAGGTTTTATTGGAAGGGGAATAATTGGGCAGCCAGGAGAAGTTTCCGGGCCGCCCATGTTAGGGAAATATTGTTAATCGTCTGTGTCACCACCAGTATCACTGGAAAAATCGTCCACAGAACCGGCATCTTCCACATCAGCAACCGTATCAGTTACGTTGGTCGCTGTCGCAGCGTTGTTTTGGGGAAAATCAGCAGACATGATACGGCGAAAGACAATATCACTACCTTCGTCACCCTCGTCCAGCCAACTACCGTAAAAGCGTGAACCGTCCGGTGTCATTCGCAGCTGCACTTCGCCTTGCTCCTGGTCACCCTTAGCAATCCAGCCATATCCGTTGCGCGTTTCACCTGCATTTTCACCACTGCTGTCAGGGTTTACCACCCAATTATCCTCATGGTAGCTTTCACCTTTATCCCGGGAAAAGGTCCAGTAGAGATCCATGGGTACAGGCTCTTCCTGCTCTCCGGTTTCCGGATCTTTCTTGGGGTTGGTGGATGTTCCCCATGCTACATAAAAAACATTGGGATTTTGTTTGTCTTCTGCATTGCCAGTCCAAACACTTTTTGCCTTTATAGTTCCAGGTACGGCAACAATCCTAGGCTCAATAACCGAACTTTTGGCATTGGGCAATTGCGACAGGTTACGCATGGATTCAAAATCGCCTGCGTGGTAGATATTACATTCTTCTACCTTTTGGCCTGCTAAGGCATTATTGTCTTCATCTGAGCCATCATAAGCATCTGGATATTTCCAGTTGTAACAGTGTTCCACCCCTCCACCACCTTCTGACTCTGGCTGGGTCCTCCAACTGACACCGCCATCAAAAGAACGGCGGATATAGAAGTCATACTTGTCGTTACCGTTTCGAGCCGCAGCCCAGTTGGGAGTGTAAGAAAATCCCAATTGGACAAAATTACCACGGATCTGGCCACGATGGGCTCGGGCATCATCATAAGGATTCAACCAGCTTGGATCGTTTAGATTGTCCTCAGTCTGCATCCAGGAAACCACCTTTACCGCACCATAAGCATCATCTTTATCTGGATCTCCAGCACTTGGTGTCGTATCCACAGGAGTAACTGAACTCATATTGACGGGGCCACTGGCCCAATACCATTCACCTATATTGTTCCCATCATCATCGAGGAATTCATCTTGCACCCATTCGCCTACAATATTATAAAAGCTATAAGGGTTTTCCTCCGTACTTAGCTTGGTGTTCCATCTCCGCATAAAAATATCTGAAGGTCGACCAGAACCCTCTTCGCCCTGCTTATACACCATCAACATGATGGTGCCGCTTGATTTAACTGCTCCTGTCCCTTGTAAAATGAATCGGCCGCGTCGTGCATTTTCATAGGCAAGCTGTGGACGGCCAAGATAATCACGGATGAAGGTATTGTCTTCATACTGAAGATAAACAGGTGTGCCATCAACCATTTCCGGTTGATTAATGATATTACCGGCGCTGACAAGATCAGGGGTTTTAAAATCAAAACTATGGTAGATGATGTTTTTCCCAGATTCAGGGATATAATCATCAGAGTGACTTACACCCTCTCCAGTATCTTCAGGAGGACCGCTACCTGCGCCTTTGGTTTCTTCATAGGTTATAATTGCCCAGGCACTTGTACCTGTTCCCCCGTCGGCTTTGGTAAAAGTGTATGGTTGTAGAAAGAGGTTGCCACGGGAGGCACCAGTGTCACCATCCATCAACCTGCCATCGGTCGTAATTGCCACTGATGTCTCTGTTCCACTGTAGTTGGTGAATGTATAATATTCGCCACTGAGCAAGTCTTCAACCTCCAAACCGTAGCGATGAGTTCCATCATCAATATCATCTTCATTTTTGATATAAGGATAGCCTTCATATGGGTAGTAAGCCTCAACAATCTCGTCGCCATCTTCTTGGGTGCCATCCTTCCATATGCCTTCTTTCCCTGCACACTCGCTTGCTTTCGCGACTTCGTCCATAGGATTCCCGTCTTCGTCATATGAGGGGACAGCGATGACACGGTCACGTGGGACAATATGGCTGTAATGGCAACTGACACAGTCACCATTGGCGAAACCACCTAGATAATCCTCAATTTCATCCTGTTCATTTCTTGTCACTAACAATGGAATTGGTGACCCCTGAGTAGGAACCTCAAGATCAGTTCCTGTTTCCTGATCGTGCATGATTTTTGGAGTAAGGCCATGGGGTACATGGCAATTAACACAATTCATTGTGGCATGGTGATCACTTGGAACGGCCCGTAATGTATTGTAATAATCGACGGGCTCAACCACGCCATCGGGTTCAACGATAGTCAGTCCCTCTTCAAACTTCACACAGCGAGTCAGGTTCTCATCACCAAAACTTAAGTTTGTATGGGGATCTGTGTTGTCCACCCCCATGTTTTTCTGGTTAAGGACATCATTATCTGATAGACGAACTGGTAACGACATAGGGACCAGTGCCTTGGGCCGGGTAACAAAATCATCGGCATCGTGCTCGGGATCACCACCAGGTTCAAAATTCGTGTCAACTTTTGTATGGTCCCCCCAAGCGACAAAACTGTACCAGATGTCAGTCTTGTGGTTGGTGGTTGCTCCACCCCAACCTGGACCTGGACCGACGGCTTTTCCGGGTCGCAAACCTTTAGGATCTTCCTGCCATACCAGGCCAAAACCAGCTCCAGATGCAGCGCCGCAAAAAATCTGATTTACGTCACGTCGACCACTGGTAACCCGCTCTGGTTTAAACCAAACGATGTCACCGACAAATTCACCCACTCCATTATTTACATCAGTTTGGGTGGCAATAATACCACGACAGACCCACAGGGCACTATACGGTACCTCTCCAACCTCAGGAAAACCATCCTCGACATAATTATGTGAACGTTGCGGGCCACCTACGCCCCATATATCGTCTCTGTAATATGGGTCGTCAATTGAATAGTCATCGTCTTTTTTTATTGCATAGCGCGGCTTACCGCCCTTAGCGAACTTACTGGACCAAGCAACTAAGATTTTATTGCCTTTAACCTGGAATACCGGCTTTTTAGTCGCGCCATAATAGGGCTGACCATTCTCTAGGGTAAAAGAGGACAAATCACCGGAACGTGATAGATTTTTTCGTTTCCAGGTCGTACCATCGTCACGGGAAATTGCTGCCCACACATCTGGTGCCCCTGTAGTGGGATCTGCGTCGGTATAGGTTACGATAATTGGTTTTGCCTCGGTAGCGGTTTTAATTAATAAACCCTTTTCGTCAAAATATTCAATTTCTGTTGGTTCAGGTGGTTTATTATCATCACCTAGCGTAGTATCCGCCTTTAAAGCTGGCATCCAGACAGTCATAATATTCATCTTAGCCTTGGCACTAGCCAGATCAACTGTCTTGGAAATATTCTTACGAAACATTGCGTTATTGAGCGATTCATCCAAGTGTGCCTTGGCGTCTTCAACCGACTGCATTGTTAGTAATATTGGAGTTTCCTGCTCATTTGCATTTACTATTGTATCCAATATTATGTCTTGCACCTGGTCATCATCTGTAAAATCAATTTCGGTTAGCCCCTTACCACTCATGGCCTGCTCAAATGCATCGACAACCTCTGGACTGATATTAATTCCGCCCTTAGGGTCACCGTCAGTATCAAAGCTCTGGAGCAAACGAGCCATATTAAGGACATCGTTATCCTCTGTATCAGCAGTTGGAAAAATATCTAAAGGAGATATTTTGTGATCCGCAACAGCAGAACCCAACAGAATGGAGCCGATGGAAATATCAACTGATTCGCTTGGGAAATAATCAAAGGCAGCGTCTTCGCCTGTAACACCTTCATATGTAGGTGTTTCTACCGAAAGACCAGCCACTGGAGAATCAACAAAATGCCCTGTCTTAGGATGGGCCATTTCATAACGGAACCACCATCCCCAGCGACCGCCATCAAAGGAGACCACTTCCTCTGATTCTTCCAAAATCGCTGATTTTCGAGCTTTTTGATGTTGTTTTTTTGCTACCTTATTACCTTTACCAACCCACTTGATCACAGTTATTTCGTTTGAGATAACCTCACCGCTACCAGTATCAGCGATAACTTCCTCAGTGCTTACAACCTCTCCTATTGCCTCCGCTTCAGGGTCATCAGACCAGATAATTAACTCAGACACCGCCCAGGCACCTGTTTCAGCAATAACTTTTCCCTGATAGTCAAGTTTGATTAGAGAAAGGAAAATTGCAACGCCTTGTGTACGAAAATCCGCCCAGGGAGTCCCCCAATGGAAACCAAGATCCTCTTCAAGGTTAAGGACCAGGGTACGGCGAAAAATATGGTCATCGATATTCACTTCATTGGTGAATGGCGATGGAAAGGTCTCTTTATAATCGAAATGACCTATCTTGGGGTTACCAGTGCTGGTCAAAGGAGGTTCATAGTCTTCTCCTCCGCCGAGGTCAATGTGATACCCCTTAATTCTCCAACCATCTGCCGGGTCGAGTTGAATGTGGAGTTTATCGCGAGAATTCCAAATTCCACCGTTTCCCACATCAACGTGGTCCCTTCCCGCAAAAATTTTCAAACCAATTCTGCCAGGCCCATATCCTTGACTAGCAAGGACAACGCTACTGCATAGTAACAAGGTGAAAAAACCTATGACCGATAGCCGTAATTTTGCCATCTTACTTCCTCCTTTTGCTGATGATGGACATTGTGGAACACCATGTAGAGAACTGTCACCAGCACAGAAGCACAATCACCCTGTTTGCCCTTTTAAACAAAATTGCTTACCCAGAGATTTTTCAGGTACTAGTAAAAGTCCAACTCTTATATCCATCATTAACGATTTAAAGGAAGAATCAATGGAGTATAAAACGGTAGGTAATGGGTAGAAAACCTATCCATTATTGGAGATTTATGTATCCATGCATTAGGAAAAGGAAAAGAGAATATGTATTACGAACAATGGCGGTGATGGTTTATAGGAGATGATATATAGAGACGGGACAGGTAAGGGAGGGAAGTAAAAGAGTGCTAAAGTGAAGTGCAGAGGAATGCTTGGAGATTTATCTTCTGCTGTGAAATGTTAAGTTTTTTCCTGATATTTTTTCTATGGATACTGATGGTTCCAGGTGAAAGACACATAACCTCTGCCATTTCTTTGGTTGTTTTTCCATGTTTCACAAAATTAGCGACCCGAAACTCTGTTGGAGTGAGTTTGTTCATCAAGCTAGAAACTTCAGGAGTGAAGTGAGTTGTCAAATCTTTGAAATTAGCTGTCAGCATATCCAAAACAATTCTTTGCTCTAACTTTAAGTCTGACTGGTGCAGTTTTTCCAGGTAAGGGTGTATAAGTTTTTCGATTTTATTTGCTATGTTTTGTTCAACGCTGAGCTTATCTTTTTCCATTTTTTTCAGCAGAACTTTTAGAGTTACGTTCACATCATCTATTTCATTGATCCTCTCAACGATGTTGTCCTCCAATGTGTCTTTTATAGACCTCAGTTCCAATTCATTTTCTTTGTTTTGTGTTATATCTGTATTCAATCCAACTATACGAATCGCTTGTCCGGTTTCACTTCTTTCCACCACTTTTCCTCTAGACAGAAACCATTGCCATTTTCCTGTTTTGTGTCGAACTCGTACCTCAACTTCATATCTTTTAGATAAGCCTGTTATGTGCCTATCTATGGCAGCCTTTAATTTCGGTTTATCATCGGGGTGGAGTAGATTCTGCCATGTCAAGGAGTGCTGATCTACATCCTGCGTGCTGTAACCAAGTGTCAGGTACCAATTTTCGCCAAAATATTCTTCATTTGACAATAAATTTTTATCCCAAACGCCATCGGATGTTGCATCAAGTGCTAATCGAAAGCGTTCTTCGCTTTTGTTTACCTGTTCTTCTGTATGTTTTTGTGCTGTTATGTTTCTATTACTTGCTCTTCTTCCAAAAAACTCCCCCTCGGAATTATAGACTGGCTGGCAGCTATGAGCCACCCACCGTAGTAAACCATTTTTAGTAATAATCCTGAATTGGATATGGTTGGTGGAATTAGACGTATAGCATCTGCATTCCCTGTGTTCTGCAAACTTGGCTTTGTCATCAGGATGAACAATGGATAAAAAAAGCTCTGGATTTGTAAGGAAATCTTCAGGTTTGTATCCTGTCAAACCTTCACAAGATGGAGAATTATAAAGAAGCTTGCTTTCTGGGCTTAGCCAGTATTCCCAGTTGTAAGTGTAATCTGCGATGGTCTTAAATTTCTCTTCACTTTCTTTTAATTTAAGGATAGCTTGACCATGCTCTCTGAGCACTTTTTTGAGTTGTTGTTTGACCAAAAGCAACTCAGATGTTTCAATAGATTGATTGGTTGCTGTTTTTACTACACTATTAATGCTCATTTGATCTTAGCTGGAATTCTCCACAGTTTCTCTGCTATAGGTCACTTTGAGCGAATATTTGCATATGCCATGCCAAAAATAAAGCATTTTGTTCTTTTGCATGCGACGTAAAATTATTCATATGAATTCAAAACGTTAAGCTTGAAATGGTTTTAATCGCAGAAAAAGCAATATAATAATGCAACCTTCTTAAAATTTACTAATAATTACAATTTCCGACAACCAGAACATCAAGGTCCGAAAATACGGAATTTTTAAACCACGGGGTTAACATATCCGAAAATGCGGAATTTTAAAATCTTGGGTTGAGGTCAGAAAGAATCATGACAAACGAAAAATTTGGTTTAGGGCTCAAGTAGATTTACATTGCAGGAATTGACTATAACTGAGGTGATAGCTATCAAACTTATCGCAGAACTTAAGGGGAAGTTTAATAACCTCGCAGTACGTATCCATCTCCCACCAACTCCACGGCGATAATCGATCAACAATTGTCGATGGTCTTTGCAGTGATTGTTTTGGCAACAATTGGTGCAATGAATATCGCCGAGCTTACTGGCTACGTGTCCAACGAGTATCTGAAGGCTTAAAAATATAAGCACCAGGAGATGCTGATCTCACCCTGAGACTGCCTGTCGAAGCATATGATGAAATAGGTAGAGTTTCTAAGTTTCTCAATCCTTTTCTCAAAATGCTCCAGAGTGACTGCAGCGATTACTGAAGTTGATGGTGGAATGGATGAGACTATTATTGGCAGTATTAGCCATTATAACAAACTTGTAAATTAGGACTATTCCTATATCCAGGAAGTTATCAAGTCCTCTGAACCTGATAACAAACAAGCTGGCTGTGGTTGGACCTTATCCATGAGATGTTACATGGGCACACGATATCACGATGGCAGAGGCTAGAATTGGAAATATTAACCATTTAAGCAAATCTGCAAATTTACATTGTTCCTGTATATATTTAAGCAGTCCTCGCTTCTCAATAACAAAGCTATGTGATTCTGGCCGATAATCCCCGAGAAGCCTGACAGATTTGCTTTACGTGTTATGATCTCTGTTTTAAAAGAGATAATTGCGCTATCATAACAGAAGATTCTAGGGGATTACGTTAAGGAGGCAATGGTTGAAGAAATGAACTACAGGCGAATGCATGTACGGGTACCCATCAAGGGTGAGGCGCTCCTGAAAAGCGATAAGGGAACCTATGTCGTGGCCAAGGCAATCGATATCAGCAAGGGTGGTGTCGCCATTGCCGCCCCATCCAAGTCGCTCGATGAACACAAATATCATATTACCATTACTACAACGGAGGGAAAAAAGATCGACCTCACCGCCAGACTCATCCGCAAAACGGAAACCGTTGTCGCCTTCCAGACCTCCCGGATAGATGACGATTCTCTTGAAATCATCACCGACCTGGTCTTTCGCTATCAGGAAACTCCTGAATTCATACAGCAGATTCAAGATCACAACCTCTACAATGATCGGTACCTCGATGAGGATGGCAACGAAATCGATATCACTTTCGATGTCGATCCGGAGAAAGAATAATAAAAAACTCCCACCATGACAGCCCAGCTGTTTGATTATGTTGTCATAGGCGGCGCAATCCGGGTTCGTCGGTACTGGTGATTGAAAAGGAAACGGAGCTTTTCCGCTCATTAGACCGGTCATAACAGCGGCGTTGTCCATGCCGCTGTCTACTCTCAACGCAGCAGCCTGAAAGCGCGATTCTGCAACCAGAACGATATACCCTTCGAACAGTGCGGCAAACTGCTGGCGTCCGCACTGTGGTGAAGGAAGACTGGTATATGTCAAGCCCATTGCCAGATCGGCTCACGATGATACCTCCTAAAAGTGGCTGATTGACAGGATCTGGTGGTTTGTAAGTAACTCGGTGACGGGTTGGCCAGGATATCTGCGTCTTGAAAAGAGCAAGATGTCGATTCAATACTTGGTACTTCCCTAAAAGAAACGTCTTATGCCAAAATCTGCCCCATCAAAGATCATTTTCAATTGGTAATGTCGAAATACCTACTTCTCTCTGGTGAATCGGGACCGGTGATCAAGACCAGAAAACCTTCTGTTGGATTGTCAGGCAGTCTGCCCGATAGTAACTGATTGTCAGTCGGTGTCGGCTTGAAACCGAATAGGCCAAACTGAATCAAACTTAACGCCAGATAGGAAAACAGTATCGCGCGAAAAATGATGAGAGAAAAATGAGCAAGTTTGCGACTAACTGGAAGATGGTTAATATCTAGATTTGCATTAGTCCAATTATCTTTGGCTATCAAGTTACTACGATACAAATATCAGACCATTTCCATGTCCCGTCCGGTGATCATAGACCCCAATCTCGTTAAACGATGGATGGAGAGAGGAAGAAATCTCGAACATATACAGGAAAAATATGAAAACGATTGGAAAATGTATAATTGTTTTGGCAGCATTTATTGCTGTCAATGCAACGGCAGCGAATCAGGATTTGATCCATGTGCGCCTTAAAGATCGCTTAGATCGTCCGGACGATGGTTATTGTTTTGATATTTTGGGAACAGGCGACATACTGCGCGTGGACCTACCCTTGTTTATTCACAACTGCAAACCTTTTGCAACATCAGATAGTGCTGTCATTTACACCAGTAAAGGCCAGCTAGTATTCCCTGCCGCGGACGTTTGTGTGACGGCCTTTGGTGTAAATAATACCGTTTTGCCTGGAACGTCCGTTTTACTCCGTCCGTGCGACGAACGCGGAGCTTTTTATGAGACGACTGACTTGCAAAAATTTGATCACACAGAAAAGGGACAATTGATGCTGCGTGGTTTCGATCTCTGCTTGGCCTCAGGTATCGAGTCTTCCAGCACTTATTCACCCTATGATCGTTGGCGCGTGCTATCGCTAGAAACCTGTTCGTCTACTTCGCTAAGTCACTCGGCATGGGAAATGGTACCTCTAAAACAGTAGACAGAAAGATGTCAAGTTGGCTTTTTAGCTCTTGCTACATGATTTTAATAACAAAATAATGCACCGGATAAACCGCTGATCATCGCGTTAATATTGCCATCTCGAAGGTCTTGATATTCTACCAGCTTCAATTTTAGACTATTCCTGTGAAGCTACTTGCTGCTCAGAACTGGATGCTTTGCTGTCAGTCAATTCGGGGGATACAGGAAGAATGTAAAAATTTGAAATTGAAGAAAAAGCAAAATATTTGAGTTGGCAATATTGCGTAATGCAAACCTGTAGCGGGGCTGTTCCCGCTGTTAGTGTTGAGTAACTTGTGTGCACCCGGCATTGACGTGAACTAATGGGGGTAAAGTCCTCTGTGTGTAATTCTGTGTTGAGTTAGGTTCTCAACTTAAAACACTAACCGACCTAAGAAGCATTGCTGCGAGGTAGTGTTTGGAGGAAGCCGGCGGGTAAATCTGTGGGCCACAACGAGCAGAAACGTCATACAAGACCGGGTCTCTGGCCAACCTTCCGGGACGGGATTCACTCCAGCAGGACTACACGACCTTGCCCGGCCGCACTCAATATTTTACCATCCCCCACTGCTGTTTGACATCCTCCTAAGTTACTCCTAGAGTAGTGAGACAGTCAGGCATAGATGTGTGCCTGATTTTTCTCTAATAACAAAGGACACATTATGAGCGATCAATTTATAAAATCACGCGCTGCTGTTGCTTGGGGCCCAAAAGAGTCACTTTCCATAGAAGAAGTCGATGTTATGCTCCCCAAAAAGGGAGAGGTCCTCGTGAAAATAATTGCCACGGGTGTTTGCCACACTGATGCCTTTACCCTTTCAGGCAACGACCCGGAAGGTATTTTCCCAGCCATTCTCGGCCATGAAGGTGGTGGTATAGTTGAAATGGTAGGCGAAAGTGTCACTACCTTGCAAAGGGGGGATCATGTCATTCCCCTCTATACGGCGGAATGCGGTGATTGCAAATTTTGCCTCTCTGGCAAGACCAACCTCTGTGGTGCCGTGCGAGAAACCCAAGGCAAAGGACTAATGCCAGATGGCACCACCAGATTCTATAAAGATGGTAAACCAATTTACCACTATATGGGATGTTCAACCTTTTCTGAGTACACAGTTCTTCCAGAAATTTCCCTTGCCAAAATTAACAAACAGGCACCCCTTGAAAAAGTTTGTCTCCTTGGTTGCGGCGTTACCACCGGCATGGGTGCTGTGGTGAATGCAGCCAAGGTTCAAAAAGGTGACAGCGTTGCTATCTTTGGCCTAGGAGGTATTGGCCTCGCCGTCGTTATTGGGGCCCAAAAGGCAGGTGCTACACGTATTATCGGTGTAGATATTAATGAGAGTAAATATGATCTTGCCAAAAAATTTGGTGCCACCGACTGTGTTAACCCACAAAAATTTGATAAACCTATTCAAGATGTCATTGTTGAGATGACTAATGGAGGAGTGGACTACTCATTTGAATGTATTGGTAATGTCAATGTCATGCGCTCGGCACTTGAGTGCTGTCATAAAGGCTGGGGTGAGTCTGTTATTATCGGTGTTGCTGGTGCTGGTCAAGAAATCTCTACCCGTCCCTTCCAACTCGTCACAGGTAGGGTATGGCGCGGGTCAGCATTTGGTGGAGTCAAAGGACGCTCCCAGCTTCCTGAAATGGTAGAGAGGTATATGGCCGGTGAATTCCAACTAGACGATTTCATCACCCATACCATGGGCCTTGAGGATATTAATAAAGCCTTTGATCTTATGCATGGAGGTGAGAGTATTCGCACCGTCATTCATATGAATAAGTAAAGCATTCACACCTCTTTTGGGAAGACGCCGATCTTCGCCCTTTCCAAAAGAGAAACGAGGATTTATGCAGATAGAAGAATACAGTTCCGCTAAGGTTTTTGGCAGTTACCATAAACAGTTTACCCACCATTCAGAACGTCTTCAGTGTACAACCCGTTTTGCCATTTATCTTCCCCCCGGGGCAAGTACAGACACACCAGTTCCTGTAATCTACTGGCTCTCGGGCCTTAGTTGTACCGATGAAAACTTTATGCAAAAGGCTGGTGCCTTTCAAAAAGCCGCTGAACTTGGTATTGCCATTGTTGCCCCAGACACAAGCCCCCGTGGTGAAGAGGTACCCGATGATGAAAACAAACACTACGATTTTGGACACGGTGCAGGGTTTTATCTCAATGCCACCCAGAAACCATGGAATACTCACTATCACATGTATGATTATGTGGTTTATGAACTACCCAAAATCGTTGAAGAGAATTTTCCAGTAAGCACTGTGAAATCCATTGCAGGACATAGTATGGGAGGCCACGGAGCCCTTGTTGTCGGCATGCGTAACCAAAGACAATATAAGTCAATCTCAGTGTTTAGCCCTGTTTCTCACCCAAGTCGTTGTCCCTGGGGAATAAAGGCCTTTAGGAACTACCTTGGAGAAAATAAAGAGGATTGGAAAGCGTATGACGCATGTGAGATTCTTCGAAATGGGCAATGCACCCTCCCCATTTTAGTGGATCAAGGTGATGCAGATGGTTTTTTAAAGGAACAACTCTACCCTGAAGATTTAGTTGCTGCGGCAAAGATACATGACAGCAAACTTACACTGCGAATGCAAAAAGGGTACGATCACAGTTACTTTTTCATTTCAAGCTTCATTGCAGAACATTTAGAGTTTCACCACAAGTATCTTTTTTGAAAAAGAGTACGATGCACAGCCAACACCTTGTCACATCACCTATCAATGTCAAGGAGTTACCTTTGCCATGGCAAGTATGGTAGAAAGAAACATGGCAGGTTATTAGTGTGATTTTTGATAAAGGTTACACGAGGGAAGCTCTAACGAAAGTTATCGAATGTAGGGTTGCTACGTATACAAACTGTGAAGTTACTGTTTTGAGTCGAGGAATGATTTGCAGGTCCTAATTTGAAGAGATACAGGAAACATCTTGGACTAAACCTTCAAAGGGAAAGCCTAATTTTTTTCGTCTTGCTAGATGCTTAATATAGCCAATAGCTTTCTAAATGCATAATGTAGACGATATCGGGTTTCCTGATATCATTCGATCAGTGCATCATATCCGTTTAGAAACAGAGTGGTTTAGTAAAATTATCCTGTCCAATCATCCTCGGATTGAATGATGTCCGGTCTCTAGATAATAACTTGTTGGACTAATTAAGAATACGTTGCTCAATCCTGTAGAATTATTGTTTAACATATAGCACAAAACAAGAACAGAGGAACACAGACAATGAAAACACAATTTACCGTCCACATTGACTCCTGGGCCCACGGTGCGGCCATTCCGGCCCAATTCGCTTTTGGTCGTCCGGGAACCGACAGCCAATTTGCTCCAAGTGACAACATAAGCCCTGCTATTCGATGGTCCGATGTGCCCGCGGGCACGCGATCCTTTGCGATCATCTGTCACGA
>Ga0070729_10005033_pt1 | contig 13944 bp, 7 predicted proteins | sample tdDd472_FD_66725 | JGI IMG/M metagenome (GOLD analysis project Ga0070729, IMG submission 66725) | Marine sediment microbial communities from the Atlantic coast under amendment with organic carbon and nitrate - tdDd47.2 | ecosystem: Environmental > Aquatic > Marine > Coastal > Sediment | place...
TAAAAAGATCTTTCCGTCAGTATGGGAAAGCGGGTATACTCGTCGTTTTAAAATAACTATTATGGCAGGTCAATGGATATATTAAGTAAGCTTATAATAAAACGTTTCGTTTCAGAACATCATAAAAAAAACAGGCAGCAATTAAAGACATCTCTTTCTCTTCTGGAAGGGTATGTCAGCTTGATTCTCAATGCTGTTTTGGCCATCGCGAAAATTGTTATTGGTCTTTTATCTGGTAGCGTGGCCCTTATTGCAGATGCTGTGCATACCTTGAGTGATTGCATTTCCTCTGGTGTACTTATTGCCGGAGCCTACATCTCCAGACAAAGACCAGACAAAGAACACCCATTTGGTCACGGTCGTATTGAATATGTTGCAGCCATCATTATTAGCATTTTATTGGCGATTACAGCAATTGAATTTGGCCGGGCATCGGTTTTGCGAATATCGGAACCAAGTCAAATTACAACCGAGTGGTGGATGATTGTTGTGGTTGTGGCAACCATGGGTATTAAATACTGGAACGGTATTTTTGCCCTGGCTCTTGCAAAAAAAAGTGGTTCCAAGGCTATTGAAGCCGATTTCTGGCATCATATGACGGATGTTCTTTCAACCGTGTTGGTGGTGATAGCTATGGTGGCAGGTCACTATGGTGTTTTGTGGCTGGATGGTGTGATGGGAGTTGGTGTCAGTCTGATAATCCTATGGGCAGCTTGGCATATTGGAAAACAGTCTGTTAGCCCTTTGCTTGGTGAATCTCCAAGTCAGGAAGAGCTTGCCGAAATTGACAAAATAGCCAATTCTGTTGATGGAGTAGAAGATATTCACGATATTGTGATTCATCGCTATGGTGAATTAAGGTTGATCTCACTACATGCAGAGGTTAACCATCGTCTCAGTTTATGGAAGGCGCATAATATTGCGGAAGAGATACAGAACAAGATTGAAAAAGATCGTCATGGCACCGTCACAGTGCATATAGACCCTGTTAACAATGATCATAGTTCATATAACGAGATAAAAGAGTTTCTGGAAAAAATTGCTTCTGAAAACTCTCAACTCTCTGGTGTACATGATCTGCGTCTGGTGGGAGACGACGAGAGTTTTGCAGTGGTGTTTGATGTCAGTGTAGCTGCCGATATTCCGGACAACGAGAAACATCTGATGAAGCTTTCACTGGACAATCTTATTAAAGTTCGCTTCGATAAAGTGATAGAAGTTTCTGTTTCCTTTGAACCACTGTTTTCCTACAATACTACTGCGGAGTAGGGCATAAATGCAAAATCGGGCAAAATGTTTTGCCCGATTTGCAACTGTTATAATTGGAGACAGTTTTAGCTATTTTTGTTCAACAGTGGCTTGTAACCATCTCTGAAAAGCATCGAAAGAAAAATCTCTTCCCAAAAAATCACGCACTAGCTGGTCGGCATCTTTGGCTCCACCAGGATCAAGGATGGCTTTGCGGTAGCGCAAGGATAATTCGGTATCGTCAAGTCCTGCCTTGAGGAAGGTTTCGGCAAGATCCTTTACGATAGCCAGAGACCAGATATAAGTGTAGTAATTGGAACTATAGCCAATCAAGTGTCCGAAGCCTTCTACAAAATGGGTTCCTTCTACACCTTGCCAGGGAGAGTATTTGCGTTCCACTTCAACGGCGTAACTGTCCGGCTCGAATCCTTCGGGGGATTGTTGATACAGACCCAGTGACAAAGCAGCATAATACATTTGCTGTTGAGTGAACAAAGCCTTGGCGAAAAGATCGCTTTGCTGCATTTTTTTCACCAGTTCCGCAGGAATTGCTTCTCCTTTTTCGTTTTTGGCGAAGGTCTGCAAAACTTTTGTGTCCCAAGCCCATTCTTCATAAAGCTGTGAAGGAGTTTCCACGAAATCCCATTCGGTTACAGTACCTGAAAACATTACGTATTGTTGGCGTCCGGCAAGTATATGGTGCATCAGGTGGCCAAATTCATGGAAGAAAGTGGTTACATCCATGTGATCTATCAGCACTTTTCCATCACTTTTACCCGGGTCCGGGAAGTTTCCTATGATTGCTGCTTCAGATATGCGCTCACCTTTTACGCCCTGTACGATGGGGAACATGGCAAAGCTTTTATATTTGTTTTCACGCGGATAGAGATCAAGATAAATTCGGCCAATAAGTTCACCCTCTAGTGAGACGTCAAATGCCTGAACACTTTCGTGCCATACTTTAGCATCTTTAGCAGGAGTGAATGACACTCCAAACAAACGCTGGCTCCAGTCGAGAATTCCATTCTGTATGGCCGAGAGTGAGAAGTAAGGTCGCGAATCCTGTGGTGAATAATTGAATTTTTGCTGTTTAAGCTGGCGAGTCAGATAACCGCGCTCCCAGGGGAAGACCCGTTTGGCATCGGCTTTAGTTTTGCGTTTGAAATCAAGCAGGGCCTGTTTATCACGCTGGGCCAGTGGGCGGGCAATCTCTGTTACACGGTCGATGAAGTTGCGAGCTTTGTCAGGATTTTTGACCATTAAAATTTCCTGAGAGAAGGCTGCCCAGTTTTCATGTCCCAATAGTGTTGCCAACTCATGGCGTGCAGCAAGCAGTTTTTTGAAGACTTCAACGTTTTGAGGGTAGCCAAGATTCATGGCCAGCATCCAGATTTCTTTTCGCAATTCGCTGTCGTCTGCATAAAGCATCAGTGGGTAATAGTCGGGCCAGTCAGTGGTGATGCGGATTATTCCTTTTTCATCGGCCTTGTGGCTGGCCAGATAATCTGCCGGTACGCCCTTTAGTCTGGACGGATCTTTTACTTCGATGCTGCGAGTATCGGAGGCCAGGTTACTGTCGAAAGTTTGTGCCAGTTCGGTAATTAGCTGGCTAAGTTCACGAATTCGCTGGCGGGTTTCTTCGTTCTGATCCACACCATTGCGTTTGAATTCGCGTAACAAACGGTCGAGGTATCTTTGGGAATCTGCATCCAGATCTTTTTTCATATCCTGTATACGACCCAAAACTTCGAACAGACTGTTATCCAGGAAAAACTCGGTTAGTTGTGCCATGCATTCCTGTTCACATATTTGACCAGCTTTGCGAACTCCGGCGTCAGGGTGGGTGAATTGTGCCAGACCTGCTCGGTTTACCGCGTCGTAAAATTTCATCTCGATGTGGTTGAATTGGTCGAGCACCTCAAGTGAATCCTGTTGGGAGCTATTCTGCCTGAGGCTTTGTGCTAAAGTCTCTGCATCTTGTTGCTGGTTTCTACACCAGCCAAGAAAGGCTTCGCCCTGTTCGCTCAATGGTTTGGCTTCCGGTTGAGTAACGGGATCGGCTGTGGTGCCACGAGAGGCACAGGATGACAGGATAAAAACAAGTAGTAAAACTAAAGAAAATCTGAAACAGCGGAACATGAAAGACTCCTTTCAACGGGGAAATCTACAAAATCGTGGGTATACAGAACAACAGCTATGGCATAAAGTCAAGAAGGAATACCCAGTTTTTAGTATGATATTGTAATCTTTTTAAAATAGACAATTGTCTGTTTAATAAATTTTACTCTGCCCATTTTCGAATAATGCCGATGTTTTTGCATAATAACCAGTAAAATCATATGCTTTTAATGATGTTGCCTGATTATAAAAATACATATCTGGCCACAAATAACAGGCCCAGCAAATACATTAGCGGATTGATTGATTTGTATTTGCTGTCGAAGAGCTTGATGAAGGGGTAGGCGATAAAGCCCATTGCCAAACCGTCCGAAATGGAGAAGGTCCAGGGTATGCCGACTATAATCAGAAATGCGGGAATGCTCTCACTGTGATCGGACCAGTCTATCTTGCTTATATTTCGCATCATCATAATTCCCACAAGAATAAGTGCTGGTGCTGTTATCGGATATAGAAATTGTGGCGGGTTGCTTTCCGGTATCATCCAGCCTGCGCCAATCATTGAAACCAGTGGCGAGAAAAATAATGCCAGCAGAAACAAAAGCCCGGTGACAATACTTGCAAGCCCGGTTCTGGCGCCATCTTCCACGCCGGAGCTGGACTCGATGAAACTTGTGACGGTAGAGGTGCCCATGCATGAGCCTACTACCGTGCCTGTGGCATCAGCCAGAAGTGCCCTGTTTGCACGTGGCAGCTTGCCGTCTTTGTCGATGAACCCGGCCTGTTCGCTCACCCCCACAAGGGTGCCAAGTGTATCGAACATGTCCATAAACAGAAAGATTATAATAAGGGTAATAAATTCAGGATGGGTGAAGACCTTGGCAAAGTCGAATGCGAAGAAAACCGAGAAATCTGTGGGTGGTATGGAGACGATGCCTTTGTATTCCGATACCCCCATGAGAAGTCCCATTGTTGCTGTTGCAAGTATGCCCAGCATAATTCCGCCACGAACTTTTCTTACGACTAAAACGGTTGTAACCAGAAAACCTAAAATTGCCAGCAACACAGGAGCAGAGGAGAGGTTACCAAGCCCTGGTAGCAGGCTGGTCGGATTGATCGCTATGATTCCGCCATGCATCATGCCTATTTCGGTGATAAACAAACCGATTCCGACAGCTATGGCGCGTCGCAGATTCTGGGGAACCGCTTCCAGTATCATTTCTCTAATGTGTAAAACTGTCATCAGGAAAAATATTGCACCAGATATAAAAACAACCGCCAGTGCAGCGGGCCAGCCAACGGTTTCATCACCAATCTTTAAAAGAGCCACTGAAAAGACGAAAAAGAAATTTTCACCCATACCGGGAGCCAGAGCAATGGGATAGTTTGCCAGAAGCCCCATAAGGATAGTTGCAAAAGAAGCAGAAAGGCAGGTTGCCAGAAAAACGGATTCAGCAGGCATACCGGCAATTGAAAGTATTGCCGGTTGCACAAAAATAATGTATGCCATGGTTAGAAATGTAGTAGTGCCACCTCTTAGTTCTGTGGTGATGGTTGTTTTGTTTTTTCGCAATTTGAAGAGGCGTTCCAGAATGTGCATATCATTTTTCCCGAAATATATTGAACCTTTACCCCTAGCCTAAACGTTTAAGTCTTATTCTATATGTGTGGGCAAAATCGACATAGTATTTTTTAAATGTCAGCCATTGTTTGCGCCATTCTTCAGAAGTGTTTCCGATAACCTTGGCCGGGACACCTGCCGCTATTTCTCCATCTCCTATTACCTGTCCATTACGAACCATAGCACCTTCGGCCACTGCTGCATATTTTCCAACATCGGCCCAGTCGCTGACTACTGCTCCCATTCCAATCACTGAATAGTCGTTGATAAGTTTTACATTGTGGATGATGGCCCCATGTCCGATAGTAACCCAGTCTGCCAGGGTGCATGTTTCTGTCGGGCGTGCATGGATAACCACGTTTTCCTCAATTCCACAGTTTTCACCGATTACGATTTTGCCATAATCTCCACGCAAAATGGCACCAGGGCCAACATAACAGCCATCGCCCAAAGCAACATCTCCTATAACTTCTGCCGAGTTTGCAATGTAGCAATCTTTTCCAATTTTAGGGATTTTGTCATCAAACTGAAATATTGCCATTTTGTCCTCTTTCGTCGGTTAAGGTTGATCAATCCAGCCAAGCTTTGTAAGCCTCTGGTATATCAATTCAGCAGCTATCTGCTGGGCCTTTTCATTTGGATGTAAGTCTGTATGATGAACCTGCAAATCTTCTGTGTTTTTGGTAACAAATTCGGGTAACATATCCAATGTTTCGATGCCACGTTTTTCAAGTTCGCTGACAATCAATTGGTGTGCAAATGTTAAAGGATAATCTTGCAAATTGAAAATTAAAGGCCAGATTGCTACTAGAAACCTGCTCTTGTTTTGTTTCGCTTTTTCCTTCAATTGCAACAGTTGATCAAAGGTTATAGTTACATTGTCTGGTGGTGGGGATGAATATGTACTTAAATAAGAATGTAGTGTGCTTTCAGCAACATGCATTCTTGCAAGTCGCTCCGTGAAAAATCTTACGATAGCTGAATGTCTGGATAAAATCTGTTGCTTGTTATCAGTTTGAATATGTTTATTGTTTTCGGAATACTGAACTTGAAAACTGATGTCGTGGGCCTGTTTGCTGTATTTATCAAGTTGTGTGAAGGTGATATCATTTAAGACGAAGGCGTAAATGATGATCTCTGCCGAGTGTTTCTGGCCGAATTCATCATACCTTTCGATAGCTTGCAGAACGTCTGATCCGCCTTTTCCGCAGTTGGTGACAAAGCTTTCTGTGGAATTTTGCCTGTTTATTATAGCTTGCAGTTGCTTGGGCCAGCTATCTTCGTGAAAAACACCGACCCCACGGGTAAAGGAATCTCCCAGAGCAAGAATCAGGCTCTTACCAGTTTTTTGTTCACATTCATGGTGTGCCCTTTCTCTTCCTTCCACACAGTAAGCCTTGATATCCGGGTAGTTATCGACTGTGGTTTCCTTGAAATATCCCCTGGGGTTACTTATGTAGCAGTTGGTTCCGAGTGGCATGTCGGATGCCCAAAGCATAAGGGTGGAACGGAGTGATATTTCAAGGGCAAAAAGAATGAAAATTATCGAGGATAGTACCAGAAACAATCTGGAAAGGATGGTAAAATGATGTTTGTCAAGTCGCCAACTTAGCAGCATCAATGAGATAAATAAAACAAAAAACAGAATTGAGGCGGTCAAGTGGACTTTCTGGTTTTTGCGGATATGCTCTGCTACAAATTTTTTGCTGACCTTAAATTCTGCTTTTCGGCCAAATGGAACACATTCCACAAAAGGCGAAAACTTTGACAACTTTGCCCTTTTTGCCAGTAGCAGCAAAGATTTGTTATTTTTGGAGTTATTAGCGAACTGAATGTCAATAAGGTTAGCGTTAGCATCAGTTTGTGGTGATTTTGAGGGTAAGATGAACATCTCATGTTTAGTTGTCTCTTTTTCTACAGAGACAACAATCCGGCCTTTTTCAATGGAAATAGAAGTGAAAATATAATTGTCTGCTACAGGTCTTTCTAGCTTAAATGGCAAGAACATGTCCTGAATTGCCTGCTCATTGCCGGCCTTTATACAATGGCTTTCCATGGCAAAAGTGAGGCTTGAAACAAGTAGCAGTAGTAGGAATAGACAAATAGTTATCAGTTTTTTAAGGTGATACATGCTGATTCTGTTGCTCATCATATTTACTATCCACCAAATTAATGTATGAATATCATTAAAACAATTAGCTGGTACAGCTGGAAAAAACAACTTGTATAAAACAATTTAGCAAATCAAGTCTGACATAGACTGTTACATACATTACTCGTTGAAACATATCAAATGATCGTTGCAACCATCAAGTTAGCACCTTGTTTTTGTTTTTCTGCTCTGACAAATCGTTATAACTAATTGCAATTTAACATAATTTCTCAATTTATAGCATAAATAATATTATTGCTCAATACTCAATTTTTCCAGTCTTCGTCCGATTACAGTTAGGATAATCAAGTTCATTATCTTTGTCTTGATATGTAATGATAATCTTAAGTAATTTATAATGGAGTAACAATGCAGGATTCTGTTAACTTTTCTGCAAATGATTTATGGGACAGGTTACACCCGCAAAATGTTGCCTGGTTGTGGATATTTGTGGCGATATTTTGGACGATTTTTGCTATTGGCTCAGCATATTGGAACATATCTCAAACATACAAAAGCGCTGAAGAGCTTGCCTATACCAAGGCCAATGAAGCTTATGATGCAAATGTGATTTTCAGAAAATGGGGATCTATTCATGGTGGTGTTTATGTACCCGTTTCAGAAGATTCACCACCGAATCCATACCTGAAAGTCAAGGAGCGCGACATCAAAACACCTTCCGGTGCTTCTCTGACCCTGATAGATCCTGCATACATGGTGCGACAGCTTGATGGTATAACAAAATCACATCAAAGCTTTCGAGTAAGATTGTTTAGTTCAGATCCTGTTAATCCGGTGAACAGGGCTGATGAATGGGAAGTACAAGCATTAAATTCTTTCGAAAATTCTCAAAAACAAGAAGTTCTAAGGGTCGAAGAGGTTGGGGATAAGGAGTACTTCAAACTTATCAAACCGTTGACAATGGAACAAAGTTGCTCAAAATGTCATTCTTTCGAGCAGTATCCCTTGGGAAGTGTTAGGGGCGGAATTGGTATTTCTGTTCCACTTTCTCCTATTAAAAATATTGTGGGCGAACAAAAACCGATGCTGCTTTTAGGGCATTTTGCACTATGGCTCTTTGGGGTTATTGGTCTAATTGTTGCTTATTACCATTCCAGCAGAGAAGAAAGAAATCGCAGAAAAGCCGAATATGAAATGTACGATATTGTTGAAAAACAAAAGGCGATTCTGTCATCTATTCCTGCAATTCTGTATTTGAAAGATAAAAAGCTAAATTACATAATGTCCAATGATATATTTGCTAATTTTGTTGGATGTAACGCAGAAGAAATATCTGGTAAAAGCGATTACGATTTCTTTTCAAATAAAAATGCCAAACAACTGCGCAAAATGGATGAAGAAGTAGTGCTTAAAAACACTTCGTTGACTTTAGAACACTGCATTTTAAATGAAAGAACCAATGAAGATGTATGGCTCTATACCACCAAGGTGCCATTTTACAATCATGAAAATGAAGTTGTTGGAATGGTTGGTACCTCGATAAACATTACCAATCGAAAAAAAGCCGAAATGGATCTTGAGCACTCTTTTGAGTATATCAAAGAGCTGAACCGATTGCAAAAAGACCTTCTTTCACCTGCTGGTATTGAAGAGAAACTGCACCTGATTACTGATGGCATTGTTGCAATTTTCGAGATGGAGTTTTGTCGAATATGGCGGGTGCAGTCTGGAGATTTGTGTGAATCTGGTTGTATTTATAGTGCAGAATATGGTGCTGACAAATGCGCAGAAATAAACCGATGTCTCCATCTTAAAGCAAGTTCAGGCTTATATACCAATTTGCAAGGTTCAAGACAGAGGGTGCCATTGGGTAAATTCATGTTTGCACCAATTTCATCAGGCAAAGAAAGTTCTGTATTAAGCAATGACATTTGCAACGAAATAAATTTGGGGGATAAGAACTGGGCTGAAAAGCTGAAGCTGAAATCGTTTGCCGGATTCAAACTGCAGGATTCCGATGACAAAACCATTGGAGTTATTGCAATGTTTGGCAAACAGCAGATAACAGAGGAACAATTTATACTCCTCTCTCAATTAAGCAAGGTCGCTTCACAGGTTATCGAATCCATACGCGCTCATGAGGGACTGCAAAAGGCCAAAGAAGATGCTGAGGCTCTGAACAGGCAATTGGAAAAAAGCATGCATAAATCGCGGGAACTGGCCAAGGAGGCAGAACTTGCGAATATTGCCAAAAGCGAATTTTTGGCTAATATGAGTCACGAAATTCGCACTCCCATGAATGGCATAATAGGTATGACCGAGTTGCTTTTGGGTACTGAGCTTTCCGACGAACAAAAAGATTTTTCAAGGCTGGTTAAAAGCAGTGCTGATTCATTGCTGACAATTATCAATGATATACTTGATTTTTCCAAAATTGAAGCTGGAAAGCTGGAGTTGGAGAGTCTTGAATTCGACCTCAGAAACACCATGGAAAACATTGCAGATATGTTTGCCGTAAAGGCTGAAAATAAGGATATCGAATTTACAAACTTGATCGAACCGGAGGTACCTTCCAGATTAATTGGTGATCCAGGAAGATTAAGGCAGATTGTAAACAACCTTGTAGGCAATGCGATAAAGTTTACTAAAAATGGAGAGGTATCTGTACAAGTCAGTTTAGTTGAAGAAATAGATGAACAGGTTCTGATCCGCACTATCGTTTCTGATACTGGAATAGGCATTCCCCAACATAGAATTCAGGATTTGTTTGAAGCGTTTACTCAGGCTGATGCTTCTACCACCAGACAATTTGGTGGAACTGGTTTAGGTCTTTCGATTTCCAAATTGTTAGCTGAAATGATGGGCGGTAAAATTGGGGTTGAAAGTATTGAAGGTAAAGGGTCTTCATTCTGGTTTACCTGTACATTACAAAAGCAAATAATGAATGAAGCCGAAGAATCTTTCACACATGTGGAAATGAATGGTAAAAGAATAATTATTGTTGATGACAATAAAACCAACCGACATATTTTAAATTTGCAATTAAAAAACTGGGGTTGCGATTGTGATGAGGCCAGCGACGGGGTTGATGCTCTTGGTAAGTTGCGAGAAAACAGCCGTAACAATACTCCTTTTGATATCGCAATTCTGGATATGCAAATGCCGGGGATGGATGGAGAAACACTTGGCAAAAAAATAAAATCCGATGCTGAAATAAGTAAAACACACCTGATAATGCTGACTTCCTTAGGTAAAAGAGGTGATGGCAAGCGTCTTGAAAATATGGGATTTTCTGCCTATCTGAATAAGCCGATTAAACAATCCATTCTGTATGATGTGATTCTTTCAGTTTTGCGCAGACAAAAGATGAGCGAAGTCACAACTCCACAAAAATTGATTACCAAACATTCTGTTAAAGATGAAAAACGCTTGAATACAAAACTCTTGCTGGCCGAAGATAATAAAACAAACCAGGTTGTTGCAACTGCAATACTGGAGAAATTTGGTTATAGTGTAGATACTGTTGAAAATGGATCTGAGGCAATTGATGCTTTGTCGGCAAAACCTTATGATCTGGTATTGATGGATTGCCAGATGCCGATAATGGATGGTTACATTGCAACTGAAATGATCAGAAATGAAGACTCATCAGTGCTCAATCATAAAATTCCGATTGTTGCGATGACCGCCAATGCAATGCGGGGTGATCGGGAGAAATGTTTGCAAGCCGGAATGGATGATTATGTGTCCAAGCCAATTGATCCTGAAGTTTTGAACAATATTGTTACAAAATGGTTGTTGGAGGACAATGAAAAGGCACAAGTTCAGGATAAATCCAGGCATTTAAAAAATGATAATATGATATTCAATAAAGATGATCTTCTGGAACGGCTGATGGACGATGATACTTTGCTGCAATCAATATTGTCAGCGTTTTTAGATGATTCAGAGAAGACTATTCTAAAACTTAATTCAGCTCTGGCCAAAAAAGACTTAGAAGGCTTGATGACAATCAGTCACAATTTGAAAGGTTCTGCAGGAAATCTTAGTGCTGAAAATCTGCAAACCAAAGCCGCAGAAATGGAACAACTGACAATTGATGGGGATCTTGAACAAGTAGTAAATATGGTACCTGATCTTGTACTTGAAATTAATGTTTTGAAAGACATGTTTAAAAAAGAAATACAGGTTTCGTCTGTTTAAGATAAAATAAGTGAATGTCTGGGAGTATAGAAGTATGAAGACAATTGATAAGCTCGAATTACAATTACAAGAAGAAATTCGTAAGCGTATTGAAGTTGAAAAAGAACTGGCGCATTTGAAAGCGGAGCAGCTTTCCAGAACTCTAGCAACCAAAAATGTAGCAGATAATAAGTCCGATATATTATACGATAAAGATAAACTATTAAAAATTCAAACCAAGGCATTGGAAGCTGCCGCAAATACCATCGTGATTACCAATGCAGAAGGTGACATCCTTTGGGCAAATCCCGCCTTCACCAAACTGACTGGTTTCGAGTTTGAAGAAGCTATTGGTCAGAATCCGAGGGTGCTGAAATCTGGAGAGCATGAACAGGCTTATTATGAGGAAATGTGGAAAACCATTACTTCAGGAAAAGTCTGGAAAAATGAAATAATCAATAAACGCAAGGATGGTACACTTTATTCCGAGGAAATGATAATCACGCCTGTAATGGGTGATGATAACAAACCTCATAACTTCATTGCAATCAAACATGATATTTCCGGTCGTAAACTGAAGGAAGAAAATCTTGCGAGGTTGAATGAGAATCTTGAGCAGACTGCACATCGAGCAAATATGATGGCTGAGAAAGCGCAGCAGGCATCGCAAGCAAAAAGTGAATTTCTGGCAACAATGAGCCATGAAATAAGAACACCAATGAATGGCATAATGGGTATGACTAACCTGTTGCTGGATACTAACATGGATCAAATGCAGAAACAGTTAGCCAATAATGTAATGCTTTCTGCAGAATCTTTGTTGTCAATTATTAACGACATTCTCGATTTTTCAAAAATTGAGGCCGGAAAGTTTGAACTTGAATTACTTCCTTTTGATATTTACAGTGCCATTGACACAGTTGGAAGTCTCTTGGCCGTTAAGGCCAATGAGCAGGGCATTGATTTGTCAATAAAAATTGAGCCGGATTTGCCACAGTTTTTAATTGGAGATGTGGGAAGAATTCAGCAGGTTTTGACAAACCTGATGAGCAATGCCATTAAATTTACCCATCAAGGGCATGTGCTGGTCAATATTTCTCTGAATGAACAAATTGCAGATAAGGCAGAAATTCTGTTTGCTGTTGAAGATACAGGAATTGGTATTTTGCCTGATAGACTGGAGTCTATCTTTGAAATATTCACTCAGGCCGATTCATCTACTACCAGAGAGTTTGGCGGAACCGGGCTGGGACTAACAGTATCGAGACAATTGGTAAATATGATGGGAGGTACAATTGAGGTACAAAGTACACCCAAAAAGGGATCAGTTTTTTCATTTAATATTCCTCTGAAGAAAGATTTGTCACAAAGCAAGTCAGACATGTTGATGAGTGATAAATCGTCAGTTTTAAATACCAGCATATTATTTGTGGCCGGAAAATCCTCAATTAGTCGCAATGCAATTTTGAAATATCTTCAAAGCTGGCGTTTGAATTATGAGAGTGCTGAAACAATTCAGGATGCTGTATTTAAGTTTCACAATAACAATTCTCTTCAAAAGCCATTTCATGTGTTATTGATTGATTCTTCCAGTACAAATATTGATGAAGAAAAATGGTCCCAGGAAATTTCTGTTATCAATAATTGTACCAGACCCCAGATAATAAGGCTGGAATCAACTGCTAATGGCATTGCACTGGACGAGACGAAAGATAAATTTGATGTGTTATACAATCCTGTGCATCCTTCAACTCTAATGAATGCACTTGTTAAGGCTGAACTTCAATATAAACAATTTATGGATCAAGAAATAAAGAGTCAGAATCTTACTGCCGGCACCAACAATACAGTTGCTAAACATAATGCCAGAATACTTCTGGCAGAAGATCACCCGATTAATCAACGAGTTGCTGTTCTGGAACTTGAGAAGTTTGGATGTAAAGTTGAAGTGGCGGAAAACGGTAAAGTGGCAGTTGATATGTTCCTTAAGGTGCCATACGATATGGTTGTAATGGATATCAACATGCCCGAGATGGATGGTTACGATGCAACAAAAAAAATACGCAGTCTGGAGAAAGGTGACAGGCATACGCCAATAATTGCCATGACAGCCAATGCCATGCAAGGAGATCGGGAAAAATGCCTGGCTGCCGGAATGGACGATTATATCAGCAAGCCTGTTCATAGAAGTCATTTGGAAAAGGCTTTGCAAAAATGGCTGCCCTCAGATTTGTTGAGTATTGGCGAAGAAAAAAAAGAAGTGCAGGCGTTTATGCCTGCTGCAAAATCAAGAACCCATTTGCTTCTACCAGTGTTTGACTTTGATAACTGCATGGAACGCTACGACAATGATATTGAGTTGCTGCAGGACATTGCCCTGGAATTTGTCTATGATGCAAATGAAAGAATAATAGAGCTTGCCGAAAATATTCTTGATGACAACTGCATTGCTGTTGGTGAAATGTCACATGCCTTAAAAGGTGGATCGTCACAGGTTGGTGCAGAGAGACTAAGGGAAGCTTCAGCCAGGCTTGAAGAGGCCGGCAGAAACGATCAACCGGAAATGTTTAATAAATTGTTCGCGATAGTAAAACAGGAACTGAACGATTACAATCATCATTTGAATAAATTTAACTGGAACGTAAAAAATGCTAATTGATCA
>Ga0070729_10005038_pt1 | contig 13939 bp, 8 predicted proteins | sample tdDd472_FD_66725 | JGI IMG/M metagenome (GOLD analysis project Ga0070729, IMG submission 66725) | Marine sediment microbial communities from the Atlantic coast under amendment with organic carbon and nitrate - tdDd47.2 | ecosystem: Environmental > Aquatic > Marine > Coastal > Sediment | place...
TTTGCGCCCAGGTATAGTCGTTTCTTCCAAGGCATCGACTGAGGTCGCCATGAGTAAGGGCGTCAAGGGTCACCGTGAAAATTTAGATGATTTGGCGGTTAAACTCGGCCATACCTTTAACGATCTTTCCCTCTTGGAAACGGCCGTTACGCACTCAAGCATCTCATCCGAACAGGGCTCAAGGCTGTACTCGAACGAACGCCTGGAGTTTCTTGGCGACCGGGTTCTTGGGTTGGTGATAGCCGAAGTATTGCTTGAAAAATTTCCCAAGGAGGAGGAAGGGGCCTTGGCGCGCCGCCATACGGCGATGGTGCGAAAGGAGGCCTTGGCGATTGTCGCTCGAAAACTCGGGATTGCGGCTTATATCCGTATGACGCGAGGCGAAGAAGAAGGGGGCGGGCGTGAAAACGATTCCCTTCTATCCGACTGTTGCGAGGCGATCATCGCAGCTTTGTTTCTCGACGGCGGTCTTGACGTCGCCCGCGGATTCATTGGGGCGCATTGGCAAAGCCTTTTAGGGCGTGATCTGACCCCGCCGAAAGACAATAAAACCATGTTGCAGGAATGGCTGCAGGCACGAGGGCGTCCTTTGCCGACATATCGCGAGGTTGCCCGTAAGGGGCCGGCCCATGCTCCGGAATTTGAAATGGAGGTTCTGGCCGATGATGATCAGGTGGCGATGGCCTCGGGGGCTTCGAAACGTCAGGCTGAACAGGAAGCCGCCGGGAGGCTGCTTGAAACCTTAAAGGAAAAAGCATGAGCGGCACTGCCGAAAACAACACCCGCTGTGGCTTCGTCGCCTTAGTAGGCGCGCCAAATGCCGGAAAATCGACGCTGCTGAACCAACTGGTTGGAACGAAGGTTTCCATCGTATCTCCCAAGGTGCAGACGACGCGCACCCGGGTCCTCGGGATTTGTATTTCGGGACAGAGCCAGATCGCATTTATCGATACGCCGGGCATCTTTGCGCCAAAACGTCGATTGGACAGGGCCATGGTTGCCGCGGCCTGGGGTGGGGCTTCCGAAGCCGATGAAGTAGTGCTTCTGGTTGACGCCTCGAAAGGGATTACCCGGGATACTGAAGAGATTATTGCCCGGTTGAAAGATACGCAGAGCAAGGTGATTCTGGCGCTCAATAAAGTCGATCAGGTCAAAAAGCCTGTATTGCTCGATCTGGCGGCTAAACTCGATGCCGAAGGCGTGTTTTCCGATATCTTTATGATCTCGGCCTTGAAGGGTAACGGTGTAGACGACCTGTTGGCCTTTTTGGCCGCCCGTGCTCCTGAAGGGCCTTGGCATTATCCTGAAGATCAAATTTCAGATTTACCGGAGCGTATGCTGGCCGCTGAAATCACCCGTGAAAAAGTTTTTCTCCAGCTTAAACAGGAGCTGCCTTACCGGATAACGGTTGAGACTGAAAACTGGGAAGAACGCAAAGACGGAAGCGTTAAAATCGATCAGCTTCTTTTCGTTCAAAAAGACGGTCATAAGCAGATCGTTCTAGGTAAGGGCGGTCAGCAGATTAAGAAAATCGGTGCGGCGGCTCGGCGGGAACTGGAGGAGATACTGGACTGTAAGGTGCATCTTTTCTTATTCGTCAAGGTCAGAGAAGGCTGGGAAGACGATCCCGAGCGTTACCGTCATTGGGGGTTGGATTTCAACGTATAGAAATTCAACGTTTGGTAAAACGAGACACCCCAATATAATTCCTTTACAACACTTTATATTGCAACCGGACATTCTTGCCTTATCGTTGAATAATCGTGAAAAGCGGAAAGGCTGGATTAGTCTGAAAAACAATAATTTCGCAAAAGCGAAGCAGGGGCCTTTACGGGGATATTAGAGGAATCCCGATATTGAACCGCAGATTAATAGCGGAAAGGCACTTGTCTGTATTCTCCAAACCGACGGGGACAACGGAGTAGTCTGAATGCGTCTTGATCTCTCAAAAAAATTGCCTCTCCTGATTATGGTGTTGGCGTTGATTTCGGCTATTGCCATGGGCATGGTCGGGTATATTAAGTCTTCTGGTGAGTTGTCGAACAACGCGAAAATTAAGTTGTCCGGCTTGATGCAAGCGCGTCAAAGCGCCGTTTTGAGTTACCTCAATTCAGTTAAGCAGGACATGGCGGTGCTCGGCGATAACAAGACGTTCTTGAGCGCTTTAACCTCCTATAATTCTGCGATTAGCGACTTCGAAAACCCTGAAGAAGAACTGCAAAAGCTGTTCATCACCAACAATAAAAATAAGCCGAATGAACGCTATAAGATGGACGATGCCATGGATGGCTCGCTCTATTCCATCTTCCACGCCGATTTTCAGCCTTGGTTCCGTAAGTTCCTCGTTGAGCGCGGTTATCGGGATATTTTGATGCTGAATGCCAATGGGGTTGTCGCCTATTCGGCCGCCAAATTGCGGCATTTCGCCTCTGATCTGAAAAAAGGGAAATTGAAAGATTCCTCCTTGGGTGAACTCTATAAGGCGCTGAGCGCCAACCCAAAGCAGGGAGCCATTCTGTTTAAAGATTTTGCGTCCTATGACATTGATGGCGGCGCTCCGGCGGCTTTTATTGGAACGCCGTTGATCGTTTCCGAAGTGGTGGAAGGCTTCCTGATCTTCCAGCTGTCGGCTGACCGGATAAATGAAATCATGGGCGACCTTCGCGGCCAAGGCGATACGGGTGAAACCTATGTGGTTGGCTCAGACAACTTGATGCGGAGCAATTCTCGTTTCTCGTCAGAGCCGACGACTCTCAAAACAAAAGTTAGTACCGAAGCCGTCTTGAAGGCTCTTAAAGGCGAAGACGGCGTAATGGAGACCGCCAGCTATACCGGAAAAATGGTTGTTTCCGCTTATACGCCGTTGAGCTTCATGGGAACGACTTGGGCGGTTGTCGCCGAAGCCGAAGTTGAGGAAATATTTACCCCCGTTTCGGATATGGGGCAGTTCATGCTGCTGGGCGGTGTGATTATCCTGATTGTGATGGCTGGCGTAGGCACTCTGTTTGCCCGGGCAATCGTGCGTCCGATCAAAGCGATGACGGTGGCAATCGGCGGATTGGCGGCAGGTCGTCAGGACGTGGAAATTCCCGCATTGAATGCACAGGACGAAATTGGCGATATTGCCCGTTCGCTTGTTGAAATCCATGAAACAGGGACGCGGGCAGCTCGCATTCAGGCTGCGCTCGATAATGTTTCCTCGCCGGTCATTTTGGTCGATAACGATCATCAGGTTCTTTACGCCAACCAGGCTTGGTGTCGCCATTTCGAGCCGTTAGCCGGGCAATTGGCAAATGATATTCCCGGATATCCTTCCGGTGATCTGGTCGGTGTAAACTTTGACAGTTTGCACAATCAGGACAAGTTGCGGCATGTCGCCTTGCAGTCCCTTTCCGGCCAGTGCGACGCCACGATGGAGGCCGGTGGTCGAACGATTGATCTGACCGCTAACCCTGTGGTTAACGCCAGTGGCGACCGTTTGGGTACGGTTGTTGAGGCCGTCGACCAAACCTCGCAATTGGCTATTGAAAATGAAGTGGCCGGATTGGTTAAGGCCGCGGTTGCCGGTGATTTCACGCAACGCTTGGAAGTGATGGGCAAAGAAGGCTTCATGCTGACCTTGAGTGAAGGGGTCAATGAGTTGGTATCGACTGTCCAGACCGGTCTTGATGAAGTTGTTAAGGTTCAATCTGCCCTGTCGCAAGGCGACCTGACTCAACGGATGGTGAACGACTATCAGGGCGCTTTTGATCGGGTGAAACAGGATTCCAATGCGACAGCCGAAAAATTGGGATCGATCGTTGGCGATATTCTGGAAACCGCCAGTAACGTTCAGGGCGGTGCGGCTGAAATCGCCGAAGGCTCCAGCGATCTGGCCGGACGTACCGAACAGCAGGCCTCAAGCCTTGAGCAGACGGCGGCAGCCATGGAAGAGTTGACCGCAACGGTTCGCCAGAATGCCGACAACGCACAGCAGGCCAACCAGTTGGCGAGTGCAGCAAGGGATATGGCCGACAAAGGAGGACAGGTTGTGTCTTCCGCCGTTACCGCCATGGGGGCTATCGAGGGCTCATCGTCCAAGATTACCGAGATCGTCAATATGATTGATGAAATCGCCTTCCAGACCAACCTCTTGGCGTTGAATGCCGCCGTGGAAGCGGCGCGGGCCGGTGAGGCCGGTAAGGGCTTTGCCGTTGTGGCCCAGGAGGTTCGTTCTTTGGCTCAGCGTTCGGCGGAAGCTTCTAAGGAAATCAGCGATCTGATCTCCAATAGCTCTAAAGAAGTCAATCAGGGTGTGGGGCTGGTTAATCAGACTGGTGAAACGCTAAGCGAATTGGTTGGCTCCATTAAAAAGGTTGCCGATATTGTCGCCGAGATTGCTGCGGCAAGTGAAGAACAGGCCAATGGTCTCGATGAGGTCAATACGGCGGTCAGCAACATGGATGAAATGACCCAACAAAACGCTGCTTTGGTCGAAGAAACGACGGCCGCAGCGACGTCCATGACAGGTCAGGCGACCGATCTTGTCGACCTCGTTCAGTTTTTCAATACAGGTAAAGAGTTCGTCGCTACAAAAAAGCCTAAGCCGCACACACAACCGCAAGCGGCTGCCGCCTCAAAACCAAAACCTACAAAGGCCGAACCCCGCCGAATGGCGCCTCCGGCGGCCACTCCTGCTACTGCCGAGCCGGTTCCGTCGGATGATAGTTTCGATGCTGACGATGACGATTGGCAGGAGTTCTAAGGCGGTATACGGTAGGCCATGGAATGGGTCGACCAGGGAATCGTCGTTTCGGCGCGCAAGCATGGCGAATCATCGCTTATCGTCACCCTTTTGACGAAGGAGCATGGGCGTCATGCCGGGCTGATCAAAGGGGGAAGCTCCCGACGCAACAGCGGTCTCTATGAGCCGGGCAATCTGCTCTCTATTGAGTGGCGTGCCCGGCTTCCCGAACATTTAGGCTCAATCAAGGGAGAGCTTAAGAAAGCCTACTCGGCCGAAGCTCTGGGTGACGCCATGGCGCTGACGGGCTTGAGCGCCGCTTGTGCGATGGTTGACAGTCTGTTGCCTGAAAGAGAGCCGCACGGCCCCGTTTACGACGGACTCCTGACGTTGTTGAACATGCTGGGAGAGCCAGCATGGCCGAGTCTCTACGTTCGCTGGGAGCTTGGGCTTCTGTCCGAATTGGGTTTCGGCCTCGATCTATCGGCCTGTGCAGCTAGCGGGTCGACTGAGAATCTGATCTATGTATCACCCAAAACGGGGCGCGCTGTTTCGGATGTGGCGGGTGAAGCCTACAAAGATCGTTTATTGGCATTGCCGCCGTTTCTTCTTGGAGGAAGTAAGGCCGTGCCGGACAGGGCGCATATTCTCAATGGGTTGGCCTTAACCGCCTATTTCCTCGAAGAATCCATTTTTCGTCCGCAAGCCAAAGAAATCCCGGCTTCCCGCACACGATTTGTTGACCGTGTGAAACGGATGGATACTATATCTGGTGCTTAATTCGTTCTCTAACTTGACGGTACCGAAATGACCGAAATCTCTCCGTCCGGAGATATCCTTGATACCAGACTGGCCGATGCGCTGAGTGAGCGCTATTTGGCCTATGCGCTTTCCACCATTATGTCGCGCTCTTTGCCCGACGTGCGGGACGGCTTGAAGCCCGTTCATCGGCGACTCCTGTTCGCCATGCGCCAGTTGAAGCTCGACCCGAAAGGGGGCTTTAAGAAATGCGCCCGTGTGGTTGGCGATGTGATTGGTAAGTACCATCCCCATGGCGATGCTGCCGTTTATGAGGCTCTGGTGCGTTTGGCCCAGGATTTCTCTGTGCGTTATCCGCTGATTGACGGGCAGGGCAACTTCGGCAATGTGGACGGCGATAATGCAGCGGCCATGCGGTACACGGAATCCCGCTTGACCGAGGTTGCGGAAGCCTTACTGCAGGGTATTGAGGAAAACGCCGTCGATTTTCGCGAAACCTACGATGGCGAGGAAAGTGAGCCCTGCGTATTACCCGCTGCTTTCCCCAATCTCCTGGCCAACGGCTCCTCGGGCATCGCGGTCGGTATGGCGACCAATATTCCTCCGCACAATGTGGACGAGCTTTGTTCGGCGCTTCTTCATTTGATCAAAACCCCCAACGTTCGGTTTGAAACGCTTGTCGAATACATTCCCGGGCCGGATTTTCCGACCGGCGGCGTGATGATGGAAAGCCGCGAAACGGTCATTAACGCTTATGAGACGGGACGCGGCAGTTTCCGGGTTCGCGCCAGATGGGAAATCGAGAAGATGTCCCGCGGTCTCTATCAGATTATTGTGACCGAAATTCCCTATCAGGTTCAAAAAGCCAAACTAATTGAACGGGTTGCTGAACTGCTGATTGCCAAGAAGTTGCCCTTGGTTGCCGATATTCGGGATGAATCCACCGATGTTATCCGTTTGGTCATTGAGCCGAAAAATCGCACGGTCGAACCCGAAGTGGTGATGGAGCAACTGTTCAAACTGACCGATCTTGAAACCAAGTTCGGCCTCAATATGAACGTGCTCGACGCCTCCCAAACGCCGAGAGTGATGAACCTGCGCGAAGTCTTGCAGGCCTTTCTCGATCATCGCCATGAAGTATTGATCAGGCGCAGTCAGTTCCGGCTCGACAAAATCGAAAAACGGCTCGAGGTTTTAGGCGGCTACCTGATTGCCTATCTCAATTTGGATGAGGTTATCCGCATCATTCGGGAAGAGGATGAGCCGAAGAAACAACTGATTAAGTCTTTTGGGCTGACGGAAAATCAGGCCGAGGCGATCCTCAATATGCGCTTACGGTCTTTGCGCAAACTTGAAGAAATGGAAATCCGCAAAGAAAACGATGCCTTGAGTGACGAGCGGGACGATTTGATCGACCTGTTGGGTGATGAAGAGCGTCGCTGGAAGTCCGTTTCTTTCGAAATTTCTGAGATTAAGAAAGCCTTCGGTAAGAAAACCGAAATCGGCAAACGGCGGACTGAAATCGGTGATGCGCCGGTTGAGATCGATGTGCCCATGGAGGCCTTGGTCGAGCGGGAGCCAGTCACCATCGTTTGTTCTCAGAAGGGTTGGATCAGGGCGGTTAAGGGCCACAATATTGATACCCTTTCTTTGAAATATAAAGAGGGGGATCGCGGGCATTTCGTCTTCCAGGCCCAGACCACGGATAAGCTGATCATTTTCGCCACCAACGGCCGTTTTTATACCCTTGGCTGCGATAAGCTGCCGGGAGGACGCGGCCATGGGGAGCCCCTGCGTCTGATGATCGACTTGAGCAACGAGCATGAGCCGGTCGAGATGTTCGTTCATCAACCGGGCCGGAAGATGCTGATCGCTTCCGACCAGGGGCGGGGTTTTGTCGTCGATGAAAACTCGGTGATTGCCCAGACCCGGAATGGCAAGCAGGTGATGAACGTCAAAGACGGTACGGAAGCGTCACGCTGCCTGTTGATCAAGCCTGAGCAGGATGCGGTTGCCGTGATTGGCGAAAACCGTAAGCTTCTGGTCTTTGGTCTCGACGAGATGCCGGAAATGACGCGGGGGCAGGGGGTTATCCTGCAACGCTACAAGGATGGCGGTTTGGCCGATATTACCTGCTTCAAGCTGGAGGACGGTCTGAGTTGGCCATCCGGTGAGCGGGTAAGAACCGAGACGGACCTGACCCCCTGGCGCGGCAAACGGGCTTCGGCCGGACGCTTGCCTCCCCGAGGGTTCCCACGGTCCAATCGTTTCGCAGGATAAGGGCCGACCAGCTAAGGTCTTTACTTCTTTAAACTGGCTATTTGGCCCATCATCCCCTATATGCTGGCGGACCGCTCTTTGAGAGGCGGTTCTACGTTTTGCTGATCAATGGAAAGGTGTCTTATGAAGGACGCGACTCCGCGCCACGACTGGACGACCGAAGAAGCCCTCAAGCTTTTCGACCTGCCGTTCAACGATCTTCTGTTTCAGGCCCAGGGCATCCATCGCGCCAATTTCGACCCAAACCGGATTCAGATGAGTTCGCTGTTGAGCGTCAAGACCGGCGGCTGCGAGGAGGACTGCAACTACTGTTCTCAGAGTGCTTCGCACGAAACCGAGCTTAAGGCTTCGAAAATCGTGCCGCTTGAAGAAGTGGTTTCGGCAGCCAAGGATGCCAAAAAGGCCGGGGCGACGCGGTTCTGCATGGGGGCGGCTTGGCGCAACCCGAAAGAGCGCGATATGCCGAAGATCGTCGAGATGGTCAAAGCGGTTAAGGAATTGGAGCTGGAGACCTGCGTGACCCTCGGGTTCGTCTCGCCAGAACAGGCCAAAGAACTCAAAGACGCCGGACTCGATTACTACAATCACAATATCGACACCTCCGAAGAGCACTACGGCAACGTGGTTAGCACCCATACGTTTAAAGACCGTATGGATACCCTTTCCTTGTTGCGCGATTCATCAATCAAGCTGTGCACTGGCGGTATCGTTGGGATGGGTGAAACCCGGAAGGATCGAGCCAATATGCTCCGCGCTCTGGCAACTCTGCCCAAGCATCCTGAAAGCGTGCCGATCAACATGCTGGTCGCTATCGAAGGGACGCCATTTAGCGACCTCGATAAGCTCGATAGTTTCGAATTAATCCGGACCATTGCCGTTGCCCGGATCATGATGCCTGAATCATACGTTCGCCTCTCGGCAGGCCGCCAGGAATTGAACGACCATGCCCAAAGCCTTTGTTTCCTGGCGGGCGCCAACTCGATCTTCTGCGGTGACAGGCTTTTGACCACGGGGAATGCGGCAACGGATGCCGATCAAGCCTTGTTCGAAAAGTTGGGGCTGGAACCCGAACAGCATTTCGAAGGAAAAGTCCAACCTGCTGAAGACCTTGCTGAAACAGGCTGAATGTAACGCCAAGATCCAACGAAAAAGGGGACCGAGCCGGCCCCTTTTTTTATTCCTGATTATTCCCTTAGAAATTCAGGGAAATATCCCGATGAATTGAGAGGCAGCTAGCGATATCTCCAGCCTGATCGTCTGTCAGGCGTTCCTGTGAACGCAGCCCGATGGTTTCCTTGATGGCTTCGTCGTATTCTTTCAGGCCGGTTGAGAGCAGGTCGCGGGCCTTAGTGCGCCAGGCCATTTCTTTGGCGAAAATGTCCAGTGCTTTGGCTAGTTCCTTGTGAGCCTGTTCTGGATCGTACTTTTTGCCTCTCAGCGCCCGACGAGCTTTTGAGATATTCGATTTTATGGGGCTAGCTCCAGCGACGCCGCTGAACTGGCTTTCAACAGCCTGGATCGCTTCAATAGCTTCTTCTTGCGGCAGGTTAATCAGTTGTTCCACGGACTTAAGCTCGTCTTCCAGCGCCGCCAATTCATCCGTCTGGTCGATGATTTTGCGTAGTTCAGGAATAGGCGCATAAGCATCATCTACATTGCGACGGTATGTCATACGGGCTTTTTTGTCGGCTTTGGCGAGTTCGGTGTAACGTTTGCGAGCCTCGTCCCAATTGACTGGAACTTTCGCCAGAATTTCCCTTTTCTCGGCGGTCAGTTCAGCAATTTTTGCTTCGAGAGATGCGATAGAGGTGTTGTTTGGATTTACCCGCTTACGATCCCGGATTGTTACCTCGAGGTCTTTGATATCTTTATCGATTCCTCGAGCGTCCCTCTGAAGGCCGCGAACTTCAATGTGGAGCGGGCGGTATTCCGGAACATAGCTCTGAAGCGCTTTATCTTTTATCCGGACCTGCTCAATCAGATCGAATGTTTTCTCTGCAGAAGCGAACCCTTCGATCATGCTGTTGCGGTATTTGGAGGGCAGATAGCTGACATCGAGGCTTTTTGCCTTATTGATACTCGCCCGAATGACATCCTTATTCTGGTCGTAGATGGGGAAAATATACTCTTCTACACACATCTGAAGCCGCGGATTGCGAGGCGGTGGAGCCGTTTCGGAGGTCAGATTGACAACGTTCGGCAGATAGTTGACCAGGCTCGGGAAGAAACCGACAATCGCCAGACCGACCAATTGCAATACGATGAAGGGAATGACCCCCTTATACATTTGTAGGGTCTTCACAATAGGCGGCGCCACACCACGCAGATAGAAGAGGGCAAAGCCGAACGGTGGGGTGAGGAACGAGGTCTGCATATTGAGGCCGACCATGACGCCGAGCCAGACGCCGGTGACGTTGGCTGAGGTGTCGGCGAGCAGGATTGGTGCGATAATCGGCACGACGACCACGGCAATCTCGATGAAATCGAGGAAAAAGCCGAGAATGAAGATTACGCCCATTACGACAATAAACTTGCCGATAAAGCCGCCGGGAAGGCCGGTTAGGAAGTCTTTGACCAGTTCTTCACCGCCAAAGGCCCGGAAGGCCGCCGTCAGCATGGCTGCGCCTAGAAGAATGATGAACACCAGTGAGGTGGTTTTCGCCGTTTCGATCATCACGCCGGTCAGGGTGTTGTCGATTTTGTAGACACGCCAGCCGCTCCAGGCGACGGCGATGAGCAAGAAAGCGACCGCGATCAAGGCGAGGATAATCACCATGATGTCTTCATCGGTCTTGTCGATCGATTTGATGTTGATCGAGTGGATGCTGAGTAAAATTCCGATAGCGACCATGGCGACAATCGCCATGATGGCCGGGTAAAACGAACCCTTCTTGCGGTCCATCAGACGATAACCGGCCATGATCATTGCGCCGATTGCCCCGACTGCGCCTGCTTGGTTGACAGTGGCGATCCCCATGACGATGGAGCCGAGAACTGCGAAAATTAGGGTCAGGGGCGGTACGAGGGCTAAAAGGACACGGCGGTAAAAGGCGCGGTCATACTTGCCTTCGAAGGGAACGGGCGGGGCCGATTTGGGACTGATCAGCGCGACGATTAGGATATAGGCCATGTAAAGCCCGACGAGCACCAGCCCCGGTAGCATGGCGCCCAAGAACATTTCGCCTGCGCTGGTCGAGGAGAGACCGAATTCACTGGGCATCATGAAGGAGCCGGTGGCTTCCTTGAATTCGGCCTTTCTTAGGGTGCCGCCCTGGTCTGTGGCGCTTGAAAGCTGGTCGGCGAGAATGATCAGTACGATGGAAGGCGGAATAATCTGGCCCAAGGTGCCCGAGGCGCTGATGGTGCCGGTAGCCAAGGGGATATTGTATTTGTGGCGCAGCATCACCGGCAGCGAAATCAGACCCATGGCGATAACGGTCGCCCCGACAATCCCTGTGGTTGCGGCAAGCAGAGCGCCGACGAAAATAACCGAAATGCCAAGACCGCCGGGAATGGGGCCGAACAGTTGGGCCATAGCGACCAGGAGGTCTTCGGCAATCTTGGAGCGTTGCAGCATGATCCCCATAAAAACGAATAGGGGGATGGCGATGAGCGTGTCGCGTTCGACCTCGAAATAGATGCCCCGGAAATTTGTGATGGCGGCGTTGAGCCATTGAACCGGGTCGCCGTGAGAGAAATAAGCGCCTGAATCTCCGGCTATTACGAGGCCGAAGAAAGCGGCCAGTCCGATGGTGATGACCGCAGAGCCGGGCAGGGCGAACGCCACTGGATACCCCGAGCCGAGAGCGCCGATCAGAAGAATAACCAGTAGGGCGAGAAAGAAAAGTTCCATGGAGGCGGTTACACTCGACTAAATTGGTTAATGGGGATCATACTCGTGGGTATGAGCGCCTTCTTCTTTCAACAAAATAGCGGCATTGCTCAAAAAGAAGCTTGAGAACTGCACCAGCATGCTGAGCGCATAGACCATCAAAAAGCCAGCCATTAGATATTTTACATACATGCCGTAGCCGCTTTGCGAGACTTCGTAGGTCAGGAGCGGTGAGTTGATCAGGTTGGTTTTGTCCCAAAGTCCCATGACCAGAATAACCCAGCAAATGGGGAGGCCCAGGGCGATGGTGCCGCAGACATTGGCCCAGGCTTTTCCGCGTTCGGTGAACCCAGAGTACAGAATATCGACCCTGACGTGACCTTCTTCGACCAGGGTATAGGCGCTGGCGAATAGGAAGAGCGCAGCATACCAAAAGCGGACAAGGTCGCCCATATAGGCTTGTTCGTATGAAAAAATGAAACGGGTAAGAACGATCAACAGTTCAGCTAAAACAATTAGCAGAGCCAGCCAGGTAAACCCGAGTGAGCGGGTAAAGGCGGCAATCACGAAGCCCAAAGCAATCAAGGGGTAGTGGACGTGGATACCCCGGTAAATGGACCGGCCGAGTTCTTTTGTCATCTCGACCCCGACAAACATCTCGAGAAATTCTTCGACACGGAGAAAAGAAATCAGGGCATCGGCGATACCGACAAGAAGGACTGCCCAAAAAGCCCCCCGAACGATGTAGGCTGCGAGATTGGAGAGAGCGTCCGAATCTTCCTGAAGCAACCTGTCTTTGGTTTTCAGGACATACAAGATGATGAGGATGAAAATTCCGATAAGGGTGAGAGTTTGCCCCCAAGCGAAGGGAAGCGACGCCTCATCGACCGGTATGCCGACCGGTTCAAGATTTAAAACGCCGAAGTGGGCGAGAAGATTATAAACGCCGGGCCATCCGGCCCAAAAAATCAGTATGTTATTGATAACAAAAAAAATAGCTGCAGCTGCGGCAATATAAGCTGCACTCCGCAACACAAGGGGAAGCGTACTTCTTGCGGCTGGGTGCGTTTCGGCGGTCGAGTGACTGAGGTTAGCTGTCATAAGCGCCCGGGAACAGAGTTGACGGTCGTTTTTTACTTTTGTTTTTACATTGAAGCAATGAGGGAAACGGAGCCGGAGCCCCGTTTCCTTCGAAATGCATCTGCTGTCGCCGTCAATTAAACGCCGAGCACGCGGTTGCGCTGTTGGATGTAGGCCTGGTCAGAAATCTTCGACCAAGCGCCAAGGTAGTTACGCGCATTGGCGAAGCTGGTATGCACTTTCTTCGCCAGCGCACTGTGCTCCATTACGCCTGCAAACACTTCTTCAGCGGCTTCACCGAAAGCATCGTAGACCTCGTCGTTGAACTCGCGAAGTTTGACGCCCTGGTTTTTAACCAGATCGTTCAGAGCTTCACCGTTCTTGGCGTTGTACTCGGAATACATGATGTTGTTTTCGGCTGCGGCTGCGGCCTTAAGAATTTCCTTGTCCGAGCTGGATAGATCGGACCACCATTTGGCGTTCATGCCGAAGGAAAGAGTCGAGCCCGGCTCATGCATGCCAGGATAGTAATAGTATTTGGCGGCTTCATAAAACTTCATGAAGCGGTCGTTCCAGGGGCCGACCCATTCGGTGGCCTCGATGGCGCCGGAAACAAGGTTTTCGTAAATCTGACCGCCGGGGAGGGAAACCGGGGAAGCGCCCAGCTTAGCCATGACGTCGCCACCAAGGCCTGGAATACGCATCTTCAGGCCCTTAAGGTCTTCAGGAGAGTTGATTTCCTTGTTGAACCAACCGCCCATTTGCACACCGGTATTGCCGCCCGGAAGACATTTTAGACCGAAACCACCGGCGACCTCATCCCAAAGTTCCTGTCCACCGCCAAAGTTGATCCAGGCATCCATTTCATTGGCCGTTAGTCCAAAGGGAACGGCGGTGAAATAGGCCCAGGCAGGGTGCTTGCCTTTCCAGTAGTAGTCTGCGCCGTGATAGGCCTGTGCGTTGCCGGACGCGACTTCATCAAAGGAATCAAATGCGCCGACACGTTCTTTTGCCGCAAAGTATTCCACTTTGATGCGACCATCGGACATGTCGTTGATCCGCTTGGCCAAACGTTGAGCGCCTGTGCCGAGACCGGGGAAGTCCCGTGGCCAGGTCGAAACCATAACCATTTCGATGCGGCTTTTTGCGATCGCCGGTGCAGCCAGAGTGGATGCGGCGGTTGCAACGCCAGCGGTGGCGGCGCCTTTAAGGAATGTACGTCTTTCCATGCTTGTTAGCCTCCCTGAGAGATGATTGGCGGGGGG
>Ga0070729_10005040_pt1 | contig 13938 bp, 9 predicted proteins | sample tdDd472_FD_66725 | JGI IMG/M metagenome (GOLD analysis project Ga0070729, IMG submission 66725) | Marine sediment microbial communities from the Atlantic coast under amendment with organic carbon and nitrate - tdDd47.2 | ecosystem: Environmental > Aquatic > Marine > Coastal > Sediment | place...
TATTTTTCCAGCCAGGGGAATATTACATTGAGACTCTTCTGATAATTCTTGTCAAAAACCACGTAGGCGTATTCAATATTCCGGGCAATATGGAAGATTACATCTTTTTTGTTATTAATCAAACCTGAATCTACCAGCCCTTTTAAAACCTGCTGATACAGCTTGCCTTTGGGTGGCAGATTGCCCCGGTGACTGATTTCCACATACAGTGAAGATTTTCCTCTTGGTGCCATGCTCTGGACTGCATTGGAATAACAACCGGCACGATAATAGACAAAAGGCTTCTCGGGATAATAGATCCAATGTGCCGGGACACTGGTTTTACCGTCAACTGCGATATCAAAGTATGCAACCTGGTTACAGACCAGCTTCGAGCAGGCTTTCTTGACGCTTTGCGGTGCATCGTCGATTAACTTGATCAGCTCCGGCAAGGGAATGGAGGAGACCAGATTTTCGTAGCCGATGGTTTCGCCGTTGGAAAGTTCTACCATGCGTTTTTTGGCTAGAATACGTGTGGGAACCACCTGATAATGGATGTGGCTCTGATCCAGTGACTCGGCAAATGTTTTTGATAAAACGCCAATGCCACCTTTTTTGGGATAACTGAAGCTGGCATTATAACCGATGTTCTGCTCTGGTGGCCTTAAGGCTCCCTCTAAAATCTGATCCAGCTCTGGTTTCGGGACATAGTGCTGGCACCAGAAAGGAGTCATGTCTTTGGGGTGCGTACACCAGAGTTTCTCGTTGTAGGGAATCATGAAGTGCTTGGCAATGCCTTCTCCCATGTGCTTTAAAACCCACTGCTCGAAAGTTTTGGGTTCTTTGTCTGTGGGATTGATATAGACGGCATCGATAAAACCGGAAATGATCTCTTTTACAACTTCCACGGGCAAACCGAAGGTGTTGGTCTGGAAGGGATAAAAAGTGGTTACGCCCTTGGAATAGATCCGCGAATCTCTGGCCACTTCCACCAGTTTGTTTTGCATCAGATTGTTGACAATTTTCTTGATGCCTTTGTCACGCATATGAAACCAGTGACCAGTGAGATCAAAATGAAAACCATCTTTTTCGTTGGTGATAACCAGACCACCGGGATGATCCTCTTTTTCGAAAATTTCATAGTTCTTTTTTAGATGATGCGCAGTTGAAATTCCTGACAAACCCGCACCTAAAATCACTGTCTTCTGCATGTAACCTCCATGGAAGTGAACACAAATGTTGCAAGGCGTGATTTTTACCATGTGACAACGGAAAAATCCAGAGAAAAGAGAGTAAAAACACGGCATTTCAATTTTGTTTGCAGAAATTAATTTGATGTTTGCCTGCTTATGGACTTTCGGAAGGAGATCTTTGATTCTTTTTGAGGTAAGCCTGAATGCAGAACTAAAACAATTCGCTATGAATCATGGTTGAGACCGGATTGGGGCCAGACCAGCAGCAAGGTTTGACTTTTTCTAAACCTTTGTTTTTGCAAGGTCTGTCCGTCGAAGCAGAAGCGTTGCAATTCCCGCACAAATTAAGGCACTGATGGGGATGAATAGAGGCCGTTGATACAGTAGACCAAATGCGTGAGCGCCTAAAACGAGTACAAGACAGGCCAGCTTCAAGTATAAGTAATATTTAGTAATTTTACTTACCTTTGCATGGCCTCGAATCATTCGGACAGCCGGAATAATAAGGAGAAGATCCGTCACCCAGAATGTTAGAATCAATTCATTTATGCTAAGTTCGGGAACAGCTGAGAACATCCTTAAAAAGACGATTCCCAAGCCGATAATGCCTGATAAGAATGCGAAAGCAAAAAGCCATATGCCGGTAAATCTTGGCTTTTCAGGCAGTTTGCGCCATGCCAAATAGGCTATAATCAGCATTAGCAGCATAAAAATTCCAAATACAATTTCCGTGACAGGGCTACGAAATCGTGGCTCCGGCGGAACACGTAGCGAAAGTTCAACAGGTGGCTCGGCTAATGGCACAACCTGTGAATCATTGTTGCCAAATGGTGGCGGAATCATTACTTTTGGATACCACTCACGCATATAGTCGGGCATAAATGAAGCGTAATAAATGCTTATCTGATCGTCGTGCAATCGACCAAAAAAGAGATCGGAAAGAAAGACAAACGCTCCGATTTTCTGTGAGGCAGCAATTTTTCCGTATTCACGGACGCTTTTCTTGGCGATGTGTTTGGAAAGCTGTCGCTCAAGCTCGCCATTCAGATACTCATCCAAAAGGTTCCTGATGCGCGTTGAACAGATTTGTTCCAGATGATGATAAGTATATTCGCGATTTTCCGGCAAGATTTCCCACTCAAGTCTCTTTTTGATCTTTTGGGCGATCTCATCTGATACATTTAGCTTTTGCCTGTATGCACTTCGCTTCTGGCCGATAGCATAAACTTGCAGGGTATCCCGCAGGTCTCCATAGGAGCCAAGAAAGAAGGTTAATCGCCCCAGAAGAAAATCAAGCTCCATTGTTGAATTTTCCCAGAATGTGTCGCCGTAATTGTAAACGATGGTTTTCGGTTGGCCTGATTCCGGAATTTCTGCCACCATGATCGCAGCATGACCACCACGGGTATAAAAATGATCGCCGGGGCCGATTGTAATCAGGTGAATTTCGATGCGTGTTTTGGAGGGTTCTTTTTCAGAGACTACGCTATTGTCATTTGTTGTATCCGTCTTTTTACTTGCTGAATCAGAGCCTGGCATATCAGTATTTTGTGCAAAAGCTTCGTGGCAGTAAAAAGTAGCAGAAGCCAAAAATATCAATAAAACTATCGACTGAAAATTTACTCTAGACATGTGTATTTCCCCATCAATCCTTTGCTGATCGTGATAATCGGGTTGGCCGAGCCTATGTCAAATCCATAAACCTGTCAAGAGAAACAGAACTTGTCTTTAGGGCATTTCAATTTTTATCGGCAAAAGTTTTCTGTCTTCTATCCCACCCCCGACAAAATCAGTGTGTTCGTATGCAGCCAGTTTTGATCCACTGCGTTTCTGCACAGTTAATGGTAGAATTGCACAAACCCCTCGCCAGCAAAAGCGATGGGTCTGGTTTTTACAAATTAAATTGATTAATCTTCCATTTTTCGCTTGACCATTAAATCTTTATAAATATAATCTATTAAGTGTATATCTTCCACGTACAGATATTAATACAATCAGGAGAGAAATGATGGAAAAATTCCAGATTGATGTAAATTCTGAAATCCCCCTGGTTCATCAGGTAACCAGAATATTAAGAGCCAAAATTGTAAAGAATGAATTGCAGATTGGTGAGACACTGCCATCGGTCAGAGAACTAGGCTCTCAGCTTGAAATCAATTTCAATACTGTTGCCAAAGCTTTCAGAATTCTGGAAAAAGAGGGTCTGCTGGAAATAAGACACGGCCTTGGTGTCAGAGTCAGGGATCACAAGATCAACTCCGAATTCCAACGCCCCGAAGCATCCATGAGCGATGATTTGCAAAATGTGATTTGCCAATTGTCTCTTGAAGGGAAAAGCAGGGAGCAGGTAGTGGATTTCTTCGCTGAAGCACTGGGACAGCACTACAGCGAAGTGGAAAACTAGACTTTAATACCAGACTGCAAGGACTTTTAGTCCTTCAGTCCCAGTTCCATGCGATGCAGTTTGAAAGCGAGTCGCATATCTTTCTCGAAATCACCCTTTAATCGAATAAGATTCCCAACCAGAATCTCCATGCCGGTGTCATCCGTATCGGCCAGAGATTGCAGTTCCTGATTGATGATATTCAGTTGCTGATCCAGCTTCTGTCCTATCACCATGAGATTTTCCGGTTTTCTCTCGATCAGGTAGTCTTCACTTAAGGTACGGATTTGACTGAAAGTATCTATCAGCTTTCTGGTTGAATCTGCATCGGTCTTCTGTGCAATCAAGGGCATTATCATTTCGTCGGGGAGCTGTGGCAACTCGTCCACATGCCCGACTGTATAGCCAACAGCAATAAAGCCGGTCACCATCATGATGAACATAAGCGATTTCCAGAATAATTTTGTTCTTGCGAGTCGTTTTTCCATACTTACATCCTAGGTTGAAGTTCAAGTTATCGCGAAAAAATATCAGTGGCTACAGAATCAACCTTTGTAAGCGTTGCAAATAGGAGACCAAAAGTTACTTACCCAATAAATTTCATAGTGTATGAGTATGAAGAATGCTTAAAATATGCCCTTTAAATTTTGCAGAGTAGCTGAAAAAAATCACCATCCAGCCTTGTATAACAAAATAAGCCCTTTATTTTCAGCTAGATACAAATTTCCATAACTAATTAAAACAATGGATATCTATTTTAAGTATTTTTTCATTGTACGGGAATGTCTTTAGCTTAGTTCTGTAACTTCAAACGCAAACTTAGCTGTTGTTATAAAAAAAGTGCAATATCTGCATTTGAACTATCTCCAAGAGCAAATATTGCACAGAATTTAAATGATTTAATAGCAATAAAAAAATATGCAAGTGGTAACTTCTACTTCAAGCTGTCTTCTTGTCCTTTGACTTTACAGGAGACATCTCCGTTGTTTTGTGCCTCACAATTTCCGGAAGAAGGACATGAACCGCATGAGGAACACGGGGAGGCATCGCTTGCTTTGTTTTTTAAGGATGACAATACCTTTCCTCCAACTATTACCACAGCGATAATTACTGCGACTGCTACGATGATTTCTTCCATGATAAAACTCCCTGTTCTGAATCAGCTACAGAAACAGAACTCCGACCTGATAGACTATGGTCGAGATTATCCAGGCCAGAACAGTTAAACCGCAAAGTTGCAGCATGGCCCATTTCCAGCTACCAGACTCTCTTTTGGTCACTGCCACTGTTGCCATACAAGGCGTTGCCACCAGCAAAAAGATCATCAGCGACAACGCAACTGCGGGGTTATAGGCTTTAGCAAGTTTGTCTCTTAATGTTTCTGATTCTTCGTCTACCTCTCCCAGTGAAAACACAATTCCCATCTGTGCCACAAATACCTCTTTTGCAGCAAAGGCACCAAGCAATGCAGTACTTATACGCACATCAAATCCCATGGGAGACAATACAGGTTCGAGGAAACTGCCGATTCTTCCGGCTACTGAATAATCCAGATCCTCTGTCAGTTTTCGCTGCTCAACCTCGTTTACAGTCAGGACTTCAACGCCTTTTGCTGCACTCTCTTTGGCTTTGCCAATTATTTGCTCAAGAGCAGCATCGCGCTCCTGTTCACTAAGATTTTCAGGTAACTGCTGATCAATCACCTGTATTTTTCCACTGGCAATCTTTGCATCAATCGGACTTTGATCCAGTTTCGGATACGATGAAATAGCCCACAAAACTATCGAAATAGCCAGAATAATGGTACCGGCTTTTCTGATGTAGAGCCATGATCTCTCGCCCATTTTCGACATCATCGCCTTAAAGGTCGGCATACGATATGGAGGAAGCTCCATCACAAAGGGAGTCTCTTCACCGCGCAAAACGGTAATTCTTAATACTTTGGCAAGGATAGCAGCCAGGACAATACCGAAGATATAGATAAAGAACAACATCGGTGCACGCCAGTGTTCCGGGAAAAATGCCGGAATCAGAAGCATCCAGATTGGTAATCTTGCGCCACAGCTCATCAGTGGCAAAACCATCATTGTGGTTAGTCTGTCCCGCTCGTTTTCAAGTGTACGGGTGGCCATAATGCCGGGAATGGTGCAACCAAAACCTGTCATCATCGGAATAAAGCTTTTACCATGAAGACCGAATTTGTGCATAACCCGATCCACCAAAAAGGCAGCCCTGGCCATGTAACCACTGTCTTCCAGAAAAGCCAGACCAAGAAACAAAAGCGCAATGTTCGGCAAAAAGACTATTACACCACCAACACCACCAATTATGCCATCGACAATCAGAGATCTTAATGGCGAATCACTTCCTTCGGGCCAGAAGCCGGAAACAAGGCCACCCAGCCACTCGAAACCGGCCTCGATCCAACCCATGGGATAGTCACCAACACTAAAGGTTAGATAAAACAGCATATACATGGACAACATGAAGAAAAACGGCCCAAAAAATCTGTTACAGACAATGGCATCAATTTGATCGGAAAGTCGGCGAGAGTCCTCGCGGGCTTCTTGTAAAACCACTTCTTTTAGCAATCCATTGACATAACCGTAATGCCTGTCTGCGATATAGGTCGAAATGTCCAGCGCCGTTTCTTCCTCTATTTCAAAGGCTCTGTTTTGGGCTGTAATTATCAAATCTTCTGATATCTCCGGCAGACGTTTTCGTATCCACTGTTTAGACAGCGAATCATTCTCCAGCAACTTAACCGCCAACCACCGTGGAGGTCTTGCCCCTTCACCATCGTCCACTATCATCTCGGCCAGTTGATCTACCACCAGATCCAGTCTCTCGCCTAAAACAAGTCGCTCACCTTTGGCGGGATTGGCTAAAGCATTCTCTATGGTATCCTTCAATACGTCTACACCGATGCCACGATTACCAACAGTCTCTACAATAGGCAGACCAAGAAGTGCTTCCATTTGTTTCAGATCCAGCATCTGACCGGATTTTTGGGCTTCGTCAGTCATATTCAGACATAGTATGATATTGGCCTCGGCCAGCATAACCTGCGTTAGCAGGTAAAGATTGCGCCTGAGGTTGGTCGAATCCACCACCACAACTGCCACATCAAAGCCACCACCCAAAATCTCTCGTCTGGCGATACGTTCCTCTGGTGAATACGATGTCAGGCTATAGGTTCCTGGTAAATCTGCTATTTCATAATCTTTACCATTGTGTGTAAACCTACCCCCTTTTTTCTCCACAGTAACACCTGGATAATTACCGACGTTTCTTCTGGAGCCTGTTAAAACATTGAAAAGAGAGGTTTTTCCTGAATTGGGGTTTCCGGCAAGAGCCACGCGGATCACTGGTTCACTCATGACGTTTCCTCATCATAATCTGTAAAAAATTCAACTGGAGTGTAATATCTTTAACCCTGTACAAGAATCGCTTCAGCCTCGTTTTTTCTTAGCGACAACTGAAATCCCTGCATTTTGACCCAAACAGGGTCACCAGAGGGAGCAAGTCTTTCCAGGGTAATTTCGGTATTTGGTAACATCCCCATATCAAGCAGACGCTGACGAATGGCACCTTTGGCTTTGACCTGAGCAATCTTGCCAGTCTCGCCAACCTGAAGATCTGCAAGGGATTTGGTGGCTCGTCTTCTTTCATGACGCTTGCAATGACCGCTACCATGCTCTCTGCAAATATGGTCATTACATTTGCTGTCGTATCCATTCAAGTCTGGCTGCACTGCTCTGCATTGATGAAACCTGTCAATAAATGAAGGGTTTCCATCAGGACAATTGCCGATAAACTCGAAGAATCTGGTGAGTTTATCCATGCCTTCATCAGACAAGTGATGCTCCATGGAACAGGCATCTGCCTCGGCTGCATCGTCACTCATGTGAAGAACTTCTTTGAAAAATCTACGAAGTAAATCATGCCTTGCCACAATACTTCTGGCAAGTTGCTCACCTTTTGGAGTAAGATCGATATATTCGCGCTGTTCGTAAGAAATGTAGTCCATTTCTGCGAGGCGTTTCATGGCCGGAGTAACCGAACCCATTTTAACCCCTCTGGCTTTGGCAATATCCTTGACGCGAGCGAGCTTGTTGTCTCTAACAAGTAGATATATCGTTTCTATGTAATCTTCCAATGCGTTTGTAATAGGGCTTTCAACCATAGAGTCACCTCCTGTTGTTAGGGGAGTCTAATTTGTTTTTATTTTAAGTCAAGCCTTTTTATCAGCTTTTTTCTATTTTTCCTTAATTACTGATGTTTTTTACACATTACTTTGAGGTTGGTAGAGAATCTTCACTGATAAATTCTTGATATCACCCCTCAAACCTATATAATGAACTAATTATTTTCTTTGGAATGCATCTGGCGCCCGCAGGATCTATCCTTAGTAGTATCTGGAACCTATATGGAGTTAAACGTTGAAAATTACCAAAGCATCCGATTATGCATTGAGGTTGATGCTGGCTCTGGCTCAAGCAAATAATGACAGAGCAATCAGCGTGCGAACCTTATCTGAAGAAATCGACATTCCCCGCTCGTTTTTGGGCAATATCGTGCAGAAATTGTCCGCTGCAAAATTATTAATCACCACCAAAGGTGCCAAAGGCGGTTTAAAATTGACCCGCAAACCGGACAACATTACGGCATTGGAAGTAGTACAAGCCGTTGAAGGTGAGCTTGCACTTTCCGGTTGCCAGACAGAAAATGGCTGTAAACACAAGGGTTATTGCAGCGTCAAACCTTTAATGGATCAGCTGCATAATCAGGTATCCGAGCTTCTTGGAAAAACCACAATTCAAAGCTTAATGGATCTGTCAAAAAACAAAAAATGGGGAAAACAGAACATATTAAACTTCTCCATTTAAAACTATCAACCAAGAAAACAGCCAATCTGACCAAAAAATGAATAGACTGCGATAAATGAGCCTTAGCTGAGTTGAGAAACAAAATCAGCGAAGGTTAACAGGTTCTGTTGTTTTCCAGCCACCTGCATTATGCAAAAGTTCCGTGTCGCTTTGATATATTTCCGGCATGGTGCGAATAGAGGAAAGCATTTTTGCATAAGGTTTTTTGCTTTTGCTGTCAGTCAGACCAAAGCGTAAAATAACCGTTGCATTTTCGAGTTGGATATCCTTTTTCCAGTGCCATTGCAAAAGCAAATTTCTCTGCTTTAAATGCTTCTGATGTTTTTTCTTTTTCAACTGCAAAAGCGGATTCTCGCCAAGTTTGGATAAACTTAAAGTTTTATCAGATCCTTCAATGCTGACAGCGTTTTGCCAGTTTCTTCTGTCGCTCTGCTTGGGGCCAAAGGCAGACCAGGCTGGACATTGTTGTTTGCAATTTGCAGCGTTTTCACATAGACAATATTGCAAAGCAATCTGCAAAGCATTGTCAGCATTCGATTGATAAACGCTAACAGGTAAATCTATCCTGCCGTTTTCACTTTTGCTATATCTGTTTGAATGTACCAGATAGGATCTCTTTTGTGGTTTCTTTATTCGATAGCTTTTCATATTATAATCACGAAAGCGTTTTTCAAACGACTCGGCCTGAAAATACCCTTCATAGGTCAGCCAGTGTGAAAGAATAAAACCGGGATCTTCTCCAGTTTCGCCCACCGGAAGCCATTTAGCAGAATAAACGAACCTTGTGCGAAGTGGCTTTTCCAGATTGAAAACTGGAAAGGTTCCACCATCAAACCAGTTGAGACCATCCGGACTGCGAAGCAGGTGAATTAATGCATATTCCTTGGTATCGAGATCCGGCAGGGATTCAATGTGCAGATATTCACCCTGCCATTTGATAACAGAGCTTGGTTTGAAACCGAAAAACGAAAAGGCAGACTGATTTTTTTCGATATTCGCCTTACTCGTCCAAACACTTGCACCATCTTCCAAACCTGCAAAATGCTCCCAGTTGCGATAGTCCATAAACTCCTTGTTCGCTGCAGGTGCCCTTGCAATAGAACCTTTGCTGGTATAGGCAGACAACACACAACTTTGACCAGGTGAACAGGCTGGGCCAGAACCCAGTAGGTAGATATACTGCTTATCCGGCTCATTTGATGATGTCGTGTATACGTCTTTATCAAGACCATGAATAACTGCAGCCTCTGAAAAGCCGGAACCCCTTGGAAACAGGATGTACGGATTGGTATTAATCACAGAGACTGAATCAACATCTTCGCCTTTCTTCCAGATTTTTAGGGGACTCCGTGAACCCAATATTCCATGAAATGGGATTCTCATATTGTCTGCAAAGGAATATATGCCGATACCGGATCTCAAGATCTCTTTGTCGATGGTTTTGGCCAGCCAGGTTCTGGTATCGGTCAGCAGATAAAGTCTGTCTTCCGAATCGTAAAAATAATCGCCGGGGTAGACACCAAACAAACCTACATCGTGCCACTCATCTCTGGTGCGTGGAATAAAAAACTCCGGTCTGTCTTTTACAAGTCGCACTCTGTAACCAGTTTTATCCTTTTCAATCCGTGCATCGTGAAAGGTTTGATTGCGGTGCTTGCACTGTCCAATAGCATTGCAGCTACGTACACAATCAATACTGCAACTGTCCTCGCAGCCATCCTGCCTGTCATCCAGCAAGCATTGCTGATCACAGGTATCATCGTATAATTGGGTCAGGCAGAAATGGTCACCGGCAAGCCACTGACACACACCCTGATCAAAACTTTTGAGTTCAGCCTGTGGATAATTATGAGAGCCTCTGGTGATGTAACAATAAGTAACCACATCCGGGGTAAACATTCGGGAGTAAATCGTATTACAAAACAAATGCAAATCAGGCATTGCACAAAAACCGAATTCGGCATCACATTTCCAATTTACAAAATCAAGTGGCATATTATCGTGGCCTGTGCAATCTGCATCCACTTTACAATCGGACGGGTAATAGGCGTCGAAAAACGGCGGAAGCTCGATACGATCACAGAGAAAATTACGATTATTGCGTGCATAGTAACAGGAGTCGGCGGCATTTTGTGGCCGGTAAAAGGTATCACCACCTACAATCATCGACAATTTACCGTTTGTATCGGGTATCGCCGTACCGATATCCATCACCCAAAGTGGAACTTTTGTGCTGCACTTTAAAAAGCCGTTTGGGTGCTGCATGGTATAGCCCGCGTTGGTTTCAGACTCCGGCCCGGTTAACCATTCGTCTTCCCCAAGCGGTATGATTTCAAGTTCTTGTGCAGACAGAGGCAATAACAGAATTAGCTGAGTCAACAACACAACCAGTGTAGCCAGTGCTTTTATGTCTATTGCATTTTTAAGAAATTTCATATTTTCACACTTGTAACAAATAGAAAAGGAGATACCATAAACCCTGCCTTTATTCTACAGACATCTCAGGAGAGAGGCAACCCTGTAACTCAAGAGCCTTAACTCTTTTCGTGTCTACACAAAATTAACCCTGGTTAATAGCATGAATTAAGATTCTTATTGATGATTTTTTCTTGAAGATGCAGATAAGTGTTTACTTATTCAATTAAAAAAGGATGAGCCTTTTATAGACCCATCCTTTTGATGATGCATGAATTACAGCTAAAACCGGCTATTTTTTCAAAAAGACCTCTTTGGCTGGTGGGCGCATATTGTAACTGGAACTCATGACCCGGCCATAGGCTCCGGCTGTGGCTATCAGCATAATATCGCCCTCATCGGGTGTAGCAATACGTCTGGAATACCCAAAGGTGTCACCCGATTCGCAGATGGGGCCGACAATGTTGGCAACCAGATTTTTTTTATTATTCGCTTTGGAAAGGTTGACTATTTCGTGAAAGGCTCCGTATAGTGCCGGTCTGATTAGCGAATTCATGCCGACATTGATTCCGACATAATTAAACTCTGCCTTCTGTTTAAACTGGGTAACTTTGGCCAGTATTACGCCGGCATGAGCCACCATAAAGCGTCCCGGTTCGATCCATAACTCATAGTCGGGATAAATCTGTTTGATCTCGGTCAGAGTTTCGTTAACTGCCAGCACATCCAGTTTTTTCTGCCCGGGCTTTTCAGGCACACCCAAACCGCCACCTAAATCAAGCACCCTTACTTCGGGGAAGTTTTTGGCCATTTTGGCTAAAAAGAGTGCCTCTTCGCGCCAGTTATAAGGTGTACGAATACCGCTTCCGGTATGAGCATGCAAGCCGACCACATGGGTATTGTATTTTTCGGTAAGCTCGACAAGCTCCTGCAACTGATCTTCGTAAACACCGAACTTGCTATGCGCTCCGGCGGTGTGAACATGCTTGTGATGCCCGCGCCCCTGACCCGGATCGAGCCTGATAAAGACCTCTTTATCGGCAAACATTTCCGGCCAGGCCTGCATGGGATAAAGGTTATCCAGTGTAACCATAATTCCCAACTCCAAACCTTTGGCATATTCCACTTTTTCAGCAAAGTTCGGGGTAAACAGAATGCGGGAACGATCCATATCAGGGAACAGATCCAGCAGGTATTCGACCTCGCCGATGGATACACACTCGAAGTTGATGCCGTTTTTCTCCAGCGTCTCTACTACTCCCTTGTTGGAATTGGCCTTGATGGCGTAGAAATACTGATCGACATTGCTGATGGCTTTGACTTTCTCGATGGAATCGAGAATGCTTTCTTCGTTATAGACAAACAAGGGCGATTCGTTTTGGGCCCGTTCAATCAGTTCCGTTTGCTTTTTGCGCCACCATGCAGTATCACCTGAGACCTCGTTGATTTGCTCTTTGTCGAACAATTTCTGCCAGGAGGGGCCGAACTGATCTTCCGCCACATCCTTGTGAATCAAGAGATCATGCAGCTTGCGTACCAGACGTTCGGACTGATCTTCATCTACCACAAATGAAAAATTGAGGTCGCTTGATGAAAGCGAAACCAGATGCAGCTTGTTCTCCTCGAAGATCTCCAGAGCCGGCCCCAGCTTATGCATGATGGTGCGAATGTTTTGCCCGACAATGCTTACCAGCGCACAGTTGTCAATTGTTTTTACTTTGCAAAACTGTGACAGCTCACTCAAACAGCCTTTGATAGTATGGGCATCCATGCCGGTTGTTGCGCTGTCTAAAGAGGCGGTGACATTCGTTTCCGAAGTTGAAACCAGATCGATTGAGACACCATATTTTTTGAAAACGGCAAAGGCATCTGCCAAAAAACCGGACTGTTGCCACATTTCCACCGCTTCCATGGAAACCAGTTTTACACCGGAACGCGAGGAAACCACCTTGACCAGAGCTTTACTCTCGTGAGGCTCGGATGAAATTACAGTGCCTTCCATCTCTGGCTTGTGTGTACATTTGACATACAGTGGAATATCGGATGCCTCCAGTGGCCTGATGCAGCGCGGGTGCAGAACCTTGGCACCGGAGCTGGTGATTTCCTGAGCCTCGGTGTAGTCCAGTGATTTAATCAGTTTGGCTGCCGGAATAAGATGCGGGTTGGCACTGAAGATGCCGGGAACGTCCGTCCAGATTTCGCAACGCTCGGCTGCAATTTTGGCAGCAAAATAGGCAGCGGAGGTATCGGAACCACCTCGACCCAGTAAAACCGTTTCACCATCGAAGTCACTGGCGATAAAGCCTTGTGTAAGAAGCACCGCGGAAGACTGTTTATCAAAGTTATCGCTTAAATCTTCATTATATTTGCAGGAACATGTTGCAGAAAGGTATTGCCTTTCATCGGCAAGCCCTGGAATATCTATCGATTTCAAATGATCTCTGGCATCAATCCATGCAGTGTTGATGCCTTGTGTATTGAGATATGCCGCACCCAGCTTGGTTGACATCAGTTCACCAAAGGCCAGAATCTTGGCATGCAAACGGGGACTGACCTCGGAAATAAGCGAGGCACCAAGGGCGAATTGTTTCAGCTCGTCAAAGTCCTCGGTTAAAAGATCATCAAAGGAGACTTCCATCTCAACTGCCAGATCCTGATACTTTTTACGGATGCTTTCCATCACCTCATCGTAGTTGCCCTCGACCGATTTCAGCAGAAGTTTTTCTAAAGCATTGGAAACGCCGGAGAGTGCAGAGCAGACTATCAGCGGTTTGTAGCCGTTTTTAACATGATTTGTAGCAATGGAAGCAATGGTATCCCAACTGGAACGCGAAGAAACACTGGTACCACCAAACTTGATAACAACAAAACGGGTATCATCTGCAGATGACATGATTAAGCTCCTGAGCTAGTAATTAAAAATCCCTTCACAGCAAGAATCCAAACTATGATTTAGAAAGTCAAGTATTTAACAGCAAATACTGCAATTTGTACAGAAAAAAGATGATTTTGGAGAGAATATTCAGTGTTGTATATTTGGCTGGTGTTGGTGGTGGGTTAAAGAATAATATGTCGAGTA
>Ga0070729_10005042_pt1 | contig 13935 bp, 15 predicted proteins | sample tdDd472_FD_66725 | JGI IMG/M metagenome (GOLD analysis project Ga0070729, IMG submission 66725) | Marine sediment microbial communities from the Atlantic coast under amendment with organic carbon and nitrate - tdDd47.2 | ecosystem: Environmental > Aquatic > Marine > Coastal > Sediment | place...
TAGCATTTCGCCCTCGGCCCGGCGCGCTGGACACGACGTCGCGCTCGCCGATCCATCCGACGGAGTACTTCAACGGACTGCAAGCACCCCGGTCGCTCGGTCGAAATGCTCCACGAGCGGGCGCTCGCGCTACGCTGCGCACGTCATGGCGCGATCGTTGAAGTTGGCCCCGCCCCGCGTCGAGGTCGAAGACCGGCCGGACGGCACCCGGATCGTCCGCTCGCCCGTGCCGCTCGGCGAGTCGGCCCGCTGCGTGACCGAGTGGCTGACGCGGTGGGCGCGCGAGCGGCCGACTGCGACGTTCCTGACCGAGCCCGGGCCTCAGGAGGTGCAGCGCGTCTCGTACGCCGAGGCCCGCGCGGCGGTGGTCGCGATGGCCGGCGGGCTGCTCGACCGGGGCGCCTCGGTGGATCGCCCCGTGATGATCCTGAGCGACAACTCCATCGAGCACGCGCTGCTCTCGCTCGCCGCGCAGCACATCGGCGTCCCGGCCGTCCCCGTGTCGCCGGCCTACTCGCTGATGTCGAGCGACCACGCGAAGCTGCGGGCGATCTTCGAGCTGGTGCGGCCGTCGGTGGTGTTCGCCGAGGACCACGACGCCTACGGCCCGGCGCTCGCCGCGCTCGACCTGGACGGGGTCACGGTGCTCGGGCCCGAGGGCGGCACCACCGCGACGGGCTCGGTGCTGCGCGACACCACGCTCGACGACTCGGTCGGCCGCGCGCACGACGCCGTCGGCCCCGACACGGTGGCCAAGGTGCTCTTCACGTCGGGGTCCACGGGTGAGCCCAAGGGCGTGATGAACACGCACGGGATGTTGACGAGCAACCAGCAGATGATCGCGCAGTGCTGGCCGTTCCTCGACGACACGCGGCCGGTGCTCGTGGACTGGCTGCCCTGGAACCACACGTTCGGCGGCAACCACAACTTCAACATGGTCCTGCGCAACGGCGGCGTGCTTCACATCAACCACGGCAAGCCGGTCCCCGCGCTGGTGGAGAAGACCGTGGCGCGGCTGCGCGAGGTCTCGCCGACGCTGTACTTCGACGTCCCGCGCGGGTTCGCGGTGCTGCTGCCGCACCTCGAGGAGGACGACGAGCTCGCCGCGCGGTTCTTCGCCAACCTCGACCTGGTGTTCTATGCGGGCGCCGCGCTGCCGCAGAACCTGTGGGATCGCATGGAGGCGCTGAGCGCCCGGATCCGCGGCGAGCCGGTGATGATGGTCAGCGCGTGGGGCGCGACCGAGACGAGCCCGCTGGTGACGAGCGTGCACTTCCCGATCCCGCGCGCCGGGGTGATCGGGCTGCCGGCGCCGGGCTGCGAGATCAAGCTCGTGCCCAACGCGGGCAAGCTCGAGATGCGCGTGCGCGGCCCGAACGTGACGCCCGGCTACCTGCGGCGGCCGGACCTGACGCTCGAGGCGTTCGACGACGAGGGGTTCTACGAGATCGGCGACGCCGGTCGCTTCGAGGATCCCGAGCACCCCGAGCGGGGCCTGGTGTTCGATGGGCGCGTGGCGGAGAGCTTCAAGCTCACCACGGGCACGTGGGTGCACGCGGGCAACCTCCGCGTCGCGCTCGTCGCCGCGCTCGACCCGGTCGCGCAGGACGTGGTGATCACCGGTCACGACCGCGACGAGGTCGGCGCGCTGATCTTCGCGCACGCCACCGAGTGGGACCGCGCCGACGACCCGGTCGCGATCGTGCGCGCGGGCCTCGCCGCGCACGACGCGAGAGCCTCCGGGAGCAGCCAGCGCGTCACGCGCGCGCTGGTCCTCGACGAGCCGCCGTCGATCGACGCCGGCGAGATCACCGACAAGGGCTACGTGAACCAGCGCCGCGTCCTCGAGCGCCGCGCCGACCAGGTCGAGCGCCTGTACGCCGGCGGCGACGGCGTGATCACGCTCGACCGAGGAGTAGACTGAGCGCATGGCCGAGCCCGCCCGCCCGCTGCCGTCGCCGCAGCCGCCGCCCGCGACCGATCACGACCACATCGTCGTCCTCCACGGCGCCACCTGGGCCGACTTCCAGCGCCTGCTCGAGCTGCGGGGCGAGCGCCCGGTCCCTCGCCTCGCCTACCTCGAAGGACGCCTCGAGATCATGAGCCCCTCCCGCTCCCACGAGTCCATCAAGTCGATGATCGGGCGCCTCGTCGAGGCGTGGTGCTTCGAGACCGGCCTCGACATCACCCCGTACGGCTCGTGGCTGCTCGAGCGCAAAGAGGCGCTCCGCGGGCTCGAGCCCGACGAGTGCTACGTGGTCGGCGACGACCCCGATCCGCAGACACCGGACCTCGCGATCGAGGTGGTGTGGACGTCGGGGGGGATCGCCAAGCTCGAGATCTACCGCCAGCTCGGGGTGCGCGAGGTCTGGTACTGGCAGCGCGGCCAGATCGAGCTGTTCGCGCTGCGCGGCGAGCAGTACGAGCCGATCGACGCCAGCGAGGTGCTCGTCGGGATCGACCCCGCGCAGCTCGCCGGCTTCATCGACGTCAAGCCGATGACCCGCGCCGTCCGCGAGTACCGCGCGGCCCTGAAGGGCTAGATTTCCCGGTTAGCGCTCTAACGCCGCCGGCCGCGCCGTGGGCGGTCGGCGAGCAGGGCGCGGGTCTCGTCGCGCATGGTCTTGGCGAACAGGACCTTCACCGCGCGCAGCCCGGGCGGGACGAGCGCGTCCACGGTCTGTTCGAGCTGCTTGGGCGTCGGCCGATCGCCGCCGGTGACCTGCTTGGCGAAGTGCTTGACCACCTCGTGGCCGGCCTTGCGGATGTGCTTCTCGAGGATGTCGTGCGCCTCGACCGCGGTCTCGAGCGAGAAGCCGGCGGCCTCGAGCTCGAGCGCGATCGACAGCATCGACGGGCTGCGCACGAGGTAGCCGGGGCCGTCCTCTTCGACGAGTCCGTGGCGGAGCAGATCCCCGACGAGCCCGGGCCGCGGGTCGCCGCCGAGGAGCTGGTCGAGCTCGTCGGCGTTGACCGCCTTGGCGCGGTCCTCGAGGAAGCCCGCCGACAGCTTGCTGTCGGTGCCGAGCCACTCCTCGAGGTCGACCTCGCCGCGGTCGGCGCGCTCGAGCAGCTCCCGCATCGCGCGGATCTTCACGCCGCGGTCCTGCAGCTTGCCGATCAGCTCGAGGCGCTGGACGTGGTCGGGGCCGTAGTAGGCGACGCGCCCGCGGATGGTCGGCTTGGGCAGCGCGCCCTTGGACTGGTAGTAGCGGATCGTCCGGCTCGGCACGCGGCTCTGGGCGGCCAGCTCGTCGATCGTCAGCTCTCCCTCATCGGGCTCGGCGCTCGGCACCATGACATTGTCGAGGGCGCCGAGCGCGCTGGCAACGAGCACGCTCATGCTGCCGCCGCCAGCGCCATGTCGCGCTCGGTGGGCTCGCTCAGCCGGCGGATCTTCTTCAGCGCGCTCTTGAGCGTCGCCGGCCAGCTCGCCTTGCGGTGCTCCACGCCGTGCGCCTCGCAGAGCTCGCGCACCTCGGGCGCGATCTGCCGCAGCCGCTCGGTCGGGAACCGCGGGAACAGGTGGTGCTCGATCTGCAGATCGAGCGCGCCGCACAGCACGCTGAGCGCGTACGGCACCTCGAAGTCGTTGCTCGCCTCGACCTGCATCGCGTACCAGTCGCCGCGGCTCGTCGGGATCGTGCCTTCGTCGTAGCTCTTGGTCTCCTCGCCGACGTGGCCGCAGAAGATGGTCGCGGCCGAGTACACGTCGCGCATCACCTCCGACAGGACGTTGCCCGCGAGCACCTTGGCGAACATCGGCCCGGCGAGCAGCGGCCACAGGCCATACTCGCGCAGGTAGTACGGGCCCCAGCCGCGCAGCGCGCGCTCGAACGCGTCGCGGATCGACGCCGGGCTGCGGTCGCGCAGGAAGTCGAGCTCGTCCTCGCGCCCGTTGCCGAGGAACACGTCGATCAGGCCGCTGAAGTGCCCGTTCATGTGGAAGGCGAACGCCGGCCAGATGACGAACAGGGCCGCGACGTGCTGGTGGCGGTGGTAGCTGTGGTGCGGGGTCTGCTCGGTCAGCCGGATGTGACCGAAGTGAATGTCCGGGTCGCGGCCGGCGACGTTGGTGCCGCCGTGGTGCCGCGCGTTGTGCCCGCGGCGCCAGCTGTCCTCGTCGATCGGGATCTTCCAGGAGTAGCCCTTGGACGCCCAGCGCTCGGCGCCGGGCAGCCCGTCGTAGGCGCCGTGCAGGACGGTGTGGCCGATCTCGGCCGCCTCGAGCTGCTTGTGCACGAACAGCGACAGGACGCCGGCGCTCCAGGTGATCGGGTCCAGGCTCACGAACAGCAGGCCGCGGCCGAGGACCTCGGCGGCGTCGGAGATGCGCTGCATGCGTCGGATGTGGGCGACGTCTTCTTCGCCGAGCTCGTCCTTGACGCGCTGCTTGAGGGCGTCGATCGCCTCGCCGAAGGCGCGCAGGCGCGCCTCGTCGGACTCGAAGGCGGGGTCGGTGGCGGTGTCGGTGGGGGCGGGGTGGGGGTGAGACAGGGTCATCGGTGTGCTCCTTCTGGGGAACACACTTACCGTTGCAGTAAATGGTGTCAAGGTGATCGGTGTGACAGTGGTGTGTCATGGCTCACATCGTGAACCGGCACTCGTGACACAGGTCCCCCGGCTCGTCGTTGCCGTCGTCGCACTCCTCGACGCCGACGTGACGGTACCCGTCGCCGCACACCGCGGGCTCGCACGCGCTCGTGCAGTCGTCGTCGTCACGGAGGTTCCCGTCGTCGCAGGCCTCCTCGGTCTCGCAGAGGTACCCGTCGCCGCAGCGGTTCGGCTCGCACGCGAGCGTGCAGCCGTCGCACGGGTCGTCGTTTCCGTCGTCGCAGAGCTCACCGTCGCTCACGATGCCGTCGCCGCAGAAGGCGAACAGGCACAGCCAGGTGCAGCCGTCGTCGGCGTCGAAGTTGCCGTCGTCGCACTCCTCGACGCCGGCGTGCAGGAACCCGTCACCGCAGAACGCCGGCTCGCAGCTCGCGGGGCAGGCGTCGAGGCTCGAGTCGTTTCCGTCGTCGCAGAGCTCGCCACCCGTGAGGGCACCGTCGCCGCAGTCGTTGCGACGACAGCTGTTGTCGCAGAAGTCGTCGTCGACGCGGTTGCCGTCGTCGCACCGCTCGCCCGCCTGGACGATCCCGTCGCCGCACAGCGGCAGCGTGCAGTGGCTCGTGCACCCGTCGTCGTTGATCCAGTTGCCGTCGTCGCACGCCTCGCCGAGGTCGACGACGCCGTTGCCGCAGCAAGACTTGGCCTCGATGAGGCAGGTGCTGGAGCACCCGTCTCCGTTGACGGTGTTCGCGTCGTCGCAGTCCTCGTCGCCCTCGACGATCCCGTCCCCGCAGACCACCTCCGGCTCCCCGACGCATCCCGCCACCGTCGCCGCGGCGAGGACCACCGCGGCCCATCTCGTCGCACCCATGCTCCCCACCGCGGCAATGGGTGTTCCAGCCCCTCCTACCCGGCCGCTCTCGCCGTGCCATTGGAGGTGTGACGCTCCTGAGCCGCGCTGCGACACGCGCGGCCGCCCGGGTTTCAGCCGTCGCACCACTCCATGTCCGACCGATCGGCGCCCGGGTTGCACAGGTTCTCACGGCCCAGCCCGTAGCGCTCGGTCACGAACGACCGCAGCGACGGCGGGTCGAGGCACGTCGCGAGGTAGCCGTGCTCCCAGCCCAGCGCCGCGATCGCGACGTCGAGATCGGGCATCGGCGCGATGATCACGCGGCGCGGGACCTCCTCGCCGCGGCACAGCGGGTCGTCGATGAGGTCGGCGATCGCTTCGAATTCCGCGACGACCTCCGGGCAGCCGTCGTCGCAGCGGTAGCCGAGCACGATCGCGCCGTGCTCCATCGAGTGGATCAGGTAGCCCCACGGGATCGGCGCGTCGTAGGTGCCCCACGCGGCCCACACGCCGAAGTGGTCGCCGCCGGTCGGCGGGAAGCTCTGCATGTCGAAGTCGGCGCACTCGGCCACGTGGCCCGCGCCGAGCGCGGGCTCCCGGTACGTGGTGACCGTGCACTCGTCGAAGGGCGCGATCGGTGTCTGGGCGGGCGTCGTCGTCTCGACGTCTTCGCGGAGCGAGGGCTCCGGCTCGGTCGGGTTGCTGCAGGCGGCGAGCAGGAGCATGGAGGCGACCAGCGAACGCATGACCCAGAGCATATCGAAGACGTCCGCCGTGTCGCTCATCGCCGAGGCCGCCGAGCGGCTGGGCTGGCAGACCGAGGTCCTCGACGAGTACGGCTACCTGTTCGAGCTGCGTCGCCCCGACGGCGCGCGCAAGGTGCTGCTCGGCGGGCGCTCCGCGCTCAACGACGCGGTCGCCGCCCGGCTCGCGGGCGACAAGCACTACGCCGCGATCCTCATGGAGCGCGCCGGCCTGCGCGTGCCCCGCGTCGCCCGCTGCATCGCGCCGCGGCACCCCGCGATGCAGCGCTACTCCGACCGCGCCGGCGTCGGCCCGGGGCTCGCGCTCGCCGAGGCGCTCGGCTATCCGGTCGTGGTCAAGCCCAACTCCCTGAGCCACGGCCGGGGCGTGACCCTCGTCGACGACGTCGGGTCGCTGCACGAGGCGGTGCACGCGTGCTGGGCGCTCGACCCGATCGCGCTCGTGCAGCAGCTCGCCGGCGGGCGCGACTACCGGCTCGACTTCCTCGACGGTGAGTACCTGCTCGGCTACGAGCGGCTGCCCATCGTGGTCACCGGCGACGGCGAGGCGACGCTCGGCGCCCTGTTCGAAGCGCTCGACGCGCGCTTCGACCGCCCCGAGGCGCTGCTGAAGACGCCCCGGATCGCCGAGGTCCTCGGGGCCCGCGACCTGACATGGGGCAGCGTGCTCGGCGCCGGCGAGGTGCTCGATCTCGGCGGCCCGATCCGCAACCTCAACGCCGGCTGCACCGCGCGCTTCCTCGAGGCGATCCCGGACGCGCTGCGCGATCAGTGCCTCCGCGCCGCGGCCGCGGTCGGCCTGCGCCACTTCGGCGTCGATCTGAAGCTCGCCTCGCTCGACGCCGACCCGGACAGCGCGGTGTTCATCGAGATCAACGCGTCCCCGCTGCTCACGCAGATCGCGCGCATCGGCCACCGCGAGGAGGCGCTCGCCGCGCAGGTTCGGGTCCTTCGACAGACCCTGCCCTGAGCGGCTCGCTCGCGTCAGTCCTGGACGATGAGGAACTCCACGCGGCGGTTGGACGCGTGGCACTCGACGGTGTCTTCCTCGCAGAGCGGCTCGGTCTCTCCCGCGCCGACGTGGTCGAGCGTGGCCGTGACGCCGCGCTCCTGGAGCGCGGCCGCGACGGAGGCCGCGCGGCGCTCGGACAGCTCCTGGTTGTGCGCGTCGCCGCCGGCCGCGTCGGTGTGGCCCACGATCCGCAGGTGCGCGATGTCGTCGGTGTGGTGCGAGAGCAGCAGCGCGATGTGGTCCAGCAGCTCGTAGCTGTCCGCGAGGATGACGTCACTGTCGGACTCGAAGTTGATGTGCCGGTCGATCGTCAGGTGGTCGCCCTCGATGCGGACGTCCTCGGGGTCGGCCTCGGCCGGCTCCTCGGGGGGCGGCGCCTCCTGCTGGGTGGCGACCGGGGTCGTCTCGGAGCTCGCCTCCGTGGCGCCCCCGCCGCACGCCGTCGAGAAGGTCGCGATCAGTCCAAGGATCATCAAGCGGTCGGTACGCATTCGTCTCTCCATCGAAGGGTTGATTCAACGGACGCCGAGGCGTCCGCAGCCACCTCAGCAAGCGCGGTTCCAACCCGGTCCGTGGTCGGGCGAGCGCGTCGCGGCGGGGGCGCGGCCTACGATCATCGGCTGGAGCCGACGCTCGAAGGCGGGGCGGCGGGCCGAGCTGCTACCTTGGCGGACGAGATGACCCGGCTTCTCCACGTGTTCGTCGCGCTGGCCGCGTTGGGCTCGACGTCGTGCGCGATGTGCGGCGCGTGCGCCGACGCCATCGAGATCCGGGTGGCGATCTCCGGCGACGGGCCCGTGTCGGTCTCCGACTCGCGGCTCTCCTGTACCGAGGCCGGCGACGTGTGGGTCTGCACCGCCCGGGAGCTGCCCGAGGGCGACTACTCGATCTCGATCAGCGCCCCGGAGCACCAGACCCAGACGCACGCGTTCTCGATCGGCCCGCCGTCGGGTGGGGGGCTGTACTGCTCGGACTGCCCCGACGGCTACTTCGCGAGGGTCACGCTCGCGCCCCTGTGAGGAGCGTTTGCCCCCGGTGGACGCGCATGTCAGCACACGCCGATGAACCGCTCGATGGTGGGGCTCGCGGTCGGATTCAGTCTGCTCTTGGTGCCCGCGTGTGAGGACACCCGCGACCGCGCCGACGCGGGACCGGTCGTCCCGTCGGACGCCGGCGGCGGCGGCGGCGGAGGCACGGACGCGGGGGGCGGGATCTCCCTGATGGACTCCGGGGGTGGACCCGGAGATCTCCCGGGCGAGTCGACCGGCCTGGGCGCCCTCGCCTCGAGCTGCGTCGACTTCTGCCGAGATCTGTTCGCCGGCTGCTCGCGCGTGGAGCTGTGCTTCTTCGACGCGGGAGGCGGCTGCACGCCGCAGGAGCTGACCGCGTCGAGCTGCGCGTCGCAGTGCGCGAACGCGGACGCGACGCGCGCGGCGTTGACCGCCGCGGGGTGCGACGACGAGTACGGCGCGTTCGAGACCTGCGTCGCGTCCAGGGTCGCGGGCGGCGACTGCCAGATCTACAACGAGGACTGCGGCATCGAGTGGGGCGTCTACGCCGGCTGCGCCGGCCTCTGAGCGCGCGGCGAGCTCGGCGCGTGTCGTCACGGCGCGGCGCGCTGCATACTCGCGCGGTGCCGCGGCGCCCTACCCAGCTCACGCTCCTGGTCCTGCTGTCCTCGCTGCTCGGCGCGGCGGCGTGCGCCGGCGCGCCGGCGCCTCGGGCCGAGCCGCCGCCCGCGCGATCCGCTCCCGCGCCGGAGCCGGTCGCCCAGGCCGACGCCGCGGTCGAGTCCGAGCCCGCGCCGGTGGAGCCGCCGCCGCCCGCCGAGCCGGTCGAGCGCGCGGTCACCATCGGCGCGGGCGGCGACATCCTGTGTCACCTGAAGGTGGTCCGCTCGGCGCGCGAGCACGAGTCGGGGTTCGATCACGTCTTCGGCCGGCTGCGCGAGGTGATCGGCGACGACGAGGTCGCGTTCGCCAACCTCGAGACGCCGCTGTCCGAGCGGATCGATCCGGAGACCGGCGAGCCCCCGGTGCTCGGCGCGCCGGGCTCGGTCGCGCCCGCGCTCGCGGCGGCGGGGATCGACGTGGTCAGCGTCGCCAACAACCACAGCTACGATCAGATGGCGACCGGCCTCGGCGACACGCTGCGCGCGCTCGCCGACGCCCAGGTCGGCGCGGCCGGCGCGTCCGAGGACCTCGACGCCGCGCCGGGGCCGGTGGTGATCGAGCGCGACGGCGTGCGGGTCGCGGTCGTGGCGTTTACCGAGCGGGTCAACCGCGGGCCGGCGGTGCAGGGCGAGTACGTGCGCGTGGCGCGCTACGACGACGACGCGGCGCGCGCCGCGCTCGCCCGCGCCCGCGCGCAGGCCGACGTCGTGCTGCTGTCGATCCACTGGAGCCACGACTTCATCGAGACGCCGCGCATCGCCCAGCGCGAGCGCGCGCGCCTGCTCGTCGACGCCGGCGCGGACGTGATCATCGGCCACGGTCCGCACGTGCTGCAGGAGGTCGAGCGCATGGAGTCGCCCCGCGGCGACGCGGTGGTCGCCTACTCGCTGGGCAACCTCGTGAGCAACCAGGGCCTGCGCTACTGGGCCGGCCGCCGGATCCCCGAGAACATGCACCCCGCCGTCGTGCTGCCGACGGTGCGCGACGGCGCCTGGTTGCGCGCGCGCTTCGTCGTGTCCGAAGACGGCTTGCGGATCGACAGCCTCACCGCGGTCCCGTTGTGGACGGTGAACAACTACCTCGACGTCGCCCTCGACCGCGCCGACGTGCTCGACGTGCACGTCGGGCCGCTGCGCGAGATGCCCGAGGAGTACCGGATCGAGCGCCTCCCCGAGATCGCCGCCGCCCTCGGCCAAGCGGTCACGATCGTGGAGGCGGCTCCCTCGGAGGAGTAGCGGTGTGCGCGAGCTCCGCCCCGCGGCGGAGCGCGAAGAAGCTCGGGGTGCCGACCCGCGCGCCCGCGATGTCGACGTACGACCACCCGAGCAGCAGCGTCGAGTCGCCCTCGTTCACCGCCACGACCGGGTCGCGCAGGTTCCGGGTCGGGTCGAGCCGCCCGTTGCCGCCGAGCCCGTAGTCGAGCATCAGGCCGCCGTCGTACGGGCGCGGCAGGCGGTACGCGTCGCAGGGCCGCACCGCGTAGTGCCCGTAGGTGATCGGCGCGCCCTTCTGGATCTTCAGGACCCACGGCTCGGCCAGCGGCGACTGCTCGACCTTGCAGTTCCAGCCGCGCAGCGATCCGTCGGGCTCGCGGTGGAAGACCTTCGCGAACTTCTCCCAGCTGAGCTTCATCACCAGCTTCGGCAGGTTGAGGCTGACGCCGTCGTAGACGCGGCCCGCGAGCACGTCCTCGTCGATCGGGTGGCCGTTGCGCATGACGCGGTCGAGCGCGTCGTCGTCCATCGCCACCAGCTGTTCGAACGTGATCTCTTCCAAAACGTGGGGATCCCTTCTGCGTGTCGGCCGTAAGATACCCGCATGACGACGCGGTGGTGGTGCGCGCTCACGATGGTCCTCTGCCTCGCGGCCTGCGGCGAGCAGGACGACGCCGACGTCGACGAGCCCGAGGCGGTCGAGCCGGTCGAGATCGTCGGCGACGGCGAGGAGGCCGACGGCACGCAGACCGCGACGGTCGACGGCGAGGAGACCGACGTCGCCGCGCTGCAGGCGCGGATCGCCGAGCTCGAGGTCCAGCTCGCGCAGTGCCAGGGTGAGGACGCGACCGCCGAAGGCGGCACGCAGACCGCGGCCGTGCCGGAGGGCGTGGACGTGCCCGGCGGCGGCGACTCGGACGCCGATGACTCCTCCGCCACTGGCGACTCCACCGAGACGGCGAGCGCCTCGTCGGCGCGCCGTGGCCGCCGCGGGCGCCGCGAGCCGGGGCTGCTCGGGGCGCTGCTCGGCGACGGAGAGGGCTCGGAGGGCTCCTCCGGTCGTCGGGGGCGCCGTGGCTCGGACTCGGACTCGGACTCGGATGACGACGGCGTCGCGCTCGACCCCGCGCGCGTGCTGTTCGGCGAGTAGCGCTCGGGATGGGGCGCGCTCGCGTCGCGTCGAGGCCCGCTAGCGCTTCGGGGCGGCGAGGTTTAGCCGGGAGAGCGGGGAGAGAAGAGAGGGGGAGAGTGCGCGATGGTCTGCGCCGACGCCTCGGCCCATTCCTACGGTCGAAGCGACGATCGTTCAGACGGTTCTCTCGCACCTCGAACCGGTCGGATGGGGCCGAGACCCGAGGTGCCCCCATCGCGCCTCGCCCCTCTCTCTTCTCTCCCCGTCTCCCGGCTATACCCTCGAAACCTCCGAGCGACCGAACCAGAAGCAGCCCGTCGAACCGAGATCGAGATCAGTCGCCGACCAACCGCGCGACCCCCTCGGAGATCGCGTTCTGCTCGGCCGGGCTGAACCCCTCGCGCTCGCGGACGATGCGGCCGTGGCGGTCCACCCAGAGGCTGAACGGCGCGGCGCGGCGCGGGTTGAGCTGGCTCGTCACGCGCGTGTCGACGTCGGTCACCACGTCGTAGGTCAGGCCGAGGCGGCGGGCCGCCGGGCCGGCGCGCATCACCGTCGCCTGGCTGTCCATGCTGATCGCGACGATCTTCAGGCCGCGGCTCCGGTAGCGCTCGTAGAGCGACTGGTAGAACGGCAGCTCCTGCTGGCAGGGCTGACACCAGGTCGCCCAGAAGAGGATCACCACCGGGTGCTCGCCGAGGTGATCGCCCATGCGGAACTCGCCGGTGGTGGGGCCGCCGGTGGCCGCCGGCAGGCGGAAGGGCGGGGGCCGACCGCCCACTCGCGCCTCGGCGAGCGAGGGCCCGCCGAGCTCGAGGGCGGGGGCGCCGAGGGCGAGCGTCAGGGCCCCGAGGGCCGCGACGACGCAGAAGGTGGTGAGTCGTGCCTTGGTCATGGGTCTAGATCCTACCGACGAAATTGATCGCGATTCCTTCAAAGGTGGGGACGTCCCGGCAGACGCCGCCCGAGCAGATCTGGCCGCCCGGGGTCTGGCCGGCGAACAGCCCGAGGTACGTGCCGGGATCGAACGTCCAGCGCGCCTCGAGCGCGGGGTAGAACTCCCCGCCCAGGATGTTGTAGTCGCGCTCGCCCCTCAGCTGCACCTCGCCGGGCTGGAAGTCGGTCCAGCGCAGCGACAGCGACAGCGTCAGCGGCACCCCGAACGTGTAGGTCACCGACGCGCCGCCGATCTGGAACTCGGCGACCTCGTCGCCGCGGATCTCCCGCTCGTGGCGGTGATCGACGATGAAGTCGAACGAGTGATCGCCGCTGCCGACCGTCACGTCGATCCGCCCGTGGATCATCCACCGGTCCATCGTGCCGGCGGTGAACTCGTCGTCCAGGTCGTGCAGGAGGACCTCGAAGCGGGCGCCGGCCTGGATGTCGAGGCTCCAGTTGATGTCGCCGCCGTACTCCTGGCGCTTGGCCAGCGTCGCCCACGAGTGGGTCACGATGTGCCCGTCGAACGGGTCGAAGCGCGCCTCCTCGTTGTAGGCGTACAGCGCCGTGTTGAGCCCGAAGCTCCACGGCCCGGGCAAGAACGCGTAGTCCATCCGGAGCGCGCCGCCGCGCTGGTTGCCGATCCCGCGCAGCCGCTGCGGGCCGTCGTACTCGACCGGCGGCGACGCGTTGTAGATCCGCCGCGCGAAGGGCTCGCTGGTCTCGGCGGCGACGATGAAGTTCGTGTAGTCCTTCCACTCCAGAAGGAGCGTCAGGTTGGTGAGCTGCAGCTGGGCCGAGCCGTACACGCCGCGCCCGGTCTCGACCTGCTCCTCGTCGATGAGGGTCTGCGTGCGGCGCAGGCCGTTGGCCTCGAAGTACAGGGCGAGCTGGCCGTCGGCGAGCGCCGGCGCCTCGGCGCTCCAGCCGCCCACGTCGACCGTGCGGTTGCGGAAGCGCGACGGAGAGATCCCGTCGCCGCTCGCCACGTCTTCGAACCACACCCGCGCCGCGTGCACCCCGAATTGGATCGGCACCGGTCCCGGCACCGTCACGCCGAGGTTGGACCCGATCACGACGTCCTCGGGCTCGCGGATGATGCGCAGGTCGAGCGGGTCGATGTTCTGCGGGTTCGCCACGCCGCCGTGCAGACCGAACCGGAAGTTCGTGCCGCGGTAGCGCACGTGCCCGCCGCGCAGCGCGTTGTCGATGCCGAGCAGATCGACCTTCCGGAACGACAGCGCGAGGCCGCGGCCGAACACGATCTGCGAGTCGCCCGCCTCGATCGTCCAGTCGCCGGGCTCCCAGCGAAGGGTCAGGCGCTCGGGCCGCAGGTCCCAGTCGAGGTAGCACTGCGGGTTGCGGTCCCCCAGCGGGAGGGCGCCGCAGCGCGAGTCGATGAAGACGGTGTGCGGCGCGAAGAAGTCGATCCGCGACTCGACGCGCACCTGGTCCGCCTGCAGCACCAGGTCGAGGCGCTCGTAGAGCGAGGCGAAGTCGTCATCGACGAGGTTCGCGTTGTAGTTGTTTCCGCGGTACCGGAAGATCGTCGTGTTGGTCAGCGAGAACGTCGTGCGACCGACCAGCGGCAGCTCGAAGCTGAGATCGTCGCCGTCCTGGGCGCGGGCCGCGGTCGCGCTCGACGCCCAAACGGCGAGCGCCGCGAGCCCCACGAGCAGACTGCGGCGAAGATGCGCGTGATGGATCGGCGAGCGCGACGTCGTGTCCAGCGCGCCGGGCCGAGGGCGAAATGCTGAAGCATTTCGACCGAGCGACTGGCGTGCTGGGCGCGGC
>Ga0070729_10005043_pt1 | contig 13931 bp, 14 predicted proteins | sample tdDd472_FD_66725 | JGI IMG/M metagenome (GOLD analysis project Ga0070729, IMG submission 66725) | Marine sediment microbial communities from the Atlantic coast under amendment with organic carbon and nitrate - tdDd47.2 | ecosystem: Environmental > Aquatic > Marine > Coastal > Sediment | place...
TGTCGCCAAAAAGCAAAACGGAAAGCTGCATTATTTGTATGTGGTGGACACATCCTCTTGTAAATGCATGTATGTGGGAGATGAGCAGAACTACCAGCGTTTACACCATATGATTAAAGAGCATCAAATGGAAGAGAAAATGGCTACGACCCGGTATTCGGATCCGGTGATGTTGGAAGACGAGGCTCTTGATCCCGACAGCAGCTGGGGGGAGCCGCTCCGCTGAATATTATTTCAAGCCATGGAGTAAAAAAAGCTGTGACAGGGCGGACTTGACTTGATAACGGCCATTCAACGATATCTGTTAATATGATCGATTTCGAATACAGGTGATATTGATTAAGATAGCTTGGTGCACGGCAAGAAATCAACTTTTGTCATACAAATGGCCATATTTTTTCATCTGGGTCGATAACAAAACCGCAAAAAGGGCAAACCAGAGTATTATCCTGCTTTTTAAATAAGCTTAAGCTTACCCACTTTTTGCATACAGGACAAAAAACTTTCCGTCTTCCCGAAATATTCTTAATCTTTACCGTCTCCATGAATTAATTATATGAAGGGTGCTTCATTTAAAGCAATATTTTTTTTATAATTTTCAATACTGGTTGTATCGGTCAACCTTTCAATATATTTATTAATTCTTTAGAAAGCTAACAGTATTATTTTCAAGATTCCTTACATTTATATTATGGTTTGCATTTGAAAGTTGTAGCGTTTCAAGGCAGAAAGAAAGGGGCTTTATCCTGAAAGAGTTGTCTCTTTCGTCGGTGAGGCTCAGGCAAGGGCATCTCTAAAATGTAATCTAATTGCGGATGAGGTAGAAATGGTAGAAAAATCTTCAAGACCGGTTTTAGGATTCTCTGTAAACCGATTAAATGGATTCACCGATGGAGTGCTCGCTATCGTGATAACGCTCCTCGTGTTTGGCATCGATATTCCTGAAGATCACAAGTTCTCTGAACAAGGTTTGGTCGCGTTTCTTTTGCGAATCGGCAGGGATGTGATGATGTATGCGGCCAGTTTTTGGCTCATAGGCGCGTACTGGGTGCAGCACCATGCTGTGTTTCATTTTCTTCGGTACTGCAACCGATCGTTAATATGGCTCAACATCTTGTTTATTTTTCCGCTGACCCTGGTACCCTTTTTGACAAAGCTAAAGGTAGTTTATCGGAGTGACGTAATCGTTGTCCCGTTATTCGGGATCGCATTCATATTGAGTGGTTTGATTCTGCTCGGCATTTGGCGATATGCGGTCTCCCACCCTGAACTCATGTGGCACCCAAATATAGATCCGTCAGTGGTCCGCAGCATGCACCAGCGTATCATGATCGGGCCCCTGATTAGTCTGGTAGCCGTTGGTCTTTCGTTCCTGAACCTTAACCTCGGCACCATTGCCTTCTGCACGATGCCGCTCTTCTACCTGTCCCACCGCTCGGCAGATTCTAAGTGGGAGAAACCAGAAGAATCATCTGCTTGACCGAAGAAACCTACTGACGAACATGTATTGCTCGATGCAATCAACGACCAACCACTATTTTACGAAGATTGGAGATAGCGCAGTGTTCCTAACCGCCCTCCATGGGCTCGCTTACATGCTTGTGTTCGGTCAGGTTTGAGGTTAGCTGATCATGAAGGACGGCAAGATTTACAAGAACGCCTTGCCCTGACCGATTAGCACATAATCAGGATTTGGAGCGGATGCGGTACCCGCGCACAGCTCCTGTCCTACGATCCAAATATTTCCAATTTATCGAAAATGGCCCTAATTGCTGATTTACACTAAAAACTGTATTTATCAGAAGTTCTAAAATTTTGCGATACCTGCAATAAGATCCAAATATCAACCCTCTGAATTAATGTAATACCCAAAAGAAATCACACGTTTTTAAAAGATCCATTTTCATGCTATTCATACCATATCTGAAATTGGGCGGTTTTGTGAGTTCTGCTATGAAAATGTATTGCGACACGAAGTCGTGTATTTATTGACTTTCAACAGGGGGCATTAGCCTTTGCTTGAACCCAGCGTCCCGTCGCTGCGATTCTATGGAAGCATGCGCTCATGGTGCATCCATGATGGGTATGAAGCCTTTCTGACAATGCGCCGAAGTTTGTTTGGCAAACGGCGAGGAAACTGTGAAGTGGAAACGCCCCTGGAAGCTCCATCCGGGTGAGGGGTTAGGATAGAATACTATGGTCAACGCAAGTGAATACTTGTTACTGTCCTAATTCTTAACAAGCCAAAGGAGCTGTAAGGTTTGGAGCAAAAGGTAAGTGGGAGGTTCGGATGGGTTTGTGAACCTCCGACACGGGCACTATTCCCACCGATTTTTGATATAGACTTCAAGGCTTATGGCAAGGCTCATCCCTGTTTAAGGACCATTGGTCAGTCTGAATTTAACTATCAAGGGATTATGGTCGGAAGTAGTTATTTTGACAGAGAGCGCTTTAATGAGTTCCAGCCCTCGATAGTAGATGTGGTCGACATTATGGCCAAAGACGGTGGATCGATAGTTTTTGCTAAAAGTCACCGCCTTCAGATCTAGACTGCTGGCTAGAGTATCGACAACAGCCATGCGTTCATCATTCCAGGTGTTGAAATCACCGGAAATTATAAGTGGCCCTTGGTGTTTTGACAGTATTTCCTCCAGTTGATTCAGTTGGAATCCGAAATGTGAAACCGTTAGTGTATAATTTATTAAATGAACATTGGCCACCATTACTACCTGATTTCCATCGGACAGGGGATATCGGGTGATCAGGATGGATTTTGGTATTCTGATCAGAGGTTCTTTGTTCCGGAAGGTACATAAAAAACTCGGTTCAACTTTTGAAGCCGTCAACACGCCGGTTTTATTATCCCTGAATTCAAAGGCAAGGGCCAGGTCCCAGTGGTGATGCCTTTCCTGCAGTAATCTCCTCATTGCATCAGTCAGGTAACCTTCCTGAATAATGAGCAGATCTTTGTTATAACTAAGGCGACGAAAATCTTCTTCCCATCCCTCTTTCATCCCTTTCTGCATATTCCAGCTTAACAGACTGAAGCCGTTTGAATCGAGTGCCGCCACTTGCCCTAACGTCGAAACAATAGGCTTAATCAGTGTATCGGAGCTACAGTCGTCCGCAATATTTATGGTGTTTTTGTTACCCCGTTGGCTCACCACTAAATTTTGCTCCATAACATGGACACAACCGGTAAATGTCAACATTGCTGATATTGTAATAGCAACTATCAGTTTATGCATTTAAACTCCGAGCTCTAAATATATTACGATCTTTTTCAAGGTTTATGAATAATTATAGGCTTAATTTCATGTAGAAACAATAAAGAATTACAGCCATCACGATAAGGCCCTGTTTTAACGGATTGAGATGCAAAAAGGGCTGCGAGATATTGATTCTAATGTTTTTTCATAATTTGTTCTGAAATTCCCATATCAAAGGGCCTGTGATTATATTCAACCAACAAATAATTCCGTTAATATAAGCATATCCAGTTGCTAAGTTATACCGAGTTGTTATATAAATTTCTTATCCATACCAATAAATTAGATGAAAATTATGCAAAGACTGTTTTTACGTCACCACATAGCTTTTTTACTTATTGCGGCTACTGTACTGGTCCCCATGGAAAGCCAGGCTGATACAGAGATAGAGATCAAACACCTCATTGAGTATATTGACAATTCCAAATGTACCTTTATTCGTAATGGGAAGGAGTACAATACAAAAGAAGCGCTGGTGCATATCCAGAACAAATATGAATATACGAAACGCTGGATAAAGTCAGCAGAAGATTTTATTAAATACACGGTGACAAAAAGCAGTATGTCTGGTCGGCCCTATACAATACGGTGCGATGGCCGGGAAATTTTAAGTGCTGAGTGGTTATCAGAAGAACTTAAAAGATTTAGGAAAAAACCTGAGTAACTTAAGTGTTTGACTATCGGCAAAAATATTTCTGCCTTCCATCTTCAATTCAGACCACTCTTACATGGTTACTTTTCGCATCGAAATCATCAATTTGAAACTTGTGAGTACTGCTTTGTCAGGATCTCAATGTGGCGATCAGTCTCAATGGATTGTTTAGAAGTGACAGGGCGGATTTAATATCGGTGCATACGATATCCGCCGAAGCCAGGGTTTCAAAAGCAGCCCCTTCTTCTTGAATAACCGCCACCCCCAGGGCCGATGCTTTGAGCATCAACCGGTCGTTTGCACCATTGCCCATACTCACAGTTTTTTCACATCCGAGATTTTTTACATATTCCTGCTTGGCAACGTCCTGACGGTCCAAGGGCATGAGGGCCAGATTGCAATCGATATCCTCCAGCGCTTTTTTGACACTGCCGAATGTATCGGCGGTGATAACATGGACGGTTAGCATTTGTGAAAGCTCGTCCAATGACTCCTTGACACCGTCGATCAAAGCACCGTCAAATGCGATGGTGCCATTGTAATCCAGGACAAGGTGAACAATTTTCAATGTTTTATTTCCCGGAATTTCTATTTCGATCATAATTCCTCCTGTTTGTAGCGATAATATTGATCGATTAAAAAGTTTTTAGCTCTTTTTGAACCTGACGGATCTCCTCTGTCAAAAAACGAGTTCCCATCTCAAATACAAATCGACCCCACGGGCAGATCCCATAGGGCCGATTTGCAGATCAAGAAGGGGGTAATATAAAATGGAGGTGTGCCAAGTTTAGCCCCTTGTCCATAAAGAGCGACCAAATTTTATGCCATTACACAGATTCTATTTAGTGCCCATCCACAATTGTAAAATGGACACGGTGCGTTTCCTATTCATAAATGAGCAATTATTGTTCGGATCAAGACCGCACAAGGGTTTTCGGTGAGGCTTACTCCCTGTATGCCGCAGCCGGAAACCCGCGGAGAACGCAGATCCGGGCAAAAAGGGCCATTTATGGATGGAAACTATTTAAACATCGAGTTTGCGGATCGGTTTTATACCGTATTTCTTCATCCGGTTCCATACGGTGACCCGTGAAACATTCAGAATACGTGCTGCTTTGGACTGATTGCCTTCGGCCCGTTCGAGAGCCTCTATAAGCCGGTTCTTTTGAATTTCATCGCGGTCAATTCGTATCGTCTCTTCCATCGGCAACGGTCTGTTGTTTAGAAAAATATCCGGCGGGAGGTGGTTCGGCTCGATGATGGAACCGTTACACGTGACAAAGGCATATTCCAGGGCGCTTTTTAATTCCCGGACATTCCCCGGCCATGAATACTGCATCAGGGCTTCCATGGATTGATTGCTGATGGAAAGGATATTCTTATCATTTTTCAATCGTATCCTCCGAAAAAACGATTCGGCCAGAAGGGGAATGTCGCCGCGTCTCTCCCGCAACGGGGGAATAACGATGGGAATGACATTGATTCTATAAAACAAATCCTCCCTGAAAATACCGGCATTCACAAGCTCTTTTAAGTTTCGATTCGTGGCTGAAATAATACGAACGTCAATATGAAGGGGCCGATTGTCCCCCACCCGTTCAATGACCTTTTCTTCAAGTACCCGGAGCAGCTTGACCTGAGTCGAAAGGGGGAGATCTCCGATTTCATCTAAAAATATGGACCCGCCCTGGGCGGCTTCGAATCTTCCTTGCCGATTCTGGTAAGCCCCCGTAAATGCCCCCTTGACATGACCGAAGAGTTCGCTTTCCAGCAAAGATTCATTGAGTGCGGCGCAATTTACCTTGAGATACGGTTTGTTTTTTCTGGATCCGATATTATGGATCGCTGCGGCCGCAAGTTCTTTGCCTGTCCCGCTCTCACCGTAAATGATCACCGGCGCACCTGAATGCGCAACATTGGCAATAAGATCGAATACCTGCTCCATGGGCACTGAAGTCCCTAAAATCCCCTGAAAACCGTCTTTGGATCTCAGCTCCTTTCGAAATGCTTTGATTTGGGTATCTTTTTCAATGATTTCAGTTATGTCCGTCATTGTTTCCACGGCACCCATGACCTTGCCTTCGGTGTCGTTGAGCAGTGAGGCATTTTTGAGGACATGAATATGGCGCCCGTCTTTTTTGGTCAAAACGCATCTTCGCATATCCACAACACCGTCCCTGAATAAATTACACCAGTGCCGACCCTTGTTTCCACGGACGATTCTGCAGATATTACAGTCTATTGTTGAACAGGGTTCCCCGATCAATTCAGCTTTGGTATATCCTGTTATTTTTTCGAGGCCTTTATTTACTGAAACAATGGTTCCCTTTATATCCACGATCATCACTCCGTCCTGGATCGTATCGACCACCGTCTTCCAATAATCGTTCAATTCCTGTTCAAACACCACGGTCTCCCCTGTTAAAAAATTAACACGTGTTAAGATCAACCGCTTAACACTTTAACACCTTAAACGCAACAATAAATCGATTAGAATACGACCCCGATTGATCGTAAACCATCCCTCTACTTAGGACACCATCTCTTTTTAACGCGGGGATTCGCAAGGTGGCATCGTCTTTGCAATATGGGTGAATGAAAACTGTAAAGAGGTGCTCGTTTGGAACCCACAAAAGAACAGATCCTTGATCTTCGAAACATTATCGCTCCGTTGACTTTTTTAAAAGTGACACAGGAGTTTGAAGCACTGAAGCCTGGAGAGATACTTGAAATTCTGGCCAAAGATCAGGACACCCGCAAAGAACTTTTTAAGGTGTTAAAAGCGTTTCACTATCGGTTGATGGGGATTGAGGAAGAACGCTCATTTTATCGTATTCGTTTAATGCGAACGTGAGAAGCCGTTCGTAAAATAATTTTAAAGTTGACCAAAAATTAATCAACAAAAGGAGGCAACAATGTCAGAATTGGATTTAAATACCATTGAACCGGCAACTACGGTAGATGCCAGGGGAAGCGCTTGCCCGGGACCGCTTATGGAGGCTAAAAAGGGCATCGGAAAGGTCAAGGTGGGAGAAATACTGGAAGTATATTCCAACGATTCCGGTACCCGCATCGATGTTCCCGCCTGGGCGAAAAAAGTGGGTCATGAGTATCTGGGAGCGCTGGAAGCAGATGGTTATGACAAACTTTACGTCAGACGAAAAAAATAGACAGGAGTATTATGGCGACCCGGGACAATCATGTTCGCGAGGGAAAGATTTTGATTCTGGCCACCGAAACCTGTGCTTATCCCGGCGCAGATTCCGTGGGACAAGCACATTCGAGCTACGCTGCCAATACCTATATACTCAGGGTTCGTTCGCCGGTGCTCTTTCCGGAACAGTTCTATCTGGACTGTTTCAAGAAAGGTATCAGCGGTATCATCATCATGTCCTGTGGTGAGGAATGCCCGTATGAAGGCGCATACAAAGCTTTGGCCAAGAGAGTGGATCGGACCTATCAACTCATGAAAGCGCAGAATCTGGAGATTCGTCGATTACGCCTGACCGCTATCTGTACGGTATGCAACCGGGCCTTTCTCAATGAGGTCAATCAGATGAACGAAGTGGTCAGGGAACTGGGGCCCCCTGCAATCGGTCATGGCGCATAGCGTTTAGGTTCACATGGATCGTCATCTTACTTGCAGGCAGCCATGAGTTTTCAACCAGGAGAAATGCATGGACTCCGTTCAAAAACTATATTTTGATGCCCTGGTTATCGGGGGCGGCATTGCCGGACTTCAAGCCGCACTGGATCTCGCCGATCAGGATTTTAAAGTAGCGGTGGTGGAAAGAGACACTTCCATTGGCGGTAAAATGATCCGGCTGTCCAAGGTGTTCCCCACCCTCGACTGTTCGAGTTGTATTACCACGCCCAAAATGGCAGCGGCCGCACATCATGACAACATTACCATCTTCACCTACTGCAAGTTGAATTCCCTGGACCGCAATGGCAAAGATCTAACAGCTTCTGTAACGCAACACCCCCGGTACGTGGATCCGGACAATTGCATCGGCTGCCGTCAGTGCGAATACAGTTGCCCCATATATGTTGCAGATGAAGAAGAAGGGGGATTTTCTGCAAGAAAAGCCATTTATATCCCCTTTTCCAACGCCATACCCCAGATTGCGTCGATGGATGTTGAAAACTGCATTCTTTGCGGGAAGTGCCAAAAAGTCTGTCCCACAGCGGCCATAGATTATTTTCAAAAGCCCGAAGATTTTATCATTAGCGCCAAAACAGCCATCCTGGCCACCGGTTTCGAACTGACGCCGCTTGAAAACAAGCAGCAGTACGGAAGCGGCAAAATACCGAATGTTATTACCTCGCTTCAGGCAGAAAGGCTTTTAGCCCCCCATGGTCCGTACAATAGGGTTCTGCGACCGTCAGACGGGATGGAACCCGATTCCATTGCCTATATTCAATGTGCCGGTTCCCGGGACAAAAGCATGGGGATTTCCTACTGTTCTCGCGTTTGTTGCATGTATGCCATTAAACAGGCCATGTTGCTGTCCGGCTCCCTGCCGCTGGTGGATATTACCATTTATTATATGGACATTCGTGCTTTTGGAAAAGGATACGAACAATTTTATCAGAATGCCAAGGCCATGGGCATTGAATTCGTCAAAGGCAAGGTCGCCGCAATCGATGAAGGCGAAAATGGGAGTGTTGCATTACACTATGAAGATCAGTACAGGGGCGGTGTCGTAACAAAAAATCATGACCTGGTCGTCCTTTCTTTGGGGATGATTCCTGACTGGAAACCGGAAGGTATTTGCCCGATTTCGGCGGCTTCGGATGGCTTTATTCAAACCGTTCGACCCAAAATTGCGCCGACCCGGACGGACATGAAAGGCGTTTTTGTGGCCGGCGCTGCCGCGGGTCCAAAAGACATTGTGGATTCCATTGCAGAAGCCGGAGCAGCGGCCATGGAAGCTGCAAAATATCTGGTGGAAATAAACAGAGATCGAGCTGCATAATTTTTTTAGACATTGAAAACCAGATCCTTTGGGCATCGTCAGAGTCGACTGGTTCCGCCGAAAGAAACAAGGCAAGAGTTTGAAGTGAGCTAAAGCAAAGGAATTCTTCCAGTTATATAAAAAACACCGGAGCAAAGCGACTCCAGAACTTTAGGCATTTTAGATCACTTTAGTCACTTCACATTAAACCATTCTGAGATTAACAACCTCTTCCAGGGGTAAAAAAACCTTGGTCCGATTGACCGAGATTCTTTACTTTAACCTCTGAAATCAAGAGATTAATGAATGTCGTCTGAAACTAAAATAGAAACAAACCCTGAAAAAATAGGGGTATACATTTGTTACTGCGGCGGCAATATTTCCGATCATGTAGATGTGGAGGCGGTTCGCGATCGGGCGGAAAAAATCCCTGGAGTTTCAGTGGCTCGAACCAACATGTTCATGTGTTCGGACCCCGGCCAGGAACTGATTATGGAAGACCTTCGAGATGGAGTCGTCGACCGGGTCGTTGTGGCGTCCTGTGCACCGAGCCTTCATGAAATGACCTTTCGAAGCGCCATATACAGAGCCGGTAAAAACCCTTATATTTATGAGCATGCCAATATCAGAGAGCAAGTCAGCTGGGTTCACCACGGTGAAAAAGCCACAGATAAAGCAACGTTGCTTGTTGCAGCAGCCACTGCCAAAGCAGGCCTTCTTAAACCCCTTGAGCCCATTCGCATGGAAGCCCGGCGGCATGCCACCGTTATCGGCGGCGGGGTTGCCGGACTGCGGGCGGCCAAAGATCTGGCCGACCGTGGAATTGACGTCGTATTGATTGAAAAATCACCCTTTCTCGGTGGACAAACTGCGCAACTGGATCGGATTGCGCCCACCGGCGACAGGGCGGCGGATCTTATTACAGATCTGGCTGGACAGGTCCTGCAGGACGATTCCATTGCGGTCCATACCTGCGCCAGTGTTGAAAAATTCGAAGGGTATGTCGGCAATTTCAAACTCGGCGTCAAAAAGCAGTCCGCTCAAACAGACGCACAGCAAATTCTTGCGCAATTGAAACCTTCCGGGAAAAAACCGGGTGAGTTTATTCCATTTGCGGGTCTGTACCCCTGGCCCCCACCTGCTTCAGATGAGAAATTCAGTGTTGAAACCGGTGTCATCGTCCTGGCAACCGGTTTTAAATCTTATGCCCCGTATCATGGAGAATACGGTTACGGTGAACTTAAAGAGGTGATAACGCTCCCGAAATTGATCCGAATTTTGGCTGAAAACAACACCGCCGGCAGCTGCCTAAAAATAGACGGAAGAAACATACGGCATTTGGCCATGATCCACTGTGTCGGCAGCCGGAAGATTCCGGGTGTCCACCCCGAAGATGAATCCGGAAATTTGAACGAATATTGTTCGCGGACGTGCTGCTCGGCCACGCTCAACACTGCCAACATCATTCGTGAAACCTATCCTGAAACTCAAGTTTTCGAATTTTATAGAGACATTCGGACCTATGGCCGGGGACAGGAAGAACTTTACGAACAGGCGTCCAGAAATAAAGTAATTTTTTTGCGTTTTGAAGCCCAGGATTCCCCTGAGGTTTCAAAGAACAGTGATTCTGATGATTTCCCATTGCGGGTCAAAGTAAGGGATGCCCTGACTTTCGGTGAAGACGTCGAGGCCCCGGTGGATCTGGTGGTTCTGGTCACTGGAATGGAACCGAACAATGTGTCCGAGCTGGTAGACATGATGAAAATTCCAGTGGGCGCAGACCGCTTCCTCTTGGAAATTCATCCGAAACTGCGGCCGGTTGAACTGTCGGTGGCCGGGATTCTGCTGGCAGGAACCTGCCAGGCGCCCATGGATATCGGAGAAGCCTGCACCGGCGCCTCCGCCGGCGCAGTCAAGGCAGCTGCATTGCTCGCTCGCGGATATGTGGAACTCGACCCCTTTGTGGCGGAGGTCGACCTCCACACGTGCAACGGTTCAGGTGCCTGTGTGGAAGCCTGTTTAAATGAAGGCGCGCTGAACCTGGTGGAGATGAAAATCGATGGCAAAAAGGTTAAACGGGCCCAGGTAGCGCCGGCATTTTGTTTAGGATGCGGTGCTTGTGTTGCGGTGTGTCCTGAAAATGCCATCGACATCAACGGATGGACGCTAAAACAATATGAGGCGATGGTTGATATGATCGTCTCCGATAACGTCGTGGCCTGACCATTATTAAGCAATCACTTGACTACTGGGCGGCTGTTGGCGTGCCGTTTGGAAAGGGTTCCAATGAACCGAGACAATCAAAGTAGAACCGAAAAAAAAGATCTCCTGAAACGGCTGCGTAATGAGCGAAAAGAATGGATAACCCGGGCTTCTGAAAGACTTAGACTGCAGAAAAAGGAATTAAGGGCCATAAAAGAGCAGCTCAAGGAAGGGGCCGGAACCGTGCCACAGATTGCCGCTGCAACGGGAATTCCTGCCCACAGAGTCCTCTGGTATTTTGCGGCCCTCAAGAAGTACGGAGAGCTCGCCGAGAACGAAAAAGACGGCAGTTATTACCGGTATGCATTAACCGGAAAACCAACCGAAGATGCATCTGCATAACCCGGGGTGATTCACCGATCCGATACAAAATGGATCTGACTTTTGTGAGGAGTGTGATGATGACTTTTGTGAATCCGAATTTTGCTAAAGAACTGGAGCGCTTTGGGGAAGATACCGCGTCGGAATGCTTTAACTGCGGAACCTGTGCCGCCATATGCCCTCTGATTTACGAGCATTTTCCCCGCAGAATGATCCGCTACATCCAGCTGGGAGCAAAAGATCGAATTCTTGAAAATGCCCAGGAACTCTGGCGCTGCCTGCACTGCGGGCTTTGCACCCAGACCTGCCCCAGAGAAGCCGATCCCGGGGAAGTCATTCTGAGCTTAAAACGCTTTGTTGTGGATACGTGGAGGAGGTCCTGAAATGTATAATCCCAGGGATATTATCGATCTGATTGCCGACAATGTCAGAAAAACCCGGAATCCGTTCGGCATCCCGAACTTTTTATGCAACCGGTGGTGGAAAAATTCAGCCATACCCGAAAAAGGCGAGGCCCTGCTTTTTACCGGATTGATGTACCAGTTTGTGCCCTACATCGACCAATCGACCCGCTATCTGGAAAAATTTGAGGATACGCCCTGGGCCGATTTTGTGCGTTACGGCAAATATGTTCCCAATTATCTGGCGGGGATGGGTCTTGACTTGCTGACACCCGGAAAGGAAAAGAAAAGATTCAACACGATCCTCCAAAACATTGCCAAAATTCTTACAAAATCGAACGTAGATTTCTATTACCAGTCGGAACTGGATAGTTACAGCGGAATATTGTTATACGATTTGGGGGATCAGGAGGGTTTTGTGCGCCATGCTGAATTTGTGGCTGCAAAACTCAAAAGGGCCGGGGTCAAAAGTCTCATTACGGTAGACCCCCACACCACCTACGCCTTGAAAGTTCTCTATCCCAAGTACACCGGTCAACGCTTTGATGTCAAAACCTATTTTGAACGGGTCAACCTCACCTCAAAAACCGGCGGCGGGCGGGTCACCCTCCACGATCCCTGTTTCTACGGCAGGTACCTGGAACTGTCGGATGTTCCCCAAAAAATTCTGAGAGATCTGGATATCGAATGTGTTAACGTGAGAAATTCGGGGCTGTTCACCCATTGCTGCGGAGGACCGGCGGAGTCCATTTCTCCCAAGCTTTCCAAAGAAGTTCTCCACCGCCGGGTCGAAGAGTTGCAATCCACCGGAGTCCCCATTGTCGCCATGTGTCCCATCTGTCTGGGAAACCTGGAAAAGTCCGGCGCACAGGTCGAAGATCTGTCGTCGCTGATCGCCCGATGTGCAGCGTGACGTTATGGGCATGGCAATAACTTTTTATTTTATTTTTACTTTTTAACCCAGAAAAGGAGGCAATCATTATGGCTGAAAAAGAAGAAAAAATACTGTATATCTGTACACATGCGGGCGAAGATCCTGAAAAAGCGGCCATGCCCTTTGTCATGGCCAACGCCGCCATCACCATGGATATAAAAACAACCATTGCGCTGCAGGGAAACGGCGTCTATCTGGCCCAAAAAGGCTATGTGGACACCATGCTGCCGGCCGGCGGATTCCCGCCGGTGAAAAAACTGATTCAAGATTTCATGGAGTATGGCGGAAAGCTGCTGGTTTGCGTGCCCTGTATCAAGGAACGCAACATCGATGAAGACAGCGACATGATCGACGGCGCCCAAACCACGGCTGCCGGAACCTTAACGGTTGAAGCTCTTGAATCCGATGCCGTTTTTGTATATTAAAGAAGGAATCACGATTTTTATTTGATTAAAATCTTTACCGCACAAGCCTGATGCGAAAGGAATTTTACTAACGCGAAAACACGAAAATATAGCCGACTTTCGTGTTTTCGTGTTTAGTAGAACCCTAATTGATCGCAAACAAACTGGGAGATATCAATTTGAAATGGGAAACAAGAATGTACTCATTATCGGGGGCGGAACGGCAGGTCTTTCTGCAGCCGTTGAACTGGTCAATTTAGACATCCATGTCGATCTGGTGGAGAAATCGGACTTTCTTGGAGGACATGCCATCGGATACACCTGTAAAGCCACTCGAAACACCTGCGTAAAATGCGGTGCCTGCATGGTGGAAGAAAAACTCAAAGATACGATTTTACATCCGAAGATAAAAATATGGACAGGCAGCCGTGTGCAGGAGGTATCTAAAAACGGCCGATTCACGGCTAAAATACATTGCAAGCCGAAATATATAGATCCGCATAAATGTACAAACTGCCGAATATGTTTTGATAAATGTCCGGTCGATGGTGCAATCCTTCATGGATTTTCAAAAAACAATATTCCCTTTTATGCCATTAACGAAGAATTATGCCTGTATCTAAAAGACAAATCCTGTGGTCTATGCCGGGATGAATGCCCTGAAACGGCCATAAATCTTGACCCAAAAGCCACTGAATATATCAAAGAAGCAGATGCCGTCCTGGTTGCT